>Ga0247731_1000055_pt1 | contig 41122 bp, 52 predicted proteins | sample UWRJL088202R2_FD_180938 | JGI IMG/M metagenome (GOLD analysis project Ga0247731, IMG submission 180938) | Plant litter microbial communities from Arlington Agricultural Research Station in Wisconsin, United States - UWRJ-L088-202R-2 | ecosystem: Environmental > Terrestrial > Plant litter >...
TTAAGGCAGCAGTCTTGAAAACTGCCGACTGTAACAGGTCCTAGAGTTCGAATCTCTATGCTTCCGCCATCTTAGATACGACAAAGCCCTGATTTTTCAGGGCTTTGTCGTTTTTGGGGTTTGGTGGTTGATCACCGCTTAAAGGCTAAACGTTCCGATACTTTCTGCCGCGTTCCGAAACCTGGCACGAAAAACCGATTATTTGGTGGGGGCAACAACCTCACCAACTCGTCTGTAAACAGTCTGCGTAATTCGCTTGTCGGTGTGTCCAAGCAGCTTGCTGGCGCTGCCAAGGTCCGCGATTTCACTCGCCGCTTTAGGACGAATGTCTCGAAACTGAAACGCTTTGATTCCAGCGCTCAGCTCTTGATCCAAATTTCTGAGTGCCTCCGCAGCCGCAACCTTCCTCGCGTCGTCGAACCTCAAACGCAACATCGCCCTTGTGACGTTCCTACCGTCTTCCGTCACGATCAGGTAGGGGTTACGAACAGCCCGTGCCTTACGCTGCTCCAGCAATCGCAAAACCAGAACACCCAAGCCGTTTTTGTCAGCTTCGATGTTTAGCAACTGGATCCGCAGCTTTTTGGAGGTCTTGCCTTGCGCAACGTGCAGATGGTCGCCGATCACATCGCTGGCTCGCATAGAAAGCACATCCGCTGGGCGCTGACCGGTGAGATAGGCAAGGTCCATCGCGTCCCGTAGCTCAGAAGTGGCTTGCGCGTATACAGCGGCCCATATTTCATCAGTCGCGTAAAAATCCCGTGGCTTTTCTTTGTTCTTGCGAACTCCAGTCACCGGGTTGTCCACCGTTATGAGTCCCCATTCTCTGGCGACGTTGTAGATGTGGGACAGCAGCGATATTTCTCTATTGGCCCGTACCTTCGCGGTTCGCGCATCGCGGTACTGAGCGATTATGTGGGGAGTGATCGCGTCCGAAGGGGCAGAGCCGAACGCTGCACGCAGTTGTTTGAGCGCCAATCGGTTTTCCCTTTGAGTACTGCTTTTTTTGGTGGGGATGACATCTCGGTCATATCTATCGAAAACCTGGTCCAGCGTTTTCACTGTCCGAGGGACAGTCTTTTGGTCGAGCCTAGCCCATTCGATTTTAGCGACGTCGAAGTCGGTACCGAGTGGTATCTCTACTGACTTCCCATCTTCATTCTTGCCCCAGTAAAAATAGAAAACGTACACGCTGCCATTTTTTCTTTTTCGGGTGCGCCTGATCATTCGCGGAGGAAGGTCGCGGTTTTCTGGTTTTCTCGGTCGCATGGGCTAGCCGACCCTAGACAGATCGAATGTCCAAGTTTCCGCTACGGCTGTGGTGGAGGTTGGTTTCACTCCAGACAGTTTCAGCCTCGCATAAACACGGCCAACCACCGGGCGACGAGCGCCAGTTAGCGCGTGCTGCCAACCGTTAGTTGTCAGCCAGCTAATCTGCTTCGAGGGCGTCTGATAGCCCGTGATAGCTGCTATCTCATCTTCGGCCAAGATCTCTGATGGAGTCATGTTTGGATGGTTCATGCTGCCTCCGACTGCATATGTTGGCTCGCGGCAGCGTCCCCACAGGTCATGAGACTTTCTATCGAGCGTCCGGCCTGTCGGTGCTCGCCTACTTGCGCAGTTGCTGCACAGATTTGTTGCGTATGTGATCCAACCCTTTTGCGGGTGACAGTCAGGCGCCAACGTTGACCCTGACGCATTTGCTGTACGGCAACGGGGTCTGCCCAGCCCACAAGTGGCGCTGTTGGTCGGCTTATATCCTGATGGGTGCGCAGACTCTCCAGCTCAGCCAAAGCGTCTTTGAGATCGAGCGTCGAGACGGTCAGTGACTTGTCGTTCTTTTGGATCGCTCTGTGTAGGCAGGCGCGAAGGTAATCGGAGGAATAGTTCTGTGGCTTCATGCTGCTTTACCTGGCTGGGCCGAATGGTCTGAGCTCGTTACCGCGACGCCGCTCTTGCGGATTTCGCCGAGAATGCGCTGCGCGATGCCATTTAGTAGTTCGAGCTGGGCCGCTGCCCTGGCGCGCCACGGTTCGGTGCCTTTTATAGGCAGCCAAGTTTTATGGGCCATGCCCAGCGTCTCGGCGGTATCAATGAGTACTTGGAGATCGGCTTTAGTCAGGGTCCCTGCCGATGAATTATCCATCTGCTTTTGCAGGCTTTGGATAATGTGATTCTTCAGCTCGATGGTTTCCAGAAAGCTCTTGCGCTCGTTGGTTCTCCGGAGGGCAAGCGATGCCAGGTCTTCGTTCAATGCGTTCATGCGGGCGCTGCTGTCAGCGATCCCAGCGGACTTTCCTGCGGAGTAAGCGTTGCCCAGGCTGCGTTTCATTGCCTTGTTGATGAAGAGCGCGAGCAGGGTAAAGCCGGTGATTACGCCTACTAGGATTACGTAGTGTTCTGTTTGCATGTGCGGTTTCCTCGGTTAGCCCGTCGCCGGATCGGTGGTGAGAGGACGGCAACGGGTTTTTTTTGTCCGCTGGGAGGCAGCGGGCACCTGTAATTAAGCAGCCTTGGAATTGGCCTGGGCGTCCAGATAGGTAGCAAGATCGTGCAGATACACTACCGGCTGGCCTTTGCTGGAGCCGCCGAGGCGGGTGACCTTGAGTTCTATGCCGCCCGCGTTGATTCGGCGAAGCAGGTAGCGATCAGTCGAAATATGCGAGAAGTAGCGTTCGCGAACCGCGCTCAGCGTTGGGCATGGAGTGGCGAACTCTTCACGCAAATGGTCCAGGGTGTTACTCACGCTGAAACCTCCCCAAACCCCTCCTGTTGGGGCACCAACTGGAGACGGATCAATTCCGCCAGCCCTTGTGCCGATTTCCCTCGGGCGGTCGCGCAGAGTCGGCCCTGTTGGTCGGCAATGACCGCGCCGTATGGGTGTTCAGGGCAACGAGTCGGCGTGATATACGCGACTTGCCCTTCGAGCACGACGGCATCGACCAGGCGGAACACTTCGGCCAGTTCGGCAGTCACGGCGGGTAGGCCTTCGAGCATGCTCAGGGCTTCGGATGTCGCGCCGATCAACGTTGCTCGACTAATGATGGTTGGGCTGTTCACGAAGATCGGTACCAGCTTCATGGCGCCCACGGCGTGAGTGATGGCGTTCAGAGTCATGCTGCGTCGTCCTTTTTAGTGATGGCGATGTTCATTTTTTTTGCGATCCATTCCACGCCGTCTTCCTTCACCATTACGACGGCGTAATGCACTGGCTTTCCAATGGTGGGATTCCAGCGAATGCGTGGGTCCGAGAATATGAGGCCCTGCTCACGGTATGCGCTCGCGAGATCACCAGAAGAATTCAGTACGCCAAGCTCCCGCAACCTGGTGCGGAAGGCGCGAGGCTTGAGCCCAAGCAATGCGGCTGTTTGGTCCAGGGTGCGGTTCATGACGAATACCTCAGGCAACGGCCAGCAGATCGCGGGAACGAAGCGCGTGATGCACCTTGTCCAGTGCTTTCAGGAATTCGCGAAGGTCCCCATCATTGTTCAGTGTCAGGTCGTCCGGGTGGCGGGATACCCCGTCCTCGCTGGTGTGCGGGTTGACCGCGACCGCGTCCGCGCGTGAAAGGTGAATGATCGTCCCGCCTCGCTTGCGGATGAAGTCGGCTTCGTTTTCAAAGCGGACATCACTGATGACGAAGCCCGGAACGGTGTCGAAAACAGCGCTCAGGCAGTCCAGATTCTGTTCAGCGAGATTGATCCAGAGGTCAGCGCTGATCATGTGACGGCCCCATTCGGTGCCGAGCAGTTGCATAAGCTGTCGCGGCGAGCGTCCTAGCCAGCCAATCGGCTGTTCTTTCTTATCGCCTTCGAGGTCTTCGGGGCTGAGGTTGAAAATCGCCATAATGCCGTCGCGCAATGGGTCGGCGAATGCATAGCACTCGAACCCATGTTCGTTCGCTAGGTGGGCGGCGGCGGAGGTTTTGCCGGAGCGGGCAGGGCCGGTGATGCCGATCAATAGCTGCTTCATGCGGCATTACCTCCCCATGGCCCGATATCATCCGTCGCGACTGCCGGGCGCACGGCTTTCAGCGAAGTGCTTTTAGGCTGCACGATCACGAGAAGGCCGGTTTGGCGTTGGATAGCTGCGATAGCTTCGCGGCTTGAAGCCGCTGCCGGGTGCAGGTACACCGGGCAGCGGTTGGTGTGCTGTGTTGTTTGCATGGCTCGTAACCTGTGGTGAGAGGGGTACGAGCTAAAATTAGCAAAAGCTAAATTATATTGCAATAGCAGATGCTAAATTAGTTTTATCTGGCATCTGATTGTTGTGATTGGATTAGTCGTTTTCTGGTACGTCCCAGTAAACCCGAGTCGCCCCGTCGTCCTCGAAAGCGACGTAAACACCATCTGTTTCGGTGATCGCCTCAATGATCTGGTCCCAGTCCTGCTGGGATTCATCGGACGCCTTGTAAATGATTGCCTCGTGGGCTTTTTGGGCTGCGGGAGCATTGATTATCCGTTGAAGGCGAGCTCCTAGGATTTCAATTGAGGTAGCTGGTTCGGGTGTCTTAGGGTAGGGCTTAGCCATTTGGTCCTCCTTGGTTTCTGTATATTCATACAGTAATCCGAGAGGATTCCTACGGCAATAGGTGGGAGTACATTTGTACTCTTTTTCTGCGTGGGCACAAAAAAACCCGCATGGCGGGCTTCAATTATGGCTTGTACCACTACAGCTTTCTTGCATTCCATACGAGCAAAACGCGGGCTTGGATGTGGACCTTTTCCAGATCCGATCCTTCGATCACGATTGCTGGGTAAACCGGGTTGTCGGAAATCATGCGTAACGAGCCACCAGTTAAGCGCTGTAGTCGCTTGATGAATAGGGCGCCGTCCAGAGTGAACACGTATATAGCGTCGGTCCGTATCTCCGTAATGCCGCGATCCACAAGGAGCGAGTCGCCATCGCGAAACGTCCCGTTCATGCTATCGCCTTCACCCGCAATGATTGCCAAATTCTCTATGCCGGAAAACGCAAGTCCTTGGGTTCTAAGCCAGTCTAAATGGACTGTAATCTCGCGAATGACCTCAAGCTGGTGGCCTGGTGGCTCACTGCCGGAGCCCATCGAAGCCGCTACATTGAGGTGAGGAATGGTAATAAATCCAAGGGATTCCATTACCTTCTTGGTGCCTAATGGCGCCACTGTGCTGGGCCCCGTATAGCCATCCACATCCGGGTCGATCTCTGTGCTCGGCGCCACCAGCGTGCCAGGCACAAGTTCGATCTTCGCCTCTAAAGTGGCTGCGGCCCTCTCGCCGAGCTTCCGATGCCCTGTTAGTAGCTGCGACAAATAGGAGGCATCCAGCCCGTGCTGGTTGGCGAAGTCCTTCTGGGTGAGCCCTGCCATTGCCTGGCGTAAAGCCCTGATGCGTTGTTCGTAGATATCCATTTCTCAATGATCGCTTCACGTTAGCAAACAGTAAATTACGGTTTGCTATTGCTGTGCCGATTAGCAATTGCTAATCTGCACGTCCAGAACGGAGGTGCACATGACTCTGCACGAATTTTTGAAAGGTCTTAACAAGGCGGATCTAGAGGCGTTTGCAGGCAAATGCGCTACCTCTGCCGGACAACTTCGGCAGGTTGCTTATTGCAATCGCCGGGCAAGCGCGGCTCTCGCAGTCAACATTGAGCGTGAGTCCCAAGGAGCTGTGGTCTGCGAAGTAATGCGCCCTGACATTGATTGGGCGTACCTGCGCGGTTCTGAAGCTGCTTAAAAGGTGCCGGAGCTGGGGCCTCTCACCACAAGATTCCCCCAGACCGGCGACGACGATACACAGCACATGCACATCGGTCGTGGTCGTAGGATAGGGCGTGTCCCTGCCTATGGCTACACCGTAAACGGGGTATTTACGGTTATGAGTCGCACGGATCTTTTGCCTGACGCTGGTCAGGTCCTTTCACTGCGTCAGGCGCTTTATCGTGCCGGGCGTGACTACCGAGGCGGTGTTACCGCGCTCGCTCACGACATGGTGTTGGATAACGACACTCTGCAGAAGAAGCTCAAATTGGATGAAGAGCGCCGGTGGTTAAATCCCGATGAGCTGGAGGAGGTCATTCGGCTGACTGCTAGTCCGCTGCTGCTGGACGCCCTCGTGCGTCCGGCAGGTGCCGTCTGGTACAAGCCTGAAGCGGTCGCTGCCACCAAAGACGCGCTCAAGGCCGTTGGTGAACTACTCGCTGAAACGGGCGAGTTCGTCACCAGTATGCACAGCGGCGCAGCCGACGAGGTTTGGGAGCTGCATGAGGTTGCGCTGCTGGATAAGCACGGCGTCGATGTTATCCGAGCGGTGCTTGGCATCATGGCCGGTGCTCGGCAGGCCATGGAGGATCGCGCCAATGGCTGATGTCGTCGATATGGCTAACGACCACGCTGACTATCTTTTGCAGGTTGCTCTCGATCGCCGTCCGCGTGCTGCTGTTTGTGAGGTTAGCGCACTCAACTGTGACGATTGCGACGGGCTAATTCCTGAGCCTCGCCGTCTTGCCATTCTGGGCTGCGCGACCTGCATGGAATGTCAGGCGCTGCGGGAGCGGCGTAAATGAGTGACAGTCCAACACCGACATCCACTTGGGCGCGTCGTTACTGTGAAACGTTTGGCTTGGCACTGGTACCAATTCAACCCGGCGAGAAAGGCCCGAAAGGTAAGGGCTGGAATCAGCCGGGTAATTACATTGTTGACCCAGCGAAGGCCGAGGCATTCTGGGAAAACAACCCTCACCACAACCTGGGCGTAGTGCTGGGGCCGAGTCGTATCTGTTCCTTGGATGTGGACAATGTGCAATGGACTCGGCACGTTCTTTACGAGCTGCTTGAACTTGATCTGGATGCGTTGGCGCTCGCGTACCCGACGGTCGTCGGTAACCCGCTGCGCTTTCGTGTTCTGTTTCAGGTTCCAGACGGGATTGACCTCACCCGGCACGCGCTATCTTGGCCTCACGAAAATGACCCGGACGGATCGATTCATAAGTCGATCATGCTGAAAGCCAACGCCGCTCGGGATGCTGGCGATACAGCTCGCGAAGCCCTATATAAGGCGGATGCGGAGAACTACAAGCGGTTTACGGTGTTCGAGTTGCGTGCCGGTCTTGTGCAGGACGTGTTGCCTCCATCGACTCACCCAGGCACCGGCAAGCCATACACCTGGCGGACTGCGCCGGATGCAGCGGGCCTGCCTGTTCTGATTGGTGATCTGCTGAATATCTGGAAGAACTGGGACATTTTCAAACGCGACGGTGAAGCTGCATGCCCATGGGCACCTAAGGCCGTCCAGCCAGCAGCAAAGTCCAAACCGAAACCCAAGGCTGTCGCAGGGGCCAGTGTTCGACCGTCCGTGATTGATGAATTCAACCGCTGCCACGATGTTGAAGAGATTCTGCGCGGCAACGGCTACACGAAGAAGGGCAGTAAGTGGCTGTACCCGCAGAGCAGTACCGGGCTGCCGGGTATCACTGTTGCTGACGGCAAAGTGTATTCCCACCATGCTGCAGATCCTTTGGCGAACGGTCACCAGAACGATGCGTTCGAGGTGTTCTGTTTGCTTGAGCACGACGGCGATCAATCCAAGGCTGTGAAGGAGGCTGCCCAGATGTTGGGTATGCGGTCGACGCGAGCCGGTTCGAGCGATCTTCCCCCGGCCCCAACTGCCGAGAGCAGCGAGCCTGGCCCTGCCGCCGAGGCGGCTCCTGCAGCTGACGGGGGGGCGGGGGAGGAATTGACCATTGAGCACGTACTCCGCCGTTTCGCCTTGGTTGAAGGCACGACGCATGTATGGGATTTCGACAAAGCCCGCGTGATGAAGAAATCTGCATTCGAGGCGCGTATCGGGAAGCCGCTCGCCAAGCAGTGGCTGGAGGACACCAACAAGAAACTGATTGCTGACGATCAGGTAAAGGAAATCGAGCAAGCCCGGAAAATGGCGGGCAAGAAGGGCGGCGCGCTGGGGATGCGACCGGTCGAGAGGTACGTCTATATCGACGGGACCAAGGATGTGTGGGACCGGGAAAAGAAACGCAGGATCGCCGAGGGCGCAGTGAAGATGGCACTGGGCGATACGTACCCGCTGTGGTTGAACAGCAGCGAGCGCCGCGTCGTGGATGTCGAACACATTGTTTTTGATCCGACGATGACCAAAGACCCGAGTATTTACATCAACACGTTCGACGGTTTGCCGCTGGAGCCAGTTGATGATGACGCCGCGTGTGAGAACCTGCGCTGGTTGATTTCCTTCCTGTGCAACCACGATGAAGCGGCAACCCAATGGCTAACCCGTTGGCTCGCCTATCCGCTGCAACACCTTGGCGCGAAGATGGATACCGCCGTGCTAATGCATTCGACGATGGAGGGCTCGGGTAAAAGCCTGCTGTTCGCCGATACCTTCGGCGCGCTGTACGGACAATACGCGGCCACTGTTGGACAGACCCAGCTGGAGAGCAACTTCAACGCCTGGCAAAGCCGCAAAATGTGGGCTGTGTTCGAAGAGGTTGTCAGTCGCGACCAGCGTTACAACCAGGTCGGCAAGATCAAGCACCTGGTCACCGGCAAGACCGTGCGGATGGAATCGAAATTCATCAATGGCTGGGAAGAGGCCAACCACATGAATGCGGTCTTCCTCAGTAACGAGATCCTGCCTTGGCCGATCAGCGACAGTGATCGCCGCATGCTGGTGATGTGGCCCATGGAAACCTTGCCGGTCGCCCGACAGAAGGCCATCGGGCGGGAGCTTGAGTCCGGCGCGGTCGCGGCGCTCTATGGTTGGCTGCTGCGCGTTGACCTGGGTGACTTCAACCAGCGGACCCGGCCGCCCAGTACCGCGTCTCGTGAGCGATTGGTGGCGCTGAGTCGGGCTGGTTGGCAGACGTTCCTTCACCTTTGGCGTTATGGCGAACTGGGTCAGGAACTCTGGGGCGCCTGTCTTTCCACCGACCTCTATGCCTTGTTCCTTGAATGGTGTCAGCGCAACAAAGAGCACGTCATGAGCCAGACGAAGTTCTCCCTGTTTATCAGCTCCGAGGTGGAGAAGACCCGGTCGATACCCTGGACGGAGCGCAATGACCGCCGCTTCGGTGCCTTCTTTGTGCCCGACGATCCTGATGCTTCCCTGCCCCCATCAATGAAGGCGCCGGACTTGGGCAAAGCGGTCGATGCGTGGCGGGGTAAGGCGCGTCTGGCAGGCTGGAACGTGGATGGTTGGGACCATATGAAGGCGGCTGCGGCATGAGTGCATCGAAAAGTGTGTTGGGTGTGTTGGGTATGTGTGGGGTTGGTTTTGACTACTCGACACAGTTCAAGGCCCCGAAATCCGTGCGTTGTAGCGCCGTGTGCTGGGTGTGTTGGGTTTGGCGTCGCGCACGCGCATGCATGACGACAAATGCACCATGTTCAACGCCAAGTTTTTTTTCTTATGCGAGGACAAATAAACCCAACCAACCCAACACACTCAACACAAATAGTTTTAATGCATTGTTTTTAAAGGGTTTTAGCTGTGTTGGGTTTGTGTTGGGTTGCGGTATTTGTGTGTTGGGTTCTGTGATTGGGGGGAAAGGGCGGTGATCAAGGAAATTGACGAGCTGATGGTGCATTGGGGAGATCAGAAACGTGAGCGCGGCCAGGGCGGAGGATTGGGCAGCCAGCTCGGCTCGATCATTGAGTGGGGCGGTGCACCGCCGCGCGGCACTCCTGGCTCCCGCATCCTCGGTAATACGGGTAGTGGCCTCGATCACATAGCCGCTGAGATCGACGCAGCCGTTGCCGCGCTTGATCGTTTGTCAGGGCGCGGTCCTCGACTGGCGAAACTTGCTCGGTCCAAGTATTTGATAGCCGCCACGATGCGCGAGCAAATGCGGGAAGCTGGGATTCCAGAGGGAGCAGACCGCACATACAGAAATTATGTCCATCGGCTGCATCAGCAGGTGGCATTGATTCTCGCTGACCGTAATAGCTCGGCGCGCTGCGGACTAGGTCAGTTTATTCGGCATAGCTACGCTCGTAGCATGGTTGCAAAAATTGGGCGTTGATGCAGCGTCTTGGCATTTGCCCGAACGTGCGCACTAGCAGTGCGAGGTATAAGCGAGGCCAGCGGGTGCAACAACCTGACAACTGGACGTAGTGGTGTCATTTTGCTAGCGTTCCCTGTCGAACCATGGATGCCCCTACTTATGAGCAGTAAATATCAAATATTCGTCAGCTCGACATACAATGACTTGAAGGACCATAGAGATCTTGTCATCAAGGCAGTTTTGGAAATGGACCACATTCCAGTAGGTATGGAAATGTTTAGTGCTGCTGATGAAGAACAGTGGAGCATCATCCAGCGGCAGATCGATCAGAGCGATTACTATGTATTAATCATGGCTAACCGATACGGATCGGTTACCCAGGAAAATATAAGCTTTACCGAGAAAGAGTATGATTATGCGCGAGCTCAGGGGATTCCTTGTTTAGCTTTTGTGTTAGATTCCTTGGCTCCTTGGCCTTCGAATTTCACAGACACTGAACGCTCTCAAGTCTTAGCTCTGAACAAGTTTCGGGAAAAGGTTAAACTGAAACCTGTCTCTTTTTGGAAGTCTAATGAAGATTTATATGGGAAGTGTTCTATAGCGTTGATGAAGGCCTTCATTGCCTATCCTCGCGAGGGTTGGATACGAGCATCCAAGTACTCAGATGTCAAAACGACAAATGAACTTGCTAGGCTCAGCGCTGAGAACGCGCAGTTACGAAGCGTCGTAGACGCAAAGAATGAAGTGGAGGAAAAAGAAGCGATCATCAGGAATGCTATTCGAACACTTCAGGCCAATAAAAGGCCTTTGCATATTTGGAAGAAGAACGCAACGGCTTATGAGCTTGCCAAAACGACTTCTTTGTTTGAGCTGTTTCACTCTCTTGCTCCAGAGTTAATTATTGAAAATTCTGTAGCTTATATGTCCAACTTCGCTGCTCTTATAGTGGGTGATCTGAAGTCTGGGGAATATCGCACTGAATTTCCAGTGCCATCTAACTCTGTAAAAGAGTGGATGGTGGATTTCTCAACGCTTGGATTGGTAAAACCTTCTAGCAGAGAAAAACCCGTAGGAGACAAAGATGAATACTGGACGCTTACGGAGCAAGGTGTTGCTGCCCTTTCGTTAATCCGACTGGTAGTTCTTCAGCAGCCCATGACATCTGAGAGCGAGCCGGGAAAAACTGTGGAAGGAGCTGCGCCAATCGTAAGCCAAGAAGCACCGGCATAAGCCATGCTTAAGTATTGCCGTTCGTCGCGGTACTTTGTCGCGTTGTGGTCGTATCTATGTCGTATTGCTGTCGTGTTCTGTCCAACCTTTAAACAGTGCTTTTCGGTTTTTCCGAACGCATGTACAACGTGGGCATGATCTGAGATTTGCGCCTGAGTCGCCCACCAGAGCACGTGCTGTGCACGCTTCACCGGCCTTCCCCAGGCCGTCACCAACCCCGCCTCGTGCGGGGTTTTTTATTTCCGCCCCTTGGGTGATTGCAATGGAGTACGACCATGGGCGAGCCAGCGAGCACGACCGCATCAGTCGTGGTGGCCGGTGCAGCCGGTGCAGGATTCGCGGGGCTGGTAACGGGCGTTGACTTGCTGGCTGCCATTGGTGCGCTCGCCGGTGCGCTGGTGTTCTTCACCACGACTGAAGAGCTGCCAGTCTGGAAGCGAGTTGTTTTCTTTCTGGTGTCCTTCGTTATGGGTTACCTGTTCGCTCCCGCGCTGGTTGACTTCGAAGTTTGGGGCATCCGGCCATTCAAGTACTCGGGACCAGCAGCATTCGGTGCTGCCGTTCTGGTCGTGACTGTTGCCCTTGCTGCCATTCGGCGGCGGGGCAGGCTCGGCGCTGAACAGCCTGGAGGTCAGGATGGATAACCCGTTGATTCCCGCACTGTTGACTCAAGCCACCTTCTGGTTGTGCTTGGGTCTGTTCGTTCGCCTCTTCACCTTTCGCCGCAAGGGTGCGCGTTTCCGTCGTGACATGAGCTGTCTTGCCTGGCTGGTGATGGTCGGGGCTGGTGCCACGATGATGTACATCAGCAAGGGATTGCTCGTGATGCCGCTGGAGTCATGGCCGCTGGTGGTATTGCTCGCGGTGTTCGTCGGCTCAGTCTGGCAGAGCGCCGGAAACGTCGCGCGGGTCTGGAAGGAAAACAGATGAGCGATGCAGAGCGAACGAGCAGCGCGGCGCGAGGTTACGGATACCGTTGGCAGCAGTCGCGGGACGCTTTCCTGCGGGCCAACCCGCTGTGCTGTATGTGCTCGACGGAACTGCGGCCTGCCGCGGCAATCATCGTCGACCACAAGATTCCCCCTCGGTTGAAGGATGCCAAGGCCAGCGGAGATGCAGAACGCATCAAGACCGCATGGAAATTGTTCTGGAACACGTCGAACTGGCAGCCGCTCTGCAAGCTTTGCCACGACTCGACCAAACAACGGCTGGAGAAATCCGGACGAATGGTTGGCTGTACAGAGGCTGGAATGCCCCTTGACCCGAATCATCACTGGAATCGGCGGTGACCTCGAAAACCGGGGATTTCGCACGGTTTCGGTGCGAATAGGCAAAGCCTATGGGTAGGGGGGGGTAAAAATGTTTTTACCTATCCATAGCTAGACCGCCTCTCGCTCTCTGTGCGCAAAGTCGGGAAAAATGGGTAGGGGGGGGTATCGAATTTCGAGGTGAAAAATGGCTGGAAATGGAAATTCTGGGCGACCAGCGAAGCCCGCGGTCCTGCACGTTTTGCAGGGCAATCGTAGCAGAAAAAACTTCGATGAGTTGATTGCTGAAGTTAAAGAACCGGCGGTGCCAGTGTGTGCGCCACCGATGCCCGACGTGCTCAGCGATGTTGCCGTCGCCGAATGGGAGCGCCTGATCCCTGACCTGATGGCGCTCGGTCTGGTTTCACGGATGGACCAAATGGCGCTCGCCACTTATTGCCAGGCGTATGCGGACTGGATTCGGTACCAGCGCCTGATCGCCGCACGCAATTCAGCCTCCGCCGATGAATTGGGCGGCGACATCCAAACCTTCAAGACCGGCGCTCAGCAGATGCACGTGCTTCGGCAGCTCGCCAATGACGCTGAAAAGCGCGCGAACGCCGCTGGCGCGGCGTTTGGTTTTTCACCCATGGCCCGCCGTAACCTGAAAACGGCTACGCAGCCGCAAGGCGAGCTATTTCCCAATGAGCAACGAGACGCCGCAGACCGATACTTCAGCTGATGACCGTGTCACCGCATTCGCTCACGCGGTGCTGGCGGAAGAGATAGTTGCTGGTCCTGATGTTCGTAACGCCTGTCGTCGGCATCTGCGCGACCTGGAGCACGGCCCGGCACGTGGCCTGGTCTGGGATCAGGCGCTTGCTGACCGCGCCATCGGTTTTTTCGAAGACGTACTTTGCCTCAACGGTGGCGATTATGAGGGGATGCCATTCTTCCTCGCGCCCTGGCAAGCATTTGTCGTAGGCAGTCTGTTCGGCTGGATGACCGATAGCGGCCGTCGTCGCTTCCGCCTGGCTTACATCGAAACCGGCAAAGGGTCAGGGAAAAGCCCGCTGGTGGGTGGCATTGGGTTGTACGGCCTGGTCGCCGATGGCGAGCAGCGCGCTGAGATATACGCTGCTGCGACCAAGCGCGATCAGGCCATGATCCTATTCCGCGATGCCGTGTCGATGGTGAACATGTCGAAGCGGCTGGCAAGCCGGGTGGTCCAGTCGGGCCGCGACGAGAAGGTCTGGAACTTGTTCTACCCGAACACCTATTCGTTCTTCCGTCCGATCAGTGCCGATGAAGGGCAGTCCGGCCCGCGTCCGCACATCGGACTGCTGGACGAGGTGCACGAGCACAAGACAGCGACCGTCGTGAACATGATGCGCGCCGGTACCAAGAACCGGCGCAAGGCTCTGGTGGTGATGATCACCAACAGCGGTTCAGACAAGAAGACGGTGTGTGGTCAGTACCATGATCTTGGCGTACGGCTGTGTTCCGGTCAGGAAGAGGACGACAGTTTCTTCGCGTTCATCTGTTCGCTCGATGAGGGTGATGACCCATTCAAGGACGAGTCCTGCTGGGCCAAAGTGAACCCGTCGCTGGACTTCATCGCCGAAGGGCAGAGCGATGGTATTCCCGGTCGGCAGTACCTGCGCGAGCAGATCCAGTCGGCACGCGGCTTGCCCGCGCAAGAGTCTGTGGTTCGCAGGCTCAACTTCTGCGAGTGGACCCAGGCAGAGTCGCCGTGGATTTCGTGGGACGTCTGGAGCCAGGCCGCTGAACGGGTGCCGATGCGCATCCTGCGGGACCGGCCTTGTGTCGCAGGGCTCGACCTTGCCAGTACCACTGACCTGACGTCGTTCGTGCTGCTGTTCTATCCGACCGCTGCCGATCCGCACTGGCGGTTGCTGTCGTACTTCTGGATCCCCGACCACGACCTGGCTGAGCGAGAGAAGCGCGATAAGGTGCCTTATTCCTTGTGGATCAAGAATAAGGATTTGGAGACCACACCCGGCCGTGCCATCAGCAAGCTTCACGTGCTGCGGCGTTTGCAGGCGATCTGCGGATACTTCGACGTTCGCAAAATAGCTTACGACCGCTGGCGTATCGAAGACCTTAAACAGCTGATGGTCGAGCACGACATTGAGCTGCCGGAAATGGCCGCGTTCGGTCAGGGCTTCAAGGACATGGGGCCAGCGGTCGACGAGTTCGAGCGGCGCTTGCTGGGGCTCCCACAAAAGGCCGACGACGGTGACGTGATCGATTTATCGCCTGACGACTACGAGGTCATCAGCGAAGTCTCCGACGTCGAAACACTACGCCATGACAACAACCCGGTAATGACCTGGTGTGCAGGTAACGCGGTCATCGTCAGCGATCCAGCGGGCAACCGAAAAGCGGACAAGGCTAAAGCCACTGGGCGGATTGACGGCATGGTCGCTGCCTTGATGGCGACCGGGTTGAGCGGTACCGCCATTGAAGGCTCAGGAAAATCCATTTACGACGAAGGGGCAGGCATATGAATTATCTGGTGCTGGTTGCATGGCTCGCCGGGCTGCTGGGCTTCGGCTTGGTGGTCGCGGGCGTGGCACTGCTCAGTGTTCCCGCCGCATTCATCGTTGCAGGTTTAGGGCTGCTTGGCTGGGCCTGGCTGGCCGACCGTGCGTCTGCGGCGCCGGTTCCCGTTCATGACGGCGGGGGAGGTTGAGCATGTTTTTTACGAAGCAGCGCGGGACGGCCGACAGCGTCGTCTCCAACCCCGATGGCAGTGTTTGGCGTAGCCTGATCGGCTCTGGGCGTAATAGCTCTGGCGCCAAGGTCACGCCCGAATCTGCGCTCGGCGTGCCGATTGTGCAGAACTGCGTGACGCTGTTGGCCGAAAGCATTGCTCAGCTCCCGCTGGAGTTGTACCGCCGGACTGACAACGGCCAGCGAGACGCCGCAATCAACCACCCGCTCTACGACGTGTTGCGCTATCAGCCCAACGGATTCCAGACGCCGTACGAGCACCGTGAGGGCAGCCAGCTCGCCGCAGGCCTGCGGGGCAATAGCTTCAATTACATCGAGCGCCGCGATGACGGTAACGTCACTGCGCTCTGGCCGATCCACAACGACAAGGTCATCGTCTATAAGGGCGGCGACATGCTGCCGTATTACCAGGTCGGTGCGTTTCAGGATCGATTGCCGATGCGGCTGATTCACCATGTGCGGTGGCATTCGCACAATGGGTATCAGGGCTTGTCGCCGATCATGCTGCACGCCGAGGCCGTCGGGCTGGCTCAGGCGGTACGACAGTACACCGGCAAATCATTTGCCAACGGCGTGTCGGTGTCGGGCGTGATCGAGCGTCCGCGCGAAGCACCTGCGATCAAGGATCAGGGTTCTATCGACCGGGTTCTTGATCAGTGGGGCACAAAGTTCGGCGGCATGGATAACGCCAAGAAGGTCGCCATGCTGCAAGAGGGCATGACGTTCAAGCCGGTCTCCATGACCAACGTTGATGCCGAGGTTATCGGCATCCTCAAGCTCTCCGGCGTCGACTGTGCGCGGATTTATAAGATCCCGCTTCCCATGGTCAACGACTTGGACAAGGCCAACTACAACACTATCGAACAGCTGTTGATTCAGTTCGTGGTGTTCAGTTTGCTGCCGTGGGTCAAGCGTCACGAACAGGCGATGATGCGCGATTTTCTGTTGCCCAAGGATCGGCGCGACTACTTCATCGAATTCAATCTGACTGGGCTGATGCGCGGCGACCAGAAGAGTCGATACGACTCCTACGCAATTGGTCGTCAGTGGGGCTGGCTGTCGGTGAACGACATACGTCGCCTGGAAAATATGCCTCCTGTTACTGGCGGCGACGTTTACCTACAGCCGTTGAACATGGTGGATGCGGGCAAGCTGCCTGATCCGAAAGATCCCAAGGTGCGGGCGCAGCTGGAGCTGCAACAGCACGAAATCGAAAGGATGCTTGCGCAATGAAACATTACTTACGTGCGTCCGGCATGCTGTTCAACCAGCCCTTGCTGGTGACGCCGGACATGCTGGATCTCGGCGTGCGCTGGGCCAACCAGGCAATGAACCTGAACATCATCAACCTTGCCCCGGCCATGGGTGCCAGCCTCGGCTTCTACGACGATGAGGCGCAGGATCGGGTCGATCAGGCAGAGGAACAGAAGCGAGCAGCCTTGGCGTCGACAGGCGTGCAGGTCCTGCCGGTCCATGGCTTTCTGGTCAGTCGCGGCAGCCATATCAACGCCTGCGAAACCATGACCAGCTACGAGGGCTTGCGTCAGCAACTGCGCGCGGCAGTGGCAGATCCGTTGGTGGAACGGGTCGTGCTCGATATCGACACGCCGGGCGGTTCGGCCGTGGGCGCGTTCGAGCTGGCAGCAGACATTCGCGCCCTGGCGCAGATCAAGCCCATCACCGGCATCGTTAATTTCATGGCCTACAGCGGCGGCTACCTTATCGGTAGCGCGTGCAGTGAGTTGGTCGTGAGCCAGACCAGTGGCGTTGGCTCCATTGGCGTCATTGCCAGCCACATGGATCGCTCCAAACAGGCTGAAAGTCAGGGCGTGAAGGTCACCACCGTGTATGCCGGGGCTCACAAAAACGACCTGAGTCCCCACGAACCGTTGACCGAACAGTCGATGGCGTTCCTGCAGGAGCTGGTACAGGAAAGCTATCAGCTGTTTGTCAGCGCTGTATCCGACTATCGCGGACTCAGCATCGAGGCAGTTCGGGCCACCGAGGCGGGGCTGTATCGAGGCAAGGCCGGGATCACTGCGGGCTTGGCAGATCGTCTGCAAAGCCCGCAAGACGCGGTGGATGACCTTTCGCGGGCCGTCGCGCAAAGCCGGATGCAACGGCAGGGCAGCCGTATCGGGTTGCGTGCAAACGCCATGAACATTCAAGCAACACTCTGACCGCGTTCGCGGCAGTGACCCACACCCGCTTCGGCGGGTTTTTTTATGCCCAGGAGGCAGTATGTCCCTTGTAACTCAATTGCGAAGCGAACGCGCCACGCTCAATGCTGCCATTCAGGTGCTGGCGAACATTGAAAAGGGTGGTGGCAGCCTGACGGCCGAGCAGCTCACTCAGTTTGCCGATCTGGAAGCCCAGTTCGGTTCCCTGACAGAGCGACTCACCCGCGCTGAAACGGCGGAACGTCTGGCGGCAGCAACCGCTGTGCCGGTCAACGAAGGCGCTCAGGGTCTGAAAGGCCCGCCTTCTGGCAGTATCTCGGGTCCCTTTGCCGAGACAACCAAACCCGGTGTTGCCATGGCGCAGATGGTCCGGCTGCTGGTACAGGCCGGTGGCAATCAACACCAGGCTGCCGAGATGGCAAAGACCGGCGGCTATGGCGCTGACGTGCATATGGCGCTGTCCACGGTCACGCCTGGCTCCGGCGGCGTGCTTGTCCCGGAAAATTTCAGTACCAGCGTGATCGAGTCGCTGCGTCCCAAGTCCGTTATTCGCAACATGGGTGCCGTCAGCCTGCCGCTGAACAACGGCAACCTGACCATGCCGCGTGTGATTGGTAACACGCAGGTCAGCTACATCGGTACCGAGGAAGATATCGCGGTCACTGATATGCAGTTCGGCGACCTGAAACTGTCGTCGAAAAAAGCCGCAGCCATCGTGCCGATCTCCAACGATCTGCTGGCATACGCCGGTGTTAACCCGCGTATCGACACTCAGGTCAGCAGCGATCTCGCAACCAGCATGGGTCTCTCAGAAGACCTGCATTTCATCCGTAGCGCAGGTAGCGTCAATCTGCCGAAGGGCCTGCGTTACTGGGCACCGGCTTCCAACGTCCTGGCAGCGCCTGCTGGTTCCACCTTGCAAATCGTTGATCTGTACCTGGGCGGCATGATGCTGCGCCTGGAAACCGCGAACGTCGATCTGGCTGCCTGCGGCTGGATCATGGCGCCCCGCACGCTGCGTTGGCTGCAATCGTTGCGTGATGGCAACGGCAACAAGGCTTACCCGGAAATCGATCTGGGCCTGCTCAAAGGCTACAAGGTTGCGCTCACCACGCAGATCCCAACCAACCTCGGCGCCGGTGGCAACGAGTCTGAAATCTACTTCGTCAACTTCGCTGATTGCTACATCGGTGAAGACACCAACCTGGCCGTGGCGATCAGTACCGAGGCTTCCTACAAAGATGCCAACGGCGAAACCGTCAGTGCTTTCCAGCGCGACCAGACGCTGATCCGAGTGATCAGCAAGCACGACTTCGGTCCGCGTCACCCTGAGTCGGTTGCTGTCGGGACCGGCATCACCTGGGGTGCAGGCATGTAACACCGCGTCAGCCCTGCTAATGCGGGGCTGCCTTCAAAGTCTGGACTGAGGTACTGATCATGAGTAACAGCGTTCCTGTGCGCTTCACCAAAGCGTGGCGCACCTATTTCCCTGGCGATATCGCAGGTTTCGATCACGAGACGGCGTCTACGTTGATCGGTGGTGGTGTGGCGACGGCGTATGCCGGTACGACCGCTGCCGCCGCCGTCTCCGCTGGGCCATCCAGCCCGACGGCAAAACCCGCCAAGAAAAATGCCGGAAGCCGGGGAGCGGCGGCAAAAAACGAAACTGTTATCCCGCCTTTGACGGGCCCGCTGGCCGGAGCTCTGACCGCTTCCGGAACGGACGACTCGCCACCCAATGATTCTGACGGTGGCGGAGACGATAGCCAGAACGATGGACCGGGTGATGAAACGCCGTCCGACGATCAATCGGGCGATGACGACGAGAAGCCGTAGCCATGGCCCGGCGCATTGCCTACATCGGTGAGCCGGTGCTGACGCTGGAGCAGGTGGCGTACCAATGCCGCCTGGATCCAGAGGACACGGTAGCCGAGCTGATCGAGGGTGTGATCATTCCGGGTGTCACCGGGCAGGCAGAGAACCGCACCGGCGCGGCGATCCGGCAGGCTGAATACGAGGATGAATGGCCCGAGCATTACGCCTCGGGCCACGCCTTGGATATAGGACAGGCGACGGACATTCTGTCAGTCAGCCGGATCCAGCGAGACGGCTCTGCGGAGGCGTTGACGGTATCGCACAGCCTGCGCAACCGGGGGCGTGAAAGCTTTCTCTACTTCCCGGATGGTCGGCCTGCTGGTGAGTTGCTGATTCGCTATCAGGCGGGTGTTGATCTTGATCGTCATCCTGCGGTTCGTACCTGGTTGTTGATGCAGGCCGCCACGGCTCACGAATACCGCGAGACGCTGGTGAGCGGTATCACCCTGGCGGAGCTACCTGGCTCGATGCTGGATTCGCTCCTTTCCGAAATCACTGTCCCGCCGAGGTTCTGATATGCGCGCAGGTCCGTTACGTCACCGCTGCCGTGTTCAGGAGGCGGTCAGTCAAAAAGGGCCTGGCGGCAGTTTGCTGCAAACCTGGACTGACATCAGTTCGGTATGGGCTGACATATCAATCCCTACAGGTCGCACTGAGGCTGTTTCTGATCGGTTACAGGCTGAGGTCACGGCTGAAATCCAGACCCGCTACCGGGCCACGATTGTGGCCGGTATGCGGATCGTTCACGGCCCCAGGGCTTATCTAATCGAAGCTGTGCTTCCCGACAACAAGTTGACGATGCTTCGGCTGCTTTGTTCGAACGTCATCAATCCTTAAGAGGTTTACTCAATGAAAGTACGTGCTCTGGCTGGTTTCTCCGGTCCGATGGGTCAGAAGGTTCGCGGCGATGAATTTGAAGTCGCGGATGAGGTGGGGGCGGAGCTGGTCGAGCGCCGCCTAGTCGAGGCCGTTGAGCCTGACGCAAAAGCGGCGAAGACCGCCAAGCCCAAGCCGGCCGCTGGGGAATAATTCATGGCAGCTCGTCGGTCGCGGATGTCGGGCGATTTCCAGCTGCGTAAGACACTTCGGAACATTCATACGCAGCTGGATAACCAACTCAAACCGGCCATGCAGCAGGGCGCTGACCAAATTCTGGCGACCATGCAGCAACTCATCCCCAAGGATTCGGGCGATGGTGCTGCCGCATTAACGGCATTCGTGTCGAAAAGCGGGCTGGATGCGCAGATTGGATTGCGGGGGAAAAAGCTCAACAAGCGATTTTTCTACCTTCGTTTTATTGAGTATGGAACCAAGGGTTATACCGAGGGCAAGAAGCGGGCAGGTGGCCGGAACAAGCGCGTCACCAACAAGGCGGACGGCGTGAATTTCTTCGGTAAATACCCGGACATTCCTGCTCGTCCTGCTCATCCGTGGTTGCGACCGGCCTACGACGTCAATAAGGAGTTTGTGCTCATGAATATTCGTCGCGCCGTGAGCAATACGTTGAGGCGCGCGAGCGAGGAGTTAGGCCGTGGCTGATCCCTCCTTTGCGCTTCAGGTCGCGATATTCGAACGCATGGAGGCGGAGCTGTCATGCCCGTTCTATGACAGCGTCCCGATGAACTCGCCGTTTCCCTATGTGACGATTGGCACCGAAATATCGAGCAATGTCGACACCCTCAATAGTCGTCGTGATTTTCGACTGTTCTACCTCACGGTCTGGTCCGATTTCAAAGGCCAGGAGCAGGTAAAACGCCTGATGGCAGAAATTGATGCGGCTCTGCATGAGCGACCTTTGCCGCTATCCACCGGGCGCGTCGTATCAATCCGGGTCGCGCGCAAGCAGGCCACACCCGAGCCGGATGGCATCACCTACCAGGGCAGCGTCACGCTCCGGATCCTCACCACGCATTAACCGCTGAACCAACGCCGCCACGCGGCTTTATCACCTGTCCTCAGGAGGACTACCCATGTCTATCAACACCGGCGCTGGCACGCGATTTTATATCGGGCCTCGCCTTAGCGCCGAACTCCCGGCAGCCAAGGCCGCTGCTCTCACGTTGCTTGCTGGCCTGACTTATGTCGAGGTTGGCGAGATGGAAAGCATCGGCGACTACGGCGACACGATCAACGATGTGAGCTTCTCTGGCCTCGCCAGCGGTCGCGCCAAGCACTTGAAGGGCCTGGCAGATGCCGGGTCGGCTGAGCTGTCCATCGGCTTTGACGCGGGCGACGCCGGGCAGTTGGCCTTGGTCGAAGCATTCCTTGATCGCTCTCGTTTCGATTACCCGGTCAAGGTGGTGTATGTCGATGGCGAGACCGATTACTTCGCCGTGAAGGTCATGAGCAACAAGAAGACCGGCATCAGCGTTGAAGGTGTGCTGAAGCGCACGGTCACTCTGGGTATCAACTCGGAAATCTACGAAGCCGAGTAAGCCGATCTGCCGTCGCCGCATCGTTGCGGCGGCGGTCTTTACCTCAAAATTTGATAGAGAGAACCGTCCATGTCCAACTCCAAGACAAGCCACGGCACCGTTGAGGTTACCGGCGGCGACATCACCTTCACCTTGAAGCCTACACTGCGAGCGTTTCGCGAAATCGAACGCCGCTTCGGTGGTGTTATTGCGGCCATGCAGGCGGTTGGCGGTGGCAATGTCAGCAGTGTGTCTTTCGTCATCGCCGCAGGCACTGGCGTTGATACTGGCAAGCGTAAAGAAATTGAAGCGGTCGAAGAGCAGGTGTTTGCCGCTGGCGTAAATACGGTCGCCTCCCAGGTGTTTCCGTTTCTGAATGCTCTGCTTAATCCCGGTGGTAAGACTGACGCCGAGATCGAGAAAGAAAAAGAAGAAGCTTCGGGAAACGAGTAAAAGCGGGTCCCGAAGTCGACACCGTTGACCTGATTTTCAAGATCGCTACTGGCTGGCTCGGATGGTCGGCCAGCCAGGCGTGGGACACTCCGATGGTGGAAACGCTTATGGCGTGGGAATCAAAACGCCAGTTCATGATCGACACCAATCCGTACGGCGGTGGGGGTGGCGATGCCAAGGACAAGCAGTCCAAAGTGCAGATCGCCAAAGATGCTCGGATGGGATTCCGTGTGGCTGCGATGACAAGGAAGAAGGGTTGATAGCAGCAGATCGCGCTGTCAATTTGCCTGCATGCTGATACCGTGCGCTTAAACACGTATGGAGGCGTTGTCTGTGAAATTGTTGATTGTGATCCTGTTGGTATTGATCCTTGCTGTCTTGGCCCCTGGTCTGGTGCTAGGTACAGCGGGGATTCTGCTCGCGTCCTGGAAGACGATAGTTCTGTACTCGATTGGTGTTGCCGTGCTGATTGGTCTGATCGCACTGTTCGACCGGTGGTTTATCAATCGCCGTTTGGATCTCGGTAGGGATAGATATTTGAAGCGTATTCAGAGGGTGGCCGACGAAGCCAACCGACGCAATCAGCGGTAAGTAAACCGCAACAATAGAAAACCGCCTCTCGGCGGTTTTTTTTCGCCTGGAGAAAAGCAATGGGTGACGCTGACGTACAAGGCATGTTGATTCGCATCGAGGCGACAACGGCGCAGCTTCGTCAGGAAATCGCGCGCGGTGAGTCGGCGGTCGCGCAGTCGGCGGGGAAGATCGATGGCAGTCTCGCCAAGATAGACAGCGGCTTTGATCGCACTGGAGCTAATGCGAGCGCTTTGCAAAAAGCGGTAAGTTCCGCTTTTGCTGGCATTGGGATTGCGTCTGCCGCTGCCGTCGCTGGGCTGGTGGCAATCACCGTGAAAGCGACTGGGTATGCGCAGGAAATCAAAAACCTGTCTGCTCTTTCGAACGCATCTGTTACGGACTTTCAGCGGTTAGCCGCGGGTGCCAAGACTGTTGGCGTCGAGCAGGAAAAGCTTGGCGACATACTCAAGGATACGTCAGACCGCGTGGGGGAATTCCTTCAGCGTGGCGGCGGCGAGATGGCCGACTTCTTCAAGGAAATCGCGCCCAAGGTCGGTGTCACGGCGCAGATGTTTGCCAAGCTCTCGGGGCCTGAAGCGCTGCAGCTCTATTACAACTCGCTGGAAAAGGCTGGTCTGAATCAGTCTCAGATGACCACCTATATGGAGGCAATGGCCGACGAGGCAACCGCCCTTATCCCTCTGTTAAAAAACAACGGTGAGGGCTTCAAAAACTTTGGTGATCAGGCAGAGCGGTCCGGCCAGATCCTGAAATCGTTTGAAGTCGACCGGCTGGTCCAGGCCAACCAGTCAATCAAAAACCTCGAATCATCGATTGATGGTGCCTCACGTCAGCTCGTCGTCGGCATGCTGCCTGGCATTGAAAGCGTCACCCAGCGTCTTACCGCAATGTCGAACAACGGCGCGATGGACGTCTTAGGGGCTGCCATCGGATTCTTGGCCGATCACCTCAACGTTCTTGTTGTCTTGATGGGCGGTAAGGTTGCTGCGGCATTCACCGGCTACATTCAGGGGCTCGGCTCGGCTGCTGTGGCCTCCAACCAGGCGCGGGCAGCCAATATTGCACAGGCCGCCAGTGCTGTAGAGCTGGCGGCGGCCAACCAGATTGCAGCGCAGTCGGCAGTGATTCGGGCCGAGCGCGAAGCTGTCGCTGCCCGTGGCACGGCTGTCCAGACACAGATGTCGGTCCAGCTCGCACAGGCGCGCATGGCTGAGCGTAGCGCAACAGCTCAACTTGCTGCTGCTCAAGCGGGTTTGAAGGCTGCCTCCGGCGGTGTGATGGCCTTGCTGGGTGGCCCGGCCGGTGTCGCTGCCTTGGCGGTGGGGGCCGGTATCGCCTTCCTGACAATGAGCGGCAACGCCAAAGAGGCCGGTGCCAGCCTTGAGGATCTCAAGCGTCCAATTGAAGAGCTGCGCAAGGAATTCAAGGCGCTCACTCGTGATCAGCAGGAAGCGTCGATTGTCACCGCCGTTCGCCAGCAGGAGCAGGCGGTCAACGAAGCAGGGGAAGCCTACTCAGCTTTTCTCAGCACGACGAAGCAAGTCCTTGGAAGCACGGTCGGCTCCCGGATCGCGGGTGAGTTTGCCGAAGCCCGCAGTTCTGGCAAAGGCTTGACCGCTACCCTGGACGATATCCAGAAACGGTTTCATGTGCCTGAAGAGGGCATGCGCAGCCTTCGGGAAGCTGCTGGTAATGTCAGTACGCTGGACGTCAAAACCGGACAGCTGAGCGACCGGGTTGCTGCCTATCGGAAAGAGGTGACCGCTGGAACCGTTGCCACAAAAGGGCAGGGCGATGCAGATATCGTGGCGACCAACGCCGCGAACACCTATCTCAAGACCCTTGACGATCAGCTCACCAAGCTTAAAGACAAATCAGCGGTGGAGCAGGCGAGCACTTACATCGCCGAGCACAAGATCCCGGTCGAAAGTGAGCTCGCTGCAAAAATTCGTGATCGTGCATCGGCAATCGATGCGCAGAAGAAATCCGATAAGGATGCCACGGAGGCCACCAATGCGGCGTCGGCCGCAACAAAAAAGGCTGCCTCGGAGGAGGCAGGCCGAACGAAGGCGCTGGTCGATCTTAAGGTCCAGGCCGACATCGCCATCGCTTCAGCCACCGGGCTTGCTGATGCTTACCTGGCGGGTACTGATAGATCGCGCGAATTCGCCTTGCAGCAAAAGGTTGAAGAGGCGTTGCTCAAAACTGGGTCATCTGCCCGCGAAGAGGTCATCGCAAAGCTCACCGCCCAACAGGATGCCCAAGACAGGCTGAGCGTCAGCAAGGCCGCGTACGATCTTCAAAAAGAAACTGCTGACCTGATCGCCCAGGCCAAGGCCACGCTTCAGGGGGCTGATGCGTTGGCCGCTTATAACCTGCAGAAGTCGATGACCATTGCTCTTGCGGGCAAAAACATCGCTGTCGGCAGCGAGGAGTATCAGCAGCTGCTGGCGGCCAACAAGGCTCAGCAGGAAGCCGTAAAAATCGCGCAGCAGGCTGCCAATGCTGGCGGCATTGTGGACCGTCTGTATCCCGAAGCGAAATTGCTCAAGGATTACACCGAGGACCAAAAAGCGCTGAACGCCGCCATGGCGCTGTATCCAGAAAATGCCGCTCAGTACCAGGATGCACTGGCAAAGCTCGGGAATGAATACGAGGTTAACCGCAGCAAGGCTACGCTCTGGGGCCAGATGACGGAGGGGGCAATTGATCGTATCGACCAGGCCTTCGCCACGGCTTGGGGAAATATCGGTGATGGTGCGTCGAGTCTGTGGGACAACCTGAAGACAGGTTTCAAACAGACGCTGGGCGAAATCGCTCACATGCTCACCACCAAGCCGCTTTTGGCGTCGATCAGCAATTGGCTGACCGGAAGCGACAATGGGCAGGGTTTGTCTGCGGTTTGGAACAAGCTTCTCGGCGGTGACAGCGGTTCATCCGGCGGTTTGGGTGGCCTGTTCGGCGGCTCCTCTTCTAATCAATCAGGCGGCGGGTTGTGGAGCGGTGTTGTAGGTCTCGGCAAGAATCTCTATTCCGCCTGGAGTTCGATCACGGGTGTGGGCGCGTCGGCTGCTGCTGGCTACGCATCGGGTGGGCTCACGGGGGCTGCCAGCGGCGTGATGAGCTACTACGGCGGTCTTTTTTCGACCGCCACCGCGACACTTTCAAGTGGCTTTTCAAGCCTGATGACTGCGCTGGGTCTGCAAACAGCGGCGACTACAGCGGCAACCACGGCCGCTACGGCGGGCACAGGCTACGCGCTGGGTAGCTCTCTTGTGTCCGGAACCGTAGGGTCCGCGACGTACGCCGCGACTGGTGCGTCGGCATTCTCGTCGGCGCTTTCCTCGATGGGCGCGCTGTGGCCCCTGGCAATCGTCATGGGCATGTATCAGTCCGGCAAGCTTTACTCGGCCGGGGTTCGTCCGGACGGTGATGCGATCCAAGCCAGCGGGGGTGATACCGCGCTGGGGCAGGCTGCGATGTTTGCACCTGCCATGGGCGCTCGCTGGCTCGAACTTAAAGACGATCTGCTGGGCGGGATTGTTGGCGGCAAACTGGCTGCCATCATTACCGGCTCAACGGTGTTCCAAGCCGTGTATGAGAAGGTCGGCGCGAAGCTTTTCGGTAGCGGATACAAGACGAAGGATTCTGGCATTGCGTTGAGCGTTGATGGAGGGGCATTCGACGCGCAGCAATTCATCAAGCAAAAGAAAAAAGGGGGCTTGATCTCCGGCTCAAGCAAAACCCGATACCTGCTTGATGACCTGTCCAGCGATCTGAAGGACCCGCTGGGGCAGAAGTACAACGAAACCATTCTCACGGTTCTGAGCAACTTCCATCGTCTTAACGTGACGATGAACGAGGGTGTGCTCGATAACCTGAACATGGCAACGCAGTACATCAGCACCCAGGATCGCACTGAAGACGAAATCAACACTGCGATTGATGCATGGTTCACCGACTTGGGGCAGGCGGCTGTTACCGCCGTTTCCGATGCGACGAACGCCGGTATTGGTAACTACAACTTTGTGCAGCTCACAGAGTTTGTGGACAACCTGTACAGCATCAACGACATGTTCAAGCTGCTGAACATCAACGCGCTGCCTGTATCTGTCTGGGGCGGCAAGCTGACAGAGCAGTACGTCGCGATGGCTGGCGGCATGGAAGCACTGACGACTGCAGCGACCTCTTATTACGACGCCTTCTACAGCGATACCGAGAAAGCAGACGATACCTTGGCGGCTGTGCGCGCTCAGTTTGCGAGCCTCAATCTGACGCTGCCGGACAATGAAGCTGGTTTCCGGGCGATGGTTGAAAGCATCGACAGCACCACTGATGCCGGTCGGTCGATGTTCTTCACACTCACTGGCTTGAGTGCGAGCGCCCGTGCGGCTTACGACATTCTTGAAAGCAGAGCGAGTGATGCAGAGCAGGCTTCTCTTGATGCCGCCCAAGCGGCTCTGGATGCGGCACAGGCCATCAAGGATGCCCTGCTGGGCGTGGCTGAAAACAGCAACAGTGCGCTTTCCCGAGCGGTGGAAGCCGAGCGGTCCGCAGCAACAGCGGCTTACAACGCCAGAGTCGCATCGCTCAATGATATGGCGAGCACAGCGAGCGAGAGCGTTAGCGGGCTTACCTCGGTAAGCGGCTCGCTTGAAAGTGCCTTGAAGTCTCTGCGGGGTTCATCTGCCGACGCCGTGCAAATGCTACAGGTGCAGGCGCGGGCGACATTGCAGAGCGCTCTCGCAACTGCGCGATCCGGCGGCTCGCTCGCCGGGTTTGCCGGTTTGGATGACGCACTAGATACGGTCAGCAGCAATAACACTGATCTGTATTCGTCCATGGAAGACTTCACGCGCGACCAGGGCCGGACCGCAAACGTCGTCGCCGAACTGAATGCAATCAACGGCAAACAGCTGACTGCTGCTGAGAAGCTTCAGCAAAGCCTGGAAGCTCAGGTTGACCAGGCCAAAGCGGCTTACGACGCACAGATGTCGCAGTTCGATCAGCAGCTTGAATTCGCCCAAGCGCAGATGGATGCGCTGAACGGTGTTGATAACTCCGTAATGAGTGTCACTGCTGCCGTAAACGCAATGAATGCGGCGGTAGTGGCAGCACTTGCTGGTATCGCAGGCAAGGCTTCGACGGGCACGTCCACCAACAACGGTACTCTGATCGATTCTGTTTATAACGCTGTGTTGGACAGGAACGCCGATGCGGCTGGCAAGGCTTACTGGCAGGGCCAATTGGCAAGCGGCGCTATTGGCTATGACCAGCTTGAGCAGGCTATCAAAAACGCTGCGGTGGCGAGTGGTTCGATTCCCGCCTTTGCCACTGGCGGGCTGCTATCCGGGCCTGGCACCGGCACTAGCGACAGCATGTTGATCCGGGCGTCAAACGGCGAGTACGTCATGAGTGCCGACGCTGTTCGGATGTTCGGCCCTGATCTCCTTGATCAGATGAACAGCCTGCAGGTTCCGGCGTTCGCCGTGGGTGGTCCGGTTCTGGATGTCGCGGCCCCGGCTGGCATTTTTACTTCAAGTCACTCGACCGCCTCTGGTGCCGCGAACGGGACAAATGCCCTGCTGGAAAGCAAGGTCGACACGCTTATCGATGTGGTGAAACAGATCATGGGTCCGATGAAAGTCGACCTGAACAAAAACCGGAAGCTGTTCGAGAAATTCGACGCGCAAGGCTTGCCACCCACCAGAACAGCGAGTGCGACATCATGAGGTTTATTCGACCTACTGAGGTCACTCCCGCGAGACTGGTCAGCTCTAACGTACCTGAGAACGATTACCCGGAGTGGGTGGCTGGCACTAACACCATTGGCGTTCGCAAGATCATTGCCGCGCAGCACAAGGTTTATGAGGTGCTGGCCAGCACGACGACTGACAGTCCACTGGTTGGGATCGCCGCTTACCCTCCGACTTGGATGGAGATCGGATACACCAACAAGTGGCGGATGTTTGACGAGGTGGTCGGCACCGTCACGTCAATGCCAAGCACGGTGTCTGTGACCATCAAGCCCGGTACGGTCGTGAACTCGCTGGCGCTGTTCAACGTTCAGGGCAAGTCCGTGACCATCACCATGGATGATCCCGTTGAGGGGCGTGTTTACAGTCGAACAGTGAATCTCGTCGATGCCGCAGTAGACAACTGGTACGACTGGTTTTTCGCCGACATCGAGGTGCGAACAAGTTTCGTAGTTCTCGATATGCCCGCATTCGGGACGGCGAACATCACTGTCACGATCAACAGCGGTTCCACCGCTGCTGTCGGGGCCTTGGTGATCGGCAAGCTTGTTCCAATTGGTACCACTACCTATGGCGCCAAAGTTGGCATCGATGACTACAGCCGGAAGGAGCGGGACAAGTTCGGCAACCTAGTTGTGGTCGAGGGAGCCTTCTCCGACACCGGGGATTTCCCGGTAGTCGTCGATACCGATCGCGTCAGCAGCATCAAAAAAATGCTTATCGATATCCGCGCGAAGCCAGTGGTCTGGATCGGCGAGGAAACGTACGAAGCAACAATCATCTACGGCTTTTTCAAATCACTCGACCTGATTTATTCGGGGCCGGAGGTTTCTGATTGCCAGCTTTCCATTGAGGGCCTTATCTAATGGTTGCACCAATATTTGCGCCGTTTCCTGCTGCGCCGTCGCGCGCCGAGGGTCGTGACGACTTTAGCCCGTCAGCAGATACGTTTGCCGCAGCCCTGCCGCCGTTTGCTTTGAAGATGAACCAGGCCATCACGTGGATGGCCGAAACAATGATGGCCGTGTCTAGCTCAGAGTCTGCTGCTGCCGACTCGGCCAGCGCAGCAGCGCAATCTGCCAAAGACGCTAATACGGCTAAGGTCGCCGCCCAAAAAGCGGTTACTGATGCGGGGGCGGCCGGGGCGCAACAGGTTCAGTATGTAAAAGACCAAGTGGCGCTTTCTGTCACGGCCAAGGAATCCGCGCAGGCTGCTGCAGCTGCTGCCCAAGCTGCTGCGGGTATGCCCTCTATCGCAGGCAAGGCTTTCATGGCGTAGCGCGTGAATGCTGCGAGTACTGGAGTTGAATGGGCTCCTGGTGTACCGAATACGCTGGTTGGTAAGACTGGCCAGTCAATCATGCTCGGCGCGGACAAGCTTCCGTATTGGGGATATGCTGGTCAACAGATCGGTGATCTTCTGATTACTTCGCGAAACCCCGGCAGCCTATACCTACCAGCAAATGGCTCTATCCGTTCGCAATCTGCGTATCCTGCGTTGTTCGCATCGTTAGGTTTGACTGGCGGTGCTATCGGCACAGCTTGGGCAGATTATGATTTTGGTGGAGTTGGCGGAGCTTTTGCCGCAAGTCTGAGCGGGACGGTAATTGTTGTCCAGTCTACAACCCAAGTTAGACGCAGTTCGGACAGGGGGCAAACTTGGGCTAATATCACAACGCCCCTCATTAACGGCATTTCTGATATTAAAACAGATGGCAACGGCACTTGGATAATCATGAGTGGGGCCACTAGCGCGCCGTACCAATGTCTACGAAGTACAGACGATGGGCTGACTTGGCAACTGGTAACACTTCCTGCGACGAGTAGTGGCGCCGGGGGTAACTGGACTAAGCTGTTGTATTGCGGTAACAATGTTTGGATTGCGACGGGCAGTTACACTTTAACTATGCTTAGGAGTACAAATGGCGGGGCTAGTTGGTCAACTTTCACGCATGGCTATCCTGTCGCCAGTCCGCCTCAAGCCTTCGCGGCCAATGGTACGGGCACTGTTTTAATTAGCGGGTACGACGGTTCGAATTACACGGTTAAGAAAAGCACCGACTATGGCGCGAGTTTTATCAATTTCCTAACTTTGAGCGGACTAACTAATTGTATAGCTACTGATGGACAAGGCACATGGATTATTGGGCTTGGCGGAATCAATGCTTTGCGCTGCTTCGATGATGCTGCAAGTTCTTCCAGCTTTTCACCTTTTACGATTACAGGAGGTGTTGCCAGTAACGGCGATATTATTTTTGTAGGTGGCTTGATTTTATATATGTTTGTTGGTTCAGGGTCTAAAGTTATTATTCAGGCCCCTAATGGATCGGTTGCACCTCAAAGTTCTGCGACCAACGTTAATACTAAGTTTGCTAATGCGGGTAACGGTACAATTTTTGCCGGGTCTACAACAGCAAACCGGTTGTCTCGTTCTGTTCCGCAGTTTGGCTACGATACATCCACACAGTTTGCGCTTCCTAATCCTCAGACGGTGAATGGCGTAACCGCATACATTAAAGCTCTGGAGGCAGCATGATCAAACTCTATCTGTGGGATGAGCAGGGCTTGTTCGTGGGCGAGCAGGAAGTCGACGAGGCTGGTGCTCTGCCGCTGCGCAGCACTCCGACAAAACCTATGAAACTGACCGGCACGCAGGTTGCGCGCTGGACGGGTGAGGGCTGGGAGAAGTTGGCGTCGGCTCCGGTGGTCGAGCCGGTTCCCGAGCCAGCGCCTGACTGGATGGCGCTGATTGCTGCCCGGCGCTGGGCTGCCGAGACTGGCGGCATTGTCCTCGGCGGTATGCCGGTGGACACCGACGACCGCAGCAAGCTGCTTATCAACGGCGCGGCCCTACGGGCCAGCCGCGACAGCAGCTACGTCCTGCACTGGAAAACGGTTGGAGGCTTTATTGACCTGTCGGCCGACCAGGTGCTGATCATGGCCGACGTAGTAAGCGACCACGTACAGGCCTGCTTCACCCGCGAGTCGGAGCTGCAAGCTGCCGTGGTTGATGGATCTATCTCCGCAGAGGTTATCGAGCAAGGCTGGCCTAGCTGATAGCAATCGTCGATACTGAACTTTTCGTGTCCAGCAAGGAGGTTGAGATGGAGTTTCCCACCGTAAAGGCCGAGGCAAAGGTTGACCTCACCAAAGTAGCCGAGGCCGTATATGTCGACGGCGTCTCCGCTAGTGTGAAGGAACTTTCCAAGGTTGGTACAGATGTAGCGAAGAGTGCTCGATTGTTGCTAATTCCTCTCCAACTTTTAGGTGCGGTGCAGGATAGGGTTGAGGCTTATATCGCAAGATCTATTGCGCAAATTCCCCCTGAGAAGCGGGTTAACCCAATTCGCTCTGTCGCCTTGCCTATTCTGGAGAAGCTTCGATACCAAGAGGAGGGTGAGCTACTAACGGAGATTTATTTGAATCTTTTATCAAGGACCTTCGACCTTGATCGGTTCGGTGAAGCTCATCCTGCATTCTTGAATTTGCTAAATCAGCTTTCAAGCGATGAGGCGAAGCTTCTACATTTGTTCGCAGCGTCTGACTTCCAGATAATTTTTGCAGACGAGCCAGGCGTGTGGCCGGTAAGCACCGATACGATTGATGAATTTATTAGCGACGGATTTTTTCAATCTGCCAACAAAGAGTGGCTAGCGGCTAGGCTGCTTGATGTGAGCATACTAGATCAGCCGAAATACCTTCACGTCTATATAGAGCACTTGGTATCGCTAGGGCTACTAACGTACAGCAACACGCATTTCGCCGAACTTAACCATAAGTTTGCCCATTCAAATCTGAGTCATGGGACTGCATTCTGGTCGCTGTGTATCTCTAAGTTCGGTTTGATGCTCCATAAAGCATGCGTTCAAGAAGCGGTTGAGCCAGGTCTGTGCGCGAATAAGTCGGATCGACTGTAGAGCCGGTCCTGACTTGGCTCCTTTTGTACATGACTACCCACCAAGAGCCCGCTTTTAGCGGGCTTTTTTACGCCAGGAGAAAGGCCCATGACTACAGTTCCCGGCAAGTTCGATTTAAAGCCAGATATTCGGTATATCAGCCGCTGGGAAGTAGAGATGCGGCAGGATATGGCCTTCTATGACCCGATCTACGGCCCGATCACGGTTCAAAAATCCTTCGTCAGCGACTTGGCATCGATCCGCATACTTCGGGAAATCTGCCGGTGGTGCGCCGTGGCGGCACTGACAGGTGGGACTCTGGTGCATTCCTATCCGTGGATCCGCACGGCGCTGGTGATAATCGCAGTCATTTCACTGGCTATCTACGGTCTGCTCGTTGGCTACGGCATGCGCGCTTCAATCCTGCATGACCTGCTTTATACAACCGGTCAGTTCAGTCGTCGTGACTGTGATGCCATCTATTACCGGGCGCTAACCACCGGCGACGGTACGGCCCGATGGCGCTCCCTTATATTCTGGATCGGCGTCCGATTGGGCGGCCACTGGAGCTACACCAGAACCCCGACAAGTTCGGGGTTTTCTTCGTCTGGAGACTGACGAAACCGTATTCCATCCCAGCCCGCCATCGTGCGGGTTTCTTTTTGCGTGGAGAAAAGCATGACCGCTACTGAAAAAGACCGCGAAGTATTGGCCCGGACCTTGTGGGGCGAAGCTCGTGGCGAAGGGGTGGCCGGGCAGATCGCCGTCGCCTGGTCCATCCGCAACCGTGTGGATATGGATTTGAACAACGATGGCAAGCCCGATTGGTGGGGCGAAGGGTACGTGGGTGTTTGCCTGAAGGCCTGGCAGTTCAGTTGCTGGAATAAGAACGATCCGAACTATCCGTACCTCTCCGGTGCGAAGCCGATCCCGTTCCGCGAGCTCGCCCAGGCCCGTCTCGCTGCAGATCAGGTAATTGAGGGCAGGCAGCCAGATCCCACCGGCGGTGCTACGCATTACTACGCGACCACCATGGCGAAAGCGCCGGACTGGTCTGCTAAGGCCAAGCAGACGCTGAAGCTGGGTCACCACATCTTCTTCAAGGATGTGCCATGACGGCCTTCTTCAAGCTGGTCCCTGCTTGGATGTGGGTGCTGTTGGTACTCCTCGCATCTGCCGTCTACCTGGCGTTTCGTCTCGACAGTGTGAAAGGCGCTCGTGATGACCTGGTGGTCGAGCGGGATGCTGAGCGGGTAAAAGTAAGCCAGCTTACTGCTGCCAATGAATCACGAAAGAAAACTCAGAAGCTGTTACTCGATCTCGACACGCAGCACAGCCAAGAACAGGCCAAAGCCGATGCGCAAAATAAACCCATGCTTACTGCTGTCGCTACTGGTGCTCAGCGGGTGTATGTCAAAGCCAGTTGCCCCGCCACCTCTGTGCGAGCCGCCCCAAGGCCCACCGGCAAGTCTGATGAAGAAGGTAGAGCCGAACTTGACCCAGCGGTTGCAGAAAGAATTCTCCATACCGGCGTCGACGGAGACGATGCCATCCGGCAACTGAGTAACTTGCAGGATTACGTAAGAACGATTTGCCTACGGCAAGCCGAGTAAAAGGAGCGATCAGCCTAGATGCGTCAACATCCAGGCTGAACGCCGAATCCGCAGCCCTTTCCTGCAAATCCAGCCAAGACTCCCGCTTCGTGCACAAAGCGGAGCGGAGTCTAGCAACTGTTCATTCATACAGTAAAGGTTTGCAATCAATGTCTAGCCCAATCGTTCCATGGATGGGTGGCAAACGCCGCCTGGCCGACCGTCTTATTCCTCTCTTCCCGCCCCACGAATGCTACGTTGAAGTATTCGCAGGTGGTGCGGCCCTCTATTTCATGCGCCCCCAGGCTGCTCCTGTTGAAGTCCTCAACGACATCAACGGCGAGCTGGTCAGCTTGTACCGGGTGGTGCAGAACCATCTTGAAGAGTTCGTGCGCCAGTTCAAATGGGCGCTGAGCTCCCGGCAAATCTTCGAATGGCAGAAGATGACTCGCCCTGAAACTCTCACAGATATTCAACGCGCCGCTCGTTTCTTTTACCTGCAACACCACGCCTTCGCGGGCAAGGTGAGTGGGCAGACGTTCGGTACTGCTACCACCGGCCCAGCCATCAATCTGCTGCGGATCGAAGAAAACCTATCTGCGGCCTGGCAGCGTCTCGCGGGTACCTATGTGGAAAACCTGCCCTGGCTCGAATGTGCTGAGCGCTATGACCGTGCGCATACGTTCCATTACATGGATCCACCGTACTGGAAGACGGCGGGCTACGGGGTCGATTTCCCGTTTGAAAACTACGAGCGTATGGCTGATTTTATGCGCCGGTGTAAGGGCCGGGTGATGGTCAGCATCAACGATCATCCAGACATTCGCAGGGTCTTTAAGGGGTTTCGCATCGAGAGTGTAGATATCCGCTATTCAGTCAGTAACAGACGAGAAGGTGCAACGGCGGATTCTGGTGAATTGATCATAATCAGTTGGGCGGCTTCGGAGCTGTCGGACCTTTTTCAGGTCGACGAAAATAGCGGTTGATTAGACCGCTTGACCCAATTTATTTAGAATCATTGGATGGCTTTGCGGGAGCTGGTGCCGCTGCCGGAGTCGCCGGTTTCTCAGGTCTGAGGTTATGAATGCCTTCAGTGCTGCCGGTTTTGGGGCCGGCAGGACTAAGTAATGTGAAATTGTTAAAAGATTTACGTAATTCGACTTCAACTTTTATAACGCTGGCTTTCTTGTCGTCTGTCATGGTTTTTGCCTTGTCGGAGTAGGATTGGATTGCAGTTGATATTCCAATGGCTAGCGCGAGTATCACGCCAAGCATAAAGAAATAGATGGCGATTTTATCCAGAATTGATAATACTCGATCTCCGTCGCCGTTGTGCACGATTACATCTTGAAGATATCTTGCGTTTTCACTGAAAATAATAAGAACGGTGATTAAACATATAACAAAGCAGAATAGTGCTGATATATATAAGACCAAAGATTCGACAGACCTAATGCCAACTGTGCTGATCAAAGTCAACAAAAGCCCAGTTGCTGCTGTGCTAAGCGCGAGTAAGCTTTTATCTCTTTCGAATTTTGTGGCGAGCCAAGCGTTAACACCTGCGGAGTAATACTCCACTGTTTTCAGCATATGTATTTCTTCGTCCGTGGTTCGCATATTATCCTGAATTCATATTTTGACTTCCCGATTGAAGCTTGACTGGCAATCTACGTGGTATGTGCTAGCCCCAGGCGAAAATTTTGCTATCGGCTTAGGCGAACTGATAGATTTGATAGAATTCAAAAGGATCAGTCCGTAGTACTTTTTTCGGAGCTTAGCTCGGAGGGAAGGCGACTCGGGCACTGCGGATCGACGACAAAGCCAGCGCCACCGCACGGCTCACAATCTTCCCTCAACTCGAATCGATCACAGCAGTGCGAGCACTGTCGGAAGATGGAAAAATTTTCCCTCTCCCACAGCCCGACATAACTAACCATATCGCCTTCCTCAAGCGCGATCAGAGCAGCATCTATGATTGATCTGTAAACGTCTGGATCGTCCAGGCGACTCACCATCACGCCTCCCACCATCTTCCCTGTTTCAACCAGGGTCAGCCGTTGACCGGTCTCGGTGTAAATGTAGCGGTCACGGAAAACCCCATAGTGCGCATAGGTGCGCGTGATCACTGGCCTATCTCCCTCGGCGTCGTGTATTTGTGCGAAAAACTCCATGGGGCCTGGCGTCCCGCCGGGGCCATGTAGAAAAAGCCGGTTGCCGCTCAGACTGCCGGTCTGCACCCCGACTTCGTTGTACACGTCGTAATCAGCTGCGGGATTTCGCCATGCTGGTTCGGCTTCTTCTACGTGGTGGCAGTAGGCTCCAGTGGCAAGCTCGACCATTTCAAATCGCTCCAGCGGTTCAAGCAGCCCCGTCTTCAAAAGGTTGTCGGCGAACCTCATCAGATAGCGGTAGTGACTGCTGGGGTTGGTCCAGGCCGAAGGCGTATAGAGGGACTTATGCCAATCGGCGAGCGCTTGATCTTTGTTCAATGGGGGCATGGCCGGGCTCTGCGATACTGTTTTTATATGCAGTATTGCAGGTTTTGGCAGGAGTCGAGTAGACCTCGGCTGAAGGGTAGGGCACGAGTCGGAAATCGGGGTTGGTCATTGAGCTAGTTGGGGCGGTGGTACATAAGTGGTACAAAACAAATGGGAGGCGCTTATGGGCCTTTAGATTAGGGGGTGATTTGAAAAGTCGTTCCAATCCATCATCGGTCCTCCTTTGCTGACTTACTGTGTCAAAGGCAGCAGTCGCGATGGATAGACGCGCATCTTGCGTGTCTCAAGCATGTCGCGAAGCCGCTGCTCATGATTGCGCTTACGCATGAGCGACTACGGGTGATCGGCCCGGAGCCTCTTCCTCGTTTATCGCAATTAGCTGCCTAAGCCCAAGTGCAACGGCTTACGGACTAACGGCGGATCTGGCTCAACAGATGTTGCAGTTAGTGCGACGGGGGCGCCCTGGTTTCCCGAGCAATACTGTTGGGTACGCCAGGCCACAGGTTCTGACGTATAGCGGTCGCAAAAAAGCCCACTGCAGTAGAGAGCAAGGTGGGCTTTTTTGAATCGTGGTGAGTTAGTGGTTATCTGCTCTTCTGATCGCCTTGTTCAGCGATGGGGTATCAACTGCACCTATCACTTCTCGCAGCTCTTGCCATGGGTAGCGGCCTATCCCGGAGGCTGAGCACCCTTTGAGATGCTTAAACGGCTGGCTGGCGTCATTGACAGTCTGAAGGCTCAGGCACTGGCAACAGAGGACGAAGCTTCCGCACAAGGACCATCGGCCTGTCCAGCCAATAAGCCTGGCGCTGAGCACGTCGCTTTTGCTGAGGTTTTGGCAGTAGCTGTTCACATCAAATGTTTGAGGCATCACACATCTCCATATGCGCTGGGGAGGAACATCCGAATTCCTCCCTACCCCATCTATAGCTTAAGTCGGCATCTGGGTCAGGAATGATTGGCTATTGGCGGGCAGAGGTACGGGGCAAGAAATTCATAAGCAGCTGCGCTGTCTGTCTCCAGACGAAGAAAGCCCCGGATTTGTACCCTCCCGGCGGGGCTTTTTCCGGGGGCTATTGAACATAAACGGCGTACGGGGACCTGCCACCACTGCCGCATGCGATCGGTATTGTACGGTTGTACCCGCAGTGAGAGGCGGAAATCGACCCATATGGGACGTCACATCCACACAACGCTCTAGAAAAGGCCGTCAGTCAGCTACCTCTGCAAAGTTGAAGGCCATTCACATCTCGCGGGTGCTAGGCGTTACATGCGCGTCGCGGGGATTGACTCCACCAGAATGTTATAGTTCTCTTCATCCCCTTGTCGGGATTGTTCCCCTCAGCCACTAGGGCCGTTTCTATGAGCTACATCACCCAACTCAACGTTTCCAAAGTGCGGAACATAAGCCCGTTCAAGCTAAAGCTCGGTGGCAAGAAAAACATTCTTGTGACAGGGAGAAACGGTGCCGGGAAAACTACCTTGTTGGAAGCTATCAGGGATGAGCTCTCACGTCGGAGAAAGTACGGAAAAGATACCGACGTGTATCTCGAGGCGTCTGGGGCGATACGCAAGGAGGCAACCACAAGGTTGCTAACTCCTCAGGAGGAGGAGCACCTAAAGAACTTAGAAAGAATGGGTGGAACGGGTGCCATTGAGGTTTATCTCAGCGACGGCGGGCAAGCGCTGGCCCCTGACGAGATTTTTGTCTGTTTTAGTAGCAGACGTATGACCGATGCCACGAAGCCAAAAGGCCCGCAAATAATTACATACGGTACTAAAGAAGACTCTACGCCGAGCTATGGCAAAAATTTTATTCAATACTTGGTTAACCTGTGGACTGAAAAATCCTATGCCCGTGAAGACAAGGATCTCGATCGCGTGGCAGAGCTGGATAACTGGTTCACCTCCTTTACCGAGCAACTGCGAAAACTTTTCGAGGATCCAGCACTACAACTTGAATTTGATCGAAAGATTTTTAACTTTTGGATCGTTCAGCAAGGAAAAGAGCGTTATTCACTCAACGATCTTTCTGACGGCTTGTCATCCGCGATAAGTATCGTTTCGGAACTAATCCTCAGGATGGATACCGGCAACACATCCATTGAAGCCAGTGGAATCGTAATTATTGATGAAGTAGAAAACCATCTGCACGTCTCCCTGCAAAAAATAATTCTGCCTTTCTTATCTACGCTATTCCCAAACGTTCAGTTCATTGCATCAACCCATTCGCCTTTTGTATTGATCTCCGACCCGAATACTTGCATCATCGACCTTACCAAGAATGAAATTCATCAAGACTTCTCTGCATTTTCATACGAAGCAATCGTTGAAGACTATTTTAATGTGGACAAATATTCTTTCGACCTCAAAGCTAGGGTTGAAGCCATCCGAAGATTGGTCCGAAATCTAGACTACACACAGGCGCTGGCCGAAATTAACGCCATACGCGATGATGCCAATCTCGGTAGGGAAAATGCCGCCTCGACCTCCGGAGAACTCGTATTAGCATTGGGTAATTTGGAACTGGACATCAAAAACAAGACGGCTCTCAGTAAATGATTAAAATAACAAAAAGTACCGAGCCTGTGCAACTTTCCGTAGAGCGAGAAAAAGCTAGCGGGTGCTACCGGCACCCAGACATCGTCGATGTGATTAGAAAGGATTTTTACAATCGGTGCTATCTCTGCGAAGCAAATCCGCAAAGCATTAATATCGAACACCTCGTACCGCATCGGGATGTTCACGAATTGAAGTTTAAATGGGAGAATCTTTTCTGGTCCTGTGGTCATTGCAACAACATCAAGCTAGCAAAATACGACAATATCTTGGACTGCACAACCCAAGTTGATATCGAAGATATCTTAATTTACCAATTTGAACCATTTCCCACCGAGAATGTGCACGTCGAGATAATACTGTCGCATAGGGAAAATCTTCAAGCCAAGCAAACCCAGGCGCTCCTGCAAAACATATTCAACGGGACCACGACGCTCAAGAGTATTGAATCCAACGGCCTGCGAAAACTCATCACTACTGAACTTATAAATTTGCAGAGCCTGCTTCGGGATCTAGATAACGAAAACAAGTCCGTAGAAGAAATCGACGATATTAAGCTTAGGCTAACCTCGGCGCTTTCCCCTAACAGCCTGTTCGCGTCCTTCAAACGCAGCAAGGTCAGAAGCATGCCCCAATTGCTGGCCCATATTAAAGCTCACATTCCGCACCTTCGGCTATAATCTCAAGCTCAAGGTCCCATAGTGCAGTGGCAAGTAGCATGACTCGAATTTAGGGCCGCGCAATCGCAGCGAGAAGCTATTAATCTTCAATTGTGCGGCGGCTTAGATCAGCACCAACATGATAGCTAGGCTTCTTCGATTCCTTACGGTTGAGAGGAAAAGACTGCTTATTGCCGAAAGCAGCTTCCTTCACCACACGCTGCTCTGTCGAACACGTAACAGGAAACTTCTAAATTTTTGATTTTCATGCTCAAACCGCTTTCCTTGTAATCAGTTGCTCCAGCGTTTGACGTCCATGACGGAAACGCTCGGGGTTGGCGGAAGGGCGGAAGGCTTTTTTAGATGCTCGCGTTTAACGCATACTCGACAGATTTGCTGATGGTGCACAGCGATGGTCAGTCGAGGCATGAAGCGACGGGTGAGTAAAGGGTTTTTCAACATCCCTCAATGGGTGGGTAACCGATGCATTTCGTAGGCAGCCGGGGAGGTACATTTCGTTCCGAAACTTGAATGACGAATGCGGAAGGATGCGGCTCGTGGAGGTGTAAAATAGTGCTGATTTAGGAACGTGAAAATACATATCCTTTTGATATGAAAGGAAAAGTTTGCAGACTTGAAAACTGCCGACTGTAACAGGTCCTAGAGTTCGAATCTCTATGCTTCCGCCATCTTAGATACGACAAAGCCCTGATTTTTCAGGGCTTTGTCGTTTTTGGGGTTTGGTGGCAACGAGCTACCAACTTGGGGCAAAAAGTCCGCGACTCTCCTTGCTTTCGGTAGCTACCGACCCGGGTTCCTATCTCCCTCTCTCTTAACTGCCTTCCTTGCTCTGCGTTCACGTGGTTGGACGGCTGACGCATGGCCACCTCTACCCGAAGGTTATTTATTGTGACGCAGGATTGAGAAGTTCAGGGCGGCAGCCACGCAGAGCCATAGCAGGTACGGGAATAAGATAAGCCCCGTGACGATGTCCAACTGCATGGCCATCACCACCATTGCGGCCACAACCATCCAGAGCACTGCAAGGATCACCATCGCCGCGACGATGTGGTTCGCTCCAAAAAATACCGGCGTCCACAAGGTATTGAGCGCGATTTGCGCCGCCCATAGGGCTAGCACGGTCTCGCTGCCAGGAAGTAGGGTCAAGCGATATCCGGCCCACGCGAGGAGTAGATAGATCGTCGTCCAGGCGACTGGAAATGCCCAATTCGGTGGGGTGAAGCTCGGTTTTTGAAGTGATTCGTACCAGGCGCCTGGTTTGAAGATGATGCCAGTTGCGGCGGCAGCACAGCATGCAAGAAGAAAGATGTAGAAGGTCATAAGGTGTCCTGAGTTGAAGCAGCGGCAAATTTAAGGGCAGGGGCTATTTCAGGTTTGGACGCCGATGGGATA
>Ga0247731_1000056_pt1 | contig 41057 bp, 64 predicted proteins | sample UWRJL088202R2_FD_180938 | JGI IMG/M metagenome (GOLD analysis project Ga0247731, IMG submission 180938) | Plant litter microbial communities from Arlington Agricultural Research Station in Wisconsin, United States - UWRJ-L088-202R-2 | ecosystem: Environmental > Terrestrial > Plant litter >...
AGTTTGGACAGCCATTTATCAGCGGATTGCTATGCTATTATCTTTTATAAGGGTGGTAAGTATAGTACCCCGCTATACAAAGGACAAAGAAATGAACTTATAAGCGACACTGGATTTTTGTTTAAAGACCTTACGGATCGTTAACCCCTCACACCCCGCTTGCAGGAATGTAGGCGGGGTTTTACCCTAAAACCTGATTGATCTTACTGTAGTATTTCAGGCGTACGTCGTAGCCGATAGCTGTACGCTCTTTACTGCCTGTGTTGATTACGGAGCAAACCTGTTTGAATGTACCGGTCTTGGATAGCGATATTAGGTTACGATATACGGCAAAGAACCAGCACGCCGAATCCAAGGCGCCACGGTCTGAGTCTTGTATAAATTCGGCCGCATCTTCGGGCGTCATTTTATTATACTTGCCGTAGTCTGTGTACGTCGCCCTCCCCGTAAGTCCTATGAACCCACCCCCTTTAAAATCCCAGCCGTCATTCGGCTTTACATTTCCCATTCTGCCCCCGTATGTGTCATTAGCGATCTCAACGGGATTTCGATGTAAATACTTCGCTTGGGCGTTGGGGATATAAGGAGGTTTTGAAGTGGTAGAATATCTCTTTGGGAACGTATTAGCAAGCCCCTGAGCGCTGTAATTCATGTTTTCTTGTCGGTGGGAACATTCGCCAGACTCCTGCAAAATATTGGCTAAAAACATTCGAAAGGGCAGTTTCTCCGTTATCCCATACTTGGTACACAATTCATTTATAAGGGCTGAAAGTTCAGCGCACCTCTCTTTCGAAAGCGTTGAAGTAACTGCGTCCAATTGTTCAGGGGTAATGAGCATAGTATCAGGCATTTTATCTACAGCAAAAGATGATATGAGGCGGGCGATCCAGCCGGGCATCTGCATTACACTGTCCTCCTTTTAACCACCCACACAACACCGCCGCCAAGTACAGCGGCCACGGCAATGATGATCCAGAAGCGTATAAGGGCTATCCTTCGCCATTTATCGTACTCCTTGGTCTTGGCTTCAAGTAAAGTGATTGCACGCCGGGAATCGCCGCGGGCTAGCTCCAGGGCTGCAGTATTTTCGATTTCGATAGTATCGTGGATAGTTATACGCTCCACTGTTCGGACGCCTGGCAGTTGCACCGTCTTGTATATCCGAACCGTATCGTGGCTGTAGAGGGTATCGTAGTAGGTTGAGCCTTCCGTGTAGAAGGTATCGCGCCGGGTAACAGTATCGCGCCGGACAGTTCCAACCTTTGGCGGGTAGGCGATCGCGCAATACTCCTGCCCCACCTGTGGAAAGGCGGTAACAGCTTTGCCAAGCGCTATCTTAGCCTTTCGTTCCGAGTAGCAGGAGGCGAAAAGAATGCACAGTATAGTGGCGGCAAGGGTCGCCCTCATTTCTCCACTACTTTAACCGTTGAATCGCCGTCTTTAACCGATTCCACCGTAGCCTTTGGTGCGTTCTTGATCGTTATCTCTGCAGGAGTGCCAAAATTCTTGATAAGATAAGCAATACCACCGGCAAGAGCGGAAATAACAATCAGTTTAACGTTGAATGTCAGCGAGCCCTGGTTAAGTGAGTCCATCACGATTGCAAGCACCGGCGTAATGACGGCCATCAGCAACCCGCGCGTGAAGTCGTTAAGGTTCAGGGAAAATTTCTTCGATGTCGTAACCGTTTGTTGTGGCATATAGGTTTATTTAAGATTTTGTTTCTTCTTTTTTAGCCATGGAAAGATAGCAAATAAATAATCGCCCCATTCTACAAGGATTCTTTTAATAATAAAGTCCCCTATAAGGGCTGCTCCGGAAGCAATTACCCCGGCATACCCGGACCATCCGAATACAATACAAGCTTTATAGGCCATTGATCCTGTCCAGCAACATAGTATAAATTTTATGACAATCTCACGCCGCGTTAATTTTCGGGTCTGACTATCGTACGCAACCCTTGCGGTGGCACCGAAAACTACATATGACATGCCGGCCAGTATCTTTGCCCACATTTGTAACTTATCCGGATCGGGGGGCTGATTATCACCCATTATTATCTTTTTCTGTGTTCGTCGATAATCTTGTATATTATGACAGCTGCGTAAACTCCCATAACCAGCCAGCCCCAAATGAAGTCATAAGCCTGCAATCCGTCAACATAGGTAAGCTGTTTCACCACGTTCCCTACAGACAATACTGTAAGGCATTGAATAAGCAGGTATTCGATAGGCATTTTAATCCATTCAACAGATTTCCCACAGTCGTATAGCAAGAAAAATAAAAAGAAGGCGAGAGGTATATGGTAATAGTTTTCACTACCCCATTTTATCCAGTTCATATTCCCGGCAACAAACGCAAAACCGCTAATGATCACTGCTATTTTCGATAGCTGTATCATCTCGGGCGGGGTCTTTCGCCTATGAAACGTCCGTCTGCGCTTAGTTGCATATTCATGTCGTTTGCTGCGGCTTCCGCACCTGCCAGCGTAGGAAATTCCAGCGCCTGGTTTTCATTTCCCCACTCGCAATCATTCACCGCGGTCGAATAGGTTTTACAAAAAAGACCCGTTACTGTGTCTTTAATCACTCCCTTGTCTGGCATAACTACTTATTTAAACTGTTAATAATAATTAATACTGAAGATACTATAAGTGCCGCTAAAATACCCCAAAGCCATTTCCTTTCTGCATCACGCCTAATTTTCTCCTGTTCCAGCCGGTCAATCCTGAATGCAAGCCCGTCCTTCCCGTATACAAGTTCATGCTGCTCCTGTCGCTCTGCATGGTGTCGGCTGTTTTCCCTGGCGCGCGTCGCTTTTTCACTTTCCGCATCTGCCACCAGCCGGTTTAACTGAAACCCCAATGTTTCCATTTTTGAGTCAAGCTTGCCGATCTTTTCATATACGATCTCTATCTTTTCGTCGCTTGTCACTTTATAGTTTCTTTACCCCGTAGACATATACTGATACGGTGGATGCGGAAAGAGACGCGGTAGTTACCTCAACACCAATATTCCCGGTACTTCTCACCACGCCTGAAAGTATCAGCATCTGGTTGTTGTCAGTGGAATTAAGCCCTGCCAGTGGGCTCACTGATACCATATAACCTGCATCTGTTTTTATCCTTATTACGCCAATCCCCAATGTACCGGAACCAAATTTGACACAAGCAATAAGCGGAGAATGAGTAGCCAGCGAAACACCAATGGCATAATCTAGATTAGTAGTGGCTAAAGAAGCTACTGACACACCCGTTTTTGAAGCAATAAGTGTAAGTCCATTAAGATACCCGGCAGTAGTTGCAAGGGATGACCATACAAAACCACCACGGGAACTATCAGCAGTAAATATAACCTGGGATTTTGCCGTAGTGGAAAAAACAATCAATGCTATCGCGATAAACTTTTTCATCTTTTCTTTAGTTTAATTATTTCTTTTTTGAGTTGGTCAATCGTTTTTTGCTGTTCCTGTATAGCATTGATCATAGCAGCCATGATGTTTCTGTCTTGGATGGATTTAAACCCTTCTGAGTTAACACCAATTGCATTACTTCCCAAAGCATATTCAATGTTCTGTGCAGAAAAACCATTGTAAATATGGGAAGTCTCCATACCGCTGGCATCATTCCACTTAAAACTTATTGGCTTTATTTTCATTATCGCTGCCAACCCTGCGCGGTATCTTCCCTGCACATTTTTTAGCCGTACATCCGACACGCTGGATATATTACCGCTCGCATCGAAAGTCGCAGTGCCCGCTCCAAAGTTTGCAAAGCGCACAGTACCGGTTGTGTGCAGTTTGGCTGAAGGGGAAGATGTACCTATACCTATATTGCCAGCCGCATCAATAGCCATCGCATCAATATTTGCCCCGCCAGTAGTATAGTTTCCAATGATCCAGGTTGATGCGCGTAATTCGCCCGGTTGCCCCCCACTTAACCCGTTGTTGGCGGAATAAAGCCCGTTCGCTGATCCGCCATTGAAAAACTGAAAACTATTGTTACTTGCTGTATTTACTTTCAATTGAACCGTACCGGAACTACCAGAACCCATTGTTACCTGATTGGAAAAAGTAGCCGCGCCGGATGATGCTAACGAAAGTTTTGTTGCGCCATTTGGCTGAAAATTAATCTCACTCCCACCGAGATGCAGGGGGGTAAATGTGCTTAGGTTGTTCTGTAAAGAATACATCGCGTTCACTCCTGAACTTCCATACAGGTAAATATTATTGTTCGGCTCTGTCGCTACTCCAAAAGCTATTTGACTTGACGTTCCAGAACCTACTCTAAAGTTGTTTGCAACCGTAGATGCGCCATTGATATTGAAGCCAGCTGGTTGAACACTTGCAGTTTGATTTAAAATAAAGTTACCGGGACTGTTCGAAGTAGTAATTGACCCCTTAATTTTTGGTGATCCCGCAGCTGTGGCGGCAGATATAATCGTATTAGCAATTACCTGATGCCCGAAGTCAGTAGGGTGTATGTTGTCTACATCGAGTGTGCCATTAATTGAAGTGGGGGCATACATATAAATAATGCTGTCGGTTGACTTATTTGCATAAAGCCATGTACGATATGTATTTCCTGAAACGCCTGTTTCATAGATTTCATCTATAAAATAAACCGCTATCCCTGCCGCTCTTAAACTGGATTCAATACGGTTCATCCTATTGGTTATCGAATCTGCATTCACCGATAATCTATAGTCGTTGCATGGATTTTCAATGATGACGGTTTTTGGCGCAAGCGCTATAACTTCGGCAATAAATTTTAGCCAGTCGGCAGTAGTTTCATAACCGCCACCGTGTACCACGACACTGTATTTATCCTGTAATCTTGTACCATATCTGGTAAGCCATGACCCATTATAACCTTGAGTTTTGCTTGTACCTATCAATAATAAATCTGCATAACGGGGAACAGTCGAAGTAACCGAAACACTATCGATGTAGTATTTGCCGCTATAATTAAAAATCGAAAACTGCCCTGTTGCTGGCGGTGGCGTGGTCGAGCCAGGCATAGATAGATTAGCTACCGGGGTGGTGATGGTCGCACTATTAGTTGTCTGGTTTCTTACACTTGCGTAGGTGCTTGAACCATTCCGAACCACAGTAAGCACAATGTAATCACCGGGGGATATGGTCAGGGTTGATGCTGCGTTTGTTCCACCATCATTTGTTAATGTGCCTGTTGATGTGTTTATGTAACTAATCAGCTTCGTGACATTGTTTAAAGATGTTGATTGCAGGCCTATGGCTAGCACTCCACCTGTTATCACTTTAGCTTTGGCGCTCATCGTCCATTTTTCGACGTTGGAATGGAATCCACTTGTTATACCACTACCCTGATTAACGTTGATGTTGTACGAGTTCGTAAAACTTGAAGCGCCCCCACTGAAAACCAAATGCCCTGCGCTATCTGTTGGCGTATATCCATTCGCCACCCAATCACCGGTGAAATTCCCGACTGTATCGTTATAAATTGTTCCGTAATATAGCCCTTGTGACTGGCTACTACCTCCCTCCGGGTAAGCATACGCCCGGCGCATACCATTCTTAATGACAATCAGACTATCATCGCCTGCGTTATTTGATACAGAGTCTACGAATACGCCTCCCGAAGGAATATTTTGAAGTAACGCTATAGTACCAGAACTATCAGGTAACCTTAATGTCCTGTTACCAGTAATGGTACCAGGTATAATATCTTTATAATTTACACTATTCCCAAATGATAATCTTTGAGGTTGGAGTATTCCCGAAGTTTGGTCACTGGGAGTATATGTTTCTAACGTCGGATTGCCTCCGTCATTAGTCATCTTTACATATGCACCCGAACCAGCATCATGTATAAGAGCATTGGTGGTGGAATTATCAATATTAGTTACCGATTGTAAATCCTGGCTTCCACCTGGATATTTATACGCCCTTCGTACACCACCTGTAATAACGATCAGCGAGTCCCCCCCAGCATTGTTCGATACAGAATCAACCCCTGAACCGCCGCCGCCAATCTGCGCCCACGACCCGTTATTATAACCATACAGCCGCGCGTTGCAGCTATCCCATGCTAACTGACCATCAGCGGTTAACCCTGACCGGATCCCGGCAGGAGCACCGCAATACCCCGGTACCTTTAACGTACTGTCAAAGCCACCAGCGATCCAGATATACCGGGCGTTAATCTTAGTGTAGCCAGGTTGGGCATGTGCAACAGAGCAAAGAAGCAGTAGTGCTAAAATTATTCTTCCCATTTGATATATATTTTTTCATCTGTGTATACATCGGAGGCTCCGGAACTATCCAGAACCGACTCGAATACCTGTTCAAATATAAACAATCCGGCCGGTTGGTACCATACCTGCCGGTTGCCGGGCGTTGATTCAACAATATCAAAATCCACCCCATTGCGCTCAACCTTTACTATGCGCCGGTAAGCCAATCCCGGTACAGATAAAGCATTCAGCCCGTTGGGGGCGTTATATACATTTGATTTAAGAGCCATCTTCCACCCATTCTACGTAAATAGTTTCTCCGTCATTGAAAGGGTTAGCCGGATCAAATGTAACCGAAGCCCCCCCGCTATAACGCGCCTGCCGGTTGCCCGGTACACCAGAGTCTACGATATCGTGCCCGGTCCCGGACCTGCTAATTAACACCACCCGGTGACCCGCGAAATCCCTTCCCTCACTTCCGGGACCGGATATACCTGTCTGCCCGGTTGTTGCAGTCCACCAGTCAGAATACACCGATTCGCAAACAATATCTCCCGGATCATCAACAGATGAAACGGATATACCGCCCGATCCCTGTAATTGCAAATCGAACTCTCCAAAACCCGTTTGCGCCCCGTTAAGGTCGGTGGATTCTACAAGAAAAAAACCCTGTATAATTTTTACCCCTCCGTCAATATCCTGAAAAATAAACTGACAATCCAGTTCAGACCTTCTTACAGCCTCTTGTAAAAAATGAAATATGCTTAACCTTAACGGGCTGCTTTCCGTAAGAATAATACCGCTAACAGACCCGCTGCAGTCACTCATTCGTATGCGCCTTTTCCTAAACCCTCCCGACGCGTTCACGTCTGTTTTTCCAATCAGTTCGTTTTGAAAGTTAAAAGCCACAGCTGTCGCGCACCCGGCCTCGATGTAACCGCCGGATACTTTAACCTTAAAGATAACCCCTGTGCCTAAAACTTCCTTACTCATTGGTATTTGTCAGGTATTTGAAATCATGGCCAAGATATTGTTTATTAATTACCGAATTGCTCACCTCCATAAAAAAAGCCTGCCATTCGCACAGGTGGCTATCGTAGTCATAGTGTAAAAGTAGGAATAAACGGTTGTCCGCATTCGGATGCGTATCGGTTACCAGGTACCGGTTAATCATTGACGGGGGCGGGATATCGTGATCAACAGTCCCCTCAAACCGGGACATATTCCGGTTGTACTGGTTCCACACATCATACACCTGTATTTCCCCGAATGGCTTTAAAAATACAGGACCGTCCGGCTCTTGTGCTGCATTATAAAACCTTCCGGACAACTGGTAACCAGTACCATTGAACTTTTTTAAAGCGCCTTTAAAAGCAGGGTGTGGGGAATCACTTATATATACCACGTCTTTGCGGATATTTCGCGTTGCCACATCCTGCCGGGCAATCTGCCGTTGACCAGTGTATTTCTTATATCCACCATTAATGAAAGCGCTTAATTCCACCGATACGGATAATATGTAAGTATCCCTGTTCCACCCAGACTGGTGTGACTGGTGTGCCAGTATTTGGATATAACCTTCCACGGGGATAGCAGGACTTTCTGTGCTTCCGTACAGGGATTCAGATTCTGTCATGTCCCTGGAAATATCCCCTTCAAACCACAGGTATTTATTATTGGTTAAAAAATCGCTGTCAGATTCTACCCATAAAAGAGTGTCGCCAATACTTGTTTCCCCCTGAAGCGTCCAGAACGTACCGTCAATACCATACAGACGTACCTGCATCCCGTTATCCCTGTAAAATCCGGAACCGCTAACATCGGCGCTTAATCTGCGCGACATTGCTACAGTTATTTTATCACCCTTATTCACGGGTATATTACTAGATCGTATAAGGTTCGATGAAACTGCCGCATGCGGAATTACAACAAACCGCCTGCGCTCATAGTCATTTACAAAGTACCGGATAATGTTTATAGGCACTGTTGCGGAAATAAGTCCCGAAGTTGGGAAGTTTTCCCGGTTTTTTTCCCAGCAGTCAAGGTCGTAACTTTTTACCTGGTAGGTTATCTCACCAGGTTCGCCAGCATCTTCTGTAACATCTGCCAGGTCTGCTACGAAATCTCCGCGTTCAAAATCTATGTTACAAATTATTTCCTGTGGCAGATCGTACTTATAATCCAGCTGCACCTCTTTATTAAGGCGCTCAATACTTACCTCCTGTCTTTCATCCATCCAGCTGTGTTCAGAACCTATACCCACGCTTTGGGAAAATAGTTCCGTGGTCTTTTCAATAAATTCCCCGTCGAAGCGCCATTTATAAAACGTATTACTGGCAAGTCCATGCTCCATTTCATCGACACGCATAATCACCCATTCGCCAAGGTGCTGGGATAAAAAACATTCATTGCCTAAAATACGGGTAATAACATCGTAACAATTTATGCAGGTACCCACATTGTCCTCGAACGTTTTTGTATCTACAAACTGGGAGCGCATAAAATGTCCTAACCCGTCGTCGTCGTCATTAAGGTTTGATACGGTTTCTTCCCTTATGTTAAAACACATTTTCAGGTTAAGCTGGTGACCTGTCTGATAAAGTGCCCATAAAAGGAAGTCAAGCAGCAGCTGCTCATTTTGAGGCACCATTCCATCCCGGTCGGTCAGGGGAATGTCGGACAAAAAACCAAGGCCGTCCACGGCGGTTAAATTAATAATATTTGGGTCGGGTAAAAACTCCTGCCGCAAATCACCAAGGGAAAGCCACCCCACGAAATGCAGCACATCTTCAATATACCACTCCGCTTTAAAGCGGTTATCGCCACCGTCTGCGAAAGTATTTATGCTTATATCATTACTGCTGAATATTTGTATAGCAAGCTGCTTTGCACGTATAGGTGTAAATTTATCCTCACTATTATCGATAACAATAACCCTCACGGGGTCATCGGTCATCTCAAGAGTGATAATAGTGTCCTCGCTATTCCATGTTATCGGCCCACCGGCAGAAAAATATACAATGAACTGGAAGATATATGCAGGACCAGTTGGCAGTGTAATGGTCTGCGGGTTAGCGATAGTTCCGGCAACAGTATTCCATGTAACACCCGCATCATCACTCCATACGATAGCCGTGGATGTTGCAGTAGCTGGCAGGGGGTTGAATACAAAAGTAAATAACGTGTTTGGGCCAACCGGCGTCCCAAAATACTGTATATCGTACGGGTTAGATTCGGTATCGGTAATATCCAGTCTCTTTACCTGCGCGGTAAGTTCGTTGGTAACCGGGTCTGCTGCCTGATCGGTATATGTGCCACGGTATATTATCATCGTGCCCCTGCCCTCCCCTGGCTGCGCGATGTACGCGCCTGAACTAGCAGAAGGTCATTGCCACGAATGCGGCTGCTTAACACAGTGCGGCCACCGTTACCCACATCAGATAAGAGCCCTCGCAGCTGATCGAGCGGCGCTATAACTTCAGGGTTATTTCGGTTGGTTCCCGCACCTTCACCCACAAGCCCCAATGTGGGGCCGAATACCAATCCCCCGGATGCGAACCCCTTAACGCCGCCGGATAAAGCGCCTTTAAGCGCAGCTCCCGCCGCAACTAAAGCGGTACCCGCAAGTAAGGCTAGTCCCGGGTTTGCAAACAAAGATTTAAGCGCTTCTTTGGCAAGCAGAGCCGCAAGACCTATACCGATGATCTGTTTACCAAGGGCAGAAATAGCGTCGCCCAATGAGCCTGCAAACGCCCTGAATGCATCCCCAATATCACCACCGGACAGGGCGGTACCAATTGCCTCCCCTAATGATGATAACCCGCTGACAGAAATACCCTTTATACCTTCATCTATAGCTTGGGAAATTTGTACAGCAAATTCAGCATCTTTAAGAGCAGTTGATATGCCTTTTCCATCTTTTAGCCCTTTTGTAGCTGAAGAAATAAAAACGGAAGCATACCTTTTGCCGAAAGACTGGGCCGCATCATCAATTGTTTTTGCATCTATAAGCGTAAAATCGTTAACAGGCTGTATTCTAAAATCGTTTTTAAAATACTTATTCATATCCTGGCCAAACAAAAAACCAAGGTCTCTGACTTCAGCCTGTATTTCTGCAGGAGCAGAAGTAAGGTCAATAGAAGTTGGTATATTAATCTTTAACGCTCCGAAGTTGGTAAAGAATTTTTTGATATCAGAAATTATTTTTTTCGCCTTAACCAGCTTCTCGCCTTTAGTATCAAGTTCGCTGAATGTTGGTAATACCGAAAGGAATATTGGCTTTTTAGGGTCTGCAAATTCAGCGAGCAGGCGTTTGGCATGGTTAATAATATCGTTTGTGCCATCCTTTACTTTCTTAACGGTCTCCGGTTTTATAAGATCGTTAAAAGTAACCCCTAAAAGGCGTGCCTGCCGGTTCAGTATTTCTATATTCTGCCCGGTGTCATTTATATCCTTATCAATATTAGCAAGATTCTGAAGCGCTACAGGTATCTCTACGTTCCCGCCAGCTTTTTTCAACCGGTTTACAACAGCTATGGTTTTAGTTCCGGCATCGGTAAGTTCCTTTATATCAGCAAACGGGTTGGATTGTTTTAATAATTCCAGTCTCTTTTTGACAAGCGCTTCTAATAACTTTTGTACCTCAACATTTTTTTTATCAAAAAGAAACTGTGTCACTGCCTGGTTAACGATACTTTTTGATAAACCGTCAAACCCTTCAGCTGTGCTTGTTAATGCCTCACGCACCTCTCTTAGGTCACGGGCATGGGATAGTAAAGTAGCAGATGCAGCCGCAATAGCTGCGTTATATGCATCTGTTTTTTCCTTTGTGTCTTTTATCTTATCGGTGAGGGTTGTAAAATCAGGGATGGCTTGCTTTGCGCTGCTTCCTAAGCCTACCAGCGCGGCACCCACCTGGAATATGCCACTAACTAAAGTAGATACACCAAGCCCAGGCAGTATAGCCGCTATGCGATACAATCCGGCTAATGCCTTTTGTCCGCTGGAACCTAAATTACTTAATGAAAAACTTGCTGCGCTGATTTGAACATTGGCAACCTGCGTGGACTTTGCTGTTTTGTCAATCGCCCGCCCGAACTGGTCAAAACTGACCTTACCGGTATTTGCTAAATGCTGCGCCTGAAATTCCAGGTATGAAATTTCTTTATTTAGCTGCCTTATTTTATTGACATCTGTTTCTGTATTCAGAAAGGATTTTCGCGCCCCTATCCTTGCGTTAAGGTCTTCAATTGACCCCTCAAAGATGTTTATATCACGCGTTGCTTTTCGTGCGGAAGTTCCGGCATCTTTTATTTTTTCCCCGAAATTATCAAAAGATTTGCCTGACCCATTTACCTTATCAGCAATGCTTCCAAAACTGCTATCAACCTTATCCTCCAGTTTCCCTATGCCCGTAATAGCCTGCTGTACATCAGCCCCTACTTGTATATTAAGACCCTGTGCCATTGATTGATTTTTTACGGGCTTCCATTTCCCTGAATTTTTTTAGGGTTTCCTGTGCCTTATCCATTGCTGACCCTTTTTTATCCCTGTACGGTGGAAAGAACTTATTAAAGGACTGCGCCAGTTTTTTATTATTTCCTGCACCAACAACAGCGTTAGCCAGTCTCCGGGTTAATTCGTAATGTATTTCATCCTGACACCCCAGTTCTTCTATCGCAAGTAGCAAATCACGGACTGTGTAATAGCCAAGTTCCCGTATGCTAATCCCTAATCTTGCGAAGGCGATTCCACGGATCCGGTCACATTCTTTTCTTCCGTCGGCTGCTGTAAACTTTTTTTTTGCTCTTTGTTACGATCAATAGCCGCCTTCATATCATTACTGCTCACCCACGCCTCAATAACTTCCCTGACCTTTGCCAGGCCATCTTCACCCGACATGGAAGATAACTGTTTCGAAAAGTCCTCCACTTCGTAAACCGCTTCCACATCTTTATTGATACAGTTATTAATATAACCGCTGTAGATAATCTTTGCAATACCCGCGGGCTTTACTTCGCCGTTTTCCGTGAACATTAAAGCCCTGTTCTTATCGGTTATAATCATCTCGTATGATATGTAACCGAATTTTAACGTAACATCAATGAACGGCTGTTCGGGGTTTCCCGAAGGCATAGGAAAATTTACGTAACTCATGTTTTTATGTCGCCCTTACCGGGCAGGTTAATTAGCTTTCGTCGTCGTACTCACCCAGCACGCCTGTAGTGGTAAATGTCCAGTCGAAGGTGGCCCCCTCGTTCGGATCTGCCGCTGCATTATAAGTCACCTCGGTAAAGAAGCCGGAACCTATGTGCTCAATAGCCTCCCCTTCGGTAATACCATTGGCGGTATCCTCTTCGTTATAGTAATTATAGTCTAGTTTCTGGCCATCCTTAATCCATTGCACCACATCCTGGTAGCTTACTTCAGAACCAGTAGGAACAATATTTTGAACGGCGGTTCCGGAAGCCACCGCATCAGGATCGGATACCGATGTTTTCGGGCCGCAGTTTGTTTTTTTTGTGGTTACCTCCGTGGTAATCTGGAACTGCGAGCTTTCAGTACATACAAGTGTTTTGAAAGCAGCATCAGAACCATTTTCCCGGACCCGGAGATTAATAAATTTACCACCAATTTCTTTAGACATGGCTGTTAGGTTTTAAAGATTATAATTGTTCCACCCTGTGAACGTTTCTTGTTATAAGCCTCCGTATGCGGTTTACGCCGTCATCTTCGCTTAAATATGTTGAATCACGACGCTGTACCGAAGTGATCTGTATGCCTGGTTGTGCCGGTAGCCTGTGCTGCCGCGGAGATGAATAAAGGAGCCCGCAAATCTGCTCATCATAATCGCCCGCCTTTGAATCATCAATTATGGTCTTGAACTTTGTAACAATCTCGGTAACAATTACCGGGCTGCTGATAAATTTATGGTTATTCCCCGTATCGGTATCACTCTCCACTCTCAATAAAATATAGTCGCCTTCAACACTTGCCGGTACATCTTCCCTGAAAACAGGCAGCGTATGGTTGCCGTTAAGCAATTCAAACCACGCATTCATAACCCTGTTTGTTACGTTGATCATACCGTTACTATCTTTGGTCTCGTATCGCCCGGCAATGTTACTTTAACCCGTGACCTCCTGGCAATAGCTGCCTCTACATTTCTTATAAATTGCGGCCACACAATGTGCATCTGCTTAAAAAAGAAAGGATGCGGTTTAATGCCATTTTTTAAAATACTAAGGGCTATCGGCCACGCTGCACTATAATCCTCTGCGTACTGGTTTACCTTCGTCCCCTTTCTTCGTCTTGTTTTCACACTGTATGTGCCTGTAATTCCTTTTCTCCTGACCCACCTAACAATAGCCCGTAGCAGGTCCATGAAATCACCACCCTTGTATCCTTTAAACTGCGCTGCTATCTCTTCTGTACCCGGTATCGGCTGATACCTTCCCTTAGTTCCGAACTCCATAAACGGGGCGTAAAACACCTGTGCCGAAACAGAGTAGGAGATGCCGTGCGACGTACTTGCCTTAAAGTACGATATCGCTTGTCGCAAAGCCGCCTGGTCAGCAGGAGCATCTTTTTTAGCAAGGCTTACCCACTCCTGCGCTGCCGTCTGTAGTTCCCCGTCCACGATTACCGGAAGCTCTTTCACCATGGAGGCAAACTCTGCTTTAAGCCCTGCTACCCCGGTAATCTTAACCTTAATCATCTGACTTTGCCGAAGCTGTTAAGCGGTAATAAAATTTTTTTTCATCCACGCGCTGTATCTCTGTTACTGTCCACAGTTTGTTATTGTACTTTATGCGCCAGTTACAATCCGGGAACCGGTCAAACCGAAATCTTATCAAAAAGCTTTTAGTGCTGCCCAGCTGCGTCTGCCCGTTCTGGTAAGCCCGGAAGCCGCTGGGGTTATCCACCTCTGCCCACGTATTAGCCCTGTACTGAACCGCCTCTATATTACTGCCTGAAGCATTCTGCTCACTCTTATACGCCTCTACCTGTACCGGTTTTCGGTTACCTATCCCCATGCCCTTCCCGCAACAATATACGGCCTCGCTATTTGTGCAGCACGTCCATTTGGGTTGGGTGGAAGGTCGTCGCCCCTGAACTCATAATGGTCGGCTACATACGCCTTTATTGCATTGGTAACCCACGGCGGGAAAGTCGTCATACCCGCCTCATAGGTCGCTGTAACTTCTCCATAATAGCAAGTCTTAACGCGCGTACCCTGCAGCGTTGGTGTAACAATATCGCCACAAGTAGTGAATACCGCAGATCCGATAACCGGACCCGGTATACGCTGACCACCTGCCTGATTTGAGAAAATAACGGTTAGTTGGCGGGGTACGATAATAAGCCCGGTATATTTTTCAAGCCACATACGCGCCTCGGTGATCATCGACAAAATGAGATTATCATCAAAGCTAAAAGCATCAGCACTGGCATTCCCCGATTGTGTGCCGTAAATAATACCTATTTCTTCGCCACCTGATACCCCTGCATTTAAAAAAGACACAATACCGTTTTCACTATCGTAGGTGAAATTCCTGTTACCTACCGTATCAGCCTTAGTGTAAGTCAGACCTTCCCTTGTGAGGGACAGGATAACGATGTTTTCAGGTACCGTTATCGCTGTCTCTCCCGATGGAAGGGTTATAATTAAAGGTTCTTGTGCGATAATACCGCTTACCTCCGCATCATTTCCTTCGAGACGTAAATAGTCCTTGACTTCCTGAAGCGTAACGGGCTCTTCAGCCTCGCCGCTGCCATAGTCCTCATCTACGTTTATGATGCGGTTAATGGTCATTAAGACTGGTCTGCGTCCGTTCCTTTAATGAAGTAATCGGCACCATACACAGGAAGTGCAATTGTTTCTTCAATACGTACAGTAACCTTATTTTCGCGAACGTTTGTACCGTCCTGCTCGAAGAACTCAATACGCATGTTTTCCTGTATCATAAGATCGGCACCATCTGTCCAGTCACCTACAAAGAAGTCACCAGCGGTAACAGCCGTAGACGGAAGTACAGGAACGCCAGAGATGTACAGCTGATCGCCTATGTAAACAAAGTTTCTTGGTAAGTCATACTCACCAGATCCGCCTGCTTTATTTTTAAAGAAATTGTAATAGGCTGCAGGACGAACCAGTATGCCGGTAGCATAACGCTCGTTGGTATCTTCCAGTTGGGAAAGTGCTGATATCAGTTCTTCTTCCAGATCACCCCCGCCGCCAGAATATGCGGTAAAGTTACCGGCTGTTCCAATACCTTTGATGTTAGGAGTGTTTCCATCACCGTAAAGTATCTGTGCATCTTCAACACGTAACAGGCGTTCAGGCAAACGGTTTTGTAAATAACCGATAAAGCCGGGAATATTGTTCATGGCTTTCCTTGTTACACGAAGCCAACCCGCAATAGTTTCGAAGTTCACAGTCGCCTCTATCAGATCAAGATCGATCTGTGGTTTGGTAGCACCTTCAGCAACAGGTGCAATTGCACCCTCCCCCGTTCCGTTTTCCTTCATAAAGGTGTATGTATTACCCGGTCCGGCCTGTATTACATTCAGTAACGAGCGAATGTGGCGCCGCCTGGTGGGTCCGTTAATAATCTGTGGGGCGAACTGCGCACCATAACGAGAACCACCAGTAACATTTCCTGTAGTTACATCACCCACTGCTTTGGTGTCAATACCTTTCAGTTCAATGATCAGCGATTTTTTTTCTTTACGCGCAAATTTATTGATATCGTCGGTTGCTTCCGTCATTGTTTCAGCAAGCACATCGCCGAAAGATTTCAGGCGTTGGTCACCTGTGCTCCGATCGGGGTTCTTTACAAACGCATCGATTACTGGCTGGTTAGCGTCAGCAGCAGCTTTAAGGGCTATGATCGTTTCCTCGAGGGACTTTATTTTATCAAGCGTGGGTTGATCCGGTTTACCGGCATTCGCTTTAAGCGTGGTTACTTCCTCGCTTAAAGATTTTATTTCTGCAATCACAAGCTCTTTCGCTTTCACAGTGAGCTTCCCCTCCAGAGCCGTTTCCAGGGATTTTAATTTAATGTTCAGCTTCTCTGCTTCATCGTCGTCTCCATCGGATTTGTAAGCCGCACCATGAAAAGAGCCGGTGTAACCGTGACGGGTACGGCGGGAGATAATTTTAGGAAGATTCGATTTCGTCGTATTGGCGAAATGCAAGTAGGTTTTTTTCATAAACCGAGTTTGTTTAAAGTGATTTAATAAAAGTGTCAATGACACTTATCGCTTTATTCGGCTTATGCTCGTAAGTGGATTGTTCCGGCTCCTTGCTAAGTGAACGTATTGATTTCAAATGTAATTCTATTTCCTTGAATTTTTCATCAGAAAAGTTACCTTTTTTTAATTTTAATTCCAACCAGTCGATTTCTTCTATCAAATCTGACTTGGATTTAATTCCGAGCATTGGCGTTTTTTCGTTGGCTCCCCAATTTGTCAGAGTTGAGTATTCCCATAGTTTCCACTCGTATACTTCTCGCACATCACCAACCATCTTCTCCTTTTTAGCTTCAAGTCCAACGGAATGTTCCAAGGATCTTCCGTATTCCGCATACAGTTTATAATCCTCGTAAACGTCTTTACTCAACTGTTTCTTTATATTCAGTTGCCCAAGTATTTCAAGATATGCCGACGATTGCTTGCCCTCAATAGGAACACCTAGCAATAAAGTTGTGTCATGGTTTAAAAACCAGCGAACCCGATTAAAGTTTTCCTTCAGCGTCTTATTAAAAGAGCCGTCCATGGACCGGTCTTTGTCGCTATCCACATTTCCAATAGCATTAGCTGCTACCAACACACGGCCTTTTTCATCTACATCTTTTATCTGGCTGTCAAAATTTTTATACTGCTTCATATTAATATCGCATTAGGTTTTCTGTTCTGTGAAGGATAAACTACCACGGTACTCTTTCGTTTCTTTACTAATTCTCCCCGGGCATCGCGCTTATTTACGTATGCTGCCTGGCAGCGGCAGTTAATCGTTGATTGGGCAGACGCATTCGGGTCGCCGGGGAACATTAATTTATCCCCGTTTCGCGGGTCGGTAAATAAATCGCCGCTATCTATTTTCACCCCGTTAAGGCCAATATGCGATGCATGGTCTTTAGGGTTCTGTCCGCGTGTACGAAAGTCTTTAACTGCAATCCATTCCTTTTGCTGCTCGTACTCACTGGTACTTTCCTGTGCGGTGGCACCCACATTGGCGGCTCTGTTTACTTCAGTTCGAACGATCCGCGCTGCCTGGTATCGTTCAAAGGGAGGATCCTTTATCGCATCCACCATGCCATCAATACCAAGCCCTGAATTAAGGCCGGTATCAAGCGCCTTCATTATATTATCCCTGGTCGTATTATTCACCTCGAATGTTATCTTATCCAGCAAATGCCGTTTAAGGTACTCAATTACAAACTGCGTCCATATTTCGTTAAATCCGAGTCCCTTTTTTTGATCTGCAAGTAGCCTCCGGCTGGTAATCCGTGCGTGTTTTAGCCCAACAGTTATATACATCTCTGCAATAACTTTATTTAGCGCCGGATTCCCCGTATCGGTATGAAGGTTACGGATAGCCTTATCATAGCCGCCAGTTTTAAGGTCAGATATAACCTTTGCAGTTTTGGTATGCAGCGCTTTTTGAACCTTCGGGGCATAGGCTACCTCGAAGGCTCGGTTAATACGCACATATTGCTGTATGATTTCGTTACGGTTCATTAGTTATATTTCCCTCAACTTTTTCCTGATGCTCCTCGATGATCCTTTTAACTCGCTCAAATCTTTTACCATCCTGCTTTTTTTTATGTGCCGCGCAGATCTTTTCCTTTCCGGTAACCGGGTAATCTTCATACACTCTCTTCGCTATCTCAAAAACCTTTTCAGCTTTCATCACCACCCTGCTTTAAAGTATTATCAACCTCATTAGCCTGGTAATCTTCGAAGGACTCGCCCATAGTTGTAGTTATACGCGGCTGATCATAATATGCGTTGTCTATCTTTTCCAGCTGCAATAATTCAAGCACCCGGTTAATAGGCAATCCGCGATCCATAAGCGGGGTCAGCCAGGTAACCATATCCTTCATATCTTCCTGAAGTTCGGTGTATACGCTCATATCGAAGTCAATAACACACCTTTTATCCAAACCCCAATGGGTGGTTGCATGACGGGTAAGGGTATCGCGTTTCCTCGTGAGCCGCGGGAGACACGCGCGCATGGTAAGGGATTTCTCTGCCTCTTCAAAATTATTATATGCCTTCTGGTCATCATTTAATAGTTGAGATGGTACCCCGAATGGGTTACACAGCATGCGAAGCGTCCACTTCTGCGATTCTATAACCTGCATCTCTTCGCTACTTAGTCCGATATCCTGCCACCCGATCTCGTACCCGCTAAGTCCTATACGCCCCCTGTTGGCAACGCCCGTCCATTCCGGTCCGGTAACCTGTTCTTTTAACGTTCCAACCTCCTGCAGCAGGAGTTCACTGTCCACAACACCCGGCGTTCCTTTAAGGAATAGCACGCCTTTTACCCCCTCGTTTTCGAAAGCCGCTGTTTGTGCGTCCAGTGATTTATTACCATTCTGTATCCGCATGAGTGAAGCCCGCAGCGGCGGTATCCCATACATCTGTGCACCATTAACGCGCCAGTCAGGATTAAATGTGCGCTCATGCATAGTTTCCTCCGTTGTGAAAAATACCGAAGGCCACATACTAACCCCATACTTAATTATTTTGGTCGGGAATGTATCGGTGGTATAAATATCAACATACTGCGCTGGCAGCATATTTAACTCCTGCGGCAACCCGCGGTTAGCACCCGCATTAAGCATGTTTGCCACCGTATAGTTATTCCCAAACAAACACTCCCTCTCTATTCCGTTTGCCACAAAATCATTAAATGTCTCGTATTGGTTTGGATACTTGATGAGTTCCCCCCATTTACCTGGATTTGTTGAAGGCCGCAAGGCTTTGCGCTGGAAGGTAGCAGCGCAGGCGAAATCTTTTGCTGTCCAGTGGCTTTTTCGCTGCATACCACGCAGGTTTTTATACGCCGTTTCATCCACCACTTCATAAACGCCCCACGGTGCCACCCGGCATTTGTCAGCAATCAGTTTAATGATCGAGAACACCATGTCATTGATGTTATACCCTTTTGTCAGGAAGCTCTCCGGGTTGTCTTTATAGGCGACGAGGCGGCCGTTTATTAACTGGTAAAGAGGCGCATTCCTTGCCGGTAGCGCGAAGTCTTTATTTTGGCTGCTTGGTGTCAGCAGGCTTTGCCTCGGCATTTATATACTGTTTTAGTGATAATGCAGCATCACGAAAGGCATTGGCAGACACTTCTATAGTGTTTACAGAAAGCGTTAACACCCATTCAATGACGAGTAAAGGTAAAAGAAAAATATATAACCACTTACGATACCTGTAAGGGCTGGCTTCCCTGTTAATTTTCCTGATAGCTTTTAACGCGGGTTCTGCGTCAACGTCTATTACTATTTTATCAGCGCTGGCCATTTTATGGCTAATATACAATTAATAAGCAACCGGGGCAAAATTTCTGCGTTTTGAAACGGTTGTGAGGGAATTGTATATCGTGGGATGCATACGATTTTTCCGCACTCAACGTGGCACCCGGCCCGTTAACAGGAAAAATCGTAAAGGACGTTTTGGCTTCCTTTTCATCAATTATTATAACTCTTCATTATGTTACTTGGGTTAGCCGTGGGTGGCGGCTGGTGCATACCGAAGGCCGGGCAAACCGCGTGGGCAAAACTGTATTCAAAGAAAAAAGAAGGAGAACGCCCGTAAGGGCGGGGATCACCGCGAACTAAATACCCTCATTTGCCCCGCATCTGTTTCAGACGCTTTCTTCTGGCGGCACGCAGCTTCCGGATTATCTCTTCTAAAAATATCTCCGCATTTGTATAGTCCGGAACATTCCTTTCGTCTATTTCTTCCAGGATCAGCGCCAAGACCTTTTTACCTAACTCGGTCATCTTGCCCGGGTTTCCGGCAATACTCATTTCGTTATGTACCTGCTTCCATGTCATAAGTAATGTTTTGCCGCAATATAGTCCTCCGGAACGGGCAATAATTACGGTTACCCCCGTATTTACCCTGTACAATATGTAAAGAGGGTTTGTTATCTTTAGCCAGATCATATAGCAATACTCGCCAGTACACGGCGCCTAAATAAAAGGCGGCAACCATTCAACCTCTGTTTATGGGTCTGGCGACCCGCTATGTGGCAGACATTTGATTAAAGTTGCCGCTTATTTTTAACACATAAAATCGCCAGACATGAACAAGAAACCTCCCGGATAAACAATACTGTATCCATCAGAAACTCCATGCTAAATCGCCAGTTTAAGTAAAGAACTCCCAAAGTTTATTTGATCGGGTACGCCATAAGGCGTAACTGTGTCTTTTGCTTTGGGTAGGCTCTGGCGAGCCTTGTATGGGCTAAGATTAACGGTTACGCCAATTTTTTAACATACAAAATCGCCAGATCATGAATTTATCTTACGGAGAATGGCTGCTGTTTTCAATAGCAGGCGTTCTTATAATGTTTGTTATCCTGTACTACGTTATAAAATCAGCTATACGAGATGCTCTCAAAAAAGATACTTCTGACTACTCAAAACCAACGCAAAGGGTAAGGTCATCAGAAGCAAATTCAGAAAAACAAAGGGACTTACAACAACGGTATGAACGCGGAGAAATAACGCTGGAGCAATACCAAAAAGAGTGGGGGAATAGTTAAATTTAAAGTCCCGGAAGCCGACTAAAACTTTCCGGGACTATTTTACCATGCAGGATAAAATCATAAACATGGCGCACTTTTATGCCAGTGTAGTAAGGATTGAAATACTGTTAGAAGAAATTTTACGGGCGAGTTTATCAGCTGCCCATTCAGATGATAGCGTTCGACTTCAAAAGCAAATGCAAGCCTTTAAGGATATTTCCGCTGAAGTAACAAGACGTTTAGAAGGTCTTCCGAACGCAGTCTAAATCTAACGTCTAACACAGTTAGTCCGCGAACTACACCGCGCTTCGCGACAGAAGCCGGGCTTTTTTTCTTTGTATTACAGTTTTTCGCGCCCATTTAACATAATATTTAGTTATAATTGATTGATGCTAAAATAATTATCCAAAACGTCCTATGAAAGCCGGTCTGCCTTGTGCGGGTTGTTGGAAGCCCGTGTGTCTGTGCGGTGGCCTGTTCCGGTCCCGGCTACGCCCTGTTACTGGTGGCTGTCAACACAAATTTAGGCTTTAATTCAAACCATGCCCGCATCAGTATTGCATCAAGGAAGTCAGGCGACCTGCCTAACTTCTCCTTCATCTTATCCTTTGGCACGATAGCCCGCTTGCCATCACTATCCATGTTCTTTTGCTTCAGCTGCGCCAGCTCCTGCATGATAAGATCCTGCATCCAGTCCTCACATTCCAAATATAAACCTTTCTCGTTAATAATTTCAGCGATCCGGAAAGCGCATTGTGACTTCAGGTTATCAAAGTTTTCTTTAACCGGTTTACCGTCTGCCCCTATTGGCTTTTTAGGATCTGCCAGGGGCGATGATCCATTAACAAATCCTTTAAAACCGCCGAAGTCCTCTACACCGGATCCCATGCCATCAGAGTCTACCAGCACATCAGATTTTCCGCATGTATTACGCATGCGCGCTGCTTCTATTGCTGTTGTTGATACAGTCAGTTTTGCGCGGTCGAAAGCGATTACACGGCCCCTGAACCCCTGCCATTCGATTATAACGATACGGTCCCCTCCCATACGCGCTATGTCTGCAGTGACACAACGCCTTCCGGCTGGCACGTGCGTATTGCTGAACATATCAGATATTGCTTCGGCAGATATAAGGCACGCCGGGTCATTTTCATACTCAAAATTACCATCAATGAGACGTTCGATCATTTGCTGGTCCCCTGATGCACGTATAGCCTGTATCCATCCGGCTACATCTGGTGACGGGTTATCAGTGGGTAATGATTTTATGAATTTATGGGATGGCGGTAGTTCTTTTTTCTTCCACGGAAGATAATAGCGCGTAAAGATGTGCGTCATCGACGGGTTGAACCCCTCCAGTATCTTCGCCATAATGCCGTATTCCGCATTCTTTCGCCTGTTGATCCGCGAGGCCAGGGCGACAATAGCCTGTTTATTCACCTCTCCCGATTCATCCACAACGCCGCCGGTAAATTCGTAGCCGCCTAACCACTGGTAAAGCGGGTCGCTTGGGGCAAACTGAAGATCGAGCAGGAATATCTCTGATTCGTTGTAGAATCTTATAATAGCTGATTTTTCATGGTACTTGTAATGCAGTCCTTCAGTAATGCCGTATAATTTAAACACCTTCCAGAGGGTCAGAAGCGTTGTGTCTTTCAGTACGGTTAGGGTTTCACGGCCAAGAAACCAGCCGGTTCCCGGATAAGCAAAAGACATTATTGTAAGATAATGGCATTCGAGCCACGACTTCCCGGAGTTGCCGCTGCCGCCGTAGCCTATGAATGTGGTTTCGTTATCAGTCAGGGCGTCCCATGCTTCTGCCTGTTTTTCACTTGGCACAAAATCGATAGTGATATCAGGTATTTTTTTCGTAGGGACTGGCATCGGGGTACATAGTTTCTAGCGGTATGTTAAGCGAAGTCTGATCGCTCGTAGAGAAAAACGGAAGGTTTGGGATAACGGAGCCGCGACGGATTTTACAGTCGGGCATGTGCTCGCCAACAGGATGTATACCATTAGCATAAACAGACTTATTGAGATACTCTCTCGCCTGCCAGTTGCATTTTCCATGAAGATTACAATAGGTGTGTTTGTTTATAACCATAGGTGTATGGCAGTCATACATCAAGCCTTCAGGATATAGCTGTATGGTATTGCTGATACGTTGCGGGTATTGCCCGGCAGCGCGAGCCCGTGCAGAAGAAAGCGAACCTGAATAGTAAAAAGGCATGTTCGCGTCAAAATCTTTTAAGGCAAATACGTCATCGCTGGATAATAAAAACACCCCTGCAGGTGCCAACATCACTTTGCTTACAATACTCCATTCCTTTCGTCCTGTCATGTCCATGGCAGGTATATGGTCGCCTGTAAACCATTCTGGCCGGTCTCCTATTACACATACACCGGTAAGGTCTTTAAAGTGCTTGACCATACTGCGTATAGAGTAACGAAGTTCCCGGCCGTTGTGCGGGCAGTGGCGGTATGGATAGACTAGTATCATGAAAAGGCATAGATAAGTCCCGAAATAAGAATACACAGCGCTATAATATCTGTTATTATCAGGCCGTTCCTAAGTCTCTTTCTTCTCTTTAATCTTTCCTCTGAAATATTTGGATCATATTCAAACATACTTTACAAATTTACAATAATTTCCCGCGGCATCAAAAGGGAACTGCACGTATGCCCGGGCGCCTGCACTAATCTGTATTCTCGGCCAAGCCCCATAGCGATAGTGGACATGGATGAATAACAGCCGGTGAACATTACGGCTTGTTTAATCATTTGGGCGGCGCGAAGGAAATCAACATCAGCAAACATTACCGGCCCGAAACGCTTCATGAACTCATGCCTCTCGGCAGAAGTGCCAATGATATAAACCTCCTCCGATAAACCAGTTAGGTAGTTAACCTCGGCGCTCCAATCGAAATCAGGATCTTCGTAGTTAGAGGTCCAATGAATGCAACAGTAAGGTTTCAACTGCGAAAGTTCCGGCACTGTCAGCCATCCATCACGCCATGACGACTCCACCGGCATCCCCTGCCCCTTAAAATGCGCCTCTACCAAATTATTATGATGCCCGGCGTACTGCCTGAACTTATCCAGGTTAATCGATCCAGCCGGAGCTTCCCCTATACTCACGCCTGTAATGTATGGCTGCGCTTCAAGCAGTGGTTTAACAGCCTCCGCACGCTGCTGCATGATGTAGTTACCAGTGGTTATCACCAGATGCCCGCCACCCATAGCACGGATAGTTGGTAGAGAAAATATTATATCCCCGGTTGCGCCGGAGTGGGAAAAAACTTTACTCATGGATTTACGATATTAAAAATAACGCCCTGTTCGCACAGCCACTGCTTAACACGCTTTTTGTCATACCCTGTTGTTACATTATACGCCACTTCTTTGTTAAGCCTGATTTTCCATGGCCTTTCGATAAGTACATCAACTAGCGGCACAGGCAGACCGAAATTAAATATATACTCCGGAAGTAGTTCAGGCCGTTTACCATATCCCTGATCCCAAAGTCCGGTAGGCGTTACCTGTTCAATAGTCGCGCCTAACTCCTCTGCTTGCGAGGTAAGTGTAAGGTGACCGCCTTTATATTCATATTGATAGCCTTGTTCCTTGCTAACAACCGGATCGGCGGGGAATTGTATCTTACGGCTTAGTTCTTTGGTTATGCAATAAGCCGTTGTCCTTACATGCCTGACCGGTGTTAATGATATTTGAAATGCCGCCAGGTCGACGGTTGATTCAATGAAGGGTCTTAGCCATTCGGAGCTTACTGGTATAACATCATCAGTACACCAGATAAGGCGTGTCCAGTCATTAGGGAACCCTTCAAGTCTTTCGCGGAATACATCCTGTACCGATCCTATATCAAGTCCCCTGTTTTCACGTGGAATATAAATAAACCCGGCATCGCTGCATATTTTTTTACAACTGTCCCTTTCAGAGCCGGTATGTATGACATATACAGGTAGTGTTGGTTTAGTCCGCGCCCATAATTCAATGTTGTGGATCCGGTCGTAAACTATGATAGCTAGTATCACCATGCACTATCCTCCTGCATCATCGCGTGGTGCTCTGCCTGTTCCGTCATGCGGTCACGTTCGGCGCTTCCATTCTCCAACTCACACTGTGTGCCGCCAATGCGCGGTGATCGTACGGGGGGTGTATGCGACATAGATTGATCGATAAGATTCTTAGCCTGCGCCAGGTTGAATACGGGTATGTATTGAAATACCTGATTCCCGTTATGGAATATATTGAATGTGCCTGGCTCGATATGGAAGGATCGGTAGGGTATCATATTACTTCGGTACCGTGCATTATAGCACAGTGGATTTTGATTAAAAAACGAGGCAGTTTAGTAAGCATAGTATGATTATTGAAAGCATTGCAGCTGCGCCGAAACAACCGCATGGCGTTGGTTGTAACGATGGATCAATGTGTGGTTTCATCATGAGGTAATAAGTTTTAAAATCAAAACAATAATTAACACTGGTATTATCAGCGACTCCCACCAGCCTTCGTATGGAGAAGTGTTTGAATCCATAACATTAGTTTTAAATAAACCGGCGCGCCCGAAAGCAACGCCGGTGTTAGTGGAACTTATCAGGAAACCACACAGTTACTTTTATACCGGTGATATGTTCAAATATTGTTGCATCAAAATTTGGAAGCGTTGTAAAAACCTCGCGGGACACTTCATCCAAGTTATGCCAGGCATTGGCCCAAGCCTCTTTCATAGTAATGGTTTTCAAAAATCCGTCAGCCGTTTCCCACTTTGGATTATCTGATTTTTCTTTATCTGTCATGACGCTGCCTTGTACCCATATCGTAGGTATGACATTGTACATGAGCTCGACGGCTCTTGATTTCTCCCAATCAATAACAGATATACCAGAAGGCTTATCAAAAAGGATCAACTCGGGATTATCATTAATACAAAACGCACCAGCATTCCTGTAGCCGCTGTTACTGTCGCCGCTGTTCCTGTTGCCGCTGTTCCAGTTGCCGCTGTTACTGTTGCCGCTGTTCCAGTCGCCGCTGTTCCTGTTGCCGCTGTTCCTGTGGCCGCTGTTCCTGTGGCCGCTGTTACTGTTGCCGCTGTTACTGTGGCCGCTGTTACTGTTGCCGCTGTTCCTGTAGCCGCTGTTACTGTTGCCGCTGTTACTGTGGCCGCTGTTCCTGTGGCCGCTGTTAGAATGACCTGCATTATTAGTTCCTTCATTAGCAACTATCAGCACTTCGCTCCATGTCAACCTTCTACCAATACGAATGTGATTAGTAGATACCTTTGAGTCTTTTTCTTCTGTAGAAGTTTCGCCTAATGCTTCAACTTCACAAATAATGTTTTTAGGATCAAAATCGTAATAAGAAAAACAATGCGATGCTTTTACGCAGAAATGAAACCCTGTTTGGCAAACCACTGGCATACCATCCATTTTATATTCTGTGTGCTCTGCGTACTTAAAATCTCTGCAAGTAAAATCGGGGTTAAAGATTTTATACCCCTTAATTGTAGGTGTAGACATAATTGATAAGTTTTTAGGACACTAACCTAAACTATTTAATCCGTACTTCCAAATTAATTATATTAACAGCATCTTCGTTGTTGAAATACAGGCATATCTTCCCGTTATTTACAAAAGCGCCAACGATAAGGCTGGTGCCCGATGTTGTAGCGCTGCAAAGTATATGTGTTTCATCTTCCAGGAACGGATCCGGAGCCTCACCGTAATAAACACCCATTGACTCGCGTGTCCATGTTACTGGACCTATCCCATTCCCAAATACATTCGCTTCCGGGGCATCCGCACCTGTTTGTGTGAGTACAGCAATGTAACTAACCATAGATTTTTTTGGATACAAATATAAAAAAGCCCCGATGTAAAAACAAAGGGGCGTGTTCCGATGGATTAAACCCGTCCTGTAATTATGTTTCTGGTTTCACGATATTAATCGATACTACCGGTAGTTTCATTTCAATAGCGCCGCCATCAGCACCGGTCAGCTCGGTGCGCTGGTTATCCTTCCACCCCATGTTTTTCAGGGCGAAGATAGAGCCAGTGGGTGTGGTGCCCTGCAGCATCTCTTCATACATCATCTCGACCTTAAGGCGGGCTCTTTTGATTATGTAAGAAAACTCTCCCTTCTGTTCATAGTCGTATAGGGATTGCCGTGATTCGAACCCTAAGTGATAGGCCAGCCCTGTTATAGTCTTCTTTCCCTCTTCATCCGCGAAATACTCCTGCACCTTTGCCTCTAGGTCGCCAGGATCGGTGTAGTGAGCCGGTCTGCCAATTTCTGCCATACTTTGAAGTTACGACGCGGGCGGGATATGGCAAAATTTAGTTATAATAACAAGGTAACAGAGTAACAGGAAGGTAACAGGAAGGATTTATTATATAGTATATTGATAATCATAGTAAGTAACAGCAGTAACAGGATATTATTGATTTGGAGATAAATTATTTTCATCCCATTTTATATTAATATAGTAGGTTGGTGTTACCCCTGTTACTTTGTTGATTATCAATGGTAACACGACCTGTTACTGTGCGGGTTTTTGCGGGTTAAAATGGATTTTCAGGAAGCGAAATTGTGCCTGTAGTCAGCTCTGGTTTCTCTCCATCCGCCTCGGTGTAACCCTTATGTAACCAATATCCACGTGTATTTTTTCCGTTGATCTTAACCTGAACGCTTTCCAAGTTATACACTGCAGCAATGGTTTTACCAATATTATTGGGGTTTATTTTAAGCGAGTGGCTTTTAGCATTAAGTTCCATCGCTATCTCTGTTGATGACATAAACCGGCCCTGTCCAGCTTCGGCAGGCTTAAAGTACCGGGCGATCAGTTCCTCCTCTGGTCTGCGAAAACGGTAGTCTTCGTTTAAAAATTCCCGTATAGCCTTATCCTCTGCATCGAGTTCATAATCAAAACCATTGTTGTATAGCCACCACGCCTGCCCCCAAACCTTATTTATATCAATATTCTTTTTATAAGCCCAATTGATTGAAACTACATTGAACACAAGCCACCTGGTATTTTCTTCATCATGCAAAAACTCTTTTACATTAGCGGATGCCCAAAAATTTACGCGGCGGGGTGCCACCTTCTCATGAGTGCCATAGGACCTACGTTCTTTAATGGAAGATTTAGAAATATCAGCTTTTAGTTTATTAATATCTACCCGAGAAAGCCCCGCAAGTTCTTCGATATTATAGATAAAGTTTTCACTAAACCTTATCTCTGTGTCTTTTTGATTGCCGCCAATAATTGGCGATTCTGTAAAATAATTACCGCCAAATGGCGACAGGTATCGTATAAAAGTAGATTTACCAGTTTCCTGTTTCTTCCCGAAAAGAACCATTACGATCCGGTTCTCTTTTTTACCAAGGCCACAGGCTATACATCGAACCAACGCCTTCTTAAACTGCTTTGACCAAAAACCGTCATCATCAGTTTTTATGTGCGCTGAAAGTTCGTTAATATGGTCCTTTCCATCGTACGTGGTTGATTTAAAGTATTCAAATATCGGGTCGTATGATTTTACGAAGTCAGATCTAAGTAGTGATTTTATATCTGTAAGACTATACTTAAATCGCGCTAGCGCCGTTTGCCGGTATATCTCATCTGCGTTTACCTCGGTGTATTCTGTCACACCTACACGCGCCATCTCTGCCTGACCAGATACAAGGTTTAGTTTGAAATCATATCTCTTTTCAAGCCATATCTGAACCTTCTGAACAGTAGGAAAATCGTCATATCCAAATTCATTTGCAAATTCACCAAATACTCGGTCGATAAGTATTAACACACGGTCTTTATTTGCTTCGTGGTCTTCACATATTTTAGTAATCTCATCTCCTTTTGGTTTTGCTCCTTTGTGCAGCCATTCAAAAATAAGGTGACGTTTTAGTTTATAGTTAAGACGTTCAAACGAAGCCTCGATATTAAACGTTGCGTGTTGTGAACGGTAAAGAGAATATACATCGTTGACAGGTTTTACAAGCCGGTCGATAGAAATATTAGTTTGGTCTTTAAATGTTTTAACTACCATATCACGGCAGAATGATAGTGACATTCCCATGATGTTACAACTACCAGCAACCGAAATAAGGAAAGACCATTTTTGCCCCTCCGAAAAACTGTAAAGTATTTGTGCCTTTTTAACGGCTTCATTAAAATTATACTCGCTATCTGCCTCGCCGATAGGTTCCAATACGCTTTGCTCGGCACCAAAATGTTGTTTGTTTTGCAGGTATTGCTGCGATGGTTCGGATATGGCTATTTCATCAAAGTTGTACCTTATTTTGGCTTCCGGGTCGTCTGAAACAAATCGCAGCCTTACTACATCATGCAAACCTGGATCTACATTTATGCCCATGTGCTGCTTCATCCCATCAACAATAGAAAAGAAACAGTCTTTATGATGATCTGGATTTATCTTAACAACAAATGTAACGCCCTCTCCAGATACAGATATGAAGGACGCGACTACGTTTTTCATACCAAATATCTGATCGCGAAGTGCCCCCCAATCTTCAATATGAAGGTTTGATTTTTTGTCTATATCTAGGTTTAATAGGCCGGTATGGTTTACGACATTATCATGTTTGCGCCATGCCTTGCATACGGCTGATATAGTTAGGGACGGCAGTTCGTTTACTTTGTATAATTTCTTTTGTTCGCTATCGACGATAGACCGGTACTTGTCAGCGATAACTTTATAGTACCCGTTCTTTATCCGTTCCATCTCGGTATAAAAATCAGTATCGTATGGCTTGCAACCTGGCTTATTTTTCCATGCTTTATAGGCGGAGATTTTTATAAATGGGCGGGTCATGAGTTTATAATTATTGATTCTTTTGGAATTTTGTTTTTTATAGTTATGAACAAGTATTTAATCCCATCTTCTGAGAAATTAAACCACTCGCCAAAAATTCTACACGCAGAAAAGTGTTTATGTAAATCCCTTTCAATCATTCCGCAATAAGGAACTATAGCAAATATGAATAAACTTTTTTCTACTGATTTTAATTGAGAAAGTCTTTTTCTTACATTAACACTCTTTCCTATTTTATAATAACCGTTAACAGGATTCTTTATAATATACAAATGAGAAATTTTATCCATAAAAATAAAAACCCTGCAATCAGGGTAGCCGCCCATCATGCAAGGTTTTAAAATAATAAAGCCACTCTCACACCGGCTATTGCGTGAATGGTTTGTTTATGTAAATATAATCCCCTGTTCTGATTTCACCAACAGCAGTTTATCCAGCTGCGAAAAAAAATCTTCTGCATCGCGCACGACGGAGTACACGCCGCCGGTCTTTTGTACGATCTTACCAAACTCTTTCTGGTGATCCTTATGCGTATCGCGCCCCACCTTGATTTCAATCTTCCAGGGGATACCGAAGGGGTGTTGTGGGTGTTTGATATTGGTATCGATGTCCTGCATACCATTCTTACCGGATGAAGGTATCCGGACGGGTTTGGCATCTTTTATTATCACCCGCCCTTCGTTTCCGGTTCTGTTAGCGAAGTGTCCTGACCATATCAGGTAATTCACAATCATCCTGGTTAGGCCGTTTGACGTGCCCACATCCGGCCATTTAGGTTCCATGCCGGGGTAATGTCCATCCCTGAATGCTCCGGGGTATGTACTGGCGAAGTGATCTTTATGCGCCTGCTGGTAACGTTGTATGATATGCTTAGGTGTTTCGATATTATTTTTCACCTTCTTTTTACTATCCAGTTGCTTCAGCAGCTTCTCTGCTTCCGCGATGCTCCCAATAGGTAGTGTAACCCCCGCCTTATCCGCGTAGATTTGAAGATCAACAAGGTTTTGTTTCACCTTCTTATGGTTCCAAATGGACAGTTTGATGGTGGCGAGGGTCATGTGAAGAGGCGCTGCTGTTTTATCGCGTTTTGATACCGTTTCATTCCCGCTTCGTAGTAATATTTGTTAATCTCAATCCCCGTCAGATCCACACCCATTTCATGAGCGGCAATACCTGCAGAGAAAGAGCCCGCGTGCGTTTCTAATATTGGACCTGAAAAAGTGGATAATGAGAATAACCACTTATATAGTTGAATTGGTTTTTGGGTGGGGTGTATCCGTTTTTGATTTAACTTTTTATTACCTTGTTGAGTTGTGGGTTCCTTTAAAGACTTGCCTTGTAGCATGCCGTTCCACAAGAATGTAAATATAGTGGTCGGCATATTAAAAGAAGTAAACGCTAATTCGAAGTCGTTAAAATCAGTATTCCCATTTAATTTATCCCAAACTATCCATCCGGACGGGTGAGACTCTATCCATTTTTTTAATTCAGGCCTGCGCGGTGTTGGATGTGGGTCACATATAAAATCATAATAGTTCGCGCCCCAAATTATTTGGTTCCGAGTAGTTCGTTTTAATTCAGAATAATATTTTTCGTCCGGGATTTGATTATCCCATTCGGGTATATTATAAACTCCTCTTTTAACGTTTATAGAACTTGATTTCTTACCAAAATATCCCATTTTCCCCACACCTTTAAAATAAGGCGGGTCTCCGCTACCAAGGTCAAACGCCTTATCCGGCAGCGTTGCCATATAGTCCATGCAGTTACCATGTATCAGTTCAATCATTGCTATCGGGGTTGTGTTGATTAAAATGGAAGATCAGAATTATCGTACTGCGCTGGCTGATGTATATTATCCCCCTTCGCCGTTGCCTTAAAGGTGTCGACGGCGCAGTAGGGCTTCCCGTCTTTGGATAAGAGTATCTGCAGGCGTATTTGTTTCTTCCCCTGGTATTCGGTCAGCAGGTGTTCGTTTGCCTTCAGCCAGGTGATAAGGTCGTTTGGTGTTAGTACCATTGATGCGAGGATCCATGCGGGGGCGTTGGCGTGTTTCGGGAAACAGCGTACGCCGTCGGGCATTATTTTTTCTTCAGCCATAATTATAGTGGTTGCATTAGCGGCAACCGGCGCTTTGGTGGAGGTTGGCGAATTGAGCGCCGACGCAGCGAATGAACGCTGCGCCCCACTACCTCCAAAAATTATAGATCGTACAGGATTCGAACCTATGTAACAATACTATCACATACTTTAAGGTAATTACTCCGTATTGTTTGTGAACCATATTGCCGTCCTAACCTTGTGCATGGCTTATGAATTATACCATTACGCTTTCGAACGCGCCGTAGCCTAGACGAACGAACTATGCGGGAAACGTGGGATTTGAACCCACTTCGGGTAGGCAACGCTGCTGGTGCATTTCACACGCAGAGGGCTGCTGCAGCCTGTCCTGTTTAGGTACGCTCTTTATCCAAGCAACTTACTGGCCTGCTCTGCCTGTTGCTTTAGTTGCTCAACTTCGCCCATTACTGATTTTACAAGTTCATCGCGGAGTTTAGCGCGTTCTGCCAAAGGTAATTCAATAGCGCCTTTAAGGATACTGTCATAATCCCTTGGCGTACGGGTGCGCGGTTGTTTTAATGTTTCTGTGCTCATGTTGTATTGATTTAAGATTAGTAATCTGTATTTTTTAGCTCCTGTAGCCATTCTTTTGCCCGATTGCCAGCCATATTAATTGAATACTCACCCCGATTATGAAGTTGAGCAACTTGAGCTATATCAAACAATAGCATATCTACTAACTGTATCATATTATTTAGGTTGATAAACCTATCATTATCGGTATGGGTTTCGCCGACTGGTTTGATTGGGCCAATTAATTTATTAACCACTTCGTAGGTTGTCATAGTATTATCTGTTTGTGCCTTGCGGCGGGTTATAGTGAGGGGTTATTGTTAATCCTCCATCCACCAGTTAAGTAGCGGAATAATTACAATTGCAACAAATAGAAATGATATTGTAAAAATAAGTACCATTTTTATAGAAAAGAGCAGGCACTTTATCGGTGCCATGTTGTGAATAAGAAAAGTAGCGCCGCATGCTATTAGCGCTATGAATATCACAAAACACCATAGTTTTAAATACTCCTTTATCGTTATTTCCATCTTTCCCCTGCCCGTAAGGTGGACTGACCGTTAAAGTCGGACCGCTCGATCAGCTCGATGCGTTCCTGTGAATTGAGACTGGTAAAATCTTTATGGTCTTTACGTACGCGCGACAGCACGGCGTGGTATATTTTATCTGAAATTTCATATACCTTACGGCACACCTGCCCCTGCCTGAATATATCACCTTCCCGTAGTTCGTGAGCGCGTATGATCATTTTAAAGTGGCTTTGTTTATCATTTCTTCATACTCTTTCCTGGCGCCGATCCAGTCCGGCCGTGGCTGCTGATGGTACCACGCCTTATCTTCATCGCTAACGGCATCCGGATACTTCGGGAGAACCGGCACAGGAACATCCTGCACGCATGCTATACCTACCGACCTGGCTTGTTCAGACCCGTCGTTATACCGCTCCCATGTTGTCACCACTGTCTGCAGCGCCATACGGTACTGCGTGGCAAGGTCGTGGTAGGTGGAGGGAAGCCAGTCGCGGAAGGTCATTCGTTATCCCGTATTTTATCCAGCAGTTCGGTAGTATCAAAATATGCCACTACCTGTTCCACGGTTAAGTGTGCCATCAGATCCTTCAGGCATACATCTTCTATACTTACTGTTATACCTTTTGCAGCTTCACTTACGTAAACGCTCGACGCGGTAAGTTTTAGGTCAATGGTGTTTGCCATGGTATTTTATTTAATCCCTCGCCGGGTCGGGCTCTGTGCGGGCTTCGTAGTCGGCAAGGGAGATGATTATATATAGTTCGTCCGTTCGCATTAAGAGGCGGGTTGTACCTCACGCAGGCGGGTGATCAGTTTATCAACTTCTTTCTGGTTCTTAGCATTGACAATGCCATTAGCCGCAATTGCTTTTTTATTGTTGTCAAGTGTAGATGATGATATAAGCGCGTTTGCTAACTCCATGTCCTGCGCAGATGGCGACCATGTTGTTATTGTAGCGGCGGCATCTTCCGTAACCTGCGCCATTTCTTCAGGTACATAGATCGGACCGGCAAACACATCGGGGCAATACCACTTTACGCCATTGGATATGGCGCGCGCGAACAGCATATTTTTAGGAAATTTGTCGATGTTCTTTGTGCCCGCTTTCTTGGCATCTTCGATAGTGAAAGTGGAGTTGCCGATCTTTTTCCACTCTGTACCGTTCGATTGTAAAAAATCAATATTACAAACCTTATCGGTGTGCTCTGCTACCACATAATCATACTTGCCAGATCCTTTTACACGGCTTGCGATAAGACCAGCGCCCATTACAGGCTTCCCCTGAATTACATGAATACCAGACATGGCGGCGAATGGGGGGAGCCCGATTTCCTGTCCGGCATAGATTTTTACAAGCGCCTGGTTTGCGTCTTTTGCGTCCACGAATAAACCTGATTTTGCAAATGCCTCGCTAATTGTAGCGATCTCCGACATTGGGAGCTGATTGTGTTTTACGATTTCCATTGTTGATGTTTTTAATTACCGTTAATTGTAACGGTTTGCCAAAGTAAAATAAAGTTCTTTGGACTTCCAAATATTTTTTATACTTTCGGCAAAATATTTTATTATGGAAAGGTTATCTACGGTGCAATATGAAAAAAAGACTGGCATGAGCAAGCAGCTTATTCTTTATTATATAAAGAATGGTAAGCCGTTACCGGGGGTTGATAAGGTAGAGGTTATCGCTGGCAGGAATATCCTGCACACCAATATCCGTAAAATGCAACAGCACTTCAAAAATAAAGTTGCGTAAATTGTTTGCCGTTTGGCAAAGACGGTGTATATTTGCCTTGTCAATCGCAATTAACTAATTAAAAAACTATCAATTATGGTACAAGATTTCAAGAAATTCACACCGGGTTTGGCTTCAAATACTGGAGTAGAAGGTTTGGCTAAAGAAATATACGAATTAAGGCAAGCCGTCCGAATATTGTGGGATTCTTACAATGCGGGTATAACACTAAGTTCTTTTAATTACCATGAAATTGAAATTTTGGTGAAACAATTTCCGCAAGGCTTGTGGCCCGCCCTGATAGTTCAGGGATAGGACTTCAGCCCGCTACCGTAAATGGAGCGGGTTTTGGAGGCAAAACTTAACCCCATGCCGCCGATCGACGAAATAAAACAGTTGCTAAAACAAAACACCCACCCGTCTTTATTCGCAGGTACAGTGCGGGACCATGCCGAGGATGACATATCCGGTATTATACAGATGATCCGAGAGCAGGTAGAGCTTGGTAACAGGGCTACAGTGGTCAGCATCGTTGGCGAAAGAGTGGTGGTATTAATAGGGCAAATCAATCAAGAGGGCAATTCGTGTCCGGACGAGCCGTAGGTGGCGGTATTGACCCCGGGGCTTCTTTTAAAAAAGCAAATAAAATCAACTAATCATGAAGCCATCTGATAAGATAAAACAAAAAATACTGACTGACTTAGGCATTGAGATAGAAAACGTGTCTCGTACATACGCTGGCAGGAATATGAAAAGTTCAGGTGCTTGGGTATGGGAGGCAAAAGTTAAGGGGTCTTTAATGGAAATCGGATCTCCGCACCCCATTACTTTATTACTTAAGTCTAAGAAAATAAAAACTGTTCGCGGGTGGACATTCGCTCAAATAGAAATCGAAATAGATTAAAATCAATAACCATGAGTAAAGTATTAACTGAAAAAGATTTGGTCGTAGGCAAGAAGTATGTGCCAGTAAGTAAGAGTGGGGGATCTACTTCCTTTTCCGAATGGAAGATATTTGTTATGTATACCGATGGTGAGCCGATTGTATTTACCCAAAAGTATCTGGACGGTGGGTATAGATTTAATTATGAACGTACTCGTAAATTCGGCATTTTCCTTCCATCAGATGTGGTAGAATATGTGGAGCCGGATGAAGAATCGGTAACCGATATGACCGTACAGGAGTTTTATAGCGGTTTCAATCTGTCATTTTTGACGGAAGAAGAAAGGCAAACCATTTATACCGCTACTGAATTATTTGCTAAGGGAAAGGTTCGTGTTGCCCTCACCAGCGCCCCGCCATCAGTAAGCGGGAAGGAGGAAGTATTGAAAGGACTGAAAACTGAAATTGGCGCAAGTCGGTTGATGTTGCCGCCCAATGATGATTATAAAAAAGGATGGAACGATGCCTTAAACAAAGCCTTATCACTAATAAAAAATTATCAAGATGGCAAAGGCTTATTCCAGTAATCCCTCAATTCAATGCAGTGTATGCGGCCAGTGGAAACGTTTAACCCGCATGACAGGAGAAGAAATAGGTATGCAGACTTTCTATCCTGTTTGTGACGATGATACAGAACACAAATATAGATACAGCATGGCAAATATTTTTAGATACAAACCAGATAATCTTTCGAAAGTTGACTATGAAGTAAAGATTAAAGGAGAAGACGTTGACATAAGCGAACTGCCAGGATTTAACGATTACTGCTGAATACCAATTATTCCTTAACAGTAAATAAGTAAACAATCATGGAAAATAAAATAGAAGACTACCTGCATTTGTATTTACCAATAGCAGTGGAGTTGAATAATGGTGGTAGTAAGGTTTATAATCGTGTAGCTGTTGCGGTTGGCAATACAGATGATGAGTTCCGATATGTAACTCTTAGGCTGGGTAAAGGGAAAAAGTCTTTTACGCATTCTATTTTACTAGCGGAGCCTGACAGAATTAAGCCCATCCTTCGCCCTCTTATCGATATGACGGAAGAAGAAATGAAAGACGTTCTTATTATGCACTTTCATGAAAGTGGCAGGGACGTGGCGGCGCAATCTATCGTTTCCGTTAAAAAGAAACATGAAGTTAAAATGGCTTCAAAATACGGAACGGGAATACCGTATATAGTGTATAACGAAAGTAACATACCACATTCAGATGACGTACTATCATTTTCAGAATTAAATGCTGACCAATTTATCTATCTCCTTTCTCGCGGCTTCGATCTTTTCGGACTTATTGAAGCGGGTTTAGCCATTGACAAAACAACTCTTCCAACCACAGTAAAATAAACGTTATGAATAAAGAAACAAAGTCAGGCGTTCAACTTATTGCCGAAGAAAGAAATACCCATGTATCGCGCGGTTACAACAACTCGCATGACGATACCCATACGACTGGCGAACTGGCTGATATGGCAGCAATATATGCGTGCACTCATCGGGAAGATGAAGTGAGGGATTTGACTTTGCGACAGTTTATATGGGGAACTCATCCTAGCCATATTTATGAGCATGCAAATAGGTCTGAATTGGACTGGCTAACCGAACAACCAGATAGAGTTACTGAACTTGTTAAGGCTGGAGCATTAATAGCGGCCGAGGTTGATCGTTTGAATAAATATACAGAAAGCGCATCTACCATTCAGGCGGAGGATGTGTTATATAAATTCACCCAGATAGAAACATCTAACGGTGGCGACGCATTCCGTTCCGACGATGTTTTAGCCGCCATGCAGTCCTACTGCCAGCCACTGGAGCAGGAGGTAGAGAAGTTAAAACAACAAGCTGTAGAGGGACTAAACCTGTATAACAATCAGACAGCAACAATCGTCCGTCTTCAGCAGGAAGTGGAGAGGCTGAAGGGGTTGATAGAAGATGATCTCAAAAGGCAGGTGCGCCTCAACATGCCGGGTACTTCAGAACACGAACAAGAAAAGGCTTGGCAAGCGTATAAACGGCAACACAATCTTTAACGATGAAGATTGTACCGGTTTTTCAAAAAGAAGCTAATCGATTCGTGGTTCAACACCATCGGCATCACATCTAACCCAATAATATTTAACCAGATAAACCTATAAGCAATGACGATTTACTTGGATTTTGATGGAACAGTAGTTGAGCATCAATACCCGAAAATGGGCAGGATAAATTATGGCTGTATGGAAGTGATAAAGAAACTTCAAGACGCTGGGCATGAAATTATCCTAAACACATATCGGGCAGATTTAAACGACGGTACTTTGGAGGAGGCGGTTCGGTTTCTCAATGAGGAATGTTGGATGTTTTTTAAAAATCGAGATTCTGAAAATAGTTTACAACCGCTAACCGGCGTACTTACTAAAAAGGTACACGCTCCAATGTGGGACTTAAAGCGGGCTATTATAGAGGGTGTTCTTTTCATAGATGATCAATCGAAAGGAACACCATTAAAGCCAAATGTTATGAGTTCGGGCAACATGGTTGATTGGGACGCACTAGACAATCTATTTAAATTAAACAATCTCTATTAACCCCTGACCAATGAAGCAAGAAGTATATATCAAAGTGCCGGTAAGTGAGAAGCCGGAGGTATGGAAAGATATAGAAGGATTTGAAGGATTGTATCAGGTCAGCAATACCGGGAAAGTGAAAAGTATTGCTGGTTATAACAAGAAATTCAAGAAAGATATTATTTTGAAGCCATTGCTACTAAAAGGGTATCACCAATACTCTCTTTCAAAAAATGGGGTGCAGAAATGTTTTCTTGCCCATAGACTAATAGCAAATGCATTTATTCCAAATCCACACAATAAACCATTTGTAAATCACTTAGACAAAGTTAGGGGCAATAATCATGTAGATAATCTTGAATGGTGTACACAAATGGAGAATAATAAACATTGTGTCATAAATATGTCTACGAGCCTAAACAAAAAGGCTCCAACTCTTGAAACCGTTAGGGCGATCTACCAAGATGGTCGGACTTTGACGGAGATAGGAAAGGATTGGGGAGTAACTCCAAGCCACATTTCCCTTATAAAAAATAAGAAGATATGGGCAGAGGAAACCGCTGGTCTAACTCTAGGGGTAGCTGCTAAAAAGAAAAAATAACATCACCCAAACTAATCAACCATGACACTACCAACAGAAGTACAGGCAAAGATTGAGGCATATTGTAATGAGAACGGTAAGATTGCAGAAGTAAACGGTTATCCCGTTTTCGCACATTTTCAATTATTTGATGCCGCTAAATTCGGCTACGCACTAGCGAATGAATGGGTGAGTGTGGAGGAACGGTTGCCGGAAGAGGTAGAGGTTATCGTGTATTTTAAAAATGTGATTGGGTGGCATGTTACTTCTGCCGTGTATAAAAAAAAAATAGGATTTATAGATAATGATAGTTGCGAAGAGATGAAAGTATTCCATCCGTATTCCGTTACCCATTGGATGCCCTTACCACAGCCACCAAGTAAATAAAGAGATATGAGTGTAAGAATATTAGTGTTAAAGAAAAACGATTCAGTATTTGATTGTCCAAAATGCGGGGGCAATGAAAACTTTACAATCCATAGCGAACAGGTCTGCGAAGATGGATGCGAGGTTTGGGCAGTATGTAAATGCGGTTATGACCCCACTGCATGGGATGAAGCTGGTTCAGGCCATCGAATTGAGAGTGTTATGGGCGGTCTCTCTAATGAGGACTGTCTTGATGCATTAACATTCTCATGGAATCCGGCTGTACTAGAAGTTGCGGCAAAACCTAAAACCCCTCAACCATGATACCAATAAACTTGCCTAGCGGGAATTACCTGCTGATACCTGTCCGGGAAGGGGCAAACCAGTTTGAAATGAACGGCAACTACTTAATGACCTTTTATCAAAACGGTGGTAGTGCAACGTTCATCGGCAAATCCTACGAAATAGTAGGGAAAGGACTGGTGAGTGAATGCAGTGAGAAAGATGCTAAGCGTGTTGTAGATACTGACGGATGGAAGGATGAAGGATTTGTTGACTATGGCAACTGCTGGTCACAAACTCATTCACTCACCGCCCTCGAATCCCTCCACTCCCTCATCCAATCACACAACCAGCAGCCAGACAGGTGCGTGCTGGTTAAACAATTATAGAATTTAACTACAAAAATTAAGACAAATGTCATTAGAATCGGCTAAAAACAAAAACTCAAGTAAATCAGTGCCTGCATTTTCATATTATATTAAGGATGTAATACCCCAATGCGATAGAATAGCAGGTGAGGGTTATGATGCATTATCTGATCTAAGTAAAAAGTGTATAGATAACGCCATAAAAAGATATATCGAATGGCTAAGTAAAATCCATCATGGTATTATCGAAAATCCTCAACCGTGACACCCCTTTAACCCCTAACCAACAAAAGTAAACTGCAAACACCATGAATAAAATTACAGGTAATGAACCAGCGATGCCGATGACCGCAGAAGCAACTCAAAGTATACATACAGGATTTGGATATAGCGGCCTCACCATCCGACAAGAGTTTGCATCAAGAGCTATGCAGGGGTTATGCGCTAACTCTATTCCGGGCGAACAACACATGCCTGCTAACCTCGCAAAGGAAGCAGTTGAATATGCCGACGCCCTTATAATCGCCCTTAACGGGGAGTAAAAACTAAACCACATGATACAGGCACAAGAACTAAGAATTGGGAATTGGGTTTCGTTCAAAGGGCTTTGGAGTGGCCAAATAGCATCTGTTAGCAAGTCTGGGCTAATAACCATTATAGGAAACGATGGTTGTTTTGATGACGAAGAACTTCAGCCAATAGAAATAACAGAGCATTTGTTAAGGCATATTGGCGCGACTGAATTTGTTGACAGCGATTTGCTTTTAAACCATAGAGTGCTTTGCTTCGCGGAATGTAGAGGCGTTTTTTATGACAAAACAACGCTGGTAGACATCCCATCGCTCCATAAACTCCAAAACCTATACTTCGCCCTCACCGGTAAGGAATTAGAGGTGAAGTTTTAGTAACTACGGTTACCCGTAAAATAAAAACCAGTGTTAGTTTATACATTGCAGTCCTAAAACATTTAAACTATGGTATTAAAAACAACATTCCCGAACGGGAAGCACGTAACAGAAGGTTACACTGAATTAGGCGCTGACTTTTCAATAGTAACCAAAGAAACCGCCGAGCCTTCAGAATGGGAAAGGGCGGTATTCGTTGAGTTTGGGGACAGCCATTTATCAGCGGATTGCTATGCTATTATCTTTTATAAGGGTGGTAAGTATAGTACCCCGCTATACAAAGGACAAAGAAATGAACTTATAAGCGACACTGGATTTTTGTTTAAAGACCT
>Ga0247731_1000058_pt1 | contig 38593 bp, 38 predicted proteins | sample UWRJL088202R2_FD_180938 | JGI IMG/M metagenome (GOLD analysis project Ga0247731, IMG submission 180938) | Plant litter microbial communities from Arlington Agricultural Research Station in Wisconsin, United States - UWRJ-L088-202R-2 | ecosystem: Environmental > Terrestrial > Plant litter >...
GATACCGAGTTGCTGCTGGTGTTCGCGGCGCGGGCGCAGCATTTGGCGCAGGTGATTCGTCCGGCCCTGGCTCGTGGTGCCATCGTGTTATGTGACAGGTTCACCGAGATGTTATCTATTCTTAGGGTTCAGGGTAAACCAAGCCAATTTACCCCTTCACTCCCACCACCTTCACTCCTGATCGCCTAGAAACCCCGTAATACAAGGGTCTGATCTGTTTCAGTGCTTGCGGTATGACTCAATTATAGCACCTGCCGATTCGAAAATGTAAACCCCTCCCTTTGCCATGCTTTTTGGGGCACGAATGTAAACGTGCTATTGAAACCATATCTCGAAACCCGCAGTACGGCGAGCTAAAATCCCTACCAAACCCAGTAAATCCGGGCCTCTCGCGGTTTACGTTTCCCAAAAATCTGACATGAGTGGGGCTCAAATGAGGATGCATTTGACCCAGATTAGGGTGACACATACCGTTCGTCGGTTTTTTGGCTGCAATTGAGTGAGGTGAATGTAGCCGACGCTTGAACGCTCATCGGTATCAGTAGAGACCATGCGTTCTCCTGCCTTCCCTGGCACTTCACATTCGTCTACACAGCCAGCTCAAGACCAGCTACCCAAAAGCCTCATTCCCCTACATGTAGAAGCTATAGCTGACCTGTGGCTTCTCAGAGCTGTCGATGTATTTCATGATGTCCCCGACCTTGTTGGCGCACTCCAGAGTGATGGGGAGGCGCCCATCGAGCTGTGTGTTGTTCCAGTTCATTTTGGTTAGGCCGAGAATTTCCTTGCATAGGTCTTCCAGCGACGAGTCGCTGTCGAACGCCTCTACCCGCAGCGGGCTCGGGATATACATGCCTGGGTAGGTTTTGTAAAAGTCCACGATTCCTTTGGTGTAGAGCACTCCCTCGCTTTCCGACAGACTAAGTAGTGTTCCCCGGGTCGGTGGATAATTTTTGTCGCTGAATAGTCGGATCTCGGTCGAGGTGATCGACACGAAGTCCTTTGTCCTGATGCCCTTGGCCTCTAGCACCCTGGAGAACCCCGCAACCTCGGTAGGCCTGAAGCGGCTTGATTTGTGGATCACGACGCGCGCGGGCTTTTGCATCAGCGCTTTTTCGTATTCAGCCAATGCGCTATCAAGCAACTCGTACGCCTGCGACTCGTCCATGTAGGGCCGCCTGTCCCGTTTGTCTAAAGACACCGGCGCACCGCGCAGAATGACCCCATGGCCAAACTCGTCGAATACTTGGGCGAGGCTGGTTGATACCGTTTCACCATCACGGCTCTTGTAGAAGCCGATCCCGATGTAACAGGTCTTAGGTTTGAACTTATCCTCGACCAAACGCCAAGGGACAGTCCGGTTGCCCTTGTAGTAAAGCGCCGTACAGAAATTCCAGGCTTTTGTCGCCAGATCTTGCTGATCAATTGACGGTTTTATGGACAGAATTGTCTTCTCGCGAACGAGTTGAAGTGGGATGCCCAAGTGCATGCATCGGGCTTTCAACAATCTGCGGAAGTTGTGTTCGAGGTAGGCTTCCAGTGACTCGGTATCCTTTTCTCCAGTCGCTTTGGTCAGAGAGTCAAATATATCGTTGGGAACCACGCAGACGATCACGTCGATGGAGCGGTTTTCGGACAAAAATCTGATTTGTTCGTAATAGAGATCGACACACTTCACTACGCGATCCTCGCGCGCCGTGATCTTGGCGATATTATTTATTTCCGACTTCTGCAGCGTGCGGGTGTATTGTGGGGAGGAGAGAATTTTTGTGTAGAAGCCATGGTATTCGTGTACACCGCCAAATCCTCTGAAAAGATTTGGAAACTTGGTGCCTTCTTTGCCCACAATTCCGTTCTTGCAGTTTGCCAACCATTCATCAAGCAGGTCGACTCCCTCACCGCGCCCTACGATGCCAATGCGCAATTCACTGCGCCGCAGTTCGTCGCGCTTATCATATACTCCCAGTGTCTCAATGCCTGTTCTTGGGCATATATGGGCGCCGCTCCCAAATTCCAGCATCGGCTCTTTCAGAATCTTAATCTTCAAGGGATGCCTCCTCGCTAAATTGAGTATCTTCGAATTCGATGTCTTCAAACTCGGCGCCTACCTGCTCTCCATCCACAAGCTTTTCATCGCAGGTGATTTCTAATAGTTCACCAAAGAAACCAGATTTAATGATTGGATTTTCTAAAATATCCTCTACAGAAATATCAATGCCAACACTATGATCGGCACTAGTTTCAGTCGCCGTCAACGAGCTGTTAGTTGAGCGAAGATAGTAGGCCAAAAATCTGACAATGTTGCGGACGCTTTGATTGAATTCCAATCTTTTCTGCTTTGACAGCAAGTCTTCGTGGTATCTGGATTTCCAGCTTCCGTTAGAAGTGTAATACCAGCTCGGAACGATTAACCCATACCATTGCGAAGCCACAGAGGTGAATGCCAGTTCGAAAGAAAGGTGTACGTGGTGAGCGACACGACTGGGATCTTTCTTCGACATGATTTTCTCATATACTCGACGGATCGATCTTTTCTTACCCACCCATTCTTCCTTGCGAGCATCATCTCCGACTTTGAGGGGGTTGAAGTAATATTGCTTGTCTCGCTGGTCATACACGACGTTGTGGGGTTTTAGGGTTTCTCTAACATAGCCGCTCAGAAGCTGCTTGAAGATATTGATGTTGTCATCAATCTGCGACTCGGAAAGGTCGCGAGACTCAAGCGATTCGATGGTACCCACATCAACAATTTGTCGAATGTTTGAGTTATTGATGTTTTCGAAAGTGAAAATCCGGTTTTCGAAGCATACCCAGTCATCCGTACTGGCCCCGTTGAGCAATAGGGCCATTTTCACCAAGCTGCGCTTGCTGCAGCTTTTTTTCTTAAAGTTCAGCTGCTCACGAGCTTGGGCCAGAATGGAGTCTTCATCCAGCAACAGCTCTGCGACATACACAGTGCTTGGCGGTGTGACGGCCACCAAGTTTGAGATGAGCGTATGAGACTGGTTGCTCTCATCGGCATTGAAGTCCAAGTAAGCCTTGATGTCCCCCAAGATGATCTTGAAGTCGTTCAGTATGCGTTCCTGAGCAGGGATACGCAGTCCTGAAACCTTGGCAAGAATATCTCCGAGATCGATAATGTGGGTTCTCGTCGAGAACTTAAACGCCTCTCCTGTAATTTGGTCAATTGCGCCTTGGCTGTAGGAAGCCTGCTTATTGGTCAACATCAGGATGTACAGTTCATCGAAGGAGTTGTAGAACTGCTTCGTGACGAAGTGAGTCAGGGTGTTTTTCACCTTCTCCAAAGTCGTGGTCGCCGTGACTTGGAAGGCCACACGGTCGTGGTCATCGCCCAGATCAATACCAGGAAAGTTTTTCTGCCTTCTGTTGAGATTGACCAAGTTGGGTAGGTTGTAGGCAGCCTTCAAAATCGGGATGAGCGCGTCTTCCAGCGACAGGTTTATATCGAGCCTGCCTTGCTTGGTTGAAAGATCAACCTGGCTGATGATTCTGCTTACAACATCCCTGAGTTCGTTATCGATCTCTAACTGTCTCAATGCTAGACACTTCCCTATTGACCTAAGCGGTAGTCGCTGCGACTGGAACTCGGACGCTTTACCGTCCTAGGTCGCGGAGTGTGGCATTGTACCACCACGGTCTAACCGCTGAGCGACCGCTCAGAGTAGTGGATCAACGGTGCAATAAGTCTGCGAGAGAGAAAGAAGGATTTGCCGTCCCCTTAGGGCCGGCTGTCGCGAACCACGCCTGGCCATGCTGGCCGTCGCGGCCCTTCGGGCTTCCATCCTTCACGGCTGCGCGCTCCGCTTGCCTGCCAGCCACTGCCTCCCAGCCTCGTCCGTTGACCAAGCCACCCATGCTCTGGCGGTATGAGTTGAAAGTTCTTCCGGCCACTCGCTTCTGGGGTAGTGTTCACTGAAATTCTAGAGAGCCTACCTGTCATGCAAATCTCAGACCGCAAAGGCAACGACGCCCATCATTCTGCGTACAACGCAGCTAGCGCTGGACAGCCGCTCACCTCCTGGCAACCAGGCCAGCCGATTCCACGGCCGGAGGTGGTGCTCTTCGAGGAGTACGAGAACTACAGGGAACGCCCGCCTGAAGGCTTGGAAATCGAGGATGTCGAGCTGATTTGGTGGCTGGTCGCTGCGAATTTCACATACCAGGCGTTGCGAGAAAAACTCACGCAGGTGGTGGCCCAGAGACGGGATTGGGGATGCTTCATTTTTTCTCCGATCGCTGATCTTGACCGTAACGGACGATATCCCACCGCAATCGTTGACCTGCTTATTGATATTCTTCCGCGAGGCTCATTGATGTCGGTTAAGCCCGAGGACTGCGAAGATGCGGAAGAGCCGTGTGAGGTGGTTGGTAGCTTCATCATCCAAGTCGAGATTTGGCATGATCTGACCCGGACAGCACTGGGGCTCGCCCCAATTGCGCTGCTTCCAGACCACCTGCGCGATGCCCGTTTCAGCGGGGATTTGGGGGGCTGACCCTGCATTCAGAATAAGTGCAGATGGGCGCAGTTTACGATTGACCGCTTGGGGCACAAGTATGTGAGTCAGGGGTAGGGTGACGCCTCGCACGTCTTGACCTACCCCCGAGTGCCATCACTTCCGAGGCTTGCCGGCGTCGCTACGTTTTTCACGGATCCGGCCATGGTCGTTACGAGAGCGCGGCTGCTAACCACCGCCTTTTTTAGGTACAGTGACATTAGGGTTCAACGGTCTGCGGTCAGTCATGATTTGAGTTTCCTGGAAAATTCATAGAAACACATCATGTAGTGCCATGTGGCCGCTACAGGCACAACATAGCCTGAGTCTCAGCATTCGACAACGACTATTTACTGTGAGTCCAACCAGTTATTTGTAACGGGATGAAACGAGTCTAACGCGCGTTCTGAGTGCTCCCCTAGTCGAGAGCATCGCGATTTGCTGCGTCTCAACGAGCTCCCGGCGCTTAAGTTCTACACCATGCTTCTTGATTGGAGGTTGAAGCGATAATGCCTCAAGAGAATGATCCGGCTAACCCTTCGGTACTGGAACAAGCTTGCCGAAGAAGGCGTCACCGACCACGTTTTTGTGGGCATATGGGGCGACTCGACCTTCGGTGATAGCGTGTACGAGAACTGGGTCAGGATCTCTCAGAAAGATGATGCCGAGCGCATCAACCTGGCTATCGTGCATTTGAAGGACGAAGTTGATTTCTTCGACAACCGGATCTTCAAGTTCGTGGAAGTGCTCAACGGTGTCGGTGCTGTGGAGGCTGGCTTCTATAAGCGGATCAAATACGGTACCGACGATGATCTCAGGATCAAGCTGATTCGGGACGGCTTCAGCCGTGGCCTGGCCGACCTGATGCTCGCAGATTATGCAGAAATGGTGAGGGTGGGATCGGATGGAGAAGTCCACGTCGACTCGCGCATCGTCAGAAAAATGATGGGGGACGAGGTCAGCAATCTGATGATCTTTGAGGTGAAAATGAGCATCCGGGTTTGATCGTGAACGTGCAAACTTGATCAGTTGGCGCTGGCTGTCGCGGGTTCTGGGGATTGTTTCAGGCGACAATCGACTGCTTGGCTGACTGTGTGCCGGCTTCGGACTGATCAGCTCGGACGTTCAATTCTGCTTCGCTTTGCGTGTTGGACAGATGTCTGAAAGGCAGATTTCCTGACGACTACCAAAAGCGGTGAGCGTACGCGTCTTGCTTCGCAAAGAGTGGAGGCCGCGACGCGATGGGGCCAAGCTTGCCTCCGCACGCTCTATGAGGCAATTGGCATCAAACTTGAGGGCCTAGATGATGCCGTTGATCGCATCACCCCGCGACCGCTGGTCAACCCACTTCACAGGCGACGAGCAATGCTTTATGAGTATCGTGGCCGCGCCTATCCAATTGTCATAGAAAGGGTCACCGCATGAGTAAAAATCCAGACGTTCACGTATTCACCTCCGAACAACTCAAGACCCGCGACAGGCAGATCGCGACTCGAATACATCAAGCGTCAGTCGCCAGCACCATCAGAATGGCGAACAAGATGAACCCTGGGCAGATACTCCGGGCTTCACGCAACAAGGGCAGGGATCTGCTTTGGTCTGACGAAACGCTGGATAAGGTGCTTGAACACGTTTTCCCGAACTGATTTCGTGTGGTACCGCCAAGGCCAGCAAACCTGAATTTGGGAATGGCCTTAGCAGGTGTCGGTGTTCAGCTTGAGGCACGATGCAGGTCGCGAGTAGATTCAGTCAGCAGTCGCCTCCATGGCAGCATCAGCAACGGAGGCCGTGGCACGCGTTTTTTGCTTGCCGCCATTTCCGCGAACTTGTCCGCGTTGGCGCGACGCTTGCTGTTTCGCATATGCCGCCTGAGTAGCGGTAACGGTTCCGACTGCTTGACCATTCAAGTCTAAGCGTGCCGCATTCTCGACCATGCTCGCCCAATATCGGGTTCCCCGGCACCACGCAGATATGCCCAGTTTAAGCTGTTCGCGGGTTATTCCGAGTAGCTCCAGATGTTGCTCGGCATCCTTCAGAATCCCTTCCTTGAGCGGAACCTTGGGGGCCGGATTGACAGGGAAAACCAATGGGAAATGCTTCTGCAATGGCCAAATCGCATCCACTGCTGGATCCTTATTTCGAGGCTTTGCCTGTGTGGCGATCTTTCGATTGGGCGGCGGAGCACTTTCGGCTGTGGCTTTTTCTGTTTCAGCCCGCAGGCGGTCGCGAAGTTCAGCTAGCTGTTCAAAACCCATTGTTAATCACTGCTCGGAGGTTGATGGCGTCGCGCAAGAATATGGCATGCAGCACGTCGCTGCAGCTCAAACAGCCAACACCGTCGCAGATTTCCGTTCACCAAGAGTCTGGCTGAAAGCGTCTCTAAGATTGGTGAGGTTTTGCTGGGTTCGGGGCATTTGCTAGGGGCGGGCTGATGTCGTTCTGCCGGTGCTAACACTCGCAGATTGAAGCGTTGAGCCAGGCCCATATGTCGCAAACCATCTTCTCAGGGTGCCGAGCGATCTGGTTAAGCTATGTCTTAGGCTTTGGCAGTCCTTCAGCCTTTCCGAGCGGAGCTCAAAACGCCTCCATCCCCATGACCACCATCTTGTTGAGATAGTGGGTAATCTTCTCTGCAGGAATGAAATTCAAAAGGTCATGTTTCTCGCTTGCCAGCGTGACCATACCCGCAAATTTCCACAGGTCGTCAACATCTGCAATGACAACCGACCCACTCATGCCACGTAAGTCCCGAGGGCGATCCCCGATAATTCTGATGGTCGAAAGGCCCGGAATTCCCGGTGGCGCGAGCAGTCCCCTCAGCCAATGCATCTGCGCGTCCAGCTCCTTGCTGTCGTAGTCGTATCCCCGGCCCTCGTCCGGATAGCCGAAAACGTAGAGGGCGTCAGCGTGGCTTAGGTCGCTGGTCTGCGCGCAATACTCCGCGTTCAGGCTTGAGAGCCCTGCTGCAAACAATGCTGCGTGCTGTGATTTCACGACCCGAAAAATGACCAAGTCGGAATCCAGATCAGGGTCAGATTCGTCCTGAAAAACTGAGCACAAGTCGAATAGGATAGAAATAGGGGCCTTCCGGAGCAGTATCCGCAATTCCTCATGCGTGGCACCTTGATTGTTCAGCACGTGCTGGGCTGTTATGACGAATAGCTCGCCGGAATGCTCTAACACGAGCGCGGTGCCTACTCCATGGTGAGAATAGTGCTCGTCAAAATGCTCACTGCTCAGAATCACTGGGTGGACATGGCCTTGCAGCATGTCAACGACCTCTGCAACCGACATGAATTCTTCCGATTTTTGCATGCTGCCCCCATCTCTACGGCCCAGCGATATTCAATAGTCCAGGGCGTTAAATTTCCTGATGCCCCTACCGATTGTGAAGCCCAGGCACGACGTGAATGCGATGACGTCCTAAGGGTAGACTTTACCAAGCCCATGCCATGTAATGGCCACTATATGTAATGACCGTGATCGGGAAGGAGCTTGTTTTGGTTGATGCTGTGTTAGTTGAGCGCGTTCTCTGCGTGGTCGATAGATGTCTAAAAGGCCTTTTTCCCGACGATTACTACAAGCGGTGTCTGTACGCATCTTTCGGGGTGCACAGTCTCCTTCAAGCCATGGGTCACAAGCCTTCAGTCGTGGGGGGAAATTTCTTGGCCTTTGTCGTCTCCCGGGATGGACGTCAGGCGACTATGCAAGGGTATGGATCCGATTCGGGTGAGCATTCTCACTATTGGATCGAGCTTGACGGCGCGGTCATTGATCCTGGGACGCACTACCTGCCTATAGGTTCGAGTTTCCCGGCATGCGAGATGCCGGCACTGTTCTGGGATATGGCTTATCGCATGCCCAAAGGGCTTAGATACGCTCCTGAAGCTCGTTATGCTTCGCCAGAGGTAGCTCATCTTCCACCACATATCATCGAAAAGATGGTGCCGTTCTTGGCGGCCTGTAAAGCCCGAATGGCCCAACCTCTGGTCAAGCCGAAAATGGGTAAATGGTTGGCTACATCGTCATCCTCAATCAAGACGGCAGCGATCAAAGGGGATTTGTGGGCGCGGGCGGTTATGCGATATGAATCGATGCCGGCTGAACCGCTACCTTTCTAGCGCCATACCGTTTCAGTGAGGTCGCCTGTTGTACCACGCTGGCGTCTCTGGCCGATCATGACTCACCAACCCAAGCCCAAAGTCCACCTGACCTCTGGGCCGCAAACAGGTACCGATGATGCACTCTCCGTTCACCTACCATCTGAACGCATCTGCTTTTCCCAATCCGGTTGCCACCCAGGATGTTTTTGAGGTCTTGCCACGGTGACCGAACTGTTCTCGCTTTCTCTTCTTCAGGCCATTAGCGACTGGCAGAATGGCGGTGCTCCAGACGTTGCACTGCGACGTGGGCAGGCGCTGGAGCGGGAGTGCGCCAATCTGCCGATTGAGTTCAAATCCGTGCCTTCAGCATGTTTCCGGCGAATGGTGCTCAGAAAAGGAAGCATCTGGAGCCTTCTGGGCGAGCAGGCACTTCCGGAGAAAATTTCCTCTTGGACGTTCGACTTGGCTGTTGCCAAAGTTTTCAAGGAGGGTGTGCCTCCACCCGGCAAAGGTTTGCAGGGCATCATTTTTGAACGGCTGCCTAGGCAAGACGAGATTATCGTCAACCTCTGGGCGCTGTTCCGAAATGCGGATTTCCAGGCAGCCATTGAGAAGCACAAAAAATCAATAAAGGGTTTCAAAAAGGGAATGGGCAAATACAGTGATACCCAGTGCGAAATCGTCCTGAAGGTTGAAACCCTTGCTCAGGAGCACATTTACTCCCTTGGGGGGCACAGCAGTTCTGCTGATGAGATCCTTAAGCAGGCCGCTGAAAAGATTTATGGAGACTACGCCACGCCGGCGCAGAAAGAATCCCTCAGATGGGCCATGGAGGTAGGCCCTGATGTCACCGGGCCGTGGTGGCTGACCCACGACGCAACCCGAATCGTGTTGAGCCGGGTCGAACCACAGATTCCACCTCTGCGAGCAAGAAAGGCCGATCAGGCGGTTGGAGGTCACGTCGGGGGTGAGCCTTCGTGATGCCTTAAAATGTCCCGCACTGCGTATGCAGAGACTTAACCTGTGTACGAATGAGCGTGACATGATCCATGCGCATGAGGTTCGGTAATGGCCAAATACGTCATTCAGAAAGGGGCTCTTCCGGTACGCCAATATCAGTTGCCACTCGCCAACAAACCTTGCCAGCGATCATATCCACGAATCGAACCAGCGTTGTGATTGCATTTGCATCGAAGCTGCGGTGCTCTGGGTTTTCCATGAACAGTGCATAGTGCTCAGTCATGTTAAAGTCTTGATGGATAACCTCCGATGTAAAAGTGTACACCTCGTCGTAGAATTTCCGCCCTAGTGGAGATAGGTTGGCTTTGTTGCTAACATTGTCCAAAAAGTCATAGCAATATCTCATGTTCTCCATCCATATTTTCTTTTTCTTCAGATTTTCGGAGGGAGAGGCAAGCTCCATAGCGCATTCAAAGCCTTTTCGGTTGACTCGTGAATGCGTCTGCAACCAGAAGCCAACCTCCTCAGGAGCAAGCCAATCCACATAGAAGTCCAACGACATTTCGTAGATTGAACGCAGTAAGGCTACAGCTTGATAGTAAAAATTGTTTTCTATCAGGAGGCGTATTGCCTGAATGTTCTCATTCAATCGATACAGTATTGAAAACAGTGTTTGATGGTAGTGTATTCCCGTGCTGTAGTTGCCGTGGAAACTTTTTAGATTTTGGATCAGCTCTCCGATGGTAGACTGGATTGTCGCCAATGCCGCGTCGTTTGTAGGGGTAATTTGTTTCCCAAGTATAGAGTGAAAATTATCTCGTTCTGGATGAGGGGACACGGCGCATATAAATGCCCCTAGGTTTTCCTCATGATATAATTGATGTCTAACTTGAAAGGCGCTTTCTGGAAGCTTGTCCGAAGTCTCCAGGAGTACCACGGGAATGCTATGTATTTCGAGTTCTTGATAAGCAATATAAACATGGTTGTCGTCGGGGGCGCTATACGGAAATTCTTCTTTGGTAAATACGTTTTTACAAATGTAGAGGGCAGGACGGCGCCCGGATCTGATTTCCGCCTTGATGTCATCAACCATATCTCTGTTGATGGGGTCTTGAATGAGCTCGCAGTCCCCATTATTTCGAAGGTAGAAGCCATTGAGAATGCTTGCTAGTGGTAAGCGAGTTAATAGTGCTTGTTTCTTGCCTCTGAGAAAATTAATGTATTTCTTTTCAAAAATTGGATCGATCACCACTCCTTCGCGACAATGAATGTCGTTGATGTTGATAATTGATGTTAATGGCCTGCGATTCAGTTTTCTTGGAGTATCATGTTGCACTTAATATTGTCCTAATAAAATTTGCTGATGATGATTTGTTGGTCGGTTAGGAATGCTTGATGACTACGGGGTGTCAATAATTTTGGAGGCGTTATTTCTATGTATCTTTTGGGTCTGACGTAATTATGTGTGGGCCAGGTTATTAAGGTTTTTGTTCTAAGCCCGGTTGCCATCAGGTCGGGGTTTCTGATGCTGCCATAGCGCGGTTAATGAAAGCATGCTGATGCTCAGATGGCGTGCGCGACGACATATGATCTGCATTGCGGCTGGTGCGATCAGGAGGTCTGAGCGATATCCTCTTCCAGCTCCCGCACAGCCTTGCTGACTTTGATTTCAAATCGACGCTCCACTTCAGCTTCGCTCAGTTTGAGCGCCTCATCGCCAAGCCACATGGCAAGCATCTCGCGCTTCTGGCTGACCTTGAGCGCATCGAGGTTTGGGATGTAGCCATTGTTGGCTTTCATGCCCCGCTGCAGCTCGTAGAAGGTCTTGATCAGAGACTTTGGATGGATCTCACCACTGGGGCAAAAGCGGTCTGTGAGCTTCCTCACCGTGTGATTGATGGCACGCAATTGGGAAGTCGTGGTGATCTGGCAGAAGTAGGCAGCCCATCCGAGGCGTTTGCCTTTGAAGATGCACCCAGTGATCCTCAGATTGAGCTTCCACTGGCAGTAGGCCAGGGCGCGCTCTTTGTCGGCGGGACGTCGGGCCGTTATCAGTTTGTGCCGGTACGCCGTGAAGATTTTGGCGATCGAAGACTCGAATCTGAGAATGCTCTCGTGGCGGATCAACACCTGGCCGCCCTCGATCTGGTACCCCAGAAAACTAAAGGGGTCGGTCAAGCTCTCCACCTTAGACTTTGATCCTGGTTCAAAGTCATGCGGATTGAGCTTCAAAGCCTTCAATTCTGCGATGAGCTCATGGGCCGTCGAGCGGGCCACGCCTGCCGGCCCTAAGATCAGGATGTCGTCAACGTAACGTTTGTACCAAATCCCCGTCCGAGCCTCGAAAAGGCTATCAATGCTCTGCAGCGCAATCTCGGCAAGCACATTTGAAATTGCGAGACCTTGCGGTACGCCGACTGTAGGACGCTCGGCACCTTTACTCCCCTTGGACTCAGACACCGTAGGGGTTGTGAGTGCGTCGGTAATTAGCTGTCTGAACTCGGGTTTCCGGATTTTCTTCCGTGTTGCTGCGGTCACCAGTTCATGAGGAATGGACGGGTAAAAGCTCTTGAGATCGATCTTGGCGTATTCGGCATACGCACCGGAATTCAGCGCAGTTTTCAGGGAGTCAATGACAGTCTGGGGGAGTGTGAGTTTGGCCGTAGGGAAAACTTCTGATAGGCAGTTGCACAGCGCGCGCAGGACGATTCTGTCCCTGGCGGTGGGAATTGATAATTGCCGAGGTGGTGACGATGCGCCTTTTAGAATCAGCTTTTCCTTGTAGGCCGTGAAACGATACTCCCCCTGGTGAACCTTCTCGACGATGTGATCAAGCTCAGCGGTCAAGTGCTTATCGAGGTTAGCCGGGCGCACTCGGTCGATGCCAATGGCCCCGGAGTTTTTGATCCTGTCGGTGTAGATTTCTTGTAAACGCCTTCGGGTAAAGATTTTTTTGAAGCTTACCGCCGCGCTCATGGCCGGTTCCAGAAAGCATAGAGGCCTGCCAACACGGGAAGAGCGTAAAGCAGCGTCGTGATCAGAAATCGCATGGTCAGCCAGAGCGCGGCAGAAAAATACTCAAAGCCTGTGAGGGGGCGAGTGGTGGCCCCGGTCGCAAAAACACGCGCGATTCGATCATCGATTTCCCGATGATTTTCCGATTCAGCCAGCAGTTCGTCATATCTGCTGATCTGTTCGGGCGTAGGTGGAGGGGGTGGGGAGGTGGGCGAGCCTTCGGGCAGTCCCCGATGGAGCTTCTGCAGCGCAAGATAGTTGGTGCGCATCAGCATTGCGCGGCCCCGAAAGTCGCGGTTCGCAACCGCGAGCGAAATGCCCAGCAGGGCAACCGAAAGGATCGTCGCCATGACATCGGTATCTGGGCCAAGGATCGTGCTGTGCCTGATGGTCAGCACCCCCAGCGCCGTGCTGAGGATTGCGTACCATACCAGTAAGAGCTGCGAGTGAAAGTCCAGCCACTCCAGGCGTTTATGAGCCTGAATACGTGCCTTGTAAGTGAACCAGACGCTATCCTTTTTCACGCGCATCTCTCCATAGAATTGGTGAAGGGGCGGGGGGATTTGAGTACCGTTGAACACCCCAGAGGGATCAGTGGGCCGAAACCCAACAGCCGGAGCTGTTAATTATCAGAACCGCCCTCGTCCGCACGAGAGGAAATACCCACCCCTTCACTCCTGATTCTACAGTGCCCTTACGAAGCGTGGAAGCTACGTACACACTCGACCGTTCCCTTCCGCTAGCCTTTGAAGATCTGCATCGCCCCCGAGGATTTGCTGTGTGCATCCCGCGCAGTGTTGGGCTTGAGTGCCTTGCCAGCATTTTCGGGTGAGCTCAGCTAAATTCTACCGTTGGATGAGGGCTCACTTCGGTCGGCCACGCTTACTTCGAATGATCCCAAAACGCGTGATTCATGTTGTTTTCGATGTCCCGGATCTTCTTGACGAGATCCTCGGCTTTATCCTTATCAACCAGTTTTTTACCAGCCAGGCGCTGGATCTCGTTGACTTGCTCCCTGCGCTCCTCAAAGCGCTTTCGATTCAATTTGAGCCCTTCGATCATCAGCCGTGAGGCGACATTCATGAGTTGGGGGTACTTCATGCAGAAGTCGACCGCCGGTCGAACCTGCTCAGTAACATCGTCCCATTCAGAGTGGTTGTCGGCCAAAGCATCAAACCGCCCCGGGCTCAGAACACTATCATTGGGGATTCCAATGCTCGTAATGCCCGTGTGCAGGAAAACCTTGCGTGCGAGCTCGGAGCAATAGGCTGCCGCTTTCATCGGCTTTTTTGACAGGCGGATCTTGTAGGGTTGAGCGAGGTAGAACGCGCAGGCGCGGTAGACAGCATCGGTGTGTTCAGGAGCCAGCTTTTTACACCGGATCACCCTCCAGTCTGCTTTCACATCAGTCAAGACTTCGGATATCAACCGATTAGTCACACCGGCGCTTGGCATAGCATCGATGCAAACATAGTCCGCATGAACAAGCGCAACATGGCTTGAGCGGGCGTGTTCGTAAGCATATTTTTGTCCCTTCGTGATGACTTTTGCGCCAAACGTAGCACCCGTACACAGGATAACGTCCCCCGCGTGCAGGAGACCGTCGACGCTGGTTGCCTCTTGGAAGAAGGCGTTGTCTTCACCTCGGATCATGGCACGATAGATGTGCATATGCTCGGCGGGTATACCTCCGATGCTGGCGGAGAAATCAATCTGCGCATCGGTCTGCGCTCGAATTTGCGCGAGAAGCTGCTCACTTTTTTCTTCCGACGACATGGTCGCAAAAATATTGGCGGCAGCGGCGTGCCGAGCATTCTGCCGCATTTCATCTAGATCCATCGTGAAGCCCATGTCGTCCTTATACCTAATATCTTCATCCGCCCAGCGACGGGGATTGGAGTTCTGGAGCCTGCCCTTGCAAACTACACGTATGGCGCAGCCCCAACGTCTCTAGGCCACAGGTTTCTCGGCCAACAGATGCGATAAACGGGGGCAGAATTTCAAGCAATGGTGCGAGCGCCCAAAATTGGGTGTTCGCCAAGCAGCAGATTTGAATCATCTACCCCGACTGAAGGGGAGCACTACACCACTGTCCTCAGACTTAACCAGCGAATCGCCGCTAACGATAGACTTCAGCTTCGCTAGATGGAATACCGAAGCTTTCCCCGACAGATAACGCTCCGGCAAGCCCGCCAGCTTTTCCACATCGTTTGCAGCCAAACCGATATAGCTCGATACCGACTCAATCGGCATAACTCCCGAAGACGACAGCAGTTCGATGGTGCGCTTGAGCAGCCGAGGTTGTTCAGGGGCGCGCGCGTCATCGCCCGGTTCGGATTTAGCTCCCCACCTGGCCGACCTACGCTTGAACAGAACCAGCTTCGCATCAGCATCGATGATCTTGAGCGCTTCAAGACGCATGATCATGGCCGCGACCGAGACGCCCCAGCGTTGCTTAAGCAATAGGAGGCTGTCCAGCGTAACCGGAGTCCTGACATCAGCAGCAAACGTTTCTGCCGGCAGCAAGAAGGCTCCGGCGAACCGGTGAGCCTGCGACTCCATCAACTTGTAGCGCTCGGAGTCGGTTGAGCGGTCAATGCCTTTGTGCAGAATGAGGTGACCGAGTTCATGTGCAAGGTCGAATCGACTGCGAAAGCCGTTACCCTTGTCGGCCGACAGTAGAATCAGCGGCCGTTGAAGCTCATGGCTCCAGGCTGAAAGTCCTTCGATCGGCGCGATGCCCGTTTCTTCCCGTACTACGATGACGCCGGCACCCTCTACAGCCAGTGCCAAATCAGGTATTGCGCGACGGCCAAGGCTCCAGAGATCTCTGCATTCACTGGCTGCTTCTTCGATGTCGGAATTAGCGATTTGCTGAGGATCTGTGAACGACCTCACCGGAAGATTCACATCTGGAAAATCGACGAATTCGTTCATCGCCAAGACGATGTCCTGCGTCCATTCGAGGCGGGCCTCCAGCATGGCCCTTGCAGAGACGTGCGCAGACGCGTTGCTTCGGAAAAGAGGCAGCGATCCCTTTTTGGGAAGAGGGCGGGTGAACCATTCAGGGCTGACATTGATCACCTTGGAGAGGCTGTCCAATGCCTCAGCTTCGGGTGCCTGCTGCCCCGACTTCCACTTGCTGATCGTGGCCGGCGATACGCCGACCATGGCAGCGAGCTGTACCTGGGAAAGGGCACGGGCAGCCAATGCTTGAATCAATCGACCTGGCTGGAAATCTGTGATGCCCCGACTCATGTTTCTTCCTCTCCTCCAAACTCGATGACGCCTGCTTTGAGTTTTACTTTTGCGTTGTCGGCCTGTTTCGGCGCTGCTTCATAGCGATCCAAGAACTGGCTCAATGGCTCCCTGAAAAGCCACCCATCCATTTTCGGATTGGGCACGGCAATGTAGATCTGAAGCGGCTTCTCAGGGTGTTGATGCAGCGAACCACTGAAACGTGCGACGAAGAAAAACGCCCCCGAGGTCACATCCTGAGGCCCAAAAAGCGACGGCTGTACGAGTTGGCTCATGGCTTCGTTCGCTTCGGCGAGCTCACGTCGGATGATGCTACGAGTGGGTCGATTCCAGTTCGTCGTGTTCATGTTCAAGCGCGCGAACTTAAACATCCCAGCCAGGCCCACAATCACGCGATTGCCTTGAGGAGATATCAATTCGGCATTGGATGCATCCAGCAAGTCGCTGAAGCGCTCGTTCATCAGGATGTGCCGCATGTGCCCCAGAGCGGTTTTACGCTGCTTACTCACCTCTTTCGTCACCCCGTAAGCTTGTAGCGCACCGGCAGCAAAGGCGTCTTCGACACCCATCACGAGGTCACGCGGAACGTTGGCGATCAGCAAAGCAGCAATAGCATCTGGGTTTGGGGTCATTTAGTCGTGCTCAGGTTTCGGATGACGAGATTATATACCTGAAAAGTTTCGTGTAAATGGGTGTTCTGTGTTTTTGATGCTGCTAGGCGCAGGTTTGGGGGCCCATGTGCGGAGGCGGTGGTCGGGCTCTGCTATGCCCGGCGCATGGTCGAGGTGGCGCCGTCCCACGTCAAGAAAATAGGCGGAAGTAATCTCAACTGTTTTGTTGGCTAATAGGGCGTTTCAGAACTTGGCTGCTTCAGCACTACTTGGGCGGTGCCGGACGGGTGGCTCGTCAGTTCGAGTATGCTTCGAATCAGGGTATGATTCTGCCTACATACCTACGGCAGGTTTTTCATGCATACATTCGAATTTCAGCACTATGTTGAGAGGTTTTCTGCTGAGTCAGACAAAATTCAACCGTTCATTCGTGTGGTCGCTGACCTCGCCAACGACGTGGAAAAAATGGGGGAAAATCTGCTGAGGATTGCGGCCGGAGGCAATTCTCAAGGCGACGGGGCTGCCCGACTGCACGCTCATTTTGCGAGGGTGCATGGAGCGACGTCAGGCGTTAGCCAGCGCCAATTCTTCAGAGCGCTGGAACATCTTCAAATCATCATTTCACGGTTCGAATCTCAGCACCCTAAAGAAGGAGATTTCACCGTCGACCTCAGGCACGAGGTCGAGCGTTTCTCAGATCTTTATGACGTATTCATCACCAACGGTTCGGGCGTTAATGCCGTGGATGTGATCTTGGCTGCTAAAGACCTCTATTTGCGTACGAGTACGTTTATGCGGACGCTTCAGTTGGTTGATGAGCATCTAGGCGATCACGAGGTTGCGGGTAGCGCTGAGGCCGAGATGACGATGTGGCTTTCAGGGCATTTTGGGCTGGGCGACTTCGCAGCTCGGTTGCAAGCGCTGCAGGGAATTTACAGCGAGCTATGCATGCTTCTGTCCGTCTCTGAGTCTCAGTACCCTATCCGCATTTCGAAAATCGAATCTGGGAGCTTGTGGGTAAAGCTTTTTGGAGAGTCGAAGGTCATTGACCTACTCGTCTCCTCTATCAAAGCATGTGCCTCATGGGGGCACCGGAATTACACGACTGAAGGGAGGATCTCGGTGATTCCTCAGAAGGTCGAGGCTATCGATGAGCTACTGGGATTGACCTCAAGACTGCACGCGGCCGGCATTGATACCTCTCAGATGGATGAGCACATACGCAAGTCTGCGGTAGTGCTAGCCACAGAGCTTTCGACTCTTCTTGATAAACAGGCAAATGTCACCATCAATGGAGAGTCCTTCTCTGCAGGTGCAGACCTGGCGCGCAAGATCTCTCGGCAAAGTGTCCCTCAAAGGATTGGGAGTTCCGGTGTTGCCGGAAGAATTGAGCCGACACTGTCCAATCCTGCACCGGATCCTAGTGAAACGTAATTTTGCTTCGATCCGTTGCTGGTGCCTTGCGGCAAGGCTTCACTCGCAGAACAAGCCTTGATCCTGCGGCATAAGCTAGTCAGCTTTTCATTAGCGCATCACTTACTCACCGATTGAGCGGCCATGACTAATCAAGAAAATGATCGTGAGCATATGCTTCAGGCCATCGCTGAGATGGGGAAGAGCCAGGAAAAAGTTAAGGTTGGCGCAGTTGTCGTCATCGGAGGGGAGGTTGTGGCAACCGGCTATCGGATGCCGGGGAGGCACGCAGAACGCGAGGCCATTGAGTCTGCTAATGCGCAGGGTCTGGATCTGCGAAAAGCGACGCTGTATGCAACGTTGGAACCTTGTGTCAGTACGTCAGCGAACCAAGGCAAGCCCTCATGCGCCGACCTAATCATCAAGAACAAAATACGTGAAGTTGTAGTTGGACGTTACGATCCCAATCCCATCATTCATCGCCGAGGATGGAAGCATCTGAGGGATGCAGGTATCTGGCTCCGTGACTTCCCTAAAGACTTGCGAGACGAAATAGATCGAGTCAATCAGCGATTCATGGAGTTTTTTGCAAAGGGGATCGGCCCGAGCGGCGGAGCTAAAATCGATCATCGTGATAAGGGCGTATTTGAAGTGCAGTTCTCGCCGGATGATCCTCGCAGCATGGAGATCGCTTGGACAGTCGCAGGAGTTGACTGCGCACATGCATATGCCGAACGGCCTGTGAAAGCCGCCTTGGCACGATTCGCCGCTGACTTCGATGAGATTGATGATCCGTCGGCTTACGAGTTCAGCCATTCGGTTACAGTGGGAGTAGACGAAATAGGCATTTTTCTAGGCCCTGACGCATGTGTGCTGGTAAAGCCACGAAAGGTTCAGAGCGGGCCCAGGCATGGTGCATCCGATTATTTCATTCACTTCGATTTCGTGGTGCGGGTATTGACCCCCCTTCAGCCCTGAAGCTTGAGAAGATTTGATGCAGCCAGGCCGGCGTGAGATGTTGAACACCTAAAGCCTTGCCTGATCTTAGCCGGGTTAAGTACAGCAACGCTGTCGCTCGCTGTGGTGATCAACCCGATTTACTACTAGTAGCCGTCCTTACGTATTCCAAAGATCCGCGACGGTCGACTTTGCGAGCTTCAGGTGCTCAGCTGCTTCACGCTGAGTCATTCCCCCAGCCTTGCATTCCTGCACAGCCTCCAGCCGCTTCTGGCGCTCATGAGCCCTGCTCACGATCGCACCTTCTTCCCATTGACGGGCCAGGACATCAAAACCACCTGCAGTTCCGAAAGCGTTCAGCTCTGTCTGTACAGCCTCCAAAACCTCAAGGGCGGTTTGATCTGAACTTGAAACTGCGCCGAGCACCATCAGCGTGATCGGGTTCAGGCCGACCGCCGCAGCAATCTCGTCAAGCTTTCCGACGGTCATGTCTGACTTGCCTTGCTCGATTCGATAGATAAATTTTCGGTCAGCAGCTTCCCCCAGATCGCCCTGCGCGAGTCCTTGTACGGCTCTGACTGCTCTGAGAGCTGCAGCTAAGCCTGAGCGCTTCGACATCAGGTTTCCTCAAAAAGTGAGGATGTAGCCATGTTGCTTTGCCCGGAACTACGGTCTATATTGCCCATTGCGGGCATGCTACTTACCTTGCCGATGGTTTCCGTGATCGGTTCGCTAAGAGCGCTAATTCAGCCGCCTTCTAGCGTTGCGTTACGGAATATCAATAAACACTTAAATCGAGTTTAGCTAGCCATGCGTCTGTATGTCGTTTCAGACCTTCACAACGAATTTGATCTCTTCGACCCGCCCGCGCTTGACCTCAGTGTCGACCTGGTAATCCTCGCAGGCGACATCGATAAAAAGGGGAGGGGGATGAAGTGGGCAAATGAGACGTTTGGATGCAACGTCGTCTATGTGTGTGGCAACCATGAATTTTATGACGGCCACATTGATCGTACTCTCAGCAAAATGAGAGCCGTGGCTCAGCCTCACGTCCACGTGCTTGAAAACGATGCCGTCATTCTCAACGGCGTCCGAATTCTGGGTACGACCGGTTGGACAGACTTCAGCTCCACTGGCGATCAAATTGCAGCGTCGAGGGTGGCCTGGGAGCAGATGAACGACTTCAATTGCATTCGCACCGAGGATGGATACCGGCGCCTCAGACCATCGGATCTGATTGCTCGAAATCACATAGCAAAGAGCTGGTTGAGCGAAGAACTCGGTAAGCCATTTAACGGCAAAACTATTGTTGTCACCCATCACGCCCCGTCGTCAAACGTGGTCGGCGGGAAGCATTACGGACATCTGAATGCTGCTTACACTAATGACTGGCCAAGACTGATTGAACAGGCCGATCTTTGGGTTTTTGGCCACACTCACGAATTTGTCGACGTCGATCTGGGCGGCTGTCGAGTGGTATCGAACCCCCGTGGTTATCCCAGCGAGCTAACGGGTTTCAATCCGGCCTTTGAAATCGAGATCTAAGGAGGGCTGTGTTTTGAAAACAAACGTGATCCCTCTTACTGATTGCGCACGCTCTCGATCCGGGTCAGCGAATACCGTAGACCTACCGATTGAGGTCAAACAGGCGATGGCCCAAGACTGGGGTGTTTTCGTCGATGCGTATCTGTTCAATGCAGCTCGAATCGGTGAGCGCTTTGCCGCGACAGTCTTCGGCGATCAGTCCGGTATGGTGTCCGACGGCATGACTGTGGCAACTCAACCAGTGCGCCTAGTTGCGACCCGAAAGGGCTTCAAGTTGTTAAGAACGCAGGATGGTGCAGACCACTACGTCGTTGTGACTGAACACAAGACGGGGGAGGTTGCGCATGGCCGCCGTTGTTGATTGGCCGCCCCGGGTCTTGGCCGCCGCGGCTTTGAAATTCGAAACGCCTGTAAGCGCTTTGCTGTGGATGCCAGAGATCGATTACCCGTGCCTCGTCGGCCGGATATACATGGATCTAAGCAATCGTTTCCAGGATGGCCGCCTGATCAGAACGTCCCAAATCTTAAGACTGACAGAAGAGCGCGCCTGGACGATTGCTCATACCTTCTCGGGGAGTCGTTACCTCTTGATCCAACCCGACGGCAACGCCTTTTCTGGCTTGAGCAAGATTCGCATGATTAGCCCGGAACCCAAGGGCAATGTGCACTGAGCAGAGGGGGGGCGATCGGTCTGATGCGTGTGTTTGTTTGCACCAGCTGAAGCCTCAGCACCCGACGCCTGTGGCAGGAACTCATATGAAAACACCAGATTTTGCGAAACTGCTGCATCTCAACGGAGAACTGCTGGAGGGAGTTTCAAGTGCTGACTCTTCAACGTTGAAGTCCCGCAGTTCGTGCTGTTCGAAAGCAATCTGCGCCGTTTCGTCGTGGATCGTGTTGGACGTCGTGGCAGCGGAGAACCGTTCCGAAGCGAAGCATGCCTTCAATCTTGAAGGCTACCATCGCGCGCAGGATGCTTTGGTCGACTCCAAGCCAGTCAGGCTTCCCCTTGTACTGTTTGCCCATTTCGTTGAACGTCACAGTAGCGGTCGATTCGAAAGAGGCGTTTCGATCAGAAGTGACTTTGCGATTGCCTATGACGGCCGGGGAATTTTTGAGACTGAGGACACGCTCTATCTGCTGTTTGGCAAGGGATTGAGGCGACCAATCTCGTTTGACGCGATCACTTGTCTTCCAGAAGGGCTCGTCAAAGAAGACTACTCGATTGACCGACAAACGCCTCGTCGAGGCATTGCGGCATTGAATCGCAGTCCAGGTCTCGTTTACTGCGATGTTCAGATGTCTATCGCCCAAGGGGAAGCGCTGTTGGCACTGGCTCAAACGCTTCGAGCCTCAGGGCAACACTCAATTCTGGATAGCGTATTCCGCGATATCGAGCATGAGATCAGTATCTCGATTAGGCAGGCGTAAGATGCCAGGTCGAGATGATCTTCACATACGGTGTTAAGCGAGTACGGTGTGATGATCGCCGGAATGCCAACCCAACGATGCGCCATTTTCTGAGTATCGCTAGGCGCGCGTACAGCGATGATGAAGCGGGGCTTTTGCATATGGCAAGTGGGCTCGAAATAGCGTGATCTCGTCCTCACCCGAGGTCGAGCTACCAACTACATTTGAGAGTTTCCGATGGCTAATTTTGGCCGCAATGTAGAGCCAGGAGGGGCGGTGATCAGTGGAGTGATTTTTGACGCGTTTGGAACGATCCTTCGGATTGACCAGCGAACGAACCCCTACCTCCAGCTATTTCGTGAGGGCCGTCGACAAGGATGCTCACTGGGCCCCGAAGCCATACATCAGGCGATGACAATGGATTTGTCGCTCGACGATTTCGCTGCTCGCCTTGGCATCATGCTAAGCCCCAGGAGTCGCGAGGAATTGAATCGTGCACTTCAACTCGAACTGGATTCAACCACGCCGTACGGCGACGCCCTAAAGTGCATTGCACTGTTGCAGGGCGCAGGAGTCCAGGTTGGGATTTGCTCAAACCTGGCAGCTCCCTTTGGCCGGATCGTCGAAGAGCTGTTTCCTAAGATGGATGGATACGCCTTCAGTTTCAAATTGGGGATCATGAAGCCTGACCCTGCAATCTACCACGCAGTTTGCAGCCAAATGAACGTCTCGCCAGGGCACAATTTCAGTGCCGGTCAGGGACGCGTATTGATGATTGGAGACTCACAGCGGTGTGACAGAGATGCGCCTCGTGCGATAGGAATAATGGGTTTGCACCTTGATCGCACAGGTCGAGGGCGGATCAGCGACCTCGCACAGTTTGCCCAATTGGTCATTGATCAAATCCAGCAAGACCATTCGGCGGCTTGGGGGGAATCCAGATGAGACGTCATCGAAAAAAACCACGCGGCGACCAGCGAGATCTTGCCCGCCACGTTTGTCTTCTTCCCAGTCATCCTGAATCTAAATCGTCAGTCGATCCGCACTCCCTCACAGATCAGGAGTTCGAAGAAATGATGCTTGAATTCGACCAAGCTTCTGCGTGGATGCTCGATCAACTAAAGCTCAAACGTACCGACGAAAAGATGGTGTAGCCCCTCTGAGCAATAGCGGTCACGACAACTGCGACGCTTACGGCATGTTCGTGAAAGAGTGCAGCGGGACTGTGACACGGGGTTCGATTGCTCACCACGGTTAGCGCTGACGGATGCTTCGTAACCGTCCGGGCAACACACCTTCCTGACACCGTCGCTTGAGGCGATGGTGTCCACCTAAATTTAAGTGGACACTATTTTTAGCCTTTTTAAGCGGACGCCTATGCCACAAGAACGCCGTTCCTATTCCAAGGTAAGCGTCTGGCAGACTCGCTCCCCCATAGTGATCAGCGACTGCTATGCGGTCGTGGAAACAAAGCATGAGTCCCAACCCATGAGTACAAGTTTGACTGAAGACGAAATGCGTAAAGCCTTGTTCGGCAGTTACGACGTTCCCGCTCAAGGTGCTTTTGTGGAGCCTGAAGCTCCAGAGATGATCTTTGTGCCACCTTCGCTGCCCTCCAAAAAGAAAAGATCATCTTCTGCGTTCACACCCAGGCTGAGAGTCGTGCTAAGCGTGGGCAATGAATTCGAAGGCGCCATGCAGGAATTGGTGCATGAGGCGGATACCCTTAGCACGCTTCTGGCTGAGCAAGAAGCGGTGAGGTCTGCGAAGAAGAAATTCAGGTACGTAGAGGTAATATCGGTCAAGCCAATGTAGCTGCCTGATGCTCCGGCCACTGTCCGTAAAGGTCGCTCGGTTGCTCGATCGTGTCGGTGCAGGGTGATCTTGAGTCTCAGCCCAAAAACAGAATCCAATCAATCTGCAGTACCTGTCGAGCGCCGGCATTGGGGCTAAGACTTTAGTCGAGTTACAGGAGGCCATTTTACCTTATATTACCTGCTGTCACCCAGCTCCGCTTGCAGCACAAATTTCTGTGAAGCGAGGCCAGACTCTAGCCACGAGGATAGGACGTAAGGGAATGCCCGCAAAGATTCAAATGTCGCAAGCCTACTGCGTCGAGCTTAAGGACACCGTGTCGATCACGGAAGCACGTCGGGCGTACTTTTCCTTGCCAGAGCCCAGGTCGCGGTTCACGTTCCACTGCCCTTACTCTGAGTGCCTAACGCTGAGCAAGCCGCCGACGATTACCGGTGTGAATTACGCAAGTCTCCCGGAGGATACCTATAGAGCGGCGCATTTTCGGGATCCTCACGTGGGGCATGTTGATGGCTGCCCTTGGCAAGGTGAAGAACCAGCTGCGGATGACGACAGCCAGGCGGATGCAGCCTCTGTTAAAGATCGCGAGGCTAAGCGCAAGCTCCATGATTTCATCAATGAATTTGACGGCAGGTCTAAGTCAAAAGCCGATGGTGGGGTGCCGGGCACTCCTGGCTCCGATCCTGTAGCGCGCCAGCGTGACGGCCAGAGGGGCGTTGCGAAGGGGAATTCATTTTCCGACCGGAACCGTACGAGCAGTTTTGAGCGGCTCGTGGAGTATTACCGGAACGCTCACAAAGACCTCAATACCAAGGAGTTTTTCGCCCTGCGGTTAAAGGTCGCCGGGGAAGGTGATATGGCTCTTGTGTCGTTTTTCCCCCAGGTGTCCAACGCGGTTCCGGGTTCACCGAGCCGGGTGGTACATGGCGGGGCTAGGCTGGCACCGCGCAAGGGCAGCGGATTCATGCTGTGGTTTATGGATCGTATCGATGGGAAAGGCGTCTACCTTCGTGTAACCAGTAAAGAGATGGATGAGTACCGGTTTCGAGGCTTCTTTAATGATACCTTAGCCCAGGAAGACGCCGATTACTTCCGAGTTTTTGGATTGGGACGGGTGGTGCTAGCAGAATCCAAAAAAAGCTACAGGCTTGAGGTCGACGATCTTAATCAATTGACACTCTTTGCAGTCAAAAAAAAGCAGCCGACGTCTAGCAACTGACCTTCCCGGTAGCTGTGAAGAGCCGGATGGTGAGCGTCGGACGGGCTCAGTTGACCGCTACACACTCGCGTGGCTGGTGGAAACTGAAGGGGGTTTCACCCTCATGCTTCCCCGTTTCATATCCGGTGCACTTGGAAGCGGGGGAGGCCCAGACGTTAGCGGTCGGGCGAGTGCGTGGTGGCACTTTGCAATTTTTTGCAGAGCCATTAATCTCGAATTTTTCGTGCGACGGACTGCCCTGTGATCGAGAACCTGCTCATACGCGGCGTATCAAGCTATTCACCCAACGCTCATACTGCCATCGGCCCCCTGAAGCGGGTGAGCATGCTTTACGGTCAAAACGGGACGGGTAAGAGCACGATCGGCAACTATCTCCAGGCCCCTGGTGAGGCCTGCTACCGGGCCTGCAGCATGGTGCCTGCTGACCCCGAGCGAGAGATCCTGGTTTACAACCACACTTTCATGGAGGAGAACTTCCATGAGGACGTGGCTCAGCCTGGGGTGTTCACCCTCAATGCCGGCAATATCGAAGCAGAGACTGCCCTGAATGCAGCGCAGGCCGCTATCAAGGTGCTGTCAACGCAGCAGGAGCAAGAGCTGGCCAAGGGCACAGCCAGCAAGACCGCGCGCGAGGTTTCCAAGCAGGCGCTGAAGGACAGTCTCTGGAAGCTTAAAACGTCGTTTGATGGGACACCCTTGGCCTACTGCTTCCAAGGGTTCAATACCAAAGAGCGGCTGTTGGATAAGATCCAGGCGACAGCTGAATCTACAGGCAGTGTCACCACCGAGGAACTGATGGCAGAGGCCCAAGCGTTGCAGTCTGCGTCGGATGCACACTTGCCTTCGATTCAGCCTATCGGGTTTCCACCCTTTGAGCTTGAAAGCCATCCTATTTTCAACGAAATCATCACTGGCTCGGACAACTCCTACCTGGCTGACCTCATTCATGCCATAGGTCACTCTGACTGGGTTCAGCATGCGCTGACCTTCCCGCGCATTGAGGGCGATTTATGTCCGTTCTGCCAGCAACCGCTGCCAGAGGGTTTTCATGCCGAGCTCGCCAAGATCTTCGACAAAACCTACGAGCAGCGTATACGCGACCTCGCTGATATTCACCGCCGCTACAGTGGCGCGGTCGAGCAGACCCTGCAGCGCCTGCGCGGTGCCGCCTACCAGCACCCATCATTCCAACTCACAATCTCCAAACTCACTGCAGCGTTAGAGCGAAACCAGCAACTCATCGTTAAAAAAGCGGCCAGCCCGTCCATTGCGGTTGAGCTTGAGGTGACTGCGGGATTGATTGCCACCCTGAACGAGCTCATCGCGGTCGAGCAGAAAGTCATCGATGAATTCAACCACAAGGTGAAGAACAAGCAGATCCACCTGAGCCGGATCAGGGAGGATTGCTGGGGTGTGCTGAGAAAAGCGTGCGGCGCCTTACTTGATCACTACCTTCAGGAAGACCAGGAACTTGCTCAGGCGCAGCATCAAGCCAGGGATAATATTGAGGCGCTGCGGGTGAAGGCGAGGGCAGAGCGGGCAATCATCGCCCAGTCCAAGGCGGCCATCACCAATATCGATCAGTCAGTAGACAGCATCAACCAATGGCTCCGCATCCTGGGGCTGAAGGGCTTTGAGTTGACCAAAGAGGAAGGGGACGTTCCTCAGTACAGGCTGCAGCGCCCCGAGCAACGCACGGACGTCTTCAAGACGCTCAGCGAGGGCGAGAAAACGCTCATTTCCTTCCTATATTTCCTGGAGGTTTGCAACGGTGAGCTGGACGCTGCAGCAGGGAGGTTGATCAGCGACCGCATCATCGTGATCGATGATCCGATTTCGAGCTTGTCCCACAATTACGTGTACGACATTGCCTCGTTGATCAAGCGCCATGTACTGAGTCCGAAAACCCGGTTCAAGCAGGTAATCATCCTGACCCATAACCTGTTTTTCTTCCACGAGATGGTCAAGCTCATGAATGAAGACGGGGGGCGGGGCAGGGGGAATGGTAGGCAGGAGGAGAGCCAACTGGCCTTGTTCCGAATCACAAAATCCGAATACAGCAACGTGGTCGCCATGCAGCCTAAGGAGATCCAGAATGACTACCAGTCCTTCTGGCAGACGATCAAAGACGCCCTGGATGGTCGCTCGTCGGTTACGGTGATTCCCAATATGATGCGAAACATCCTGGAGTACTACTTCACGTTCGTTCATTGCAAAGACAAGCTCGCCCAGGCGCTCGAAGACCTGGGTGATCAAGATCCGCAATTCCGCTCCCTATACCGCTATATCAACCGCGAATCGCATGCTGATGCCGTTAACATCACCGACTTTGGCGAAATCGATCCGCAGGTCTATGTCGAGCGATTCCGCCAAGTGTTCGTGAAGACCGACTTTGAGGAGCACTACAACAAAATGATGGGCTGACTCGTGGCGCGGGTGCGTCATCGAAAAACGGGGCGGCTATTGGTCGCCTGCTCATTTGGTTCGGGAAGACAAGTGCCTCAAGTCGGCCCGTCTAGGTGGGGTGTCACATGAATCGATTCAGGTAGCAGCAGGGCTTTTCAGTCTGCGAGCGCGCTGATAGCATTGTGCCCGCAGCTACTACCCAAGGACTCTCCTTCCTGCCTGAAGTCATCTGCTCGCTTTGCACGTGGTGTAAAGGCTATCAGCGGCCCGCTGAGATCAGATGGAGAATACGCCATGAACAATCATGGAAAAGTCGTGCTGGTTCGCCAGTACAACCGGTTCCGGTTCGGGCAGTGGGAGACCGTGTGCATGCACATGAGATCCCTTCCGCGCCGTTAATTTGAACGTACCTAGGTGGTAGCTGCACTTATTCTCCACAGGCCATGTGTTCTTCATGGCTATCCCATTCCTCACGCATGAAATTCGCTCCAAGGCTTGCATCGAACCAATGCAGGATCGACGCCCTGCATTTGCAGCCTAGAGACCTTTTCTCGCTCATCTTCGTCTGGAAGCACAGCAACCGTCCAAGGTATCCGGCGATTGTCTAATGCGCGTACGAGAGCCTTGAAGTAAGGCCCATCCACCGCATCCAGGGAATGCCCCAGCACGACGATCTCTTGAACTGACCCCAGCCGTGCGAAAAAATCGCCATGACGCACGATGATTGCATGTGAGGGCTTGAAGGTGGCGGTAAAGAAATCGTCTAACGATGTCATGGCCTCGATGATGCGATGGTCGGAATCTTCGTGATCAACAGCTTCGAAGAGCGATGGGCGCTGCTCCGGCGCCCACCCGTGGCCCAGCACCAATTCGCAGTCCTCATCAGAGGATTCGCCATGGATATGTAGAATGTTCGTCCTAGGTACTTGGTAGACGCTAGTCAGCGTGCTGGTGTAATTGAAGGTGAGATAGGTGGCGGTGAGATCAAGGTCGGCCAATCGATTCGGCGCATTGGCTGCACCAGGTACCTCAATCGTCCGGATCCATTGAGCGAACAGTGTCTGGAGCGTGCCTGATAATCCCTCCGCCACTCGATTGACCTCATACTGGAAATCGTGATGCCCCGAGTCGCTCCAATCGTCATCACCATATGACCCCATGAAGTGGCCGAGACTGGTGACAATGTGATCGGTGTCAAGGTCAGCAAGCGCCGCCTCCAGATGGGCCCAGTCGTCGCCGGCGGGTACGTAATCCTCAATCCAATCGTGGACATCCCGATCATTGGCTCGCACATAAGCCTTGAAATGCCCATACCCCGTAGGCATCCCGTGATTCCGGTCAAATCCGTTACCAATGATGTAAAGCGTGTGGTTGGACATCTGTCGACCTCGGGGGTGGGACGCTACTAAAGCATAAAGGGTCTGCCGGCTAGCTCAAGCGAGCTCACCTCGTCTGGGCACTCCACAGTGCGCAGTCATCCTCAGGGCTCTGGATACACGGACGAGATTGATCCTGAGGGTCTGGTAAGGCATCTGCTGGCCACCTCTTGATGAGCGTTTCAGTCGCCCAGGTCAGGCCTCACGATTTTGCGTATTTTGTACAGGCTGGTGCTAACGTCATGAAGCTTGGAAATAAACGCATCGAGCATCTCGTTGTTGACGTCGAAGTGTCGATTTCTCTTGTCCAGCCGGCGATGCAAAATCTGCTCGTTTGACGTGCTGGTAATGGGGTAAGCGTGAACAATGTCTGAGCGCCGGGTGTTAAGGGCCTGGAATAAGTCAGCAGCGGCTCTGCCATGAGGTACCACTGCCGGTGCTGATTGCTTGGCCTTCTTCACGCCCTTGCGAAACGCGGTCAGAATGACGCCACCGCATTCAGCTTGTAGCGCTGTTTGGTCAACATCGGCATCCAGGTAGCTGGACACTTCAGCCATGAAACTGCTGATTGAGGCGAATCCGTAAAGCACTATTCCCAGTCTAAAGGTGTACCCATCGTCCTCAGGTATTGCGAGGCGCGTCTGTTTTTTGATTGCGGCAATGTCTAGCTGGGTAGTCATGGTGCTTTCTCGAAATCCCTTGTCGCTACATGAATTGTCTAACTCTAACCGGCGCCCGCTAGGCCAGTTTCAGCGGCCTGGGCCCCTGTCTAGGGGCGCGGTGTATAGCGCCGTAAGCTTACTTGAGCTTGCTCAGCAGCCACCTCAAAACCTGGGTCAAGGACTGCAGCTTGCTGTAGAAGTTATCGGCATCAGTCAGGAAGCCCAAACGCTTTTTCAACTCCATCCGCTCGCTCTTCACAGCCTGATACGCATCAGTGTTGATACAGCCGCGCAATGCCATGTCCCGTTCGACGTCGCTGAGTTGCTGGTGACGATCAATCTCGTCGGCATGTCGCTCGAAGTGGCGACCGTTGAGCCAGCGATGACGGGCCAGCAGCAAGACATACGCGCCTAGCCCTGCCTGCAACACCTGCGCCATGCTGACGTCTATGCCGTATGAGTTCAGGAACACTGCGATTTGCGGTGTCCGCCAGCATCCTATCGCAAAAAGCACAGGCCATAGGGCAATGGCGAACAGCGCCTGGTTTGTAGAGGGGTAGTTCAACCGCCAAGCGGGGAGGGGGCGAAGATGCATGAGAGCTCCTGGTTCAAAGAATATCCTGGCCAAGGAGACCAGGACTCATTCCAGCATCTTCGGTTCGGCAGACAGCTTGCAACTGAACTGGTTACCGTTGCTGCTACCTAGTGGATGACCTCTATCGAAGGCGGCGCGCTTTTCCAAGGGCCCGGCTCACGCCTGGGTTGCCGCACCGCTTTCCAGGTAAGCGTGGACTTCCGACAAGAACCTGCAGTGGCCCTTGACCTTCTCCAGCTCTGTCAGCAGCAGATCGATCCGAAACGCTGTGAATTTAGCCTGGCCACCTTCCAGCGCAATTCCATCGCGCTTCAGCGCATCTGGAGCACTTTTGGTGAGCGCTACCAGGTGCTTCCCGTCCATGTACCGTTTGACCACCCAGTGAGAAAAGGTGTGGCGGAAGATCCTGTGCATCTCAAGTGTATCAACCGCCGAAATGATGCCGGCTTTGTCGATATTTAAGGCGCTATCCCGGGCTTCCTTCTTGGTGTGAATGAGGACGTCGGTATCGTTCAGTGAGAAAACCGAATCGCTTGCTGTACCGAGCCGGTGCTCCTTGAGCATGGCGGTGAGGCCACGGCACAATGCGTCGGCCATGCAATACGTCTGGATGAGTTCGCCAATCAGGGCAAAATCTTCCTTGGTTACGCCGGACAGCAGTTGGAGTAACTTAGAGTCTCCCCCGGCACTCTCTAGCCGAAGAATAACGTCGCGCGCTTCCTGTTCGACCGATCCGATCATCGAGCTTACAGATTCCATTTCATGTGCACCCATCGTGTTGAGCCTGGAGCTAGTCACAGGCAATTGTGAACCTTAGTGCCATCGCAGTAATTGGCGGCTTATGGTACCGCATGCTCTATGTGGGGGGGGCCCCGCTACGAGTGAGCTCTAATTTCCCAGGACTCGCGCTGCCACCTTCGGCGTGGGCCATAAGGGGCAGCTGAACTTCAAAGCGAGCGTGCAGAGCAGGGCGCTTGAGGATGGCTGGGGTGACTCAGCGCTGAGTCGTTATCTTCGCGGGCTACCAGTGACGGACGCCTCAGACCTCGTCATCCGGCGTGTTGATGATGCCTTCAAGCTTCGCGTCGTCGAACAGATGCAAGAACTCGATGACGCTGTTGGACGGGGCACTGATGAGTTCCTGCACCCGCCCGGCGTGAGCGTCCGTCACCACCCTGGCCATATTCACATAGTATTTATATGTGGTCTCAACAGATGAATGCCCCATCTGGTCGGCAAGCGCCTGCGCCGCTGCTTGGAAATAGCCGTCTGCATATTCAGTGAGCAGTTTGTCTCCAAAAAACTCAATGAGGTATTTAGTCGGCCACCAATGCCGAGATTCATAGAAGGACAGATGAGGCCTGAATTCTGGATCAGTTTGCATAGCCCGCTGCTTAGCGACATAGGTGCGGGTGGCAACCATATGTGGTGTAACGGGGATGCCCCGTGAATTCAAAAAAAGAACGTCTAACGGACATTCATGGCCAAACCGCTTCTTATAGAGGCCTCGGCGAGCGTAGTAGTGCTCGCGGATGTAAATGTTCTCCAGTGCTTCAAGGTCAGACATGTTTAACGTGATTGTTCTGGTTTTATTACCCTTGCTGGCCTCGACCTTGTATTTCACGGTTTTGCCAGACTTGGCCATGTCCGAGAATGGCATAATGTGCTTGTTCTTTCCGTTGCCTACGTACGGAAAATTGCACAAGTCCATCGGTCTCATGGCTGTGCCCATTGCCAACAGAAACATGGCAGCGTACACGGGGTCGTTGTATGACTTGAGGAGAGTTTCGATTTCACGATTGCTAATCAAGTCGCGAGAGACCTTTTGCCTGCTTGCTCGGTCAAGCGTGTCGATGTTTCTGCTGTCGATGCTCACTCGGGCCCTAAGCTGAATGTAATTGAGCATTTTCGGGCTTTTGAACTTGACCTGCCAAGTTCTTAGCGCTACATCAACGTTGGTCACAAATTTTTTGTCTTTGAGCCAGCGGAAGTAAAAAAGCAAAACTGTAGCATCAAGCGACGTTGTCTCAGTGGTTGGTCGCAAGGAACCTCTCGCCACGCGATCGATTTGCCTCTGCACCTTCCAGCGCCGGATATCCCTGTTGTCCGCAATAACGTGGTACTGGGCTGGATCTATATTTTCGAAATGTGGCTGCGTTGAAAGAAATCTATAAAACATCAAAATGATGCTGGCATAACGTCTCGAAGTTGCAATGGATTGTCTTGATACGTAATAGAGATACAGGTTGGCATGGCTGAGTAATACCTGCCTCTTCTTATGGTTTGCAACCAAGATGCAATGGGAGACTGAGGTGTTTAACTCAGCGCTGTTGTAAGTGATGTCTTGCCGTTTGATGGTAATCATCACTCACCTTGCTTGATACTGTACTGGATCACGCGATGGAAACCCTGCTCCAGTTTTAATGGGTCAGCCGAATCTGCTTCACTCAGTTCAAAGTCTGGAACGATTCTGGCGAAAAAGCTTCTCTGGGCCTGCTTGTCTGCCGGGGATAAGCACGCAGGCACGTAAGCTGTTATTTCGATTGGGTTCTCCAGCGACTTCAGGAAGCGTAAATACTCTGAACGTCTGAAAAGGGGGGCTCGAACCAACAAGACATTCTGGGACGTGTGGTGTTGGTAGGTATCTGAGAAGACGCTGAATCGTGATATGTAGCGCTCGAAGAACAGCACTAATGCTGTGTTTTCAGCCTTAGCTAGTTTTCCAACTCGATCCGTAGTCGCTTTGATCACCCGAAGCTTCTCAGTACTGTATTTTTCCAGATCCTTGTGTTTCATGTGGTCTTTGAAAAGCGATTCAATGTCCATGTCGACCACCGTCACCTTGCCCCTGCTACCTATGGCGTCATTCTCATTGTCTGGGGTGACACTTTCCATTTTGGCCAGTGCGAGCTCCGCTTCTAGTTCGAGAATTTTATTACCAAGATTGTCGACTTGCAGGGACTGGGATTCGAAGTTGGCGCGGATCTTATTGGCACTGAAAAAAGCAATGTCGTTATTCATCAACGTGGAGATATGATTGCTCAAGGTCTTTTCCATGAGCCGCGCATGTTCTTCCTGCTGCTCAACAAGCGAGGCCTCCAGCTCCTCAATCCGGGCTTGGCTCTTGATTAGGAAATCCGAAAGCGAGCTGTCGTTGGAACTTGACAGGAGCTCCCCGATTTTCTTATCACCTGTGATATAGGGTTTCAGATCATCATAATACCGATTGAAAGATTGGCGGCTAATGCCAGCCAAAATGGCTAAATCACCAATCTTAAGCTTGGAACCATCCCCGGCCAGCTGATGTTCCGCGATGATCTTGATCAGGCGCTCTCGCGTCGAATTGACATTCATGCGAGCTCTCCTGACCGTACGATAATGTGGGTTTTCTGTGTTTGAGCCCCCACCATCTTGTGACCAGCATCGGTGTAGAGGGGAAGCGGAAGGCGGTTCATCTGGAGGTTGCTCAGGTGGTGCTTACTGGCAGCCACACGCCTGGCCAATTCCTGCTCGGCTTTCGCATTGAGCTTGGAGTCAGGGTTATCGAGGATCGCTGAATAGAAGGCGATATTTTCTTCCAGTGCGGTCTTGGCCTTATCCACCAGCACCAGTTTGCTGCATTCCACTTGGCAGTTGCCTGGGTTAGGGATAAGTCCCTGGCCTGGCTCCCACGATTGCTCAATGCAGGGCGGAAGGTTGCTCGGGGTATAATCCTCACCGGTCACGCAGTACGTGCCGATCGCAGTACGACGAATAAAGATCGGCTCACCGGCTTTCAAAAGGTGAGAAACGTAGTGCAAGACCGAAGTTCGCATCTGGCTGCCAGTAAACTCATCAGGCTTGGCAAGCACTTGTTCCGCAATTCGCGATCCCGCAGGGCCTGAGAAACGACCGTATTTGATCTCGGCAATCAATTCATGGAAGTCCTTGGTATAGGATTGCTCAATGGCAATTGCTACCGCTCTGACCATGAGCGGGTTGCGAGCGATATACCTCAGCGTCATGGCGTAGCTTTTATGGCCGAACAGGGCGCGAATGAGTTCGATATTTCGCTCATCCCGATTGATAAGAATTTCGGCAATTGTCTTCCTGAAGCGATGGGGGTGCAGGCGCTCTACAGGGATTTCATCTTTGAGTTGCTTAAGAAGGATGTTGATCAAACCCGGCGTGGCTCTCTCAACCTTTCGGTAGCTTTCATTGGCCTGGAAAAGATAAGGGCGAATAATTTCCGGGTTTGCAGTTTGAGCTTCCGCATAGCGCTCAATGACCTCCCCGATAAACCTTGGGAGAGGAAGCGCTTCGGTGTCGCCACGGTAGTTCGGGTCTTTGGATGTTTTCCATCGGGTGATATTGACCCAGTAGTCACCGACTTTATCCTTGAAGATATCAGAGTCGCGAAGGGTGGCGAGCTCGGACTTTCTGGCGCCTGTCATTAGAGCAAGAAGGATAAAAATGGAGTTGCGCACCCTGTCCATTGCTTTGTTGTAACTTCGGCGCCAAGAAGTCACATAGAAGGTTCTCCCCTCATAAAGCCGAATTTTGATCGACGGTTTCATCACCCTGCGGTCGTCAACAGTAATGTTGAGTGCTGCCTCTGCCTCATGAGGATAGCTGTATTTGTAAATGGTTCCTTTGTTCTGGGTGTAATCATTCTGCAGAACAAAGTCTTTGGCTTTTAGAAGCTCCGGCAGCGCCTTTTCAGTCCAGAACAGCGCATAGTCCATGAGCTGCTCCAGATCTTCTTCTGAGTAAGCGACCCAGCTTTCCATGCTGCCGGTATACACATTTACAACGTCTTGCTTACGCTCAATCGTATCGAGTTCGCCCAAGGTAACCTTGATCTTCAGCTCTTCCGGAATCATGTCGTGGCTGGACAGGGATGTCCACAGCATCACAAACTTGAACAAGACAAAATAGTGGGATTTCGTGTCTTGTTCTCGCGCTTTGTCCAATGCTTTATTGATTAGGGTAGCAGAGATGGCGAGCAGGCTCGCAGGTGTGGCATCGAGGTAGTTATCCGTGAAAATATACTTTTCTAGGATGGAGTATTGATTTGCAGCAGTGTTGGTAGTTTTATAGGATCGGATGTTTCCCATGAAGGCGTTTTCAGGCAGCATGTGAAAGATCAAAGCGCGCTTCAGGTCGTTGGAGCCAAGAACTGATCGGTCAAACTTAATATTGTTAGGGTGGCGATGCTTGCCACTGGGTAGCCACCACGTCGGACTCATATAGTTTGACTTGTCATTGATCGCGAAGTCGCCCTCGCCATGCAAAAGCTTATATTTCAGCGTTCCGCGCAACAGAAGGACTGAGAGATCAACCTCCTTGAACATTTCCTCAATGTCATCCTTGTTTTCGCTTCGAGCGTCTTCGATGTCCAGCTCAAGTTCGCGTTCAAGTTCTTCCAGGGTCAATTCAGACATCGAGCGACTCGCTTTCAAAGAGAAGTTTAAGACTATTGAGATTACGGGGCAGCAGGGGCTTATTGAGCCGCTGGAATTGCTCGGCTTTGGTCATGGGGTCTTCGTCCTCGTCCTCGTCTTCAACGACTGGCCAGTTATCAAGGATGAATTCCAGTGCCTTGATCTCGCTAGCTAACCGCGACGAGAAAATGATGTCGTCTTCTCCCTCCATCTCCTGCATAAGATGGCTCATCCGCTCGATCAGATAGGGCAAAGAGTCTTCGAAAATCCAGATCTGACTGCAGAAGATGCACTGATCCAGCTCGAAGCACTTCTTTCCTTGCTCACGCAGAGTTTGTGCACCCGCCCAATCTGGCTTCATCTGGTCACGGCACCCCCACATAGCGCGGCGATGGCCAGGAATATGGAAGAACTTGATATCGCCGCTGGCCTGCTCCTGCGCATGGGCAGTGAGCAACTTGCCCTTGAACTGTCGAGAGCGAAGCAGATCCATGATTTCTTCAAACGCAACACGCAGTCGTTTGAAGCGCTCCGTTTGGGCCTGGGCATGGTTGTCGTAGTAAATGTCCGTCGTCGCCTGATCCTTATGACCCAGACTAATACGGGACAACATCGAAAGAGGGTGCGTTTTCTTTTTATAGGCCGTCCAGGTAGGACGAAGACGACGCGTGAGATCTTTGGCCCCTGTGAGGCGTTCCCCGTTCTCGATAATTTCGTACTTTTCAAGCAGGTACTTCACGCCAATGCGAAACGCTTTGGGGTTGGCGATGGAAGTGTGTCGTCCGCCCTTATTGAGCCAGTCAGCGTGATCCCTGATGCAGAAGAAGAGAGGGTTCAAACTGTCTTTGGTTTCGCCCTGCGGGATATAATCCAACTCATACTTCATGAGAGGCTTTGCCAACTGGTTGGCAAGACGGATCATGTTATAGATGGAATACGGGTCTTTGGTTGAAGTCGGAGCGTTCTGCCTTTGGGGTTTGAGGTATTCGGTATTGTTGCTTTGAGATCTTTGCTTCTCAGAGAACACCACGCGAAGTGAATCTTCAATAGTGGCGGTCAGCGCGTGCTCAAAGTTGTGCCGGTCTACCGCCAGCACTACCTCTTTGTTCCAGTTGCTCTGCAGCATGATGAACAATACCAGGGCGGTCATGTCCAATTCAGTCGGAAAATAAAGACCCAGCAGATCGTCCAACAAAGGCAGCGGGGCGGCAGTCTCGCTCCAGTTCAATCGTTTTAGTCGATACATGATCATCGAGATCAGATCGTCACGGTAGTGTTCTTGGACGTCCTTAGGTTTCGAATAGCGTGTGGCAATGAGTTCCAAAGGCATCTCGAAAGGATAGCCTTGGGCTAACAGGGTTTTCAGGAGGCGAGGGAGTTCCGGGCTCCATGCCGCAGGCCCTGGCTGTTTCCCCACTGGGATGCTATCGAGAGGAACAAGGTCTGGTTCTGTGCGTGCCATGTTGATAAGGACATGGAGAACGTCTCCACCCGATTGGGCGATAGTCTGGATAACAGGATCCGCGCAACGCCTAACAGCTGCTAAAAGCTGTGCCTTTGCTCTCTCGCTCCAGCTGTGGCCTCCATTAAATTTGCAGAACCCCAATACCTGTTCTCTGGAAACTTCTGGATAAGCATGCTTATTGATTTCGGGCCAAGTGTAAGGCTCGCTAGCATCAACCAGCTTCCGAAACTCAAGTTTTGCATAGAGGCCGTCGATATGGCCTCGAAGTGCAGACTCAAGTGCATCAAATGCCTCGGGTTCGAGTGGTTCCGTTTCTTTCCTTGACTTCTGCGGGACAATAGGCAAAACAAGAAGGGGGATTTTTCCTGTTTCTTTCGCAGCAGCAATTAGCGCAGTTTTCAAGCGCTCAGCATAGGAAATGGGGATTTCGTTCGCTTGAATATAGTGGATATATCGGCTGAACAAATCTGAGGTGATATGCTCAAACCGGGTGACAGCTAATCCTGCTGGGTTGACGGAGTTGTGTTGGTGCACAACTGTCATGAAAGTTTCAATGGCGGTCAGCAGAAGATAACCATTGGAATTTGTCCGAGTGCCTGCGTAATGTTTGAACACAAAGTCCAATGCGACGCAAAGCGGAAGTTCTCGATCCCAAGCAAAGTGTTGCCGGTAGCGGCAGGGCACAGGCTGGCCCTTCTTGCTAATGATTTTTTCTTCTAGATAATCAGTTTGGTCAGACATGATTACCGATCTCCCTTTTCCGGAAGTTCGGGGCTTTGCGGGTTCGGGTCTTCGCCGTTTTGTGGGGTGGGCGTCAAGGCGCTTGAAATGAGCTGTCCCCATGCCTGCCTCACTTGCTGCTCAAGCTGGTCAAGCGAGCCATCATTCATGATCAGGGCATCTTCAGGTCTGCGCTCGATACCGGCCTCGGAGGAGTGGGCGTTCACCAACTGCAAACCCGGACGGACGATATGCCAGATGACGCCGTTGTGGCTGCGCAGGAACGCGGCCTCGTTCTCAAACCGGATGTCAGTGATGACAATCACCGCTGCGGTCTGAGGAATGCCAGGGAGCGCCTTAGGTGGCTGTGTGGGCACCGCAGAGCGTTTCCGGTAATAGTCGGGGTTCAGTTCGAGTGCTTTTTGCTCCAGGTACGCCACAGCCTGTCGAGGGCTTAGGCCCCAGTACGAATCGACTTGGTCGAATTCGAGCGTTTCCCAAACCTGGGCATCGGTGAAATTAAAGAAGGCTTGGGCTGCCAGGCGGAATGGGGCATCTGGGAGTAGGAGGTTTGGGGTAGCACCGGACTGGAGCTCCACAGCAGCAGGATTGATCTCTCGCTCTGCGCGCTTCAGCCAGTGGTTGGCGTCCAGGCCTCGCATCCACTCAGTGCCGACTTGCTGGAAGAATTCTCGGGGGGACTTCCCCCAAAGAGGGATCTGAATTTCCTTGTGCGAGTCACCCCAGGCTTCGACCTCGGACAGACCAAATAACGCCTGGCAACCTGCTTTCAGTGGATTCGCAAGGGCAAATGCCGCTACCCTTGCATCCTTAAGCAGGAGCTGGGCTGTTGTGTCCTTCCCTGAGCGAGCCTTGGCTGCCAGTCCCAAAATTGTTCTCAAGCCTTGTACTCCCTGGGCTGTGGGGTTTGCAGACCCTTCCAACAGCGTGTTTACATTTTGCCGTAAGGGTAGATAATACCACTGTGTTTACATTTTCAGCAAAAGCGAAACAAGACGCAACCTATGCCTATCAAGGTGGCGGACGCGGGCTGCCCCAGGAACGGATCGCGGTGCTGGAAGATTTCGTCCAGGGCCAGTTGCGTCCGGATTTGACCCTGGTATTC
>Ga0247731_1000060_pt1 | contig 38271 bp, 29 predicted proteins | sample UWRJL088202R2_FD_180938 | JGI IMG/M metagenome (GOLD analysis project Ga0247731, IMG submission 180938) | Plant litter microbial communities from Arlington Agricultural Research Station in Wisconsin, United States - UWRJ-L088-202R-2 | ecosystem: Environmental > Terrestrial > Plant litter >...
TTGGAAAGAAAGTTTTTTTTGCATTTTCGAAAGAATGCCGAAAATAGGCCGGCAGGAAATACAATATAAAGGAATATAAGGGCATTTAAGCATGGATTGACGGCGCAGCTTGACAGGCGATGCCCGCCCTGGAAGAAGAAAAGCGAGCGCCAACACCGGGAATGGCATAGCCTGATATGAAAACAGCCGTTCGCTGCTAGAAAAAACTGCTTTCTTACCTATTATATAATGAGTAATTCTTGACATATATATAAGGTATGTGAATTTATAGTATACATATATATTGTATGTGTTTTCAGAAACCTCTATATTTGCGCTCATAAATTTTATAACATGATAAAGATTACGCTAGGAAACCAAGATTCAAATAGTATAAGTTACAATACTATTTGAAAAACCAAAAAATCTTGAGAACTGGTTCTTGAAATTGAATACCTGATTTATTCAGTCAATATTCAAGATTATGAAAATGTTATCACCACATATTTTGTTAGAACACATCGGTCTCATTTGATCAATTGACTTACTTTGACCATTTGATCAAAACTAATGATGGCAATACCGTTATAATAAAAAATAAAACTCCCATCCCACTTTCTGTTCGAAAAAAAAAGAAGAGTTTTTACTATTGCTTGAAAATATTTAGTGTTTTTTCTATTAAAACGAATTTCCTTCAAATCTCAACGAATATCTTCTAAAACGAAACGAATATTCATCGTTCAAAAATCTTATTTTCCTTTAATTTATTATTGCATTGTAATTCCGAATAATGGTATTGCAATCAACCAATAAATATAAAAAATGAAAAAAAATTTAGTAATCCTTGGGCTATTGTTATGTTGTTTCACCAACACTAATGCCCAGCTTTTAAACAAGCTAAAAAAAGCAAAAGATCAAGCGACCAGCGCAACTGAAACCGTAAAAACAGGTGAAGAAGCTGTAAAAAATGTAAAAAAGAAAGCGGGTGCTGTTACAGGAACATCTTCATTAAAACTAGACTGGAATACCTTTAAGCAAACGCCTGCAGTTACTTTTAATTCGCTGTTGTATGGCACTGAAATAGGAATTGGCGGGCTAACCCGATTTTCAAATTACACTGCAACTTTTGTACCTACCAAAACGGCCAGTGGCGCTACAGTAAATACCATCACTGACCAATCAGAATATCTGAAAATTAAAGTTTATAAAGGCGAACAATATATTACGTACTTTGAATATGACGGACGCCAGCAATTTGATGATGGAAAAAAAATAAAATTCAATACACCAGACAGCCGATACAAACGTAATGGCGAATGGGTTGGAGATACTGATATTGATATTAAAAAATGGGGTACTGGCGATTACCGACTTGATTTTTATGCAGGAGACAAAATGTTTTATTCTTTTGACTTTGAAATTCAAAAACTTACAAACACAGACACCTATGCTGCTTTGAACGAAATGTATGTAACTCGCGGTCCGTGGAATAATTATGCTTATTTGAATTATGCTGAGACAGGCAACTTGGTTTTTGGGTTTTATCTTAATCATGAAGAATTCCAACCGAATCCGGCGAATAGCAGAAAAACCAACAAAAGCGTGAAATGGAGCTTGAAAATGCTAAAAGACAATAAGCCTTTTGCACAGCAATATGGAACAGGAGCTCCAAATGTTGCCCAAGTCGAGCAAGCCAAATGGAACGAATACAATTGTGCCTTAAAATTAGTGGACAAGCCTGGAGAAATCAAATTTGCAAGCCTAACTGACGGAGCTTACAAAATTGAACTAACAATTGAAGGAGAAAAAAAGCCTAGAATATATAATTTTACTGTAAAAGATAAAAAGATAGTACAAATTGCCGAACAAGACAGAACCAAAAATACCGATCCTACAAAACTTGTAGAAGGCTGGAATGACTTTTTTTGGCTAAAGCTAGAAAAATAAAAACCTTAATTTTTACCATTACTTTTTTCACAATCAGCATTTGAATAGTGAGAAAATTAATGGTAAAATATTTAAAAAATAAATTATCTTTCAACCCAAATTAAATTAATTTAAAACCCCATGAAAAAAAGATTACTTTTTATTGCAATCGCAGGTTTATTTACCTCGATGGCTTCTGCCGCCGATTTGTATGTTAGAGAAAATGGTGCCAATGGTGCCTATTCAACCGTGAGTGCGGCCATTACGGCGGCGGCAAACGGAGACCGAATCATCATAAAGCCGAAAAATGGAGCAGCAGCTTATGTAGAAAATTTAACTGTCAACAAATCGCTAACTTTTGTCTCTGAAACTACTTACCAAAAATATAAATTGCAAGGAACAATTGTGGTGACGCCACTTGCAGGAAGAGTGGTGACAATTCACAATGCGGATGCGTCCAGTATTACTATTTCTGGAGCAACAACGGGCGGCAGAACCACTTTAAATGTGTTCAATTCAATACTATCCTTTTTTGACGCTGTTCAAATAAACGCTACTGCAAATCTTTCTGGATGTACTGTACAAAATGAAACCAACTTTTCACATGGAAAATTTACAGGTAATATACTAGGATCGATATATGTAGGTCATACTGTAGATACAAGTTTAGCCACTGATGACGTTGAAATCATTGCTAATATAGTTACTTACGGTATTTCAAATGGTCAAAAAAATTATACTTTTAAAATCTTAAACAACTTTCTTCCTCAAAGCTCAATCAATATTTGGAGTGTAAAAAACGGAAGTACGAATGAAATCACCAATAATGTAGTAGACACGAATAACGGAGGTAGCGGACAATTTGGTGAATGTATCACAATCAATCTAGAAACGGGAAATACTGGAAATATTTCTATCTATAATAATATATTGGCCTACGGAAATGATTATATCATCTACAATTACAACAGTAACGCAACTGTATCTGCTTACTACAATATGTCTGGAGTGCCTTTTATTGTAAATAATGTTGCCAATCAAGGATCAAATATTTTAGGAGATTTTCTGATTAACCCAAATAGCCACAGTGTTTCTGGCGCAAATGTCAATGCAGGTTCTCCAGCAGTGGAATACACAGATTTGAATTTGACTAGAAATGACATTGGCAACTTGGGAGGTTCAAACAGCTGGAGTAATTACTGGCCAGCTGACGGAGGCAACAGAGCTCAAATAAATTATTTAAACGTACCAAGAAGAATCACAACTGGCGCAACATTAAATGTTTCAGGTTCTGGATTTTCTAAATAATTTATAGCAAACAAAGAGATGAAAAAACAACTTTATATATTGGTAGCTTTTTTTATGGCAAACTTTGTCCAAGGACAAGTATCCATAACTCAAGCTGAATACTTTTGGGATACAGATCCAGGCTATGGCAATGCTACAGCAATTGCCGCTGCTGATGGTAGCTTTAACAGCGCTTTTGAAAAAATTGCCGCTTCGGGCATCAATGTGCCGAGTGTTGGCTTGCATAAATTCAACATTCGTTTTAAAGACAACCAAAATCAGTGGGGATCCACTTTTACAAGTATTGTTAATGTAGAAGCCACTGTAACAACACAACCTGTTTCTATTATTCAGGCGGAATATTTTTGGGATACCGATCCTGGTTATGGTAACGGAACGTCTATCCTAGCTTCTGACGGAAATTTCAATAGTGCCTACGAAAAGTTGCTGTCCAATGGAATTCCTGTTCCAAGTCAAATTGGACTGCATGTTTTCAACATTCGCTTAAAAGATAGCGAAGGACTTTGGGGATCTACTTTTAAAAACGTAGTGAATGTAGAAAACGTTTTGAGCGTTAACAATCCAACAGCTTCTAATTTTTACTTCTACCCCAACCCGGCTACATCAATTGTGCATTTCGATAAAGAAATAACAAAAGTAGATATATTTGACCTAAATGGAAGATTTATTGGAACATCCAGCAATAGCAATCAATTAAATATTGCCGATTTAGCTACCGGAACTTACGTTTTAAAAATAACCACTCCTGATGGCCTTTCTTTTACTAAGAAAATGATTAAAAAATAACGATCCGAAAATTAAGTCTAATAAAAGCCTGTAAATTAGTTTTTACAGGCTTTTTCTTTATTATAGATTCAAGAATAGCATTATATAAACAAAAACTCTTCCAAGATTTTTGACCGCTAGAACCTTAAATTTTAAATTCAAAAGAATCAAAAATAACATCTGAATTACATCCTAAAAACGTTGAAATACGTTCCTAAGAAGAAGGCCGAACAATGCTAAGAAAATCCTGTAAAATCTTTCTTAATAAGAACTCGTGCCTATTTTAAATAAAAGATCTAAAATTAAAAGTATAATTTACTGATTCTGACAAGGAACTCTTTCAAAAAGCTAAAATTGGTTGCAGAAGTGGGCACCATGGACGACTATAATTTTTCATTCAAATGTTTAGGAAAATTTTGCTAACTTTCCTCCTTTAAATTTGAGTACTAACCAAATCTTATTAAAAAATGAAAAAATTAAATGTAATGGCATTTGCTGCCGTAACGTTATTCCTGACAGCTTGTGGTGGAAAATCTACAAACGAAACAACTGAAGAGCAACAAGTGGCTGAAAAGCAAGGGGAAGTATATGCAGTAGATGCGGCTTCTTCAAAGGTGGATTGGAAAGCATTCCACAAAGGCGGTTTTGCTCCACGTTGGGGAACTCTTTCAGTTAAATCAGGTGAAGTTGCTGCAACCGACGGCGAAGTTACAGCGGGTGACTTTGTAATCGACATGACTTCACTGAAAGTCGATCCTGCTTCTGTTACTGAAAAAGATAAAAATGCGGCTGACCTTGAAGGTCACTTGAAAAATGCTGACTTTTTTGATGTTGAAAAAAATCCGACAGCTGAATTTAAAATCACTAAAGTTGCAAACTTAGACGGAACGGCTGAAAATGCAGTAGAAGGTGCAAACAAAACAGTTAGCGGTAACCTTACGCTTTTAGGAAAATCGTTAAACGTTTCTTTCCCTGCAAAAGTGGCAGTTGTTGACGGAAGCGTAACTTTGCAAGCTAAATTTACAGTAAATCGTGCAGACTGGGGTATCAAATTTGGAACTTCAGAAACCGATCCGGCAGAATGGATGATCAGCAAAGACATCGAAATTGGTGTGGACGTAAAAGCGGCTAAAAAATAATCTAAACGATTTTACAATAATTGAAAAGCTCCTGTAAAAACAGGAGCTTTTTTTATAAATAGAAAGTAAACTTATCTGGATTGAAAATCAGTTTAAAAACTCACAAACTTTACTCCCAAACTCACCCATCTTGAAGGAAGCGGAATGGCTCCTACTTCAAAATAAGTCGTGTTGAAAATATTTTGCGCATCTAAATAAACGGTCAGCTTCTTGATCGACTGGCTGAATCGAATGTCATTGATCCAATAAGAAGCGCCAGACGCTCTTTCATTAAAACGCGTGGCAAGCAAAACGCTAAATTTTTTATGCTGAAAATCTATCGTATTTGTTACCTGATGCTTGAGTGATGAAATCAAATATTTAGAATTAATATCAGTACGAATGTCCGTAAATTCAGAATCTAAATAAGAATAGGCCAAATTCGTATTGATTTTCGTTTCAGCAGAAAATGCGACAGAGTAATTCGCACGCAAATTAATACCGTCTGTAATTAGGTTTCCATAATTATTGCTTTGCCATGGTTCTGTATTTACCGAACGAATCCAATCTATGAAATGGCTGATTTTTCTATGAAAATAATTAGCATTAAATATAAAAGTATTCTTCGTAAACTTGAAGCCCAATTCTGCCTGAAACGCATTTTCAGCATCCAAATCAGGATTGCCGATGTTTCCCGGACGCTGGTTCAAATACAAATCGGTAAACGACGGGATTCGCTGACTTGTACCAATGTTACCGACAATTTTAAAAGCTTCCGTAATCGAATAGCTCGCATCCAATCCCGGATAAACCTGCCATTTGAAATCTGAATTATAATTCAAATACGTTCCGAAATTTATGTCTAGTCTTTCGAAAAAACTTGTTCTGTATTGGGCATAAATTCCCAGATTATCTCGGCCATGCTCTCCAATATTGGACGAGTTAATCTCCTCGTTTCTGAATTCTGCGCCAAAACCCAGCTCGCCCCTATTAGTTTTATAAGTAGTATTCAGCTCACCTGAAATGGAATTGGTGTAATGCTGGCTTCTGCCGGAACTCAAGTTCGCATTTCCAAAATAACGATAATCGTCATAATTATACCTATAACTCATGCGCGGCATAAGCGTCCAGCGTTCAGAAAGAAGATGCTTTGACTGAACAGAAGCAAATGTCGTCTGAACGATTTCGTTGGAATTTTTGTCGCCCGGTGCGGCATAGAATCCGTTGGCACCAAAACCGTTATTAATATAGCCGAAAGTTCCTGAAATTTCATTTGAATTGTCCACCTGAACATTCCCTTGGTAAAATATTTTGTTGTTTTCAAAACCCGTATTATAACGGTAGCCATTGCTTTTGTCATGCGAGGCAAAAAGTGAATGCTGGTGCTTTTCTTTGCTCAAGACGCCTCCCAATTGGATTCCTCTACCATAAAAAGTGTCGCCTGTATCTTCTGAATCTTTTTCAAAATTAGAACCGGCATAGGTATTTACTAAAAATCCAGACTTTTCTGGTTTCTTTGTGACAATATTGATGGCACCCGTCAAGCTGTTGATTCCATAAATTCTCGCTGCCGGCCCTCGGATAATTTCAATTCTTTCGATCACTTCGACCGGAATTGGCAGGTTAAGCATATTGTGCGCCGTCTGCGAATCGATAACTTTGGTTCCGTTTAAGAGCACTACGGTTTGCTCAAAACTTCCTCCATCGATGCTGATATCCGCTTGGCTTCCAAAAGGACCTCTTTGCCTTATGTCTACGCCATTGGCATATTGCAATAATTCCTGAACCGATCGAGCAGGCAGTTTTTCAATTGTCGCCCTGTCAATCACATATACATTTCTGTTTTGCTTAGAAATGGGCGTGCTGAATTGATTTTCATTAATAATTATTTCGTCAAGACCCACAATGCTGTCTTTGTTTGTCTGTGCAAAGGAACTCACATTGCCAAGCGCAAGGCTTAAAATAATAAAATAAACTTTCTTCATTTGTTTTAATTTTTGGTAAATGTAGTATCTTGCCGTACTACTAAAGTATACCAGTTTTTTAATAATGGATAGTCCGGTTCAAATTCCTTTCAAAAGTTTTATTCTGCTTAAGCCAGATGGAACCACAGCATTATACCTGCAAATAGTTTTTGAATTTATTAAAGCCATCCAAATGGGATTACTTCCTGAAGGCACAAAACTTCCTGGCACTCGCGTATTATGCAAACTGCTGTCGGTTAACAGAAATACACTTATTAAAGCTTTTCAAGATCTTGAATCACAAGGCTGGATAGAAATTCTTCCAAACAAAGGAACTTTTATATTATCGCAGCAGAAACAAAAAAATAAAGGAGCTTCCACCATTATTGTAAATAAACATGAACCAAAAGCTAGTGCAAACTTCACTTACAAACGTTCTACTATTCTTGAAAATCCAACTGAAATAAGCTCCCTGCCTCATCAATTTAATGACGGACTGCCAGACTTAAGGCTTGTTCAAACTGATGTTTTAGCAAGGTTATATGTTTCAAAATTGAAAAGACAAAAAAGTACAAAGACTTGGGAACAAGTTCAAGCGCAGTCTCACTCTAATTTCAAAATGCACTTTTCTAATTTTTTAAACCTGACTCGTGGCATACGCATTTCTACATCAAATCTTCTTACAACCAGCAGTCATGAAATCAGCCTCTACCTCGTTACAAAATTGCTCATTTCTCCTGGTGATAAGGTTGTTGTTGCTTCTCCTGGCTATTATATTTCTAATATGACGTTGTCAGATAGTGGCGCTCAAATTATTTCTATTCCTGTTGACAAAGACGGAATCAACACTAAGCATCTTAAACAAATTTGTGAAGAACATAAAATAAGGATATTATATCTTACTTCCACTTATCATTATCCTACTACAATTTCGCTAAGCGCAAAAAGAAGAATAGAAATACTTGAATTAGCAAATTTATATGGATTTGTAATTTTAGAAGATGATTATGATTTTGATTTTCATTATGACAATAATCCAGTATTGCCTTTGGCTGCTTTTGATTCAAATGAAAGAGTCATTTATATTGGATCATTCGGAAGGTCGTTGCCGTCTGGTTTTGGCTATGGTTTTATTGCCGCGCCTTCAGAATTTATTAAAGAACTACAAAAACATCAAAATATACTTGAACCGGGAATAGATGTTATCAAAGAACAAGTCTTAACAGAGTGGATTAGCGAAGGCGAAGTGCATCGACTTTCTAAAAAGAATAAAAAAATCTACAAAGAACGAAGAGATCATTTTGTCTTTCTCTTGAAAGAAAAATTGAAAGGAAAAATTAAATTTCAAATACCTCCGCGTGGCTTGGCGATTTGGGTGGAATGGCTTGATGATTTCAATTTAATAAGAATGCAGAAAGAATGCGAAACAAATGGATTATTTTTGCCAAAAACTATTTTATATCAAACTAAAAACCTTACTGCCACACGTTTAGGATTTGGACATTTAGATAAAATAGAAATGGAACAAGCTATAATGATTTTAAGCAAATCACTTGAAGCTATCACCTCTTCAGTCAGTTTAGAGATTTAGGATTGCTTGTCAAACTGTATTTAAGACTTTAATAATATATACAACTTATCTTTCTTTCAAACAAAGTTTAAAACTTTTATTATAGTTAAAGAGACAGTTAGTTGATTACAATTCACTAAAAAAATTACGTAGTCAAAGTTCTATACGCATTGTCATAAATCATTACAAATTTTAAATCGATTGCAAATTACATTTGCAAATATATAAACGATACAAAATTTATTATTCGCCATGCAATTAAAGACCTCTTAAAAAGGCTTTATTGAAAATTCATCTGTATAAATAATGCAAGTGGAAAAGTCAGTAATTGCAAACTTCTGGATAATACTATTTTTGACAATAAAAATAAATTAAATTCTTGGTAGCAGGTGCCATGACTTGCCTGCCCAGATTATTAAACTTAAGATTTCAGAATTATTGCCTGATAAATTTCCTTCCCTATTATTCCCTATTACATTTTGCTACAAATTATATTTATGACCACCTCTTAATTTTGCAACCTCAACTTACTTTTTTCTTCCTTCTAAAAAAGAGCTGCCCAATATATTTGTAACACAAATATAAATTAAGATGATTGTCACATCAAGTTCAAAAGTTGTTGCGATATCCAATAGGAAATCTGCCACTATTGATACTTAACTTCTCTTTGTGGTTAGACATTTATAAAATGTTGTTTAACAGAAAGACCTATCTATAGAACAGCAAATCTACACTATTTAAAAGAGGCGGCAGCATAGCTCGATTAGAGAGTCTCTAATCGAGTGACAAAGGTATCTCTCATCGAGCGATGAGAGAGTCTCTATACGGGCGATGAGAGATGGCAATGACTAGATAGCTTGACAGCCAAATATTTAATAGCAAAAAGATCATTTAAACACAACAGAATGATTTTGTCTCCATATATTTACAAAACGATAGTTTTTATAGAAGTCTATTGTTGAATTTAGAAGGAAACAAACTTACATGACCTACTTTTAAAATGAAACCACCTATTTACATTCTCGGAACAGGGCTTTCTCACAACGGATCAGCTGTTTTATTAAAAGACGGTAGAGTTTGTGTGGGAATAGAAAAAGAACGATTAAGCCGCAAAAAACACGACGGTGGCAACGACACCTTAGCAATTCAATATTGTTTAGATGCGGCAGGAATTACATTAAAAGATGTTGCTCTCGTGGTGCAATGCGCCAATTTTGATATACCCGATCGTAATCAATTTAAGGGAAAAAGAATCTTTGCTGAGGCTGAAGAGCCAAAGCTTATCAATATTTCTCACCATTTAGCGCATGCCTATAGTGCTGTCGGAACTTCACCTTTTTCAGAATGTGCCGTCATGGTAATCGATGGATGTGGGAGTCCGCTAGATCAGTTTTTAGCATTGCACCCTGAACAGAAAAAATACATTTCTCAATCCATTTTGGATGAAAGCCAGATGGTTTGCGAAAAAGACAGCTTTTATCATTTTGACGGAAAACAGCTTACACCGCTTGTGAAAGATTTTAGCGAAATGGCACAGTCGGGCAATAATTTATTTTCGCTTCCTACAACCCAGCATTCTATTGGCGGGTTTTATGCCGCTGTCAGCAATTATGTTTTTGGTGATATGGATGATGTGGGCAAATTAATGGGACTCGCCCCGTTTGGGGATTCGGGAGTATTTGATCAGCTGGCTTTTGAATTTAAATCTGGAAATTTATATGTAAATGAGGAATGGAAAAATCAATTTACAAATCCGTCGCAAGGCTATGATTACTTCAAAAATCATTTTGACTATTATGCCAATGTAGCGCGCTGGGCACAAGAACAGGTTGAGAATGCAGTAATTAAATGTATCACAAATCGCTTAAATCAGTTTCCTCATGACAATTTATGCTATACGGGTGGCGTGGCCTTGAATGCCGTAGCCAATGCAAAACTTCAGGATAGTGACATTGCTAAAAACATCTATTTTGAACCTGCAGCTGGTGATAACGGACTAGCACTTGGCTGTGCTTTTTATGGATGGCTGGAGTATATGAAAATGCCTAAAATTGAACATGACGGAAGCACTTGTTTTGGCAAAAACTATACAAAGGAAGATATTGCTAGAGCCTTCCAAAAAGAAGAAAACAAGAAATATGCGCCCAAAATATTTTCTAGCGAAGAAGAATTAGTTCAATATTGTGCAGAAAAACTAGCAGAAGGAAAAACAATCGGCTGGTTTCAATCTGGATCAGAATTTGGGCCAAGATCTTTAGGCAGGCGAAGCATTTTGGCACATCCTGGTATTGAAAACAGAAAAGATCATATCAATAGAAATATTAAATTCAGAGAAGACTTCCGCCCTTTTGCACCGGCAGTCTTAAAAGATAAAGTTAGCGACTATTTTGTAGCCGGAAGAAATAGTCCTTATATGATTCTAGTTGATAAAACACGTCCCGAACACAGCAAAGACTTAAGCAATGTGACTCACAAAGATGGTTCAGCGCGAGTGCAAACAGTTGAAGAAAGCTGGAATTTGAGGTTTGCCAATTTGCTGACTGAATTTTACAAACAAAGCGGCATTGCCGTCTTATTGAATACAAGCCTAAACAAAAAAGGAATGCCAATAGTTGAAACTCCAGAAGAAGCAATTCATTTGTTCGAAATTACTGCCTTAGACTTAATGGTAATCGAAAATTATGTACTCGAAAAGTAGCTAGCCTATTGCTTTTTTAAACCTTCGAGAATTTCAGTTGCCGTGGACGTATTCATTCGGCTTAATTCGGCAATCATAAGTTTTGTTTCATTTTCGGTCATGGCTTTCGGTGTTTTCACAAATTGGCCTTCTTTTGCTTCTTTATAAAACATGGCATCGCTCCATTCATTTCTTATGCCATCAATGACAAGATGAATTCGGTCTTGCAATCCCCTATTTGCTACTGAATGAATAAAATTGGCGTCAATATACCAGCATTCGCCTTCCTTCATTATTATGCGTTTTCCGTCTAATACAAACTCAACTTCACTATTAGTAATTATTGGTATATGCAATCGAAAAGAACCATCTTCATACCCCAAGCAATTATCTCTGTGCGGTTTGACTTCTGCACCAACAGCCAATTGCAATAAGCGTACAGCCGTTTTTTTGAATAAAAAGCCATCTAGAATTTCATTAAAATAAGCACATGAATGTAAAACTTCAGTAGCAATAACTCCATCAACATCATTAGGCAAAGCATAAATAGAATCAGATTTACCATCGTGAGACATTAATGCTATTGAAGTCCATTTCCCTAAATAATCATTAGTATTATAATGGTCTGTCCAGTTTTTATTGATGATTTTGTCGAGATCGCTTTGTAGTTTTTCTACATCAAAAACAATTGGAAATTTTATAGAGCGTATCAATTTATCCATAATGCAAGCTATTTTTAAACTAATTCTTCCTAAAGCTTATTGCAGCCAATCAGGCACATAATTAGAATACTAAATTAGGCTTTTAAAAAACATATCGGCTACGTAGAAATACCTTTTTTAAAGTTTCAAAAACTTTAGAATAAGTAAATCTAAATAGAAGTTTATAGAATAATACAAGCTAGCACAAAATTAATTTTCTGTAGGATAAATAATATTTTTTAAAGAAATCAAGTATAGTTAGGGTTTAAGGGTTTTAAATTTATTTTTGTAATCCCACCTGTGTTAAAGTTTTAATATGTAAGATATTATCTGTTATTTTAGTAGGAAATTAGCAGAACAACTACTGCTAAACAAACTCAAATTAACAAATTTATGAAAAACATTTCCCCAAGTGCAAGGATACTCCGCTTTGCGCGCTCGACTATTTTAGTCTTGCTATTATTTACCACTTACTCTTATGCGCAACAGGCAACCGACACGCGCATAAAAATGACCTGGGACACTCAAGTGGGCTGTCAGATCAACGAAATAGACGAAAACGATTTCAAAGACATCAACGAACTGATTGAAAACGGTATTTGTCCAAGAGTTTGTGAAAACACTGTTGTGGTCTATACCCTTAGCAGCGAAAACCAAAACTGGACGAGTTCAAACTGGGCGGCTACAGGCGGTACTATTATTACGCAAACTCTAACAAGCTGTAAAATAAAATGGGGAGCGGCCGGAATGGGCAATGTCTCTGTTCAAATCAACACTAAAGAGATGGGAATACAGTTTAGAGAAATCTGTGTTGAAATCATTAAAGGCCCTAATGCTAAATTTGGGATTTATCCAGAATTTGGAGATAAAGCTACAGTATGCGCCGGTGAAGAAGTCTTCTTTACAAACCGCTCTTCTGCCGAAGGGGGTTCTGAGCTTATTTCTTATTATTGGAATTTTAAAGATGGAACATTCTCTTCTGCCTTTGAACCTTCTCATATTTTTGCAGATACCGGAGAATATGATGTAGAACTAACGGTTACAAATTCGTGTAATTGCAAAAACACTTACACGATGCGCGTGGTCGTTGGATCACGAGGCGTAAAGATATCTTGTCCGGGCGTTGTTTGTGAAGGACAAACCCAATCTTATTCTGTGCCAAGAGGAACTAGATCAATCTGCAGCCAATTCTTATGGTCAGTAGAAGGCGGAAGCTTCGTGGGAAATTCTAATGGACAAGCTGTACAAGTCCTTTGGAACAATGTTGGCGAAAGTGGCTTTGGCTATTTGACCTTTGATGCGAGTACTTGCGCATTGCCATGTGCTACCAAAACAACAGTTAAAATTCCGGTAGTTACAAGCGAAGGAACTATCAAGGGGGAGACTAACGCTTGTGCCGGGGAGCAATATCTTTATAGACTGCCAGAATGGCCGGATACTGATTTTACATGGACGTTTCAAGAAAATACTTCTGGAGCAACTTTAGTACGAACTGACCAACGTAATGAAATTCTTGTGAATGCAGGAACTGGAGGCCAAATAATATTAAGAGCTACTTATAAAAATATGCTCTTAGGCTGCAATGGATCTGGATTTATTAAAATTAATGTCAAGAAAAAACCTGAAATTAATGGAAATACGCAAACTTGTGTAGGCAACTCAGAATCTTATTCTATTGGTGACAATTCTGCTGTATGGAAATTATCTGGTCCAACAGGAGAACAAACTGCAAACGGTAGTGATGTTAACTTTGCATTTTCAATGGCAGGTACTTATACATTATCTGTAACCTCAGAAATCTTCTGTAATTCTAAAAGTATTACAATTACTGTGCACGAGAGTTTGCCAGCACCTGCATTGACTCAGTTTACTGGCCCACAAGAAATTTGTGTCAACTCTCCATTTACTTATTCGTTAGAACCTTTAGTGGGTTATGAAACTTATTGGGGAACCTCAGCCAACGGACAAATAATTGGCAGTACTGTAGGCAATGAAGTCACGGTGATGTTTACTGATTCAAGCACTCCTGCTAAAATTAGAGTATTTAGAAAAAGTAATACTTTTCCATACTGTCCTTCTGAACCTACTCAAATTACTCTTGCATTTCCTGCAGTCAATGGAGACATTACAGGAGATGCGATTGTATGCCCTGAATCATTAAGGCCTTATTCGATCGGATATTCTGGAGGTGAAGATTATACTTGGTCAGTATCTCCTTCTAATCTAGGAAGCGTTGTTAATAATGGTACGGCACTTGCTTTTATTCAATGGAATGCAACTACAGTGGCCCAAAATGCCATTGTGAAAGTAAGAATACGCAAATGCAATCTCTATTTTGAGAAAGAATTTGCGGTAACAATCAAAGGAACTCCCAATGCGCATGTTACAGGAGCAACTACTGTTTGCAGCCTTGATGATCTTGAACTTGCAGTTGCACTCCCTGCGTCAACCGTGTGGGAAAGCATAACTTGGAATTTTGGTGATAATAATTCTGTAACGATTCCTTATCCTAATACAACTGTAACGCATGCTTATAATTCAACATCAGGAAGCAATTTGCAATTTACTGTCAACGCGACAATCAACGCACCAAACGGCTGTAATGCTTTTACTGTTATTCACCCAGTAACGGTTTCACCGTTGCCAGTTGCCAACATAACACCGTCAGGAAGCAAGTCGTTTTGTATTGATGATCCAATTTACTTACAGCTTACAGCTACTATTCAAGCTGTCAACGGCATAAATAATCCGAATGCTATTGCGTGGTATCGCAACGGAACTTTTCTTCAAAATGGATATACTCTCACAGCTACAGCAGTTGGAGATTATTATGCTATTGTAACAAATACAAATAATTGTTCTGCTGAAACTAATCATGTTTCTATAAATCAAGCACCTTGTATTGCGAGTTGTGAGTCTATCCATAACATTGACTTAAATGCTTCTATTTCTGGATGTGCTACAATTGGTGCTACAGCTACTACTGATAGTCCTCCACTTTCTTACCAATGGGACACTAATGGCAATGCAACAATAATTACTTCTACACAAAATTCTTTTGAAGCAAGTTACCCAAAGGCAGGAGTCTATACCGTTTCTTATGAGGCTAGATATCCGGGCTGTGATATCTTTTCACAAAAAAACGTTTTGGTACCTTATGTCTCTTCTTTAAAATATAGAATTACTTGTGGCTCAATAGAAAATGAAAATACTTATAAAATAAAACTGATAGACGATTCTAGCTTCATGCCAAGTACGCCAATAACCAACCGTATTTTTAAAGTAGGAAATACTGTAGTTTATAACGGAAGCGCTTCAGAGTTTGAAATATCTCTTAGTCCCGGAGACAATATCGTTTCATTAACTGTGTCTGGACCAAATCCGCTTGGAGGAATTTTTCCTGCCTGCACTTCTTCTATTATAATTTCATTACCAGACCTGCCAACAGCAGATTTTGAGTTTGATGACAATATGTGTCTTGGCGAAGCTTTAATATTTACTGCTCAAGATAATATTGCTGGCCTTTCTTATCTATGGGATTTTGGAGACGGCTCTCAAAGCAGACTTCGAGAAGTGAAAAAGGTTTTTGCAACATCCGGAATAAAAACGGTAACACTAACCATCACAAATAGATATGGATGTACTTTTGTTTCTGAACCGAAGTCTGTTACAGTAAAAGCTAACAATTTAAACGGAAGAATAGTAACTCCTGCAAGAGCTTGCAAGGGAAGCACAATCAACCTGAGCTATGTCAATCAAGGGCTTTCAATACCAAATCGCTATATTTGGATGAGCGGTACAACGCAAGTAGCAGAGACTACTGTGCCTACATTTGGCGTATCAACTACCGGAAGCTACTGGGTAATTACAGAAGATGCATTTGGATGTAAAAATAAAAACATGGCCAGCGTGCCTGTTGCATTCATGACTCCACCAAGCTCAACAATTACTGGTCCTGCATCGGTTTGTATCAATTCAATATTCGAACTGAGAGTTGCCGACACCCCAGGAGCTATGTATGAATGGCGTTTAAATGGCGCTATTATTGGCAATCAGTCTTCAATTATTTATGAAACAAGCTATTCTGGTAATTTAAACTTTTCAGTGACAGTGACAAGAACACAAACCAAAGTGACCTGCAGCAGTACGTCACAGCATACTGTCACAGTATTTGATACCCCTGAGGAACCTCGAATATTTCCTTATTTTTTAGACAATTGCGAAACTTATGAATTTAAACTTGTGGCTGAAGGTCCAGGAGAAGGCACCTATAATTGGAGTAATGGAGACACTGGTCAAGAAATTTATGTTTTTGAAGGAGGAGTCTATAAAGTTATCTTTACTAATTTGGCAGGATGTACATCTGAAGCCGTAGTTAATGTACCAAAAAAATCAGATCGCTACATGTGGATTTTCCCATCAGGATGTTATACGCTTTGTGATAGTTCTGAACCTAAATTTTTAGGCCCTCTTGATACAGCCCACTTTCAGTCATGGCAATGGATGCATGATGATAATGTAATTGTCGAAGGCAATAATATTGTTCCTTCTTATCCAATTCTAGTTCAAAATGGAAATGGCGATTATCAGCTGAATCTGCATAATGGCATTTGTTTCACTGAAAGCCAGCCTGCATCAATTAACTTCATTAAATGCAATTGCGACCTTAAATTTGATGTCAAAACAGAATCAAAATCGTCACCTTTCTGCCACTATGCTTTGGATATTAATTTTGACAATACATTTGGAGCACCAATTACTGTCAGCTTATCTGTTCCTTCAGGTATGGGGGTTTTCCAGCCTTCTACATATACACTTGCACCAGGGGTTAATAATTTTAGTGGTGTTTTTATTCCATCTGATAATTTTGCAGGAGACACCTCATTAGTGCTAGCCTTTACAACAACATTGCCAAATGGAGATAAATGTAGAGGAGAAAGACTAGTTAAGTTTTATGAACTTTGCCCAGAAAGCGCAAAAACTGCCAGCCAAAAAACAGCGCAGTCTGATTTTGAAACCTTAGCTGTTGTGCCTAATCCGGCATTATCAGATGCGGCGCTACATTATCATTTTGTTGGCAAAAGCACAGAAAACAGAACTATTGCTATTTATACTCTTATCGGAATTCTTGTTGATGAATACCAGCCCAAAACTGCCGACGGCGTTTGGAATGTTAGTCTTGACAAATATCCTTCAGGACAATATATAGCAGTCATGCGTGAGAATGGAACTATGGTCGCCCAGAAAAACCTGATCAAGAAATAAACTTATTTCTTACGTATATTAATAATAAAACCTCCTAGAAATTAAGTTTTCTAGGAGGTTTTTCTTTTCATTTGGAATTTAAACTTCCTGTTAAAGCAAATTGCCCTATTCTACCCAAATTTTGACATTGCCCGGTATTGTACTTGGATTTCTGACCATCAAAAACGTTCCGAATGGCGCTAGGTTTTCTGCCAATCTTGAACGCGTCTCGCCAGTATTTAACATTACTTCTTCAGCACCTGCAGTATTTTCAACAGCAGAAAGACTAAAAAAAACCGATTCTGTTCCTAAATTTTGCACGGTATAAAAAGTATCCGGATTATAGGTCAAGGCAGTATGCACTGTTTTTAAAGCTGCAGGCGCCAACTCGGCTATAACCGTGGGTTTCATCATTGACCCATTGATATCAATAGCTCTTGCAGAAAGATAAAGCGAATAAAGATTTGGATTGTTCACTTCAAAACTGCGCATCAGCACGTCAAGTTTTTCGGTCAAGATTGTTCTAATTTCATCCAACACTACCACTACCCTTTCGTTATCATTTTTACGCTGGTCCATCGCCAAGCTAGGGTTTGAAATGATATCTGTGAATGAATTAATTGTCGTTGCGATGGCAGTAACTTCGGCTGCAGTAGCACCAAACGCAACCAGGTTTGCACTCAAGGGCACAGCCAAATTTTTCACAATCGTGGCCTGCGTCACCAACTCTTCTTCACTAAATTTATACCAGGCGCTTTTAGGGAAATCGGCTCTTTTTTGAAGCACATAATCATTGTTGACCACCGCATAAGATGCTAGCGCATTGCTTATTTTTAGGGCCTGCCCTTCTAAAGTTTCGCGTGTTCTTGATTTGGCAATGGCGTGACCCGAAACGTCAGAGCGCCCTCCTGCATCTGCCAAAATCAATTCGCTGATTTTAGTTTTTACAGTTGCAAAAAAAGGTACTACTGCTGGCACTACCGCCAAAGCCACTGCATTTTTTTCATTGAAGTTTCGCACTTTTAAGTTCATTGCAAAACTGCTTTCTTGTTCTTTGTTCATTTTGTATCGATTTAAATATTTCAATAAATGTATTGGTATTGTGATACCTAACTCAAAGTTTTCATGCTTTTTTGTAGGAATATCAATAAATTAATTACATTTAACAAAAATATCTCTAGAGATTGGAGTTCAGTCTCTTGAGAAAGGAGTTACACCTCTAGAGAATAGAGCTCGGTCACTAGAGAATGGAGTTCGACCTCTAGAGAAAGGAGTCAGGTCTCTAGAGAAAGGAGCTAGACCTCTAGAGAATGGAGTTAGGTCTCTAGAGATGAGAGTCAGACCTCTAGAGATGAGAGCTAATGAAGTAAAAATGAATACAAACGCCAAAAAACCAGTACTATGTTAACACACAAAAGATCATCGATCGAAATCAAAGAATGCAGCATCGTTTTAGACCTGATGCCAGTATTCAAATCTAGAAACATCCAATATCCGTTCAGCTTTTTAGTGGAAATTGGCATGAGCAATTCAACCGCCAGCAAGATGCTCAAGGGCGAAGCCGTGCAAATCAATTTTACCCAGCTAACCAAGCTGTGCTTAAATCTCAACTGCACACCAAACGATATCATGGCGCTGCGCTATCTCCCTATTCCAGAAAATCATGCCCTGAAAGTGATTCGCAAATTAGAGTCTCATGAGGAGGAAAAAAGCGTGAAAGAATGGATGATTGGGAAGAGTGTTGAGGAGGTGCGGGAGATTATGAGGAAGTAGGGATTTAGCTGATGGTGGTCATATAAAATTTAGATAATGTTGAAGAGATTAATTTCATTTTTTAAGAATACCAAAGCTGACAGTCATGAACCTGAATTTCTTTCTGACGGTGCAGCTTACTATCATGAGGATTTGTTTAGGCAAGTCGAATTTGTTCCTAGAGAGCGACTTAATGAGCTTAGACTAGAGCACGAGAAATTAAACGGATTCGTAGCAACAAACTCGGATGGATTTGGATTTAAGGATATTTATGTTAGAGAAGACAGAGATCAAATACTGCTCTTTGACAAACAAATTACGGTTCAGGATATTGATACTTTGCTTCTCAAATTTGGAATGAGGAAAATTGAAACGGTATACTACTTTTATAGCACCGCAAAATTTAGGTCTGAAAACACTTTTGCTTATGAATTACATCGTGCTCAAATTTTTGTAGTGGTTGAGAATGACTTTGTCAAAGATTGTTTTGTTGATAGATTCAGGTTTCAAGAAGCAGAAGAAGATAGACTTGAACTTGAAAACTTGCTATTTGAAATCGGAACTTGCTTTAACTTGATTCTTAACGACTGGGATATTCAAGCTGTCATAGACTTAGAAAATCGAAATGAAATAAAAAAATATTTAAATGAAGAGTTATAAATAATGTAGACGCTCGCCTTTACTTTGTTTTAGATAAAAAGCAGTATCTTTTTCAAAAGGAAAGCAGAGGTGAGCGTCCCGCCCGTTCAAATTCAGAAGAGTCTCAGATGCTAGTATTATAGCAAACTAAACAAGCGGATAAATCAAAAGCCATTTCAGGATGAAGAAAGGATATTATATCATTTTAGGAATTTTAATTAGTGTAGCATTGAGCAGTTGCACTAACGATCAAAAAGATTCAAAAGAAGTTTACAATCAAAAAGCCAACGAAATAATTGTTCAGGTAATTAAAGAGAGTAATTGTGATTGTTTGCTAGAAATTCCAAGAGAGTCATTAATTGAAACTAGCCTTGCCGAAAATCCAAGTTATGATATTCGAAGCTCTTTGGTAAAAGAATTGAATACTCAAAATAATGCAAGTCTTGACAGTCTGGTCAACGTTTCAAAAGACTTTCGTTTAGATACAAATTTGATACAAAAAACTTCCGTTAAGATTGTTACATTAGAAAATCTCAGGTCTGCAAAAAAGGATAATGGTAACGAAATTTTAAAAATGTGCCCAAAAGGAATTCTTTGTATCAATAAGCCAATCTTTAATAAAACATTTCAAAAAGCCGTACTAAATCATGGCTTTGCGTTTACTTGCACAGTAGTTCTTCCTTTTCCAACTTATGAATTCAAGAAAGATAAGTGGGAACGTGTTAAAAGAAAAAACTAATCTCCTGCTCTTGCAATTTCAAACCTTGCCAATACAGCAACACAAAGCATGGAAACATCAGCAAGAGGCATAATAACAATCTAAATTATGAAGCAATTAATTGATAACATAAAGAAAATTGAACACGGATTTAAGCATATCATTGATGCGGGCGACATCATTATTTCTGCCAAAACAGAAAATCATTTTGATCTTGCTGTAACGTTTTTAACGGATGACAGCTATCAGGTAAGAATGCTAGCAACTTATCTACTAGGCCAACTTTCACCTAATAGTCCAGAAGCTCTGGAGCTTTTGGAGACAAAGGTTGCAGAAGATGAGAATTGGCGGGTTCAAGAAATGTTAGCCAAAGCATTTGACCATTATTGCAAGACAATTGGTTATGAAAAAAGCATTCCGACAATAAAAAAATGGTTGTCAGATAAGAAAGCCAATGTAAGAAGAGCGGTTATTGAAGGACTGCGCATTTGGACTGGCCGGCCTTATTTTAAAGAAAATCCTGAAATAGCAATACAGCTTATCAGCGAGCAAAAATCAGACGATAGTGAATATTTAAGAAAATCTGTTGGCAATGCATTACGAGACATTAGTAAAAAACATCCTGACGAAGTACTTAAAGAAATCTCAACGTGGGACTTATCAAATAAAAAAATAAAATTTACTTATAAATTAGCGAATGGAAAATAAAAATATCCATGCCTATCTCCCTCAAAAAGTTTACATACTTATAGATAATACTTAATTTTCATAGAAGATAATCCTAATATCGCCTAACTTGAAAACAATATTCGGAAGTTAGTTTCTACTTTAATGGGATTGAAAATTATATAGTGAATTTCTGTCTGCATTTCTTAAGAAATTTTATCTTAGTAGAGAAAATAAACATTCGAACTGAGTCAATGAAATTTAAAAAATTGTTTTGCATACTTGCATTTTTACTGGCAATAGATTGTCATGCAGAAGGCCAATATGGTTTAGGAACTTTTATATTTTTAACTTACCTTTTTTGTATTTGCTTATACACTTTGATTCTAGGATTTATATTAAAAGTAATTTTTGAAGCATTTAATTTAAAAAAAAATCAGACTCGATATGCTTATTTGATAGCTTTTATCATTTCAATACTATCGGCAATGATTTTTAAAAATGATTTTATATTTTTTCTTTAAACCAATGATGCTCTAATGACTAAATGCAGAAGCGAAAATGAATCTTATTATATTATGATAGTCGGATCTTGGAGTTCATTTCCTGAAAAATCTAATAAATTTTGACAATTTTATAACGATAGATAAGTAACATACTATGGCAAAATTCGAAAAAACAATTAAGAAAGCCTACGCCGCTTTTAACGAAAGAAATATCGACAACGCATTAGCAACAATGCAAATAGATGTACAATGGTCAAAAGCCTGGGAAGGCGGATACATAATCGGACACAATGAAATTAGAGAATATTGGACAAGACAATGGACCGAATTAAATCCAAATGTTACCCCAGTTGGTTTTAATGAAAGAGAGAACGGAAGTTTGGAAGTCAAAGTTCATCAAAATGTAAAAGATTTACAAAATAATTTGATGTTTGACGGAATCGTGAAACATGTTTACACATTTGAAGATGGTTTGATTAAGAGTATGGATATTGAGTTAGTTGAAAATGATTAATTTTTTTAACCTTTATTTCTAAAAACTTCGTTTTGTCCAGCAGAGTGAATTAACTTTGCCCTGTGAATTAAACAGAAAAATGCCTAAAAAGATACAAACCATTCCGGTAAATTCAATGGCTGAAAAATTCGGCGCAGGCATTGCCATTGGAAGAGCTACAATTAAAGATGCGCAAACTTTTGAGGAAGCTGAGCGAACTCATCGGGATGACTATCATTTGTTTTGCTTGCTAGAAGAAGGCACGATACCTTTTGAAATAGACTTTCAAAAACATAATATACAGCCATTCTCGGTGATGTACATTCATCCCAATCAAGTGCACCGAATGGTAGCATTTGAAAATATAACCCTCAGCTTTTTAGCAATCAGTAACGAAAACCTAAATCCTGAGTATTTAAAATTATTAGAAGATATTGCGCCTGCAAAACCTCTGATTTTAAAGGATGAAACGTTTGCCATTATTTCTGAGGCAATTGCACTCTGTATAAAATTATCGGAAAGAAAACACGAAAAACTACACCATGCTTTACTGAAAGACAGTTGCAACACGGTTGTCGCTTTAATAGCGTCACAATACTTGGAAGAATCAAATTCTACAGATATGCTATCCAGATTTGAGATCATTACTAAATCTTTTAAAATATTATTGGAACGTAATTTTATTATTTTCAAAAAACCTACAGACTACGCTAAAATCTTGAATATTTCTACTCCTTACCTAAACGAATGCGTCAAAAATACTACTGGGCATTCTGTTTCACATCACATTCAGCTACGTATCATTTTAGAAGCAAAACGATGGCTTTACCATTCTGATAAATCAGTCAAGGAAATTGCTGCTGATTTAGGTTATGAAGAATATAATTATTTTTCGCGACTTTTTACTAAAATTACAGGAATGACCGCCTTAACGTTTCGCAACAAAAACCACGATTAGTCCATTACTTACCTTTTTATCGCCATTGTTTATTCTTGTTATGCGAGGTTCCTTTGTACTATAAAAAATAAGGACTATGCCAAGTATACCAAAGTGGATAAATGATGCATTTGAAAATTTATTATCCTCAAAATTTCCGTTAGTTGAAGTAACAAATACAGAATACTTTTCACCATCAGTAAAGAAAATTTGCTTGAAAGGAGACTTTAAAAAGTTAGATTTTCAAATCGGCTACTACATAGAATTCCGTGTAAATGATACTGAATATCGAAGGTATATGATTTCTCACGGCGATTCAGAAAATGGATTCATGGAAATTATTGCCCATCTCCATGGAGAAGCGCCAGCAGTAAAATTTCTCCATAAATTGATGAAAGGTAGCAAAGCGATAGTCATTCCTCCGAGAGGCAATAAATGGTATAATGAATCTGTCGTAAAGCAATTAATTTTTGGAGACGAAACTTCGTTAAGCCTCGCGTGCTCTTTTCTTCCTGTTTTGAAAAAGAATAAGCATCAATTTCAATTCTATTTTGAATTAGACGAAGAAAATAAAGAAGTACCAGAATTATTGGGTTTGGAAAACTACACAATATACCCAAAAAACGGTTCTTTCAGAAATGAAAAATGGGTAGGCGATTTGCCAATTTTTAAGACAGCTGATTGGCAAAACGCCAACTTTGTTTTGACAGGAAATGTAAAATCAGTCCAGACTTTTCGAAAGGTTTTGAAAAATACCGCCACAGGAAAAATATTTTCAAAAGGCTTTTGGCTTGAAGGAAAAAACGGCCTGTAGCAAAATTAATTTATTAGGATGAAATATATAATAGTAGAAAATAAAGAGCAAGAAGAAAATGTACTTCTCAATGATGTCGCAGATTTCTTTTGGAATAATGGCAACGAAGTAGTTGTGAGAAATAACGAAAATCAAAAATTTTTAGAAGAGTACGATTGTCTAGTCTTATTAATTTGTGGCTATTTCCCGGCAGAATCTCTTTTTGTAAAAGGAAAAGAAACACTTCATAAAAATTTTGACCTAGAGAAAAGCGACTGCACAAAATCGATGCTGATTTTCTCTAAGAATGGCGTATATTCAAATGCTATTCCGTTTCCTCATAAAATTTACCATTTCAACACTTTAGACAAAAAATCATTATTAGAATTCTTTGCCTGGAGTAAGAAATTAAATCTTTTTAGTTCTGTAACTGTTTAAATAAATAAGTTTTGCACAAGCAAAATAGTCAGATAAATGTTGAATTGAAAGTTTTTATGTATTTTTAGGCATTGCATGCAATAGAAATGACAATAAATCTACAATGAATCCAAAAATGCATTTTATCGCTCTTCTCACCTATCTTCCTTCTAAAAAAGGTAAGCGAACGACGCCAGTTTCTTCTGGTTATCGACCTTCCATAAAATTTCCTTTTGATCAAGGCCAATTTACAGGCGTCCAAAATTTTGTTGATACTGACTTGGTTTTTCCGGGCGATACCGTTACTGCAGAAATAACCATGCTAGATAAAGAATATTTTGAAGGAAAAATTTATAAAGGATTAGATTTTGATTTTTTTGAAGGCCAAAATTTGATAGGTCACGGAATAATTACTAAGCTCCTTGAACACAATAATGAAGATCTATAATCGATGTAGAAAAGTGAATTTAAGACAAAAGATATATGGCTAAGAAAAATAAGACTACCGAAACAGCTGTTAATGTAATCGATTTTATAAATTCTTTTGTAGAAGACGAGCAAAAGAAAGCAGACAGCCTTCAATTAATTGAACTGATGAGCGAGTGGTCTGGGTTTGAGCCTAAAATGTGGGGACCGACAATTATTGGATTTGGAAGCTACCATTACAAATATGCCAGCGGTCATGAAGGGGATGCACCGATGCTTGGTTTCTCGCCACGAAAAGCCGCATTTTCACTATATGTTTATTCTCCGACAGAAGACAATAAGCATCTTTTAGACAATTTGGGCAAGTTTAAAATTAGCAAGGCTTGCATTTATGTAAAAAAAGTGGCCGACATTAGCGTTCCTATTTTAGAAAAAATATGCAGGGATTCGATCGCCTATTTGAACGAACACCATGAATGTGCTTGTAGGGAAAAGTAATTAAAAGAAAGTGAGCAAAGCGTAAATTTTGCAGAGGCTGATGACGAAAACAAGCCAGATGAAGGAGATAAATTATATCGTTATTTAACAATTGAACTAAAATATAACTTAATGATGAACCAAAAAGAACCATCTCAACTGACAGATGAAGAGCTGTTAAAAGAAGCAAAAAAGAGTAAATCGACGGCTGTAATCAATGCCACATTAATTGGCTTTATGATGGGAGTCGTAGTTTACAGCATTGTGAAAAACACTTGGGGATTTTTCACATTAATTCCGCTGTTTCTTGCTTACAAAATATTTAATAATTCCAAAAAAAATAAAGCTTTAGAAGAAGAATTAACGAAAAGAAAATTAAAATAAAATATTTAATTTTTCAGGTATTTTACCAATGGATGTCCTTGCCTTTTCAATTCAACCACAAAGATCTTAGCAATTTCTGTAGCCCCTAAAACGGATAAATGTGTGTTGTCATCGATTCCTTTTGGGATAAAAGCATTTTCATTCGGAGCAAAATGTAAGTGCAATTTTTTTGAGCCTTCAACGCCATAAGATTCTTCTAAAAGCTCTGTATAATATTGCATGTCAAAAAACGGAACATTCATTTCTTGCGCCACCAAACGCGCTTGCAAAGTATAATTTCCATGGGAATCTAATAAAACACCTTGCTCATTAAACTTTCTTCTGGCAATTGACGAAAACAAAATCGGGATTGCGCCTTTTGATCTAGCTTCTTCTATGTAGCGAATCAAATTGTGTCGATACGAAGTCTGCGGATTTGTATATCGTGTCGGATCTGTTTCTTTTCCGTCGTTATGACCAAATTGTATAAATACATAATTCTCTGGTTTCAAGGAATCTAAAACAGCCTGCCAATGTTTCAAATCTCTGAAACTTCGGGTGCTTCTGCCATTGACAGCGTGGTTTTTTATAGTCACTTTATCGTTGAAAAACGGAGATAAAACCTGAACCCAACCTCTTTCTGGATTTTCATTCGGATTTGGTTTATTTGCCATCGTAGAATCTCCAATCGTATAAATCACAATAGGAGAATTTTCATCAGTCTGCGCACTTTTACAACCGATTGCAAGAATTACAGCCAAAATTAAAATCTTATAAATTCTCATACCACTGCGTTTTTACATCCGGATTATTTTCTCCCAAGATATTTTTTATCGTATATTTTTTCGCTTCTTTTTTGGTAAGCTGGTGCGACCATTTTACTCTAGAATCTGTTTTTGAACCTTCGCCGGTATTTTGAAATTCTGCATAGAAAGTTCCTTTTTCAGCTTCTGGTTTTGACCAATTGTTCCAGCCTTCGGGCAAAATATGTTTCCCTAAATTGCTGTTCATGAAAATGGTCTTTCCATAAAATCGCCAAGGCCTTCCCAAGTAAACTTTTGAAATTGAATCTGCTGCAGTCAGTTTGCAATTATTAAAAACAAACCCGAATTCTGTGCCTTTTGGCGTTGAAGAAGCGGTTACAAACGAATCGTTTTTGCTGTGAATCTGGCAGTTTTCAAAGTAAGCGGTCGCGCTTCCAAAGATAAAATCAGTCGTTCCGTCGATGTAGCAATCTTTGTAATACTGCTTCCCAATTCCCGAAGCGTAAAGCGTATCTTGGTGTCCCAAAAGCTTGCAATTCACAACTGCAACGCGAGTCGAAGTCACCGACAAAGCGATTGCCTGCCTCACTTGTCCCGAAGAATTTTCAATCGTCAGGTTTTTCAAAAGTATGTCATTGGCTTCCACAAGCATCGTGTACGTATAAAAAGTGCTGTTTCTCCCAACTCCAATTTTATCAAAATAATCGTTGAAAGTGATAATTGTATTTTCTTTGCTTTCACCTATCAAATGCAGATTTGTATTCCATTCATGGACTTTTATTTTCTCTTTGTAAATTCCGTTTTTTATGAAAATTACAATCGGTTCATACGGATAAGCGTGGCTCTGATTGATCGCTTCTTGAATGGAAGTAAAATCGCCAGAACCGTCTAAAGCCACCGTAATTTTATTTGGGTCTTTGGGCGTCGGCATTTTATTTTCTTTCCTCCAAGTGGCAAATTTTAAAATCACTTTTTCAGGAGAATTCACATACCAAGCGTAGCCATTTCTGCGCTCGTGTCCGATTTGAGAAAGCGAATCCTTTTTGATTCCGTCTCTGTCGCAGAAGAAAGGTTTGTTATTTTCCAACTCCATGAAACGTGCCCAGATTGGCTTTTCATTTTTAGAAAGAACCATTTTTCTATCAATCTGTTTGCCGTTTTCATCGTAAACTTTGACTTCCTTTAAATTGGTTATTTTTGTTTTTTCAAACCAAGTGACTGCGTTATTTACTGCCGTAATAATTTCTTTCGAAGGATTTTTTATAGACATTAATAAGGAAACAATTCCCGCAGATTCATGTCCGCTTAATGACTTCAACTCAAAACTTCTGGCATCGGCAGGCTGCAACGTAAATTCATCATGCTGGGCGCACCAAGCTGTCAGAACTCCGTTTTGCTTGTATTGTGATTTTAAAATACAGTCGATTCCTTTATTAAATGCAAGAATGGATTTTTGCCTGATTTCTTCGGATGGTTTTATCGAATAAAAATCAGTCTGCTCATTAATTTCCTTTAAAACCTTGAGAACGTTGACCATCGCATCATCATTATAAGTAATATGCGAAGAATATTTTTTCTCCAAAGGAAAGAATTGTGGCCAGCCACCATTTTCATATTGCGCCATCAGCAGATAATCCAAACCTTTCAAAAAAGCAGTTTTGTATTTTTCTTGCGGATTCTGCTTGTAGATTTTAGATAGAAAAAGCATTTCCATTGTAGTCGCGCCGTTGTCTATAGTACAATCTTTTGTGCTAGATTTTAACGCTAATAAATCTGTTTTTTGCTTTACAGAAAGCGGTTCTTGCATCTGAATATTTTTTGGCCAAGCGCCTATATTCCTCTGAAATAACAATACGTTCTCCCCTATTTCTTGAGCTTCCTTGGACTGAAACCAAGCTTCGTCTTTGCGATTTACAATTTCTTTCCAAGTGACTTTCGAATTTTGGGCTTGACCCTTTGAAATTCCTAGAAATAATATAAAAAGTATCGTTATTTTTTTCATTATTTATTTAGTTCTAAAGCCGCTAAAATAAACGGTCCCGTTGCTTTTGGATCATTGTCTTGCTTGCGTTCATTGATGTAATATTCGTAAGAACCGTCACGGTAAGGATTTCCTCCCAAGCCAGCGACAGCACAAGCTTCAGTGATAATTACGTAACCTTCTGGAGTTACTTTTACCAAATTTTTAGTCATTCCGTCGAAAGCTTTTTCTGCTGCTTTTTTATACTCTTTTGGAAGGTAGCCTTTGTTGGCGCCTTTGGCAAAAGAATACGCAAACATTGCCGAGCCTGAAGCTTCTAAGTAATTTCCTTTTCTATCGCCTTGATCTGTAACCTGGTACCACAATCCTGAAGAATGCTGTTGTTTTTTCAAAGCGTCTGCCAATTGATAGAAATAAATCACCAATTCTTTATGTTTCGGATGATTTTCTGGCATAAAATCTAAAACTTCAACCAATGCCATCGCGTACCATCCCAAAGATCTTGACCAAAAATTAGGCGAAGTTCCCGTTTCTTTATTTGCCCAGCCCATCTGCTTGCTTTCGTCCCAACCGTGGTATAAAAGTCCGGTTTTTGAATCTACCAAATGCTTTTGGATGACTTCAAATTGGTTTGCGATATCGTCAAAGTTTTTTCCATTTTCAAATTTCGAAGTGTATTGTGCATAAAACGGCGAACCCATATACAAGCCGTCGAGCCACATTTGATTTGGATAAACTTTTTTGTGCCAAAATCCGCCTTCAGAAGTGCGAGGATGTTTTTCTAATTGGCTTCGAAGCGTTTGCAAAGCCTTTAAATACTTGTCTTCTTTGGTTTTATCATAAATAAAGAAAAGCGCATTCCCGGCCGCTAACATATCGATATTATAATTCTCTAATTTATAGCTTGGAATACTTCCGTCTTCTTTTATTGTCGAATCGTAATAGCCTTTTATGTAGTCAAAATAAATCTGATTGTCCGTTTTTTTATACAATTGCTCAAAAGACGACATCACCAAACCGTGGACATAGTCCCATTTTGGTTCTTTTTTTTCGTCAATCTGATACGCATTCGGATGTTTTTTCATCAATGTCTGCGCCAATCTTTCTGACCATTTTAATTTGTCGGAAACTTCTAGATTGGCAGTATTTTTCGGAGTTTGGGATTTGCAATTTGCAAGCAACAGAATAGCAAAAACCGCCAATAAAATTTTCTGGAAAAAGCTGTTTTTCATATTAGTCTAATGTATTGCTTTTATTTAATTTGTTCAAATTTGCATCCAAATATTGGATAAATTCTTCTTTTGATTTGATACCGCCGACTTCTTTTTCCCAAGCGCCTAAAAAGTAAAAAGTAATTTTATTTTTCGAAGGCTTGAATTGTATCAAATGATCATGTGGTCCTTCAAACGGTTTTTCAGCTGTAGAAACTTCGTAAAAAACAGCCATTCCTAAATTATCATTGAAAAGAGTCTGGTTTCCGTAAGTTGCAATGTAACCCCATTTTTTGTTTTCGCTCAACTTTTCAATTACTGGAAGATTGTTCAATTTCACAATTCCAGTACAAATTCCATCCATTAATTCAGAAGATTGGATCGTGTGTTTCGTATAGCGTTCATCAGGAAAAATAGTCAACCAAGACTGTAGATTTGTTTTTTGATTATTCGTTTTCCATCCAAAATAATCTACTTTTATTTCTGACTTATCTTTGTCATTTGACGCTTTCGCAAAAGTAGAATCTACATCTTTAAAGTGATACATTTCATTTTTAATCACTCTTCCGATCGAACCAACTCCCATTCCTTTGGCTACTTTTAAAATATCTGCTCCCCAATTGCTCATGTTGTGATAGGAATCAAATCCGTCTTGACCTACTTTTGAAAGCACTAAAGTATCCGTCAATTTTCCATAAATATCGATGGCATTTCTCCAATCCAAATACAATCTGTAGCCAATTTTATTGCTTTCCCAACCCGGACCTTCATAGCGGATGTACCAAGAATGATCAGTGTGATTTGCAGGAACTTTTAAGCTTTCTACGTTTTTAAATGTTCCTCCTTCGTATTTTCTTCCGTTCCAATTGCCACCTTCTTTTACAGAGATTTCGGCATACGTTTTTTGATTTTTCGATTGCAAGCTAACTTCTTTTTTTGAACCGCAACTTGCTAGTAAGCAAAGTGCCGCGCCTGCTAAAATTGATTTTGATAAATTCATTTTTTAAGATTTTAATTTTTCGTCTAAGAAATTTATGGTGTACTGTATTGTCTGTTCGAACCAGGGATGAAACAGCCAGAAAGTGTGCGGACTATCCAGAATCTTTTCTACTTTTGAATAAATTTTATACTTATTTAGTATTTCAATCATGTCATTTCTTCCAGCGTGAAAACGGTCGTGTTGGCTGTTTATAAATAAAATTGGTGGCATATTTTCAGCTACGTGAGAAAGTGCTGACGCATCATTCCAAATTTCAGGAACTTCTTCATAAGTTCCTCCGAGCCATAAAGCGGCATATTTTCCTTCGGTGGATTCTGGATGGTGGAATGCTAAAACTCCGTCGATATTTACGATTGCTTTTATATCTGCATTAAATTTTGTTCCTATTAAAGAAGCCATCTGGCCTCCGGAAGAACGTCCTAAAATTGCAATTTTCTTTGCATCTATATTAAATTTCTCCGCATTATTTTTTATGTATTCTATTGCTTTCAAAACATCGTCAATTCCTGCAGGATATTTTGCTTCGTCTGACAATCTATATTCAATTGCAAAACACTGATATCCTTTTAGAGCAATTGCTTCTGCAAAAGGCTGGAACATTGATTTATCTCCTGATTTCCATCCGCCATCATGAAGCATAATTATTGCTGGAAGTTTTTTCCTCAATTTAAAGATATAGGAATCAAGGTGTAAATCTCTAGTTCCAATAGAATGGTAAACACTATTTTTTTGCTCAATTACTAAAGGATTTGGTTTTGGCTGTACAACTTCTATAGAAGGATATTTTTTAAGTTGCTTTTTATATTCCGAAGTTATGGTATACGAAGTATCTTTTGCAACTTGACAGAAAGCTACGTTTGTTATTAACAGGATACAAAAACAAATTATATTATTCATTATCAATTAATTGACTTATAAAAATCGATATTTTTACTAGAAAAAATCCTTCAGAAAAGTAATCGATTACACAAAAATACTAAAAATACTATATTAATAAAAATAATAGCTTAAAAATTAATATAGTATTATTTATAAAGGCCTAAACTACTATATATTCAAAAAATAAGACTAATTACAAACAGAATACTACTTAAAATATTCAGAAAAATATACAAATTAGCAGAAATGGGAAGAATTTTGAATATGAACTACTAAATAACTAGAATTATAGATGTCAAATTTAGTATTAATCAGCTATATAGAAAAAATATAAATCAAGTCTAAAACCCAGTAAATGCACATAAAATATCAACATTACGCAAAAAAAAGCGCAATAAATTTTATTTTATATAAAAAATTTGGAATATTATTTTTATTTCCTAATTTCGTGTAATCCATTACATAAAATAATTTATTACTAATATTCAAAACTTAACACCTTATGAAAAGAATTTTATTTAGCCTAATAATCTTACTGATTTCAGTGCATGTGAGCGCACAAACAGTCAGTATTACACAAGCAACAGGCTGGCTTGAAACCGCTTATATAAAGTGGACGCCAGTCACAGGAGCTGACAGTTACAATGTTTATTACACGGGAGGCGGTTTGACTGACCAAAGAATTGACACACAGCTTATTCGGAATTATGGAAGTTATTTTCGTGCAGACATTTTAGGACTTGCCGCAGGAAATTACACTATCAAAGTTGTTCCGGTTACAGCGAATGTGGAAGGAACTGCGGCAGTTTCAAGCGCAGTGACAGTTTTACCACATGACAGAAATGGTTTTGCTCATGAAGGAGGCAAAATTCCAGGAGCATATAATCTTAACGGTACGCTAAAAAGCAATGCCGTGGTTTTGTACATAACTCAGAATACAAAAAACACGGTTTCAATGACTGTGACTGGAGCAACTGCAAATCCATGTGTTGGCTTGCAGACTATTTTAGATGGATTTAAAAAAGGTCGCGACAGCCGCCCATTATCAATTCGATTGATTGGCAATATTACTGACCTTAATTATATGCTGAATGGAGATTTAGTTATCGAAAACAACAATCTAGCAACAAGTTCAATCACTTTTGAAGGCGTTGGATCTGACGCAACAGCAAACGGCTGGGGACTTCGCATTAAAAAAGCGTCAAATGTTGAAGTACGAAATATTGGATTTATGCTTACCGATGCTGGCGAAGGCGACAATATTGGTTTACAGCAAGATAACGATCATATTTGGGTACACAATTGTGATTTATTTTATGGTGCTCCGGGTGGTGATGCCGATCAAGCAAAAGGCGACGGCGCATTAGATTGCAAAAAATCAACTTATGTAACTTTCTCTTACAATCACTTTTGGGACAGCGGAAAATGCAACCTTTTAGGACTAAGCGAAGGCACAACATCTGGCTTATATATTACATACCATCACAACTGGTATGACCATTCTGATTCTCGTCATCCGCGCGTTCGCTATTATTCTGCTCATGTTTACAACAATTATTTTGATGGAAATTCAAAATATGGCGCCGGATCTACTTTAGGTTCTTCGGTATTTATGGAAGGGAATTTCTTCCGTAATTGCAAATATCCTATGCTTACTTCAATGCAGGGAACTGATGTTTTTGGCGGAGCACAAGGTACTTTTTCTGGGGAAAATGGAGGTACGATTAAAGCTTTCAACAATACTATGAGCGGTCAAACAAGATTTGTAGCTTATGATGCTATTAATTTTCCAATTGAATTTGACGCTTATGTTGCAACAACGAGAAACGAAACAGTGAGCAACACAATTACCTCAAAAAGAGGCGCTAATGCTTACAACAACTTTGACACAAACCCTGCATTATACATCAATAACTTGGTAATTGAAGAACCTTCTGTTGCTAAAGACAAGACTATGCAATATTCAGGACGAGTTTCTGGCGGTGACTTGATTTGGTCTTTTGCAAGTCCAAGTGACGATGCTTCTTCTTCAGTAAATACAGGATTGCTTGCTGCTTTGAATTCCTATACTTCTGGATTGGTTAGCGTACAAGGTGAAACTCCGACAGGCGTGAACACTCAAACATTGATTATACCAAACAATAATGACCAAACTGTCGCTAATAACACTGCAATCAGCAATATGGTTTTTACTTGGGGAGGAACCGCAACAGACGCGAGCGTAACGGGATTGCCTGCATCAGGAATTGTTTTTATAAAAAACACTACCGCTAAAACCATCACTATCTCTGGAACACCAACCGCAGATGTCGCTTTTTCGGTTACAACTACCGGAGCTTCAGGAACACCAGTATCTGGTTCAGGAACAATTACAGTTAGCGATGAACCGGGACAACCTGCGGGCGATCAAATACACAATTTCACTTTATCTGGTTTGACAAGCACATTTTATACTTTTACAGGAGCAAACATGAACTCTACTGCAGGAACAGCAACTTATGATGGCCTGGCTTTAACCGCTCGTTTAAAAATAGAATCAGCTACTAATATCACTTATACGACACCAGCTGTATCTTCTTTAACTTTAGTTTTTGATCCCACATTTAATGGAACAATCAAACTTAACGGTATAAATCATACTGCTTCTGGCGGATTATTAACTATAACATCAGTTCCGGCTGGAACAAATGTTATAACAAAAGGCGGAACTACTAATTTATTCTACATTAAAACTGCTTATGCAACAACATTAGGAGTAAATGAAACCGCTAATTTCAAAAAATTGATTTTATATCCAAATCCAGTGAGAAATGAATTGAACATAGAGACAAGTTTTAGAACGATAGAAAAAATTAGCATTTATAACCTTATCGGACAATTAGTTAAAAATGTTAGCAACAAAAAAACTATTGACATGAGCGATTTGAACAGCGGTACTTATTTAGTAAAAATACATACTGATGAAGGTGTGATTGACCAAAAAATTATTAAACAATAAACAGTATTAAAGCTTGTTTAGAGACCTTTTCTTAATTGAAAAGGTTTTTTTTTGCCTTTACTTAGCTATAAATAATAGTTATAAGCTATTTATCTTATACTCATAATTTCTTCTAAATATTTAAAGGAGCTATTTTATTTACTGCAAAACGAAGTTAGCAATCGATTGCAAATTTTCATTATTTTAGATATTTCATTTCTATCATTTTCACCCTTTTAAAACAATTATAAAGTTTTTAATTTCAACGGAGATCTCCACTATTTAATATTATACTAAATTTTCATAATTTCAATTACTTTTCTTGGTCTAAAGAAAATCCTTCGTATAGAGATAATTAGCATTAAATGCTTATTAGAAATAGAACAAAAATCAATCTCAACTATTTCCAAAAAAAGACAGCAGCAAGCTTTTGCTCACTGCTGTCTTCAAAAACAACTTTATTTATATAAAAAACTAACTAGATAATATCAATATCAATTACTGTATTAGCACTTTAACTGCTTTTCTACCTTCCCCAGACTGAACATTTACAATGTAAAGACCTGCATTCAAAGAATCAAAACTTGTATCTGCATCTGTATTAAAAGATTTAACCAAAGCACCTGTCATGCTGTAAACATCAACTTGCGTATTTGAGATTACATTTGAAATATGTACTTGTTTTCCGTTTGAGAAAACATTCACTGCTGACCCTATTTTGAAGTCGTTAGTCCCTAATGTCGTTGTCCCTAATGCACCAGTAACTTCAATTTTATAAAGATTATTAGATTGGTCTCCGTATATATATAGATTAGTAGCACCACCAACATAATTTGATTGAAAATAATAACCCACTGATGAGTCAGTCCCTGCTAATGAACCAACAACAGTTGTTCCATTTGTGATATATAATGTTCTAGTTCCAGAACCACCTGTTCTAAACCAAATTTTAACTGTACAATTTCCTGCAGTTGCAAAATATACGTAACGTTGCGTAGGCATAACTTGGAATGGACCTGTTGGATATCCAAGACCATTAAGTTTAAAACGATTTGTTCCAGAATATCCGTCGGGAAATACTTTAGGACTTTCCTCTACTATCCCAATATTACTTGAAGATGTAATACCCATATAAATTCCTAAATTATCTCTAACAACATTACCAGTAACGCCAGTCGCATCAACAGGCCAAGTTGTAGTATTATTTCCAAAATCCCATGTTTTAGTCTGGGCATTTGTGATACTTGAAGTAAGTACCATCGCAAAAATTAAAGAAAGTAATTTTGTTTTCATAATAGTATGTTTTTAATTGTTTTAAATAATTGTAATCGATTACGTAAAAATACTACTTTTTTTCATATAACAAAATATTTAGCATTTAATTTTCACTAATCACAATTAAGCTTTCTTTAAATTTCATTATATATAAATACATAATTCGCAATTATTAAAAAGTCCGCAACTTTCTTGTAGAAAAAGTTGCGGACTCGATATTAATTTTATTTAAATATTATCGTATTCCTTTAGTAATTACTTTAACTGATTTATTTCCGTCAGAAGCTTTAATAACTACAATCCAAATACCGTCATTCATTTCAAAATTTAGGTCTGAATTGATATTGAATGATTTTACTAGAGAACCGGCAATATTAAACACTTTGATATCTGTATTGCCTTTAACATTAACAATGGAAATAGTATTTTTATGAGCAAATATATTCACCGCAGTCTCTGGATTAAAGTGACCTGTTCCTAAATCACCAGAAATCAAGGAAGGAAATGGATCCCAATTGTCTGAACCTTTAGTAAAATTAAAAGTGGTTATTGCCGTTCCGTCATTCAATATAGGCGTTGTCAAAGATGTTGCCCAATTAGCACGAACAGCAGTATTATTTGCGCCCGAAAGTTCGGTCGTTCCATATTCTTGCATGCCAATAGAATTTCCGCTTAAAGTATTCAGCCAACCTAACGGCATAATTAGAGAGTTTCCTATAAAACCAAGAGCATTTGAAGTTTCAATAGTTGTATTATAAAAAACAACTTCGCTAGTATTCGCTAACCAAGGGCGTCCAAAATAGCCTGGTTTCGCTCGATATGTTGAAGCTGATTCTACTAGCGGTTCAGCCGAAGTGATTGTACATTCATACATTAAAAATCCTCTTCCTGATGCTTGCTGTGCGGCTGTGATGTAAGACAAATCATTTGACTGGTCGCTAATATTCATGCTTAAATTAGACTTGTAAAAAACAGCGGTCATTCCTCCAAAAATAAAATCGACGGCACCCATCATATCTCCTTTGTAAACGGCCACTCGCGCACCAGTGCCTCCAAAGAAAGAATCCTGACGGCCAACTACCCTGCATTTGTTTAAAATTACTTTATCGATGTTATCTGCGATTGCAATTGCTGCCGCTCTTTCTACAAAACTTTTATTCTGAACATTTGTATTTCCAACGTTTGCAGGTCTTGTTCCCGGGCTTCCTGATGTCCATGCCACGACTTGATCTTGCGATTCTTTCAGGGAGATATATTGGTTGAAAGAATTCTCAAAGATGATATTTTCAGCCTCAAAACCATTTGCGTTTACAACAACTGTCGCATTCCAATAGGAACCGTTTGTTGTTCCTGATCCAGCATTTTGGTGCGATAAATATCCATTTTGAAGGTTTATGTTTAGCGCTTCCAGATTCCATTTTTGGTTTGACATGCTGTAATAATTATAGCCGTGACCATAATAAGATGTAACTCTAACCGCGCCGTCTGTGATATTCACTCCACTATTTATAAGATTGGCATTTGGAGTTGCAGAAGCATTTTTCAGCGTAACATTTGGTTGCGTAATCACGAGCATTTCTTCGTAATTTCCTGAATCAATAAGAATAGTAACTCTTTCAGAATTGCTTCTTGTCATATTAGAAACCGCTTTTAAAGCTTCATTAATAGTTAGATAATCCTTAGCAACTCCAACCGTGATTGTCGGACTATAGGAAACATTTGGAACTACTTTTATTTCTGTAAAATAAGTCGTCAAAGTTGAAGCGCCTCCCACTGTTATTGTTACAGTCCCTTCAGAAGTTCCTGTGTAAATATATTCAGTATTTTCTATGATGGAAGTACTGTTAGTTGCCGTAGTAATTGCTGTACCGCCTTCAATTGAGAAATTTGCTGTATAATAGTAGGACACAATAACCTTTTTTCCAGGACTTATAGGAATTTGAATTGTAGAACCCGTTTTTGTTAGCAAATGTCCTGATGCAATTACAGATGTTGCGTTGCCAGTCAATAACATTCCTTTGTAATAAAGACTTGTAGTTGAAGTAAATGCTTTATCATCAAATGACCATGAAGTTACCGGCTTAAATATTAAAGATTTTGATGCCGCGGTTCCATTGATATTTAAATTTGAAACTAAGCCCAATTCAACAGGATGATTTTCTAAACCACTGAAAGAAACGGCATAAGTTCCATTTCTGAGAGAAATAGCACTTGGATTATTAAAAGTATAATTATAGCCCGCTTCATTTAAATTTGTAAAATTCAATTGCAAACCGCTTAATTGCAAAGTATTCAATCCTGAAATATTCACATTTACAGGATAAACCAATTTTGGCGTAAAAGCTATATTTGCTGTTGAATTTGGAGTTGTAACCATCAAAGTATTTGCTAAAATCTCATAGTCATTTACACCTTGGGCAGTAATTGTATATTGAATATTTGGCTCTAATTGAACCGTATAAGTTGAATTATCCGCATTTATAACAGGATTAGGAACATAAATACTTCCACTAGCTGGTTCAGGAACAAAATGCAATGCTAAATTTGAGATTGCGCCCAAACCAGAAATCGAACCACTAACGGCGAGTAAACTAACTCCTGAAATTGTAATATCATGGTTTACTGTTGGCGTAATAACACCATTTGTATTAATGGAATCTCCTGAAGTAATAATATAGCCACTGGCATTTACCAAACTTATCTGATAAGTATAACCGACAGGAATATTTATAGAATAAGATCCGC
>Ga0247731_1000064_pt1 | contig 35015 bp, 25 predicted proteins | sample UWRJL088202R2_FD_180938 | JGI IMG/M metagenome (GOLD analysis project Ga0247731, IMG submission 180938) | Plant litter microbial communities from Arlington Agricultural Research Station in Wisconsin, United States - UWRJ-L088-202R-2 | ecosystem: Environmental > Terrestrial > Plant litter >...
AGGTGAATTTCGTGAGCCAGCCTACGCCAGCCGTGCGTACCTTCCAAGACTTGATCCTCGCCCTCCAGCAATACTGGGCCGAGCAAGGTTGCGTGGTACTTCAGCCCTACGATATGGAAGTAGGCGCCGGCACTTTCCACACCGCCACGTTTCTGCGCGCCGTCGGCCCGGAAACCTGGAACGCCGCCTACGTACAGCCAAGCCGCCGTCCCACTGACGGCCGTTACGGCGAAAACCCAAACCGCCTCCAGCACTACTACCAGTTCCAGGTAGTGCTCAAGCCGAACCCGGACAACTTTCAAGAGTTGTACCTGGGCTCGTTGAAGCATGTCGGTCTGGACCCGCTGGTCCACGATGTGCGTTTCGTTGAAGACAACTGGGAATCGCCGACTTTGGGCGCCTGGGGTCTGGGCTGGGAAATCTGGCTCAACGGTATGGAAGTCTCGCAGTTCACTTACTTCCAGCAGGCCGGTGGCATCGAGTGCTACCCGGTCACCGGCGAAATCACCTACGGCCTGGAACGCCTGGCCATGTACCTGCAGAACGTTGACTCGGTCTATGACCTGGTCTGGGCTGACGGTCCATTCGGCCGCGTGACATACGGCGATGTGTTCCACCAGAACGAAGTGGAGCAATCGACCTACAACTTCGAACACGCCAACGTCGACAAGCTGTTCGAACTGTTCGATTTCTATGAAAGCGAAGCCAAGCGTCTGATCGAACTGGATCAGCCGCTGCCGCTGCCAAGCTACGAAATGGTTCTGAAGGCCTCCCACACCTTCAACCTGCTCGATGCACGTCGCGCCATTTCGGTCACCGCCCGCCAGCAATACATCCTGCGCGTGCGGACCCTGGCGCGCTCGGTGGCCCAAGCCTACCTGATGGCTCGCGCCAAGCTGGGCTTCCCGATGGCGCCGCCTGATCTACGTGACGAAGTATTGGCCAAGCTGGAGGCGCAACAATGAGTGCTCAAGATTTCCTGGTTGAACTGGGCACCGAAGAGCTGCCACCCAAAGCGCTCAATACCCTGGCCGACGCGTTTCTGGCCGGTATCGAAAGAGGCCTGCAGGCTGCTGGCCTGACATACAGCGCCAAGCAGGTTTACGGCGCACCGCGTCGTCTGGCGGTTTTGATCACTGATCTGTCCACGCAGCAGCCTGATCGCAGTGTCAATCTCGATGGCCCGCCACGTCAGGCGGCTTTCGATGCTGAAGGCAATCCGACTCAGGCAGCCCTGGGCTTCGCCAAGAAGTGCGGCGTTGATCTGAGCGAAATCGATCAAAGTGGCCCAAAGCTGCGTTACAGCCAGAGCATTGCCGGCAAGCCAACCGCTAGCCTGCTGCCGACCATCGTTGAAGATTCCCTGAACGACCTACCGATTCCCAAGCGCATGCGCTGGGGTGCTCGCAAGGAAGAGTTCGTGCGTCCGACCCAATGGCTGGTCATGTTGTTCGGCGATCAGGTGATCGACTGCACGATTCTGGCTCAGACCGCTGGCCGTGATTCTCGTGGTCACCGCTTCCATCACCCGGAAAGCGTGCGCATCACTTCGCCGGCCAGCTACCTGAGCGATCTGCGTGGTGCTTATGTATTGGCCGACTTCAACGAACGTCGCCAACTGATCACCAAGCGTGTCGAAGAGCTGGCGACCCAGCACGAAGGCACTGCCATCGTGCCGCCGAGCCTGCTGGACGAAGTGACTTCGCTGGTCGAGTGGCCGGTGCCGCTGGTGTGTTCCTTCGAAGAACGCTTCCTTGAAGTGCCTCAGGAAGCACTGATCACCACCATGCAGGACAACCAGAAATATTTCTGCCTACTGGATGCCGAAGGCAAGTTGCTGCCGCGTTTCATCACCGTGGCCAACATTGAAAGCAAAGACCCGAAGCAGATCGTCCTGGGTAACGAGAAAGTCGTTCGCCCACGTCTGACCGATGCCGAGTTTTTCTTCAAGCAGGATAAAAAGCAGAAGCTGGAAACCTTTAATCAGCGCCTGCAGAACGTTGTATTCCAGGCTCAACTGGGCAGCGTTTACGACAAGGCTGAGCGGGTTTCCAAACTGGCTGCATTCATCGCCCCACGCATTGGCGGCGACGCTCAACGTGCCGCTCGCGCTGGCCTGCTGTCCAAGTGCGACCTGGCAACAGAAATGGTCGGCGAATTCCCGGAGATGCAGGGTATTGCCGGTTACTACTACGCCAAGGCTGACGGCGAGGCAGAAGATGTCGCGCTGGCGCTGAACGAGCAGTACATGCCGCGCGGTGCTGGCGCTGAACTGCCAACCACTCTGACCGGCTCGGCCGTGGCGATTGCTGACAAGCTGGACACACTGGTCGGCATTTTCGGCATCGGCATGCTGCCCACCGGCAGTAAAGACCCGTACGCACTGCGTCGCGCGGCGCTTGGCATTCTGCGGATTCTGATCGAGAAGCAGCTGGATCTGGACCTGATCGAAACCGTGAAATTCGCGGTCTCTCAGTTCGGTGCCAAGGTCAAAGCTGCGGGCTTGTCGGAACAGGTTCTGGAGTTCGTCTTCGACCGCCTGCGTGCGCGTTATGAAGATGAAGGTGTCGAGGTTGCTGTCTACCTGTCGGTCCGTGCGTTGCAGCCCGGTTCGGCGCTGGACTTCGATCAACGTGTTCAAGCAGTCCAGGCGTTCCGCAAACTGCCGGAAGCGGCTGCCTTGGCAGCGGTGAACAAGCGCGTATCGAATCTGCTCGGCAAAGCGGAGGGCAACATTGCCCAGACCGTTGAGCCCAAGTACTTCGACAACGCCAACGAGTTCTCTCTGTACTCGGCAATCCAGCAGGCAGATCAGGCGGTACAGCCAATGGCAGAAGCCCGTCAGTACGCTGAGACTCTGGCGCGTCTTGCCGCCTTACGCGAACCTGTAGATGCCTTCTTCGAAGCGGTCATGGTCAACGCCGAGGATGCCAGCGTACGGGCCAACCGTTACGCGTTGCTGGCGCGTCTGCGTGGCCTGTTCCTGGGTGTCGCTGACATCTCGCTGCTGGGCTGACTGCTGCTGGACTAAGAAGGGGCGTAGTGTGAAGTTGCTGATCCTGGATCGGGACGGAGTGATCAACCATGACTCCGACGCTTATATAAAGTCGGTGGAGGAGTGGATTCCGATCCCTGGCTCGATCGAGGCCATCGCGCAATTGAGCAAGGCCGGCTGGACGATAGCCGTGGCTACCAACCAGTCGGGCATTGCCCGCGGTTACTACGACCTTGCAACCCTCGATGCCATGCATGCGCGCTTGCGCGAGCTGGTGGCAGAGCAGGGCGGCGAGGTCGGTTTGATCGTTTACTGTCCCCACGGGCCCGACGAAGGCTGCGATTGCCGCAAGCCGAAGCCGGGCATGCTGCAGACCATCGCCAACCACTACCAGGCGGACTTGGCGGGTCTATGGTTCGTAGGGGACAGCAGCGGTGACCTGAAGGCTGCGCTGGCCGTCGACTCACAACCGGTTTTGGTAAAAACCGGCAAAGGTGAGAAGACCATGGCCGGCACACTGCCTGCGAATACCTTGGTTTTTGACGATCTGGCGGCGGTTGCCGCAGAACTTATCCACAAAAGCGCATTGCCAGCCTAAGCGGCGGTGCGACTGATTGAGCGGGCTCAAGCCCGTACGGTAAAACTAGCTATGTCGATCATGCAGGCAATCAGAACGTTTTTCTTTTACCTGCTGCTGGGCACCAGTTCGTTGCTGTGGTGCACGCTGAGTTTCTTTATCGCGCCGTTCCTGCCGTTCCGCGCCCGCTATCGCTTCATCAATGTCTATTGGTGCCGATGCGCGCTGTGGCTGACTCGCGTGTTTCTCAACATCAAGGTAGAAGTCACCGGGCAGGAAAACGTACCGGCAACGCCTTGCGTGATTATTTCCAATCACCAGAGCACCTGGGAAACCTTCTTCCTGTCCGCGCATTTCGAACCCTTGAGCCAGGTGCTCAAGCGTGAGCTCCTGTACGTACCGTTCTTTGGTTGGGCCATGGCTATGCTGCGCCCTATCGCCATCGACCGTGACAACCCCAAGGCCGCGCTCAAGCAAATCGCCAAGAAGGGCGACGAGCTGCTCAAGGATGGCGTCTGGGTCCTGATCTTCCCCGAGGGTACCCGGGTGCCATTTGGTCAGGTGGGCAAGTTCTCCAGAGGCGGCACCGCCTTGGCCGTCAATGCTGATCTGCCGGTCCTGCCTGTCGCCCACAACGCTGGCAAGTACTGGCCGAAAGAGGGCTGGGGTAAAACACCAGGCACGATCCAGGTGGTCATTGGCGAACCCATGTATGCAGAAGGCACAGGACCCCGGGCTATCGCCGCGCTGAATGATCGCGTTCAAACCTGGAATGAAGACACTCAAAGGGCGCTGGGATCTATTGCCGCACCGGCGTCGAGCAGCGAAGAAGTCCCAACGTGACTTTTGTGGATAACCTGTGCACTGTTTTTGTTTTTTTCCGAAAAACAGGGCTCAACCCGTTGGTTTCGCTGCTTATTTCAGAAGCTCATTAACGAGCCAAAAACGTGCATAAGTTTTTATGAGCGTCTAAAACCGACTTCTTGGGAGTCGGTTTTTTTATGCCCTGCAAAAGCACCAGCCAAACTGAAATTTCGCTTCATGTTCCTTCTATCAACTCGGCAAAATCCGCCGGTTAAATGACTGATCCTTTCGGCGTAAATACCCACATGCCCATAGCGCCCACTGATTGGACAATACATTTGCCCAGGCTTAGCTTCTTTGCTCTTGCTCATCAATTCGCAAAAAACCGGTCACGAGCCTGACAGGCAAAAGCGACCTTGCGATACAAGACGGACAACTGCATGGGCGCAAATGGGAATACGCTGGCCGACCTGTCTGCCAGACGCAGCAATCACTTCAATCTGATCCGCATGCTGGCGGCCATTGCGGTGCTGATTTCTCACAGTTATCCCCTAGCACTTGGCCCGCCCGCAGTAGATCCTCTCACTGATTTAATCGGCTTTAGTCTTGGCGAACTGGCCGTCGTGACGTTTTTTGGCGTGTCAGGGTTCTTCATCTCCATGAGCCGCGACAGAGCGGGAGGAAGCCTGGATTACTTCTGTGCGCGCTTTCTGCGGATCTATCCCGGCCTGACAGTGGTTCTGTTACTCACGACGTTTTTGCTTGGGGCCATATGCACAACGCTGACCCTGAACGAGTACTTGTCGGACCGTGAAACCTATCGCTATGTCAGCGGAAACCTCTCCTTATTTGGCATGAGGTTTAGCTTGCCTGGGGTCTTCACCGACAACCCGTTACCCGGCATTAATGGCTCTTTGTGGACCTTGTTCTATGAAGTGTTGCTCTACGTTCTGGTGGGCGCATTGGGCGCAATCCACCTCTTCACCGGCCGACGTTTTGTAGGGTTTCTAGTCGCCTATGGGTGCCTCTACGTCACCTTCAAGCTCGCAGCGTTGCACATCCCTTCATTCGCAGAGTTGAGCCGGGTACAGGCGTTCTTCGCTTCGAGCTTTCCATTCGTTATCGGTATGCTGTTCTACCGTTGCCGCCAAACCATCAAACTCCGCTTATGGTGCCTCGTTCCACTGCTGGGGCTGGCAACTTGGTCGTGGCATGGAGACTACTTTTTCGAATGCCTGGTGATGGCATGGGTGTATCTGATTTTTGTCCTGGGATTCGCTAACAATCCCTGGCTGGATAGCTACAACCAGCTCGGAGACTACTCCTACGGCGTCTATATCTATGCGTTCCCCATTCAGGAGTTGCTTGCCCATATTCAAAAAGGCATAGGCCCATTGGGCATGATCGCCGAAGCGCTCCCCATCGTATTGATCACCGCTGTGCTTTCCTGGCACCTCATTGAGAAACCGAGCATGTCACTCAGGCGCAACTTCGCATTGCAGCTAGGGCTGTATATGGCCGCGTTGAAAGGTATATGGAGCAAACGGGAGCCGAGCAAATAGAAGGGTAGGGGCACCCGTTTTGCCGAATATCAGCCATGAAAAAACCCGGCGCGAAGGCCGGGTTTTTTTGAGCGGACTGGCCTCTGTCGACGGGCAACATAAATGTCATCCGTCACGCTATAAAAATCAATGACTTAAGAACGAATTGGGCAAGATTAATGACATGAACGCGTCAAACAAGATGTCATCTTCCGTCAAACGAGCGCAACTTATTGTCATTTTCCGCAAGCCAGAAAAACTGCGCGCTGACCGCACTACATCTCCGCTACGCCGCCCCACTTAAAGAGAGTTCAATGCGCAACCCAGATTGACAAATTGGCAATTTCCCTAAGGTTACAGGGATTCCATTCAGCATGGAACAGGCATTTTTCGAGCCCGATTGCTAACTGGCTTTGTCGTCCACACCAGTCTTTTAAAAGCAACGCAATTGAGCCGGAGGAGTCAGCAAACCTGTACCCCATGACCTTGTAACCAGACAGGCATCTGCTCAATGCCTTGTCACCATCAGGTCATAAAGCAACGCTAGGCTGAATAGAATGGGCCGGAATTTTCTGGTCTAGAGGAGGCCTGCCTTGTCCTCTCCGTCAATGCGAAAAAGACCAGAAGACTGCTCCGACGGCTTGATAGCGGCTGCGGAATACGTTCGCATGTCGACTGATCACCAACGCTATTCCACCGAAAACCAATCGGCTTCCATTCATGCTTACGCCCTGAGCCATGGCATGGATATCGTAAAAACCTATCGCGATGAAGGCAAAAGCGGTTTAGATATCGGGGGCCGCGATGCTCTGCGTAGGCTGCTTGATGACGTCCAAGCGGGAAATACTCAGTTTCAAGTCATTCTGGTTTATGACGTAAGTCGCTGGGGGCGTTTTCAGAACACTGACGAGAGCGCGCATTATGAATACCTCTGTACCAGCTCCGGCATTCAGGTCGTGTATTGCGCCGAGCCCTTCGAGAACGATGGTTCTCCTATGGCAACGATTTATAAAGGCATCAAGCGATCAATGGCAGGGGAGTACAGTCGCGAACTCTCTCAGAAAGTTTTCGCTGGCCAATGCCGCCTTGTGGAAAAGGGTTTCCATCAGGGCGGGCCCGCAGGGTATGGACTGCGCCGCGCTCTGATTGATGAGAAAAATGAGTTCAAGGCAGAACTGTCGCGGGGGCAGCAAAAAAGCATTCAGACGGACAGGGTCATCCTGATTCCTGGGCCTGAAGCTGAGATAGAAATCGTTCAACACATCTATCACCGATTCATCCACAACGGGATGAACGAACGCGAAATTGCTAACGCACTTAATGCTGACGGCGTGCTCACCGACTTTGATCGTCCTTGGAGCCGTAGCAGCGTCCACGAGGTGCTGACCAATGAGAAATATATTGGCAACAACGTGTACAACAAAACATCATCCAAGCTACGCAAACGTAGCAGCCGCAACCCGCCCGACAAGTGGATACGCTGTGATGGCGCATTTCAAGGAATTGTTTCACTAGAGGTTTTTACCTGCGCTCGCGAAATCATCCTGCAGCGTTCACACCGCCTAGATGATACACAAATGCTAGAACTGCTCCGCGCTTTACTTCAACAGGCAGGATCATTATCTGGGATGCTCATTGACGAGCAGGACAACATGCCCTCCAGCACTGTTTACATAAGTCGTTTTGGCGGACTTTTACGCGCCTATACCCTCATCGGTTACGCACCAGACCGAGATTATCGATATTTGGATATCAATCGGTCTCTACGACAACTACATCCACAGGTTTTTGAAGACGTAATAAAACACTTGGAAAACGCTGGAGCGAGTGTAGAAATCAGTGCTCAGAATGACGTATTAACAGTTAACGGTGAGTGGACGGCATCTGTAATTATCGCTCGCTGTCACTCAACTCCGGCAGGCACTCTTCGATGGAAACTGAGATTCGACATTAGCCTGGCACCAGATATCACCATTGCTGTGCGCATGGAGCGAGCAAACCTTCAAGTCCGGGACTATTACCTCGTTCCACTTATAGACATGGGCGCCTGGCCACAGAAAATGGCCGAAGAAAACAGCCCGTTAATAGACAGCTACTGCTTCGCAACGCTGGACGTACTTGATGGGCTTGCTGCCCGTTGCTCTCTGAAGGAGGCTTGTCGATGACCGTCCCCTCAACCGCACGCGACCGTATCGCACTTATACCTATCGCAGAAATTCACATACTTAACCCGCGAACGAGAAACAAGAAAATCCACCACGAGCTTATCGAAAACATCAAAACAGTAGGACTCAAACGCCCGATTACTCTCAGTCGCAAAGTCTTACCTCAGGGGCCTTTCTACTATGACCTTGTATGCGGACAAGGTCGTTTAGAAGCATTTCTTGCTCTGGAGGCCACTGAGATTCCAGCGTTCGTGATAGAAGCGCCGGAAGAAGATTGTCTTGTCATGAGCTTGGTGGAAAACGTCGCTCGAAGGCAGCACCGTCCGATCGACCTGATGAATGAAGTGGGACGCCTGAAAGGCCGAGGCAAAACAGATGCGGAAATCGCAACCATAATTGGCAGTACATCCTCATGGGTCAACATGATTGTTGGTCTGATTGAGCGAGGTGAAGAAAAACTCTTATCGGCGGTTGAAACCGGGCTGATCCCATTGAGCATGGCGACAGATATAGCCCGGAGCAGCGAAAGTGATATTCAGGATTTACTCACCGACGCTTACGAACGAGGGATCAGAGGAAAGAAAATCACCAAACTACGGCATCTGCTGGAGCTCCGGGCCAAGAAGGACAAGCTTGTACGCGGAAATCCCTTGGGCGTTAGCCAAAATAAGAAAAAAAGGCTTACCCCAACTGACTTGAGACATTTGTTTGAGCGGGAAGCTGAGCGCCAGCGCTTAATGGTGAAAAAGGCGGCATTTACTCACGACCGTGTGGTTTTCTCAATCCAAGCTATAAAAGAGCTTTTGGCCGTCAGTGAGTTCGAAAAGCTACTTTCTACAGAACACCTAGATTCGATGCCAAAGCTGATACAGGCTCGGCTATGGAATGGAGGAGGCTTGTGATGTCTAACCGAAAATTAAGCCCAGATAAAACACAGCCAACACATGTTCCCAAAAATGCTTTCCTGGATGAGTGCGTTCGAGTCGAAATCATTAATATTCTGCCGCTGAAGGTCTTACGTCCTGCGGTCAAAGAGAGTACTAAGTATCATCAAATTCTTGCCTCTATCCAAGATGTAGGACTAGTGGAGCCGCCAGCTGTCACACCTGCACCAGGCACCAGTGGACAATATTTTCTGCTCGATGGCCATCTGCGCATTGAAGTGCTGAAAGATTTAGGCGAGCTGAAAGTAGATTGCTTGGTAGCAACTGACGATGATACTTATTCATACAATAAACGTACTAACCGATTATCCGCTGTCCAAAGTAACAAAATGATCGTACGAGCAATGGAACGAGGCGTGTCAGCCGAAAGGCTTGGTAAAGCCCTCGGGCTATCACCGCAAACCATCAGGCAGAGATTTCGCCTGCTTAATGGTATTTGCGCAGAGGTCGTAGCCCTTTTGGGTGACACGGACTGCCCGGCCAATGTGTTTAACCTTTTACGGCAGATGAAACCCTTAAGGCAAATCGAAGCAGCAGAACTGATGATTGGGAACAAAAACCTATCGGTTCTCCTTGCTAAAGCACTATTAGCGGCCACACCACCCGACCAGCTCGTGATGATAAAAAAGCCTTCTCAAGATCATCAGGTTTCTGCGGAGTCCATGGCACGCTTGGAGCGCGAGCTAGCTGCCTTGCAGATGCAGATCAAGACAGTCGAAGAGGACTATGGGCCTGATGTCCTTCATTTGACGGTTATAAAAGGCTACCTGACCAAGCTTCTCGCCAACGCTGCCGTTGTGCGGTGGTTAGCTCGGCACCAACCAGAGTACCTGAAAGAATTCCAGTCCATTGCCGAGTTGACCGAACTGCCTTGGGCAGACAACGGGCCCGAAGATGATTCACAGAGCACCACTGCCGAGGGTTGATGGTGCCAACCGGATGTATCCAGATGCTATTCGTATTCGACATACCTCGTTGGAGGGAGATGGGATCATCCAATGGCGCATAGGCGCACGTCGTAATGTGGAAGCCGAGACTCCGTCTTGGAATTATGGCTAACGAATAATTATTGGATTTTAATAATTCGGCATAAAATCTTTGGCCTCGGCCAGACAGGTCGTTTGAATGAGCACGCAAGCGGCTCATAAGACACAGAGCCAGCCGAAGCAATCCTCAGCCACGACCCGCTCAACGGCTAACTATAGGTCGGTTGGCCCGTTGATCCGCTGCATGCCACTAGGTAATGAGAAAGACGCAGTTCGCGTCCCATGAACCGGGTTACCGTCGATTCTTCGCAAGGGTTCCCCGTCTGTACTGTTGTAGGCACCGGGTATCATTAATTTGAAAGAATGATTGTCACTGCAACCGCTCTGGCGTCAGATGAATGCCCTTTGAACGAAGCCTGAGGAAAGTCCGCAGCGACTGTCGGCCACCCTTACGATGAAAACTGGCAATCACATAAAAGCTTCCGCTGACTGTCCGCAGTGCCCAAAACGAGCCATAGCGGTCTGCATGGAGAATGTCAGAGGTTCGTAACCTGTGACCGTCTTGGAAATATCCTACTCGACTTGCCTTCACATGCCGGTACATTACGCCATACCCGCAGCAGGACACGATGATGACATTGGTAAGAAAAGCGGTAACTAGCTCAGGAAAATAGCAGCTATAAGCCCGAGCCAGGCGGTATCTGGAGTAGCTGGAAAGGCTATTCACTGGAACCTCTCCTCAATTAAACCGTTACCACTAAACCAGCATCGAAACCGGTATCTTCATTTGGATATCCACGCGGATTGCATACTACTCTGGTGCCTTCAACGTCATAGTCCACCGCTGTGTGTGAATGCCCATGTACCCACAAATTGGCCCGATCGCGACCCAAGAGATGATCCCAACGATTTGCATAGGCAGCATCCATATGACCACCAGCATGCGGGTTGCCCTGAAGGGATCGTAGCGAAGGAGCATGGTGTGTGATCACCACCGTCGCGCCGTCGTATGGCTCTTTCAGTCTCGCCCACAACCACTCTCGCGCATTCACAGACCTCTCAACCAAATCAGTTGGCCGAATACGCCGGTAATTTTCGGTACGGATTTGCCGAAAATCGTTCATTAGATTTTGGGCGCTTATGGATGCCAGTGGAGCGTTGCCGGTAGCTGAAAAATCCGTCCACGCTGTGGCACCCAGAAAGCGGACGCCTTCTATGACGACCTGTTCGAGATCAAGAATCTGGACATGACTGTCACATGCCAAGCGCATTTTCTCCAGCGTCTTGGTGAGATGACCACCGTAGTACTCGTGATTGCCAGGCACATACAGCACAGGGCAGGTGAAAGCTTTACCGGCCCAAGCAACTCCACGGGTTTTGATATCAATATCGCCGGCCAGGATCACCAAATCCACATCCAGTTTTGACGGTAGGTAGGGCTCAAACTCGTTGTGTAAATCGGAGAGCAGGTGAATGCGCATCGTCTTTTCCTCAAACGGTCACTGAGTGGCGGGGCGTCTGACATGGGCAAGCTGTCATGGGCAAACTTGTCGATGATCATCCTTCAACTCGGTCAGCTAGATAGGCCCCGAGCAATTTCATACAGCTCTAGAGGACGCGCTCTAGGACATCAGGCGCTGAAACCTTGCGCATCCCACCGCCTAGCAACACGTAAACCGTGCGGCACGTCTTGAAGAGAAACCCATCTTGGAAAACGTGTAGCGGTGAGGTTCGAACAAAGTCACCACACCTCCACTGATCGGTACTGTCATGTATGACGGTATGGGCATATAAAATCACGGGCTGACAACGGGCTTCTTGCAGATCTGCTCGCTGCACATCGCTAACATCCAAATCGACCCAAACCCAATCCCGGACTAAGCAAAAAGGCGCCTGCGGACAATGTTGCCGGACGTACGCAATCGCCTCATCGTTCTTCATTTCGGAACCAGACATTGGCTGGCCTGGCCCATAAAGCACTTCAACCACATCACTGAGGTAATGCATTTCAGACTCTCCATGCGCCAGCTGGCGCCGGTTACGTTGTCGCACAGGCGGCTAACACTGGATAAAATCCACCTGGGCCATTTGATTAGCCAAATCTCGGATAGTGGGCTTACGCAGTTGAGCTCCGCGTGCCAAGTCAGCACTCCGCAATAACAGGCCACGATGAGCTCCTCCTGCTTCCTGAGGCGGAACAATGCATTCGATCTTCGCGGGCCGGAGGGACTGGAGCAAATAGGGCGTTTTGGTCTCAAGCTGCTTGGAGATCTCAGCAGTTGGAACGTATGTCAGAAGAAAACGAACAAGCGCGGATACAGGCACTACATCTCGCTTAGCTTTGCCATGTTTCTCTTCGATAGCATTAAGGTATCCGCCCTGAATCCATTTCTTGATCACTGCAGGTTTCCACCCTGATATCTGGGCCAAGTGGTCTACGCTGAGCGCGACATCCGGATTGTTGTCTCGAACACGCTGTTCGATTTCGGCCTGATCGAACTGTAAGCCTGCAAGTCCAGGGAGAGCTGGCACATGCCCCGTCGGGCAGATCGTTCCCTGCAAAATGTCCTGGAGCACCGCGACAATCTTGGCATTGGATATGCCGTGTCTTACCGAAATGTCCTGAATTCCGATGGGGAGAGAAACCCGACCTTTCTTACGCACCCGTTTAATCAACTGGGCAACAACTGCGTCAATCTCGGTAGCTAAAAATTCGCCCGCGACTAACACAGGCCGCTCATCACGTTTGTACCGGCGGAGGCCTCCGGCTTGCACGACACGCTCAAAAAATACCTTTGAGACGTTCAGTCGACGGCGAGCCTCGGTTGCGGAAAGGTATTCAGCACGTGCTGACGCGATCTGATCAAGCGTAGAGCGGTGAATGGCGACAAAGCGACTCTTACCTTCCTGGTGAACCCTCCCGATCACAGCTTGCTTGATCACTAGGTTGGCCAGAATATCTGGAGCAACTCCTAACAAACGCGCAGCCTCTGCCGCTGAGAACCACTGCATCGCTTCAGCGTTATCAGGCCCAAACATCATCGCGCGCGTGTTGAGCCCTAAGCGCCCGTCAAAGTGTTCAGCCACTTGTGCCCTGAACTGATCCCTAACGAAATCAAAGCTGGAGGATGAGTAGGTGCTGAATAACTCCCTGTACCAAGATCCAATCCGTTCGGCGAGACCAACGCCATGGCCTGAGCGAAGTTGGTTTTGCATGTCCGCATCAAAACGTGCTGGCCAATCACTCAGCAACGACTCCAAACAACCCACCATCACCAGCGAATCTTGCAAAGGTGAAGAACTGCTGAAGCGAGGTTTAGCCATCGGCAAACCGCTTCGTTGAGCTTGGTGCTTCGCAAGTAGCGTTAAGAAGTCAGGCAACAGCGGCTCGAACCCCTGACGGCGGCAAATCTCGGTAAACCCTTTGTGCTCGCCGACACCCGCATCAGCCATCAGTGCGGATAATTTCATTGCGAACTCTGAAGCTTGGACGCTAACAGCAAGCCGTAGATCATACCCGCAGTCACAAAGCTCTAGCGTCCGTCGGTGGTAACTGATCGGTTTCTCGCAGTCGGGGCAGTTCCCAAGCAGCACAGTGCCATGGGTGGGGCAAGCTGTAACCAGCAAATGAGACCAAGCATCTTTAGCATATCCATCGGAGGCCAAGCACTCTGGACAGACCGGGGAATGGCCATTGCGAAGGTAGCTGGGTTGACCAAGGTAATGCGTTTGGCCGATGAGAGTTGTACTGAGCTGTTCCTCATTCAGCTCAAAGCATTCGCAGATTTGAGCGAGCTCTGGCGACGAGTAAGCGGCTGTTAACTTGAGCCCTCGTTCGCCCAACAGCGCCTGAGCGCAACCATAGCCGTTGAGCTCCGCTTTTCGCATCATGAGAGAGTTCAGACTTTCACCTGGTTGGAGGGCCACATTTTGGAAAAACGACATGTATGTTGCCCTCTACAGCCGGGGAATAGGGAGATGAGCTTCACGCAACACCTTCACATAAGCGGCGTTCAAATCGTGATCCGAAATGACGGTGCCAGGTGTAAACGGGTTGCCAGAAAAAGGCTGGTCATTGACTGCGTTGCGGTAGGCTTTAGCTAGACATCTAACGTCAATTATCTTGTTGGCATTATCAGTCTCGGCATGGCTGAAGAGATCGACCAACATACCGAAGCGGCCTAAGGAGGAGGCATAAAGGGACTTGATAGCTACATCGCCACTTAGCTCGAATATCCAGCCTTGTTCACTGTACGCAGCAGCCACAAGCGCAATACCCGCAGCAAAATCTTGGCGATCAGCAGCACTAATCCACGAGTAGGGGTAGATCAGCTCAGTGGCCAAACTACGACCACGTAATTGCTCATTTAGCCCCAGCAAGCGCTCAGCAGCAGGAAGACCAAGCAAAATGAGAGAGATATTGAGTTCATCACTTAATACTTTGAAGAAATCAGCCAGAGCTCTTACTTTTTGTGGGCTGTGTAGCTCTGCCAGATGTTGTACTTCATCGACGATGATCGCCCTGACTTTCGCAATTTCTAGCTGGCGCAACGCTTGATCGTACAAATCCGGTGTGCTGCATTTGCTCAGTACCCTACCACCGAGGCCACGGATAATACTTAGCGTGAGCGCACGCTGATTGGGTTCAGTTGGGGCTGTGACGCGGATCAGTGGCTTACAGATTTTGCCGTTCACCTCCTGCGTGGGAAAGTCTGCCATCAGTGCCTGAGCGACTTCTCCTTTGCCTATTCGGCTGGGGCCGAACATCGGCAAGATTTGCCGCTCACCGGCAAGGGAGGCTTCAATGACTTGAAAGGCCCGCTGATATGATCTCAACATCCGGCCATGGAAAAAGCCCTCAGAACGAATCACCTTAATGACTTCATTCGCCATCATTTTTTCCTCCGGTGGGGCGCAACTACGATTTCTGTCGGAGCAGCAGCGAGAACGGTTTCAGCAATCGGCAATTGTTGTTCAGGAGCGATCGCCGCAGCGTTGGCTTTATCGACTGTTCGTTGAGCTCTTTGATTCTCGCGAATCTTGCCCTTTGGACGTTTCTGCGCATTGGCATCTTCGATAATATTTATATGATTGATGACGTAATCTTCCCCAGACAACTCGAAGTCTGACTTATAATGTGCCTTCCGGATTTCCTTAGCCTGTTCAAAACTAATAGCAGGCATGTTCGGGTTCTTATTTTGAACCGTGACCCACTCTTTCAAGCCAAGGTCATAAATATGAACCGACCGGCAGTCAAGTGGATTAATGCACACATCTACCTTCACCGTAGAGTTTGTTTTGAAAAGCGCTGAAACATACTCGTTCTGATAGAACTGGCGCTGATAGTTAATACCTTCACGAGTGATACTTAACTTGACTTCTAAGTAATGACGACAGGCTTCCATCAATTCTTCAGCCGAAGGGGCTGGAAAAACTACATACTGCTGGCTCAGACGAGTCAACGCCTGCAATGGAGTAAACTCCTGACCAAACTTTTCGGACAAGCGATCACTCTTCTTAATATGATATGAATCCGTAATCCAGCGGATGATGACTTCGTTAAGTTTTTCGATGGTCAAGGTCGCAGATTTTTGTGCGTCTTCCAGACCATGCGTTTCCCGCTTGTCATGTGATTTCTTGGCGCCTGGCAGTTTCTTGATCAGCATCGTGTTCAACGTGCCAAAAAAACGCTCAATAAACGGTTTCTGGTAGGGGGCACCGGCAACACAGTACTCCAACATCATACCCAGGTGTTGCGACGCTTTAACGATCATAGGGCCATGGCAATCAGACCCGTTATCCAGAACCAATGTGCGGATATCTGCCGGGGCGGGCCACTCATGCACACAGCTCCATTGCGTTTTAAATGGCTCTCCCTTGGGGCTAAAAGCAAACTGCAGGGATTGCATCAACCCGACCTGGCTTGCTGCCTGAATGGTGAGGTGAATTCCAACAATGGTCATTGTTGCTGTATCGATCAAAGCATAGAAGGTAGGGCAACCAATTACGTTGCCAGAGGCATCGACAATGAAGATGTCCAAAACCGTAGAGTCACCCTCTACGCGGGCATAAGGCTCTTTAACATCGAGATAGCTACACGCATTTCGCATAATCAAACGAAAGGTGCGGGGGTTCAGCCGACCTTTGATATTTTTCAGATTTAGTCTCGCAATGAATCGGCCTACCGTACGCCTAGACACACCGCCAAGTTCAACACCGATCTCAGCTGACTTTTCTGAACACCGAATATTAATTGCATGAACAATATCCTGAATGCTAAACCTACTGCTACTGCAATACTTTGACTCGATGACGTTAAGAATGATTTCTTGAACCTCGGGTTCCATCGATAACGAATGATGAACCCCACGATCCGAAAAATGTGCAGCTAAGCAGTTTGGCGAATATGACTCTTTATAAATTCTCCAGTATCGTTCAATTGATCTTCTTGACGGTACAGTACGATGCGAGCCATATCGCCTTTGGATCTCAATGTAGATATCCTTCCAAGTAAAACCCTCAATCAGCTGCTCTACAACTCTGATGTACTCCTGCCGCTCATCTCTAGATTTAATTTCTGTGGGACTCAAGACTCGAGGTTCAAAAACCTCTTCTACCCCACATGGGGTTTCAATACGCACGACCGAGCGTAGATCCCCCGAAGCGACTGTATTGCGAAAGTCGTCATCCTGGTAGACATGAGATTCACCTAGCTGCCCAATCAGCACTACTTGCCGTGCTTTGGTATTGATCGTTCCAATTACATACGAACGACCATCTGCTCCGATGAGCGTGGCGCCAACCCTGTATCGACGCGAGCTGATGAGCCCTTCATTAACGGAAGCCATCTCAGATGTCCATTAGCTTCAGATGATCCAACGAGCCATGCGCCGCATTGACCCAGCCATCACCCGAGAAAACATTCTCCGACAAGTCCGCGCTCAGCACCCCATATGCCAATCCAAAAAAAATGTCCGCATTAGATAGTGCCCCAGATTCTTTAAGCTCTAGGGTCGGCCACCGCTTACGATTTTTTAACGCGATGCCTACCTTTTCACAGGCACCTGCCGCGCGTTCCTTTTGAGCAGGACTAAGCGCCTTTTTCAAATTTTCCAGATTGGAGATGAACACCGGAGAGAATTTCTCCTCGGTGAAGGTGATAAATTGCTTGCCATATGTGGCCAAGATGCGTTCAGCCCGAGCATGCTTATCCGCGTGCTTCTCTAAGAAAGCGCTGGGTTTGCTCTCGCAGATAAAGATCTGTCCGTCATGCCGCTCAATTTCACTGTCAGCAGTGTAAGCCACAGCCTTTTTACCGTCTTTCTTGGGCAAGTCCTGTCGGCTAATAAGCAGATTTTCGTTTTCCAGGTCGACACAGATTGACTGGTCGGATATCCGCGTGAATCCAGGCATGAGGCTGAGAAGCAGCAAGTGGTTGCGCTCAAGAAAACTCTCGCCCGCGACAATCCCATTCGCGTTGCGATCCGTCGGCACGATATAAGCTCGGCGACCCCGTTTGGTACGCTTGGCAACGTCACGTACAGGCTTAACGCCCTTATTTCTGACGGGCATAACACAACTCCAAAATCTTAAGAAAGCACCGTCAAGGCGGTGTGCGCCATGGCGATGCTTGACGCCGTAAGCGGCAAACCCCAAACTCCGACTGGATTCTGTAGAGTCCAAACAATCGACGTATAGAAATACTGCTGGCCGGCCAACCTGTCAATAGTTTTCCGTCCAAACAAAAGGGGGTTGGCATGGGTAGAAAAGTGGACACCACCTGGTACGGCACCTATTTGGAAGCAATCGCCTTCGAGAACCTCTCGGGAGATAAGTCCGTAGGCACACCAGAGTTGGCAGATCATCTGGGTGTGAAGCCAAAAACACTTGCACGAATAAGGTCTGCAGGCCGCTTCATCCATGAGGTGCTACCTGGGGTAAAGCCAGAGCAAATTCAGTGCGGTTACGCCTCGTTAGAGCTGTTATCTAAGTTATGGGGAGCCGATCCCTCGGGCGCACAGTCTCGATTGGAAAGTGTCCTGGCCAACAGGACTAAGCTGCCTGAGCTAGAAGAAGCTATTCGTCGGGTCAAGCTTGGCGAAAACAAAAGCTCCACAGAAAGCAACCTAGTCGGGCCGTCTCAGCTTGGGTTTATGGCGCGAATGGATGTCTGGATAGCATCGTCAGATTTGGTGCATTTCGATTCGTATCGGGGTACAGCGTTCAGACTCAAACCATGCCTCGGCTCCTGTCCTGGATATCTCATCAACACAGAAAACGGTCAACCGAGCGCCCTCGTCCTTTGCAAACAGGGGAGCGGCTGGCGGGATCCTGCCGGCGTTGCTAGGGAGCTGTATGAGCATGCAATAGCTCGCAGGCACACAGCCCCAGCGATCTGGTATGTCTTTGAAAAAGACAGTGCAGTGCTTCAGCACCTCGCAGAGCTAAGCATCTGGTGGGGTGGCTCGCCTACTAGTGACGATCCATGGTTACTCTTGGCCTATCTGACCGAATCAGGGAAGCTTGAGGTGCTTTTTGAGGAATACTTCTACAACCTGATAGGCAGCATGACAAAGGGCGAAGGTGCGCTTCGGCCAAATGATCTGATCGCCACTGGGGAAGCTATGGATGGCAGCAAAGCCTGCATCACAATACCTTTACGGAACATCCAGCCTATACCTGCACCGACGAAGCATCGCCCGTACTCGGAAGTACTTCGAGAGCGCTTACTGGCAATTGCCGGGCAAGGCGATGCGACGTCGCATCAAATTGACCGGTTAGCTGCTATTGACCTAGGTCTCTGACCAGCATCGGCTAAGTTGCCGGTGCTGCACACTGTAGATGTAACTGGGAGATCAAGGCGATCGGCTTTCAAACACGGAGTGCTTGAAAGCCATCAAATCGCGAAAGTCAGATGGCGATCCTGCTCCAGTCCGGTTTAGATAATGCCCTTTGATTCCAAGGGCTATTGGCCCGTCTCGATCACAACGCTGGGAATCCCCGATCATCCACACCTTGCAGGCGTCTACAGCCAACTCAGTCAGCACTGCCTCGTAGATCCGCCGATCTGGCTTGAGCGTCCCTATCTCATAGCTGAAGCCGTAGCTCTCCAAGCCAGGAAAGATGCGCTTAACAGCCGCGCCATAGGGTCGGGCCAAATTTGAACAGACCGCCACTTTCAGACCTCGCGCCTGCAATGCCTCAATGCATGACAGCGCGCCTGTGATGGGTTGGATACCGGCCAGTTCCGCGTCAAGCTCGGATTGGATACGTGCAAGCTCAGCCGACGGTACCTCAATGCCGAAGTGATCGGCAGCTTGTGCAAGATTCCAAGGATGGCGCATGAGCATCGATGCATCATCCGGCTTCGGACGCCGACCTTGCGCGATGCCTAGCTTGAGAAGCTGGCGAAATGGATGGCGCGCGTTCTCGATCCGCATGATGGTACCGAACGCATCGAAGATCACAGCTTGGACATGGCTCATACCGCGTACTCCCTCCAGACCACTGAACCTCACCCTTCATTATCGAGGCGGTCGCTGCTACCGATAAAAAGACTACCTGACAGGAGACCGTCAGGGACAGCACCTGTCCCTCTAACTACGACGTGTCGTGACACAACATCCACCATCAGGTTCTTTCCAAGCACACCCTTACGCACATTCAAGCCTAAGCAACGGCCACTTTCAGTTGTCGACCCTGCTCCCGCAGGGCTCACCGGTCACCCTCGGCGTGTACAGTCTGCTTGCTCAAGCGAGAGATGGGCGAAGCACACCTGCCGATTCGGCGAAACCCACCCCTGCATATGAGCGAAGCTTCTCAATGATCGAGCCGTTCAGCCCACGCCAGGCCAACGCCCAGCGTGAACCGAAGAAACCGAGGAAGCAATTGAGCGCGCGGAAGCTACCCTGACCTTGGTCTTGGTCTTGGTCTTGGCCTTGGCAAAGGTCAGGGACGTCAGGGTCATTCCTATACTTCCTATGAGTTTAGCTGCGCGTGATTGGCGAGTATGGTCGACTCCCCACGCTGACAGCGCGCGGTCGACCGCCGAACCGTCAATGGCGACCGACGCCAGACTTGGCTTGGCCTATGCTGGAAGGGTTGGTACGACCTTCCTGACGAAATGATGAATGGCTATGCCAAGAAGAGCCAGCTGACACGCCAAAAAAGTCATTTCTGACATCTTAAGAATATCTTAAAAATATCCTGTACGTATCTCGATGACTCAGATACTGTTCCTCACACCCAAAAGGAGGAGGCAAGATGTCTGCGGAAGAGCCAAAAGTATGGGGCGTTTTTGTCGGGGATGCCGGGGATCAGCTGGAGGCATTTAACTCAAAAGCCGGCCCTTTCCCACCGGATCCAGGTTCCTTTGGTTACATTGCTATTGGGTGGCCGGCAGTGGGGGATATGCGGCTTTACAAAGATAATTACCCAGATTTCGTTGAGAAATTTAGAATCGCCTATCCCAATGACATCGAAAGAGTTTTTAAGACCACAGCCAACATGCCATGGAATTTTGCATTCAAAATGCAAAGCGGTGACTGGGTAATGTGCCCGTCTTCTACGTCGGGGTATTTATTAGCTGGAAAAGTAGAGGGTGAGTATTTATCTAATTTTCACGGATCAAAATCATTGCCCAACACAAATACGCGTGTCGATTTTGTTCATTTAAGAAAGGTTAAATGGCTGTACGTCGTTTCGGACAAAGATCCTCGTTACGCAAAGCTTCACCGTATCGGGCAACTCACCGTTGTCCAACCCGACATTTCGGCATCAACGCTCCAAGGCATACTTAAAGGCGAGTTGTAAATTCGGTGCGGGGACAAATTACTGTTACATTGTGGCCACGTGGCCACGTGGCCACTGGTCGAGCTGGATGGCCAGTGCGTTTGCGGTCATCCATTTAGCCCTTACCGAATAGCTTCAGAAAGGCTATGTGTTTCGCCTGGCGCCACGTTTCAGTCAAGTCGTCGTTGAGCTCCAGCGCTTCGAAGATACTTTTGACCTGCTCATTTGTGATCAACTTGGCCGTGAGCATTTTCTTTAGCAGTTCGTGGCCATGCCAGACAGAAATTCCGAAATCTTGAGCCAGCTTGTGCATACCGAGGTCATCCGTGACCACAATGGCGTCTCGAATTTGGCCAAACGCAAGTACCCGACAGTCCGTAGAGGAAGGGGGAGAGCGACCAGCCGTGGTATAAACCGTCGGATTCGTTAAGACCCAGCCACGCAGCACACTTTGCGCAGCTGCTAACTGACCTTTCTCGTCGGCGCTGAGTCGCACCTGCTTCGCAACCCGCTCAGCGGCAAGATCCTCACCGTCGAACCAAGGGAACTTGAATTTCAGAGCACCGCTGCGATGCACTTCCTCTTCAACATCTTTCAGAATGGTCAGGACATAGTTTTTCTGCCCAAACCCAACCCCCAGCATTGGGCGTACACGCTTCGCAAGCCGCAGATACGCGTTGGTATCCAGCAATACGAGCGTGGACGCCGCGCTCAACGCGCGAGCTCGCCGTAAAGCGCGGAGGCATCACTGAGTGATACATCCATGATTTGCTGAACATACGACGGGCCCGTCCCGTGCTCGCGAATCATGCGTTTCAGCGCCAGGAAGAACTCCGACTGAAAAACATTCGACGCTGCGGCAATGTATTGCGCCGGTTTGGGTGGAGTCGGATCAAACAGGATCGTACTCACCAACTGCGGCGTGGAGTTGTTGCGCACCGCGTGAATTGTCCTTTCCGGTACCCGCAAGGATGGCAGATTGTTTTCCGCCGCATATCCCTGTGCCTGCTGGAACACCGTGTTCAGTGAAATTTGGTGATGCCGGGCATGCTGCTGAAGGACACTCACCTCCCCAGCTGCGCTAGGCGCTTGCGCCGCCTCGGCATACGCTAGCTGCACGCAAGCCTCAGGAAACAGCAGGGCACCGGCAAAGGCATCCGCAAAATCCTCCCCCTCGTCACTACCCGCAAGCTCAGGAGTGTAGACATGCGCTAACTCGTGGGCCATCCAAAACTTGAAGTCTTCCAGCTTGGTATCCAGGTTGACGAAGACAAAGGTGACATCTGACGCCGGCAATAGAATGTGCAACGCATTCTTGTGTTGCTGCTTTTGTCCCCAAAGAACGGGCACCAGAACCGCCCCGCACGCCTTGAACTCGGCGATCAGCGCTTCATAACCCAGCACGCTGCGCTCACCCAATCCCAATTTACTGCGTACCTGGGACGCATCGCTTTGCAAACGCGCGTAGCTGATGGAAGGCGATGAAATCTTGGTGCGTAAGGTCGGCAACTTCGGTAAAAAATCGACCAAGGGTTTAAGCAAACCGCCAATGCCCATCGCTTTCAGAATGTGTTCGTCGGTGGTTTTGGTTCCCGCCTTCTTGCGGAACGCCACCACAGGCTGATCCTCAGGTGGCGCCACCAACTGCGAAAATGACAGCTGCAGCGTTGTGGCCAGCTTGAGCAACTTGTCAGGGCGAGGAAAATCCTTACCTTTGAACCAGTTGGTAACAGACTGCGCCGAGACCCCCAACTGATCGGCCAGGTCTTTTTGTGTCCAGCCACGCTGAACGAGGGCCGCCCGAAGCGACTCGATGTGTAGGGTATTTTGCATAACAGCCAATGTAGTGCCTCGCTCGGTCAAAATCAAGTTTGATCAAGTTCTTCTCGCGCAGCATAGTCGAAACTATCATGTGCTTGAGGCGCCGACGCGTCTCTCACCGTCCTGCGCCTGGCCACAGAGGGGCGAAACCTGCGGTACCCGCTGGACGTTGGACGTAATGGTCAGACTCCTAGTCTGGCTATGTGCCGGTCGATCATATAGAAATGCCAATCCGGTAACTAGCGACCCCCGGCTAGCCAAGAATTTAGCGTCCTAATGGCTGTTTGCCTTTACCCACAAGGTCAGTCTGGATAATGTGACGGACGACACAGGCTAAAGACCTATAGGGCTGTGCTCTCTCCTACCGCGCCACGATCTTGCGCACGGCCAGGGCAGTGTCGTCACGGAGTCGGTATGGAAATGGATTGGGAATCGCTGTTCGACGAACTGTGGAGTTATGCCGCATCGGATCCTATGGAGCTGGAGACGAAGATCCGCTCGAGCTTGAAAGGCCATTCCTCAGAAGGCCTGCTCCAAGCCATTTCACTTCTGATTGCTCAGGGGCAGCACGCGACAGCCAGAACACTCCTCTGCGAGTTCCTAAAAAACCATCAGGCTGCGGAAGATATTCAGCGCAGGCTTGAACTGATCCTTCGTTTCAAAAAACATCGCGCACAGCAAACGCTCTCGATCAAGAGCAAGCAACGCAGCAAAGAGCTGCTCCTCAAAGACGTCAACGGTCTGGTCGCGTCTGGCAAGTTACAAGCTGCCGAGTCGCTCCTCCTGGAAGCAATTTATACGTTTGAAGAGCCTGACTATCTAAACCTGCTAAGTCGCGTTTACATGCTACAACGCCGCCCCATAGATGGGGCCAAAGCCATGCAGCGCGCTTTATTGCTGAGGCGCCAACAGCAGGCCTTTGTCGAAGTAGCGCCTGAAGAGTCGACGGATAATCTTCCGACAGCCAGTGACCTGGCTTTCCTCAACGACTCAGCTGAACGCCTAACGACCTTAGAAAGCCCACTCCCCCCGATCAACAAGGCGTTGACCGAAACAGTCGATGATTCGCTCAACTTCATTCAGCACACGGCATCTCATTACCCCTCGCTGAAAACTGACGGCTGGTGGGAAGGCCAATCAGAATCAAAGCCTTCTGAAGATCCAATGTGCCTCAGTAAACCTGAAGCCGGTGATTTACCTGATACGGCTTCAGCAGGTTCAGACGACTCCACCGAAGAGCACGCAGCTGAGGACGAGACCGCTCCGTCCGCCTCCATAAAAACCATTCTCAAACTCACCCATCCGAGGAAAGAGGCAGAGGCAGGAGAGGGATTAACCAAGGTCAAGGTATTCAACAAATCCGGGCGCTCGTTAACCTCTATTCAGCCAACAAGATTGGACACTCCAGAACCATCGGATTCTGATGGCCCTCCATCGCACGTCATTCCATCGCTAGTCACGGAGGCTTCCGCTCCCACGTCTCCAATTCAAGATGAGATATCCGATGAGAACGATGAGGATGAGGATGAGGATGAGGATGAGGATGAGGATGAGGATGGTGAAGACCTCGCATTAACCGATCTGGAGCTAGACCTCGCTACTCCGCCCCAGCCGAACTTGGGGCTTGAAGCCCTTGAAGATGACCTCGACCTCGACCTCGATCATGACTTGTATGACCTGACCATTATCGAACTTGGGGCAGGCCTCGAAGAAGAAACTCGCACTGATCTAGATGACTTCCGTGATCTTGATGATGACTATGCGGCTTATGCCTTTGACCCGGATGAAGTCTTTGACGGTGAGGAGGCTGTAACTGCAGAGTCAAATGATTGGCTCGCTGACAAACTCTCACGCGAAGAGCGTGCGCTTCAGAAAGCCGCTGAGTTGATCGGGAAGGCCAACTGGCCGCTCAGCACACTCTCTCTTGTTCAACAGATTTTTGTGATGAGTGGCTGGGGGCAGACTCGTCTCGCACTTGAGAGAGAAATCGAAAAAGGACTCGTCCCTCAAGAGCTGATCTTGGCTGCTCATATCAAAGTGATCTGGTCTGAGAATGATATCTACTGGATCGCTTTTGATAAAAATGGGAGTAGTAGCCTGTCCTACTACGCGTTGTCATGGCCCACAGCCTTGCTGATCGTCCGCTCTTTTGAATCACTGCCACAGGTGGAAGAAATAGAGGTTTTCCTAGAAAGTCTCTTTGCTTCCTGGTACGAGAACACTGTCCTGCGCCGCGCATTTAAAGCATTTTCTCGGTATCTGTGGTTCAGGTTTGCTAATTTGGAAGGCTGCCTACCCGCTAATCAGCCCTTTGACTTCTGCGATCCTCACGAGCTACCTGCTGAGGAATACAGTGATTTGGGGCTATGCGATGTGCTGGAAATCGAAAAAACCGAGATCCTTCGGGCCTACGGCGTATTTAAAACCAAACATCCACAAGAGCCTAGTTGCTATTTTAGTGACAAACCACTTGTAGAAGAAAAGCCACCGCTTAATGCCGAAAAGCGGACTAAGAAACAAAAAACTGAGGACACGAATACTTCTCAAGAGACTGAGGTTGAAGATGAGACCATTGACGATGGTGCCTATGAAGCGCCATCACATTGGTCAGCAGAGTCGCTCACATCTGCCTTGCATGCACAAAGTACCGACCTAACCTTGCCAAACATTGAACCGTAACGGATATAGGACTAGCGCATGAAGCCCCTCAGACTTACACATGTACCAGGTTGCTGGGTCAGCCAAAAATTACCCAGCGGCGAAGAGGAGCGTCGGGGCATCGTCAAAATGGCTATTGCTAAAGAATCCGAAGATCAACTTCAGGTTCACTGGTTTAGCCCTGAGAAAAAGCTGGCCTATGTCGATGCTTACGCCGTGCGCTCAGGCTTTCAAAATGGCATGGACGTGGTCGATGATACCCCTGGCAGCGGAGTCCTCTCGCTAGGGCTGGGTGTCATCATGCAACAACGCACCTTGGCAGGTAGCGAACAAGTGTTGGTGGACTTTCCTGAACGTGGTGAGCGCCATTGGTTGCCTTATCAATACCTGCGTCAGGTGAAAGGCGTTAAGCATCGGTTTGTCACAGCCAGCAAAGGGGAACCAATCGATGCCGAGCGTATGCGCATGCGCATGTTGGCTCATGCCATTAAGGTGTGGAATGAAAACACTGGTGCTCTTTCTCACCTGGAAATTGAGCCGCTGCCTCACCAGATTCACCTGGTGCACCACATCCTCGCATCCGGCAACTTCAACTGGTTGATTGCGGATGATGTGGGATTGGGTAAGACCATCGAGACTGGAATGTTGCTGCACGCCCTGCAGCAACGAGACCTGGCCAAACGCATCCTGCTGATCACGCCCGCAGGCCTGACCAAACAATGGCAGGAGGAGCTGTACCACAAGTTCAAACTGGAAGACTTCGAGATCTATGGGGAAGACTTTTTCATCAATGAACCCCGCCAATGGAAGATGCACGACTGCGTCATCGGCTCCATGGATCGTCTAAAACAAGTCGACCACCTGGAAAGCCTGCTCCAGGCAGAGCCATGGGATCTGGTGATCTTTGACGAAGGGCATCGACTCAGCCGCCGCCAGTACGGACAGAAGCTGGACAGCTCTGAACGCTATGACTTGGCAAAGAACCTACGCAGCCAAACCAAACACATGCTGTTATTGAGCGCGACTCCTCATCAAGGCATGCAGGACAAGTTCGTGGCACTGCTAGAGCTACTCCGCCCTGAGCGTCGCACCGAGCTGATGATGCTCAACATGAATCCAGAAATTCTGCATGACATGGTGTTCCGCAACCATAAAGCTGACGTAACCGATGCGGAAGGAAACTTCATCTTCCAGGGCAAAATAACCAGTGCCTTGCAGGTGCCCAGCAGCCATGAATCCATCGAGTTCGATAAAACGCTTCAAGCCTATTTGCGCAAAGGCTATGGCGCAGGTGAAGCGCTAGGCCGTATCGGTAACGCCATTGGCTTCGTCATGACGGTTTATCGCAAGCTGGCCGCCTCCAGCGCAGCAGCCATTCACCGGGCGCTATGCAATCGTCTTCAGCGCCTTCTCGACGATGAAGCCAACGCTACCTCAGAAGACGAACCCAGCGATGAACGCTATCTAGGTGAGTGGGAAGAGCAATTCACCAGTGATGCCCGCGAATTCTTTGCCGGTGAAGTCCAGTTGTTGAAAGACCTTATTGATGAGGCCGCTGCGCTCAAAGCCAACGACCTCAAACTGAAGCTGTTTATCGAAGATATTATCGGCAAGATCCACGCAGCCAACCCCGACGAGAAAGTGCTAGTTTTTACCGAATACCGAACTACTCAAAACTACCTGCGTGATACCTTGGCCAACCACTATGGCAGCGAACAGGTCGAGTTAATCAATGGCTCAATGCAGCATGCCGAACGGCGTGAAGCCATCAAACGCTTTGAGGAACAAGGACGATTCCTGATCTCGACCGAGGCAGGCGGGGAAGGCATCAACCTCCAGAGCAAGTGCAACGTCATGGTCAACTACGACCTACCCTGGAACCCCATGCGCCTCGTGCAACGCATCGGTCGTTTGTATCGCTATGGGCAGAAAAAGAAGGTCGTCGTGTTTAACATCCAGCAAGCTGACAGCTTGGATCAGAACATCGTAGACCTGATGTATGAGCGTATCGACAACGTGGTGACTGACATGGCCGAGGTTCAGCAGCATGAATTTAACGAAGGCCTTAAAGACGAAATCCTCGGTGAGCTAGCCGAGTTGATTGATGTGGAAGACATCCTGCAACAAGCCACAAAACTCGGTATCGACCGAACCAGAGAGCGCATCGATGAAGCGTTAAAACAGGCACGTACTGCTGCAGCCAAACAACGTGAGCTGTTTGCCCACGCCGCCACCAGTGACCCAAATGAACTGCGCGACGAGCTAGAAATCACCGTCGATCACCTCTACAGTTTTGTCCTGGGCATGTTCGATCAGCTTGGTATAGAGGTAGCAGAACGCAGCCATAAAGAGCGGCTGTGGCGTATTCGCCTATCTGAGCAAGTGATACGTGAAATGGGCCTATCACCCAAAGCCTCACATCGCATGGACGTTACCCTGGATCGCATGATAGCCGCTAATCGCCCTAACACCCATATGCTTGACCTCAACTCCAATCTCATGCAGTACCTGCTTGGTAAAGCCTGCGAGTACGACTTCGGTGGTTTAGCTGCAATGCTCAATTCACCTGAACTCGGCGAGGGTGCACTGCTCGGTGCCATGCTGCGATGGCAAGGCCCACAGGGCAAACGCATGCGGCAGGAGTTTGTGGCCATTCAGGTTAACGATGGTAAAGCCAAACTAAACCCAGCAAAAGCCAGCCAATGGCTACTGAAGCCAGCGGAATACAGCCTCCTGAGCCCCGATGGCCAAGCCTCCAAAACACTATTCAAGTCCGCAGAAGAGATGGCAAACCAACGCCTGGCTGATGCAAGTAACCGCTACCTGATACCAGAGAATTTGGACTGGGCTGCCGCAGGCTGGACGCAGCAGCACTGAGTTCGCACACTTTAGGCCTAAGCGCCGCATCGTCTTATTAAGGAAGAACAACATGAGTCAACACGACGCCAGCCTGCATGACCTAATTCTTCAATTGATCCCGAAGGATGGCAGCAGCATCGGCAATATCAAGCTTCAGCAGCAGTTGACCGAGGCGGCAGCGTTCAGCTTCAGCGAAAAGGACTACTGGCTCGTTCGAGATGCTCTGATTGGCGATGGTGTGTTGGGCAAAGGCCAAGGTCGTGGGGGGTCAGTATTTCTGGCACAACCGTCAACTAGCAGACCGTCATCTCTGGCAGACCAGGTACTTGCCAAACATCGCCCACAGACTGAAGACAACCAGACGACCTCAAATTCAGGCCTGGGCGTAGATCCTTATGCCACCTATCAGTACGATACCAAGGCCACCAGCCGCCCGGACGTGGGCGTGCAGGAGCAGTTCAATGCCAGAAAGCCGCCCAAGCAGTATCGCTACGACTCCAGCCTGGCGCCGGAACTGTGCTGGGATGAAAGCGCCGAGCGCAACTTTGCCGAATGGTTGCTCAACCTCGTGACAGAGGCCGCTGAGCAAGGAGAATCCAGCGTATTTGCTCAGAAGCAGGTGTGGAAAGGCAACGGCGAACGCTTCAACAGCCTCAGCCAATGCGCGGCACGCTTAAAAAGCCTGACTCAACCCTTCCTGAACTGGGCAGGCAAGGCAGAACGTCAACAGATCAGCGTGCCCACGGTGCCGCTCTTTGTGCATGAGCGGCACTCAACGCAGAACATCTTGAAAACCCTGGAATCCCACCGGGCCGCCGGCACCATGCTGGATTTGTTTGGCGACAATGCTGACAAGGATGTTGCCGACCAACTCGACGCCTACACCCATAAGGAACAGTGGGCCAATCGCCTGATCCTCGGTGACTCCCTGCAAGTGATGAACTCCTTATTGGAGTATGAAGGCATGGGGGGGCAAGTACAGATGGTCTATTTTGACCCACCCTATGGAATCAAGTTTGGTTCTAACTTTCAGCCATTTGTCAGAAACAAATCTGTCTCATCACAGAACAAAGATGAGGAAATGTCCCGCGAGCCTGAAATGGTGAAAGCTTATAGAGATACCTGGGAGTTAGGATTGCACTCCTATCTTTCTTACCTAAGGGATAGGCTTTTACTTGCAAGAGAGATATTGAGTGAGAGCGGAAGTGTTTTTGTTCAAATATCTGACGATAATTTACATCATGTGCGCGAGGTAATGGATGAGGTTTTTGGAGAAGAAAATTTTGTTTCCTTGATCACCTTTGCTAAAGCTGGTGGTGGACTCGCGTCTACCAGCCGAATTTCTGCCCGAGTTGATTATATCGTTTGGTACTCAAGAAATAGGGCATCCATGCGATATGTACCAATTTATGAGCGAAGAGAAAACCCACTAACTGAAGGTTTTGATCTTCTTATGCTTGAAGATGGAAGCATGAGAAGAGCAACTCCTGATGAGCGAGCTGGCGAAATTCCTCTGCCAAAGGGGGCGAAGCCATTTATGTCTGTCACCTTCACAAAACCTGGGCCAGGATCTAAATATAATTTTGAGTACAAGGGGAAAACATACAATTCTGGCAGGCGATGGTGGGGTCTACCAAAAGAGTCTCTGAAAAAAGTTTCAGAGTTGAATCGAATTCACTTAACTGCAAACGAAATGCGCTTCGTTAAATATTTTGACGACTTTCCATATAAAACAATGAGTAACTTGTGGGACAAACTTGGGGGAGCATCTAGTCCGATTTATGTTGTCCAAACAAGCCCTGAGGTTATTAAGCGATGTATCTTAATGACTACAGAGCCTGGAGACTTAGTCTTAGATATAACTTGCGGCTCAGGAACAACTGCAACAGTTGCTGAGCAATGGGGGCGACGCTGGATAACTTGTGATACTTCGCGCGTCCCACTGTCCTTGGCACGCCAACGCCTGCTAACCGCAACTTTCCCTTGGTATGAGTTAAAAAACCCTGCGCGCGGCCCCTCTGGCGGTTTCATTTTCAAACGTAAGCAAAACCGCAAAGGGGAAGAAGTAGGGGGCTTATTTCCACGCATTACACTGAAGTCCATCGCTAATAACGAGGAGCCTGAAACCGTTACCCTCGTAGATCGGCCAGAAATCAATAACAGCGTCACTCGCGTATGCGGCCCCTTCACGGTCGAAGCCACAATTCAGGCCGCTCACTCACTAGAGGTAGGAGGCGCCACCCAAGCAGCGGAACAAGCCGCTGGCTACAACGTGCGCAGTTACCTGGATCGCATGATCGACATTCTGCGACGCAGCCATAACCTTCGACTGCCGGGTAACCGCAGCCTTAAGCTGGAACAAGTTCGGGTGCTGGATAACGACTTCCTCCATGCCGAAGCCGTGGATGAGCAGGAACAGCGTATCGCTATTGTCTTTGGCCCCGAGGATGGTGCGATCAGCTCCGACCAGGTGTTCGAAGCCGCCAGTGAGGCGTACTTCCTCAAATACAGTCAGCTGTTCTTCTTCGGCTTTGCCATCCAGGCCAAGGCCCGTGAGCTGGTGGATGACCGAAAGCGCCTACGTTTGCCCTGTACCTACATCAGTGTTACTCCGGATGTAGCGATGGATGACCTACTCAAGACTAACCACACCGATCAGCTGTTCTCGATCACCGGGTTGCCGGATGCCCGCATTATGTCTGCGGGTCTGCGTGATGACGGTCGGGAGATTTATCAAGTTGAACTGCTGGGGCTGGATACCTTCCGCCCTGACACCATGGCTACTGAATCGTTTGAGCCGGAAAACCTGCCGTGCTGGATGCTCGATACCAGCTACAACGGCATGGCCTTCTGCGCCAGCCAGGTGTTTTTCCCACGTACCGGTGCTTGGGACAACCTGCAAAAGTCACTCAAAGGCCAGTTCAACGACAGTGTATGGGAGCACTTGGCCGGTACCACCAGTGAACCCTTTGTCGCTGACAGCAAGGGCCAGATCGCCATCAAGGTGATAGATGAACGCGGTAACGAGTTGATGCGCGTGCTGAACGTGGCGGAGGCGAAATAATGACTGGAAATACCGCAGTACCGGTCAGCGAAGTACCGGAACCCATTATCAACTCGCCTTACGTCGAGCCGACTCACCACTGGAAAGTGGCCGTCGGTAAAGCGCCGATCAAAGCGGAAGGCCGCCGTCCGGCTTACTACTTCTACCGGGTACCAGAAGGGGCCGGTACGGGTCGCAAAAACAAGCGACAGACCGAACTTCTGGGTGATACCGACATTGGCTCCCAGGAAGAATTGGGGCAGGTCAATCGTATCCGCCAATGTCTTGATGAGTGGCGAGCTGGCAAGTTAACCGGCACCCCTTATGACGGCGCCTCTAGGGTCACCAAAGAGCTGATTGAGCTTTGGCGCGCCGGGGATCGCGGGCAACGCCTGTTCTTTGCACAGATTGAAGCAGCGGAAACCATCATTTTTCTAGTGGAAGCCGCAGACGTCTATAAGAAGGGACTCGTCGGCATCCCGAAGGATGAGCCGGGCCCAGAAGGAAAAGCCAAAGGGCTGCGCGCCTTTACGCGTTACGCAAGCAAGATGGCGACCGGCTCGGGTAAAACCACTGTCATGGGGATGCTGGCTGCTTGGTCGATTCTCAACCGAGTTGCAGCGCCGACAGATGACCGTTTCTCCGATACGGTGCTGATTGTTTGCCCCAACGTCACCATCCGCGAGCGCCTCAAAGAACTAGACCCGCTGCTGGGCGACTTGTCGCTCTACCGCACCCGCCAACTGGTGCCCGTGCAACGCATGGAAGAACTACGTAGGGGTGAGGTGATGATCGCCAACTGGCACAAACTCGCCAAGCTGGAGAGCAACACCGTCAATGGCGATTCGGCGAAAGTTGTGAAGACTGGCGAGGCGGTTGAGATCACCAAACAGTCGGGCAAGGACAAAGGCAAAGTAGAAGTTAAATACTTTGAGTCCGATGCTGCCTGGTTCAAGCGCATGCGCCAGGAGCTGGGTACAGGACGAGGGCGCAGCCCTCATTGGCTGGTGTTCAATGATGAGGCTCACCACGCCTATCGGCGTGGTGACAACCTCGATGAAGAGGGAGAAACCTCACTCGAAGAGGACAAAGACACCGCCAAGAAGAATGCCAAAGAAGCCACCATTTGGATCGAAGGCCTCGACCGCATCAACAAACTTGCTAACGGTCGCAAGAACGGCATCAGTCTCTGCCTAGACCTTTCCGCCACACCGTTTTACATCCAGGGTTCGGGAAATGAGGTCGGCAAACCTTTCCCATGGATCGTTTCCGACTTCGGCTTGCTCGACGCTATCGAATCCGGCTTGGTGAAGATTCCGGAGCTGCCAACTGCTGATGTAGGCGGCACCGAAGAAGCTGCCTATTTCAACGTCTGGCGCTGGGTGGAAGCCAAAGCAGAAGAAGATGGCCATGGTAAAAAACTTACACCACAGTTAGTGATGAACTACGCCAGTACGCCCATTACTCTACTCGCAACCGATTGGTACAAGAAGTTCCAGGAATGGGAGCTGCTGCATAAAGAGAAACAACGATATCCCATTCCTCCCGTGTTCATCGTGGTTTGCCGCGATACCAAGGTTGCCAAGGAAGTCCATGGTTGGCTCGCCAACAACGAAGGCGGCTATGGTGAAGCCCCCGGGTGGTTCCGCAATGTCCCAGGCAAAGAACTCACTGTTCGGGTTGATTCTAAGATCGCGGAGGAAATGGAGGCAGGTAGCGGTAGCGATGAGGTGAGGCGTATGCGCTTTATCCTCAACACTATCGGTAAAGCTAAATGGCCTGGCGATAAAGTGCCTGAAGAGTGGTCAGATCTGGTGCGCAAGCACAATGACAAACTCAACAGCGACGACGATGAGCAAGAGAGCGATAATCAAGGCCTGCAATGGATCGACGAGCGCATTCCGCCGGGACGGGATATCCGCTGTATCGTCTCCGTATCCATGCTAGCCGAGGGCTGGGATGCCAACACGGTTACCCATATCGTCGGGCTACGTCCGTTTGGTTCGCAGCTCCTATGCGAGCAAGTAGTAGGGCGCGCACTGCGTCGTGCCAGCTATGTAGTTAATGAAGATACAGGGCTATTCACTGAAGAGACGGCCAAGGTATTTGGCGTGCCCTTTGAGTTGGTTCCATTCAAAACCCGCTCGGTTAATCCGACAGTTTCAGAGCGTGAGCAGCATCATATCTTCTCGATGCCCGAGCGCGAACAGTACCGCATCGACTTCCCCATCGTCATGGGCTACCAAGAGGTAAATCATCTCGATGTTGTGGTTGATTGGTCTCAAGTAGCCCAGGTCACTATCGACCCTATGACACTGCCGACAACTGTTCAGGTAGGGCAAATGGTAGCGGATGATGGCAGCCTTACCGCTTTTGGCGCAGGGAAGAAATCCTCAGTGACATTGGCTGAATGGCGAGATCTTTTCCGTGATCAGCAGGTTGCCTTCATCTTGGCCAAAGAAATCTGCAAACAGTGGCGCACTGAGCGTGGTGACAGCGTGCCGATAGCAACGCTGTTTCCAAAGGTACTGAATGCTTGCTCGCGTTTCTTACGAGAGAAACTCGTTCTCAAGGGTGACTCTCATACCTGCGACGTACTGGCCAGCGGTAACTACACACAGTCAGTGATCGGTAGCCTCTACAACGCTTTGCAAAGCGGCACAGAGGAAAGACACGGGTTCTTGCCTGTAATTCCTCAGGGTTCCGCCGGGCTAGCAAGCACGTTGTATGTGGACTTTCATACAACTAAGCCTGTGCGCGCTGTTACCAAGAGCCATCTAAATTTGATGGTGGCCGATACCGCTAAGTGGGAACAGAGTGCAGGCTTTTTGCTCGACATTCACCCCGGAGTCTTGAAGTGGGTGAAGAATGACCGTTTAGGCTTTGCCATCAGTTATCGCAAGCAAAACATCAAGCACAACTATGTGCCTGACTTCATTGCTGAGCTTGATATCGAGATGAAGGTCATTATTGAGATCAAGGGTCAGTACAACGATGACGCGGATCTCAAAGCCAAGGCAGCTCAGCGCTGGGTTGATGCAGTGAACCGCAGCGGTGAGCACGGACTATGGCATTACATGGTCGTGCAGGATCCAAGCAAGCTAGGTGTGGAACTCAACCAGCTCAGTCTGGAAAAGCTTCAAGGAAACGCGGCTTAACCTGTTACAGCCAGTGAGAGGGAACCTCTAGCGAGAAGTTTTTGGCCACTATATTTAAAGTGGCCAGGATTTCGTGATGGCGCTTAGCGTCCTCTGCCTGCCAAAAAGCTTTTCCATCCAGCAGCCCCTTCAACTCGACCAAATTGTACATCCCCAGCCGGTGAAAATTCCCCCAGCTGGGAACTCCAAAAAGATTGTAGATCACGACTGTGGCATCTCGCTCACTAGCCAGGCGCTTCTCGCCAACCAGCTTTTCAGAAGCCTCCTTGGCATCATCATGATCGTCGTAGGTATTCAGCAGTTTCACAGTGTGATTCTCATAAAATTCATTCGCATTTTACAGGATAGTTTTACTGGACAGCACAAGGAGTAAGTTACGGGAGTCCGACCCAGCATGATGAAATCAGCAGGTCTCGAGGAGTACAAGACCAAGCATCGCCTTGCAGAGACATTTTTGGCTGATTTGCCAACTGATCAGTAGCTTAGACGATCATGTAAAACGAGAAAGCCCCCGCTGATTTACATCAGCAGGGGCTTTCTATTTCAGGTTATCGCTCAATAATTTTAACCGAATCCTTTAACTCTGGCCGAAAAGGCAAATAACTTTGCCCACCTACACTGGCTGGCTGGCTGGCTGGCTGGCTGGCTGGCTGGCTGGCTGGCTGGCTCAGCA
>Ga0247731_1000066_pt1 | contig 34530 bp, 30 predicted proteins | sample UWRJL088202R2_FD_180938 | JGI IMG/M metagenome (GOLD analysis project Ga0247731, IMG submission 180938) | Plant litter microbial communities from Arlington Agricultural Research Station in Wisconsin, United States - UWRJ-L088-202R-2 | ecosystem: Environmental > Terrestrial > Plant litter >...
CCAATAAAAAAATAAAAAAAAAAAAAAATAAAAAAAAAATTTTTTAAAAAAAAAAAAAAAAAAAAAAAATTAAAAAAAAAAAAAAAAACAACTATGAAAAAAAAAATTAGAAGGAATTTAGAAAGAATTTGCACAACATTCACCGATAAAATTGAAAGTCTTTTAGACACCTACCCAATTGGAACATGCTATTTAATTGGACATTGTTTAGCTGAAGGATTCAAGAAAGCTGGATACAACGCCAAAGAGGTTACAGGTACAGCAATATTCAAAGACAAAAACGAGAAGAATATCATCTATGGAAAATCAATTTGCAAAGGAAAAAATATCGGTATCTATCACACGTGGTGTGTTTTAGAAATTGACAATCACAAGATTATTATTGACCCGAGCTTTAAGTACAATAAGATAGCTATAAAGGAATATTATGACATTAAACCCAATAAAAATATTCCTGACTTTATTATAACTGAAAACGCAAATCAATGGCTTTACAACTATATAGAGGATTCGACTTTAATTGGCTTTTCTAAAAGTTGCTTATTGCTGATAAAACAGTCATTAATTAAAGAATTAGTTGACACTGTAGAAAATTCTATAATGCTATTTTCAAACGAAAAAAATGTAGCGTAAAGATGCTTTTTTTATTAGAAAACAGAAAATATTTATCTGTCTTATCTCCATTGATAAACAAAAAAGATTTGAGAAGCATCCGTAAATGGTGCGTAAAAAATCGACTTCAGATTTACAAAGATTCGTCTGGAGAGTTTGTAAACGAGAATGAATTTGAAATTGCTTACAACTTACCCATAGTTACTAGGTTGAAGGAAGAATATGGCGATTGCTGGCAAGAATATTTCAAATTATATCAAACTGGAAAATTATACGAAGTACTTTCATTTAAATCATCAGTAAGCATGAAAGAATCAAGATATAATCCAAAAGGAAAGTTGTCAAGTAAAATTTTTGAAGGTTCATAAAAATTAATTATCCTCGCACTAACTATTAAATTATGAAAATACTTAAATATAAAAAATTTGTCGGTTTACACATTGTTTGCAAAAAATGCAGCAAACTTGTTGAGGTATCTCAGTCCCCTTATAAAGATTGCAAACATCCAATTGATAGGCAAAAGTATAAGGCGATTGTCAAAATTAATGGAAGCCGTAAAACAAGGGATTTAGTTGCGGTTGAATATAATGAGGCAATAAAGGAACTGTTGGCTTTTAAAGATGAATTATCTAACCCAATAAAGTTTGAAATCCCTGTTTCCAAAGTTGAGACTGCATTTACTTTACTGACCGATTTCATAATGATGTATAGTGATTGGTTGGAAAATGTTGATGTTCCAAAGTACGAGCAAAAGCAGAGGTCATCAAAATATATCAAAGAGACAGTTGGTTACGTAATGAAGTTCAGCAAGTTCCTGAAAAGCAAAGGTCACAACTTAGAGACACTGACCATTTATCAAATCGATAAATTTTTGTTGGGTGACTTCTATGAAGAATTGGAAGCCAAAATAGGAAGCGCCGCGACCTTTAACCATAATTTGAGAGCAATAAAAAATTTTTATAACTTCTTGGTTAACGAAAAGGAATTGCTAATTCCCAATATTCCAAAGAAAATGAAACTGAAATATGAGAATCCAAATCCGACGAGTATTGCTGACCATGATTTCAAGACCTTGCTCGAAAAGATTACACCAGAAGATTCAATCGAAATTCTGAAAAGCGGAATAAAAAAGAATCGATTTAGGCCTTACACTAAGTTAGGAATTGAACTCTGTGCATATACTGGAATGAGATTAGAAGAAGTCACATCACTAAAGTACTCAGATATCGTTGTCGATGAAAATGGAGAATTGGAAAGTCTAATTGGAACAGATTTAAAATTTGAGCGTGCTCACAACTGGGACAATACCAAAGCTAAAAAGGTTGTTCATATACCAATTTCGCCTGAGTTAAGTAATTTGTTAGTTAGCTTGGATTATAAAAACAATATTGGGATTGATAAATATTTAATTGCTGGCAATGATAATATTACGAGAAGCACTTTAGCCAAACAGCTCAGTCATTCATTTACGTTTTATAGAAACCAATCAGGTCTGAGCAAGGATTTCAGTATTAAACACCTCAGGAAAACATTTTTGACAAAACTTCATCTGCAAACAGGTTTAACCGAGTCTATGGGATATCAAAAAACCTCGAGTGTGGTTTTGAAAAACTACATTGATAAAAGAGCGGTTGTAAAGGAAGTTGCTAAAAGAGGGTTTTCATATTTCTAATGGCGAACTGTCAACTGTCGAGGTAGCTGAATAAGCCCAACTAGGTAATTGAATAATGCTGAAAGGTAATTGGAAAATTGCCAGCTTACCATTAGCAGATTACCCCATTATAAGATTAATTATAAGATTAAAAAATAAGAATATAAATAATATAATTATATTAATGTAATCGGCAGATTACCTCTATTTAGAATACTTCTTACAATTTTTATTTCTCTTTTCTTTTTACGGAATCAGTCCAAGGATAGAATATTTGAAGACAAAAACCGTAAAGCAACTTTTAAGTTACTTCGGGTCTAAATCTTTACTTCCAAGAATCAAATTAGCTTTAAACGATATTCTTATGAGTATCTATTAATATTCCATTACAATTATAAAAATTATCCCAAGGGATTTAACTCTTAAATAATACCAATATGAATTTCACTTCTTTAGACGATGCTTTGAACAAAAGCTTCATCAAATCCCTCCCACATCTTACACGATTGGATTTATCCGCCAACGAAATAAAACATATCGAATTAGTTTTATCATTTACCGAAAAAGGGAATGAGTTCTATATGAATTATTCCAATATTGCTAATTATCTACACCTGGGCAATACTAAAAATAAGGCCAAGTCTGTCGGTAACATAGTTGCAAAGGCAAAAGCGAAAGGCTATATCACATCAGAAACTACACATCACTTTAATGGGAAAAACGGAGGTTCTTCTGCTAACTTAAAAGTTAACAAGATACTTCTTGAAACCCAAATTCACGAAGCTTTTAATCGTGATACTGAAACGACTACAAAAGACCAAATAAGCCGATTAGAGGCAACAACTACAGAAGAGGTGGATAAGGTGCCCAGTCGTGAATTAAATTCCGTAAAATCCTTTATTGAAGAACTACAGAAACTGGATGAACAGGTTGACAATATTATTAAATATGACAAACTGGAGCCAGTGGTTGACAAACCTAATTCAGTTAGCGATGACAAAGATGTGCAGAGCTACATAAATATTAAAACTTTAGGTGAGTTCGAGGTAATGTTGAAACGCTTAATAAGAAAGGAAAGTATGACAGGCAAAAAATCAGCAATTCAGTATTTGATAGATAATTCAGAAGGATGGGATATAAGGGAAATGAAAAAAGCATTTGAGGCACTTGTTTTAAAACCACTCTTTTAATAATTGATATTTGCAAAGTAGACCATAATTGTTCTGTTTGGAATAAGTGAGACTTATGTCAGCCATACTTAAAGCTATATAAAGCTTCTTAATATAAGCCAATTTGGCTGTGCCCTACAGATTTGCACAACTGCATGATTTTCATAAGATAATTGAGCCTGAATGTTCAATTATCTTATTTCTTTTCAGTCGAAAGCTGGCATGGCAGATATGGTTTGGTTATCTTCATAGAATAAAAAAACAGTAAATATGAACAATCAAATTTCAAACTTTAATTTCCCGACAGACAACTCCTCTAGCACTAATCTTAAGTACGACATCATTTCAAGTAAGTTTGCAACAGGATTTCGTAACCACCAAATGCGTACGGAACCATCTACTTCGCTAGGAGTTACCTTTGGAATTATCTCGGCGGTGTTTCAGATGATTCTGGCGTTGCTCATGATGCTTATTTTTGCAATTAGATGGGCTATAAACAAATCTAAGTAACATCGATAAAATCATTAATTACAAGGTTTCCACTTTGCTGATTAAATTGAGAGTAGAAAATATTCAGTTTTAATGTTTTTCTAAGATGAATTAGAAATTTATCGATATCACTGGTTGATTTATTCTGTGATACAATAACAAGCTTATCAGCTCTGTTATTTTCACTGAAAAAGCAGTATTCAATAAGTTGACCTAATGCAATTCTAACACATGTGCGTAAATTTGGGTAAGATTTCACCTCAAAATAAATCGCCTTACCCTTTAGATTCATGACCACATCAATCTTCCTATTATTAATCTCTTTCGAGTTTTCCGAAGTTATAATTGCATCAGGATACATTTTTTTCAAATATTTGACAAGCCCAATTTGAATTTCACTATGAATATTATCATACTCAAACGTTCCAGCTGAAAAGGTTCTAGTAAATTTTCTTACAACACCTTTTTCGTTTGGTGAATCGACAATTTCCACAGGCTCGAAATCTGTTGAATCAACTAACCTCATAACCTCGGCAGTTTTTGAATTGTCAAAGTCGTGAAGAATGTATCTCTTAAGTTTAATGACGCTATCATCAACTATTACATCTTTTTCAAATAGTTCTAGATTCTCTGGCAAGAACCGCATATTATAAAGGCTTTCTTTAGGCATGTTTAAGTACGCATCTTCATCAACATCTTGTAAATTCGTAAGCTGTTCATATCTATTTTGAAACCATCTTTTCCCTTCTAGACTATTACAAACATCTCTAGATTGTATTTCATCCACAACTTCAACATTCACTATCCTGCCAACCCATTTCATGCGTGCGTCTTCATTTTTGAACGTAAAAAGCATTAAATCAAAATTTTGCCCAATCATTGTATTTCGACTCTTATTAATTGGTTCTACCCGCCCATAGCAGTATCCGTCCAAGGTTGAATCTAAATCGAAAAGCCATTCATCATTTGCGAAACCTGACCTGCTTTCAAAACTGTCTGATATTGATTTTCCTTCTCTTCCAGAAGGTCCTGTCCAGCCTAAGGCGTTCCAACAAATCCGCGCGGCTTTTTGTGGTCGTACACTGTTTAGTTCTGAAACAATCCTGTGATAATTTTCAATGTTATCCTCGATAAATGCCATTGACTCATCAACAATTTTTTCCCAATTGTAATGAGGTATTTCGGAAATTTCAAAAAAATTATGTTCTATACCTGAATTTATTAATGAGTCGTCGAAATACTTTTGTCGCTCATTGTTAAAAAAAGGGTCTTCTCTTTGTATATCAATTTTTAACAAAAGGCGTTGATGCCAAAATCTATCAATCCCGACAGTGAAATATACCTTTTTATTTTTTGTCCCCTTTGGAATTATTCTAAACCAAGTATATTCTTTAAAGATTTGTTTATGTTGCTTATGTTGCGAGTTCCATTGCTTTCTCCCCTCAATATCCCATTTATCGTTACGTAGTAATTTTGCCCATTGGCGTGTCTTACCCCAAGAAATTTTGTTGAGGTATTTTCCAATGTTGCGGTCAACTGCATTTTTAGAATCGTATTTTTTTCTTCCAACAAGTTTATTGAAGGAAACTAAATCCTTTTGTGAAAAAAAATCTAATTCATTTGACAAATCATTTTGTACAACGGGAAATCCCAACTCTAACAGTCTATCCTGCGCTGCATTGGTGTTGAAGTTTGGACTCGGATTAATCTTGTTTTTAAGCTCATAATGCCTGTCAATTATTTCTTTTGCTGGATACTTGGCCCCATCATACCAAATAGAATAAAAAATTCCTACTCGGGAAGGCGAAAAAGTCTTTGTTTTTGAGCTATTGATTGATGCAATTACATCTTCCTGAGTGATTTCTGTAAACATACTTTTAATTTTTTTCAAATATAGATAACATTTAGATATCTGAAGCTAAATACGGAAGGCGGACTATTGTCCGTTGTATTATAGAATGCATTATATGAATTTTACAACTATGGAATTAAATCTAAAAATTGGAGAGATAATAAAATTTCATCGATTAGAGAAAAAGCTTTCTCAAGAGAAGCTGGCTGGATTGGCTGAAATAGACAGAACATACATGCAAAGTATTGAGAGAGGGGAGAGAAATATTTCGATTGGCACACTTGTGAAAATTGCTAGGGCACTTAATGTTAAGATGTCCAAATTACTTGAAAACTTAGACTAATGAATTATAAACACTATTCTTTTCGGCACGCGGTTGTAATATTTCAAGAAGCACAATTCAAAACTCAGTATGATGAAATTATTGAAGTTATAGAGAGTATTTCAGACAAGGATTTAATTGATAAGCATACAGGTTTTGGTGCAAAAGTAATTACAGAAACCCCTATGAGTCTATCTAAATCAATTAATCATATTTTAAAGGAACGTTTTGTAGCAAAAGGTTGGATTGACGAATCTGCAATTTTTAAAGATGGACGCTACAAAGGAGATAATTGGAGATTAGATTTTGCAAAAGATGATGTGTCTATTGAAGTTGCATTTAATCATCAGGGGTCGATTGCATGGAATTTACTAAAACCTGTCTTGGCAAGCGAACTTAATCATGTTAACAAAGCAATTCAAACCAAAATTGGCGTTGTCATTACAGCGACCAATGATTTAAGAAAACTTGGTGGGTTTGATAGTGCGATAGGAACATTTGAAAAGTTCTTGCAGTATCTACCTATTCTTAATAATGTCTTAACGGTACCTCTACTAATCATTGGCCTGGAACCTCCAGAGACTTTCACCTTAAAAAAGCACCAACAGGAAGCGAGAAAGAAAATAGGGAATATTGAAATGATAAAGTTGACGAAGCCATTACCAACTCCAGACCGCAGTGAACTCGAATTTTGATAGCGACCTTTCAAAAGAGGGGTTGCTTGGAAAATATCTGGACGATATTTATCCAAAAATATTAGAAGGATTTACAATTCAACGAATTTCCGACGCTGACCTACAACATCAAGGTGTTGACCTGATAATTTCAAAAGATAACTGTCATTTCAATATAGATGAAAAAGCTCAATTAGATTATTTAGAGCATGACCTGCCTACATTTGCATTTGAAATCACTTATATCAAGGATGGACAACAAAAGCAGGGATGGTTATATGATTCTGATAAAACCACCGACAGATATTTTGCTGTCACAGGAATTACCTGCAATACTCCAAATGAGCCTAAAAGTGGATTCAAAAGTTGCAAAATCGTCTCTGTAAATAGGAGCAAGCTTATCAATCTTCTTACCTTAAAAGGGTTGACCTACAAACGAATTATAGAAATCAATCAAGAAATTCGTTCTGCAACGACAGACGGCAGGATATCAGTTATGGAATTAGAAGGTAGAGCTCAAGGGAATTTTCATTATACAACTGGAAAAGTTGAAAGACCTATTAACATAGTTCTTAAACTCGAATACTTGATTGCAGAAAATGTAGCTAAAAGAATCTATTAAGTCGCCTCAGAAGCAAGAACTGCGCCGATTCGCTCCACTATTCCAATTACTAGCGCATTACCCATTAGAAACGCCCTTTTAGCGTCTGAAACACCTGCGATATTCGTATGGTCATCGTCAAACATATTTAGCCTCTCCAATTCAATTGGAACTAACCTCCTCAACCCTTTTTTCGTTGATATAACATGTTTAAATCTTGATGGAGATTTTCCTCCCTCACCAGTTATAATTGTCCTTGACGGCTCAGTTACCGAATCAGGAAATATCATACCTCCTTCAGCGTAATTATATTCGAAACCTGAACTGCTGGTACGTATTTCTTTTTTAGCTCCTTTCAAATAATTCCATTTATCTAATTCTGCTTCAGAAATATAATATTCTTGCGGAACGTCTTTATCAGAAACCAATATATCTTTTATAACCGTTTTCTCTCCATCGAAGTTTGGAGTTGTCTTTGCAGTATAAATATGACCGTTTAATAGCACGCCTGAATTTAGGAATGGTGAAATCTTTGTACCAGCACCAAAGTTATCACTTACCTCTTTAAGATTTCCTTTTATATCAAAATATGTCTCTGAAATCGGAGTTGTTGAAATCGGAAAACATTTGGCCATCAAACCATTTGACAATGCCCATTCGTCAAGAGAATCTGCTTTTATTTTTTTATAAATGGCAGTTGTTTTATGATAACCTATAAAAAAAACCCTTCTTCTTCTTTGTGGGAAACCATAATCAGAAGCATTTATTACCCTCCACTCGACAGCGTATCCCAACTCGTCTAACCCTTTTAGCATCACTGCAAAATCTCGGCCTCTCTGATTACTTGGCGACTTGAGCAATCGGTCCACGTTCTCGAGTATTAAATATTTAGGTTTGTTTTTTTTCTCAGATAAAATTCTATGTATCGACCACCATAACACTCCCTTTTTTCCCAAAAGCCCTTTGGAATTTTTAAGTGTAGTAGCTACTGAATAATCTTGGCAAGGAAATCCACCAACAAGTAAATCGTGGTCAGGAATGTCTTTGACTTCGACGTCCTCTATGCTGATATTGCTATGGTTTTCTTTACCCCATCTTTCTTCATAAATTAGCGAAGCATGCTGAGTTTTAGTGGACGGCTCCCATTGATTGCTCCAAACTAATTCATACATTTTTTTATTCATTTCCTTATTTGCCCGTTCTAGACCAATTCTAAATCCGCCTACACCTGCAAATAATTCTATTGTCTTCATCATAATTTTAGATACTCTTTTTTGGCAAATATAGACAATAAGAAATTATTGCACCATTGACTTTAGGTATAAATTTTGTTTTTAAAAGTATAGGAATGAAAGGCTATTTTCGTCAAATTTCTAACCTAATGACACACACCAATCAACAACGTTATTTATAATTTTCTTATTGTACTTAATAAGATTTATTTATTTCCTTTTCGTTATTCGAGACATTGTTACAACTTCCGCAATTTTATAAAGAGTTAGCCTAATTAGAACTATTTCTTCATCGGTGTACAAAACACCATTTTTATTCAAGATTTTTTTGCAATTAGTGATTGATAACATATGGATTAGTTTAAAACCTAAGTGTACTTATTGAGTGGAAAGATGATTAAATATGTCGATATATGAAAATTTGAGTAAACATAACTAATTGAATATCAAATTTAACTTTTGCTATACTGCCACTGTTAATCAGAGGGTCCTTGGTTCGAGCCCAAGAGGGGGAGCACAAAACGAAAGACGATCAGAAATGATCGTCTTTTTTGTTTATAGAGTTTTTTCCAAAGAATAATTCTAGAGCTTACTCCAGATTAAATTAGGAAAAGAAAAGCACCTTTAAAACAAAAAAAGGAAGCCGTGAAGCTTCCTTTTTAAAATAATTGATACACAATTATAGTTTCATTCCAGAAATCTGCAATAGCGACATCTTTCCTTCGTCGATAACTCTTGCAAAAAGCAATTTGTTGCTGTCAGGAAAATAATGAATTAACTGGTTCACATATCGAACGCCGTTTTTATGCTTTAATGGATCTGAAGGGTACAAGCTGATCTGGTTGGCTTGTTTCTTCTCATAATTTTGTGCAGGATCAAGCTCATTGAAACTTCCAAAAGTGGTGTTTCTTTCGTAATAATGCCCGATTCCTATATAATAATTTCCTTTGATATTAATAAAGCCATACGAATGGAAAAGTTCTGCTTTCAATGGATGCGTGGCAATTTTCGTAGCGCTTTTTACAGCTCCGTTTAAGCCTAAAACATGTACGTAGCCTGGTCCGTATTGTTGTTCTTTAGCAGGAAAAGAATTCATGGAGCTGAAACCGCCGGTTGCTGTTTGTGATGGTTTCATTTCTAATTCTGCCTTTGCTTCTGTAAAAAGATGGATTTCATCACCTGCAACAGTTACGTTTCTAAACTCCACTTCTTTGATTCCTTTAACTGAATTATAGCCGTCGATAGAAGCATTTTGAATTGTTTTCCCGGTAGTAAGGTCAAAAAGCAAAAGAGAGCCAAAATCGCCTCTTCTGATGCCTTTTGAAGGATAGTTGAAGGCAAGTACATATTCTTGCGCTCCGATAGAAATCGCTTTTGGTTTGTGCAATGTGATTTCTGTTTCCACCCTTTTTTCATCCTGGCCTTCTTGAGAAGCCAAAACAAAATAATTATCTTGCTTAAATCCTTTTGAATTTCTTAAGTAAACCACTTTTCCTGAATTTGTTACAGAAAAATATTTCGTGAAATATTTGTCAGGAAAAGAAAATTCTTTCTGCCAAGCTACATTTAATGAAGCGTCAAGCATAATTACCAAATTTTTCTCGGCTTCTTCTTTAGCGCGATACATCGTATAATTGATTCCGATAAAATTGCCATTGTCTGATTTTTCTAAAGAAATAGTTCCAGATTTCGTAGCCGAAAGAATTGGGTTTGAAAACAATTCAGAGCTAGTAAATTTCGAAGTTTTTTTATCAAATTCATGTTTGTAAATCACGCTTTTCTTTGCTTTTCCAGAATAAGTTTCTGTGAAAACAACCACTTTTCCGTCTTTAGTTTCGGCATAACCTAAATAATTGAACAAGGTAGCAATGTCAAACTTCGGAAAATCATACGTAAAATTATCAACCATGCGATTGTTTTGGTCAAATTTTCGAACAATCATTTGTCTTTTAGCCAGCATTCCGTCGACATTGACAACAGAAAGCAGAAAAGTATTGTAGTTATCTGTCAAAACAAACTGTGGATTCAATTCATTCTTTTCATCAAAATCAAAAGTTTCGCCAGATGCATAATCTTGGCCATAGCTGAAATTCATCAGGCAAAGTGCCAGAAGCAAATATATTTTTTTCATGATTATCCGTTTAATTGATAGATTTCTTTTTCTAAAGCATTCAATTCACGATCTTCCTCAGAAGACAATTTGATATAAATCAAGTTCTCTTGCATTTGGTTGAGGTATTTTTCAGCTTCAGCTTTTCTAGAAAATGCAAGATTTAGGCGAATCAGGTTGAAATACACGAACGTAGCGATCTTTGCGTTGAAATCTGCTTTTGTGTTTTTGTACTCTATTTTTTCCAAAGTCTGTGTCCAGATATCAATGCCTTTCTGCATGTTTGCAAATGCCGGCGCATTAGCTTCGCTGTTTGTCGGCTGTAATTTTTTAAGATTCGTAGTCACATAAATATCGGCGCGGGCCAAGTCATCATATTTTCCTTTGTTTTTCACGCTTTGGATTTTCACGCTTTTTGTAGCCACTGAATACCCAAAATTAGCATTCAAATAGTCATTTATAAATTTGATCACTTTTGCCAAATGGTTTTTCTCTGACAAAGCCTTGTTGATATTATTGCTTGGTGATGAAGAAAGAAATGTATATTCTTCAAAGAAAGTCTTGTTTACTTTTTCCGCTCCGTTCACTTTTACGATCAATTTTGTAGGCTGGTTGGCAAAAGTCTGGCCTGTATTATCTTGAAAATTTACAGGTTTGATGTCTAAAAGAATATCTACATAGCCATTTCCTCTGGTAAAACCCTGCAGGTTGATTTGAGAAGCCAAAACATTGTTGTCAACAATAGTGTGGTCGTTTAGGTTGGGCTCTCTGTAAACCGGAGGTTGTGGTTTGTAATAAACGGGTTTTGTTGGCGTCACAAGTTTTGGGTTTTTCCCTTGCTCTGTCATAGTAAGGCGCTCGATCATTGACAATTTCTTGAAGGCTGCAGATTCTAATTCAAATTTTTCTTTGGCATTAGCAACATCATCGTCATAGTCGCGAAGCTTTTGTTGAAATTCTTTCTCGCTGTCGGCCACAGTCTTGCCATAATCAGTTACAGCTTGTTCGTGATCTGCTTTAGATTTTTTAATTACCTGATCTGCTGTCAGGTTGTAAGGCGAAGTAACAGTTACTTTAAAATTGCGGTTATTGGCATCAATTGCCTCTTTTGGCTGTTGTAATAACTGGAATTCTACCATTTCAGAAGAAATGCTTTGGGCATTAATTTGGATTGAAGCTAGCGCTAACAGTAGCAGGAGTGTAATTTTCACTTTCATTATATACGTTTTAAATTCGGGGCAAATATAGAGTTTTACACGAATTAAAAAATTTTATTTCGCGTTAATATTCAGACAGTTGTGTTTTACGAAAACGTTGTCTTTGTGTTATGGATAGGATTCTGACATCAAGCTTTTTTGCTTAAAAAATTAGATAGTTAGGTGAAATATGGCAATCTTACTATTTCTAAGTGCAAAAAAAGCTCCAAGAATAAATCCCAAGAGCTTTTCAAATTCAAAACAAAAATTATTTTCCAACACAACAATTTCAAGCCTCTAAAATACGTATCATTTTTTCAGCAACACCTTTCGCTGAAGCTGGATTTTGGCCAGTAACAAGCTTTCCATCCGCAATGCTGTTCGCCTCCCATGGAGTTGCGCCATGAAATATAGCACCCTGTTTCACTAGTGCAGTTTCCAGTTCAAAAGGAACATCGTTTTTCGCATAATTATCTTCTTCCTCATTAGTGAAAGAGGCAATATTTTTACCATTAACAAGATAAGAACCATCACTTAGTTTCACGTGCAGCAAAGAGACCGGACCGTGACAAACCGCACCCACGACGGCATTGCGCTCATAAGTTTCCTTGACAACTTGTTTAAGAAGTGGATTTTCTGGCATGTCTACCATAGGAGCCAAACCGCCAGGAATAAAGATGGCATCATAACTAGTAGTAGCCACATCTGAAAGTTTGGTTGCCTTTTGCATCGCTTCCCAGCCTTTTCCAACAAGAAACGAAAGATTGTCAGGGTCATTCGCTAAATTAAGAGCATCCAGATAAGGCGTGTCACCCGTTAAGCTTGCAAAGTCAATCTGATAACCTTTTCTGTCAAATTCTGCATAAGGATGTGCTACTTCAGGCAAAAAAGTACCCGTTCTTCTATTGTTTGGGCCAATAGCATTGGCATTTGAAACGATAATTAAAACTTTTTTCATGATTTCTAATTTTTAAGATTTTTATATTTACAAGAGTCTTTTTACAATGGTTGCTTCACGAATTTCCAGATGAGGAATGATTTTACCAACTACAATCTTTTGATAATGTTCAGAGTTTTTATGCGCTTCTGCAGCCTCAATGTCAGAATAGCGTTCGTGCAGTATCAATTCGTTGGGGTCATTTTCCGATTGGTAAATCGCATAGAAAAGGTTTCCTTTTTCTTTTTTTGAGTTTTCTGCCAGAGTCGGCAGCAGTTCTAAAATCCGTGCGGTTTCAGATTCTCTAATCTTCCATTTTACGATAAGTTCTTTTTCCATGATTTGTATGTTTTAAACTTGATGATTAATACACTACAAATTTCCGTCAGTTCCATCAGATAAAAATTGATGTATGGTAATTTCGAAAGGCTAATAACAAAACATGCGAATTCTTATCCGCTAAACATATTATAGTTGGGATCGTTCTTTATAAATAAAAATAGGAAAATGTTATTCGTGGGCGAGTTCTGCTCTAACCCTGCTCAGGCTTTCGGGAGTGATGCCTAAATAAGAAGCAAGGTGGTAATTCTTGATGCTCGTTTCAATATTTGGGTAAGCCTTGAGAAAGCTTTTGTATTTTTCTTTTGCCGACATCGCTAGATCTGACAATATTCTCTTTTGGAAACTGGCAAAAAATCGCTCCATCTTAATCCTGAAAAAAGTTTCTACACTAGGGATTTCAGTGTACAAAACCTCCATGCTTACCTTAGAAATCTTATAAACGACCGCGTCCTGTACGCATTCAATATTTAGTATTGCCAAACCACCAGTGAAAAATGCCGTATAATCGCTGATCCACCAATCGTTTACCGCAAACTGAATCGTATGTTCTTTTCCCGAAGCATCAATAAAATAAGTTCTTAAGCATCCACTATGGACATAATATTGAAAAGGAACAGATTGTCCCGCATTTAAAATGATGTCGCCTCTTTTTACAAAAACTTCTTCAAATTTTAATGCTGCGCTATCCAGCTGCGCTTGAGAAAACACAATTCCTTTAAAAATCTCTTTTACGATACCGTTCTGCATAAGATGTATATTATTGAATTCTTAAATATATAACTTTTTTATTTACGTCAACACACCTCTTATATGTGCACGGAAAGGTTGAGATAGTTAGATTATCGATGTTTTTGTTCATGTCTGCTTTCCATTACTAATGCGAAATCACATTTTACTTCATGCCCTAATTTGATATATGAAGTTGTAGTAAAAGTATTTTAAAGCTTTTTAAAAATATAAAAACAACAGAGACAACGCAATTGCCGTCTCTATTATCTTAATTTTTTAATTTTGTACTCTCTTTTCTAGCAGTTACAGTACTATTCCATAAAAACACCTAATTTGATACATTGCCCTTGTTCGAAATGACAGAGGTTTTAATCATGTGAAAACAGCTATAATAGATTTAGGATTAAGAATTATATCTGTATAAATAGAATTTATTAATCTGTATAGTTATTTTAAGGCAGGACACATAAGTGTTTACTCCTTGCTTAAAGTATACTTGCTCCATATATTAGGCTTACTTACGCCATAGTTGTAGTACCTAAGACAAACGCATTGCACAAAAAAAATCCTAGCACCACTGCTAGGATTTACTTTTAATCATTAAACACTATGCTGCGCCTTTTGAATCCGTCATAGAGTGCCAATCTCGCTTCACTGATTGCCTGTTCAGTCTTATAAATATTGCACCAAAATAAAATTTTAAGTTTATACTTATCCTCAGAAACCGACTGGTAGAAAATCTGGGGTTCCTTCTCTGTAAAAATAAAAGGAATCGTATTTAGGCTCGAAGCGATCGCTTCGCTGATTTCTTCCTTAGAAATTATTCCGGTAATCGTGAACGTCAGATCGACAAGCTTGTGATTATTTGTATCTGTCCAGTTGACAATGTTTTGCGATAGCATATTTCCATTAGGAATAATCACCTCGGCGCCGTTTGCAGTATCAATTTTAGTTGTACGCAATCCTATGTTTTTCACACGTCCCGACTGTGAACTGACTTCGATCACGTCACCAATTTGAATCGGTTTGTCAAAGATAAGAATGACTCCTGACACAAAATTGCTTACAATATTCTGAAGTCCCAAACCAACACCGACACCCAGCGCACCAAGAACAATCGTAATTTTGTCCAAAGGCATTCCTGATGCAGAAATAGCCAAAAGATAACCAAGTATCAGCACCGTCAGTCGCGTAACAAGCAATTTAGAGTGCTGGCGCTTGTTGACAGTTTCTTCATTCTCTTCGTCAATTTCTCCAAAGAAGTAACCAACATATTTTTGAAGAACGTGCGCAGCCCAAATAATTAAGATCAAAAGCAGAATATTGCCTGCCGTAAAGCTGAAATCGCCAATAGCAACCTTTTTGTTGAAGATGTAAGAGATTAGACTGTAGAGTGAATCCGTGAGGTTGAGATTTGAGGCTATGACAACGATCCACAAATAAGTAATCACAAACAAAAAAGGTGTTTTAAGGTTGTTTGCAAGACTGTCAAAGTCAAAAAGCTTCTCAATGCCGCGACGAACACGGATGGTGTAAATTTGTAATGTAATGATTTCTAGTATGATTTTCAAAAATACAGAAAGTGCAATGATTTGTGTTAATGAAATTACGGCTGTCAAACTCAGCGTATGTGCAAGAGAAACGCGTCCAAAGAGGTTAAATAGCACTGCCAAAGCATTGAACGAAATAAAGAGCAGGTTTGCCCATTTAAAGAAACCTTGGATATACATTTCTTCTTTGATAGAACGCAGTTGTAAAAGCCCAAAGCGAATTGAAAGCAGGTTCACTGCAATAAAACCAATACGCTGCAACAGGCTTACTTTTAAAAACAGGTCAAAGAATCCGAAGAGCACAAAGAGCATAATCAGAAGCATCCAGTTTTTAAAAGAGTTTTTAGACCAAATATTCTTGAAAGCATAAGTCATGACGCCTAATAAAATCAAATGCAGAAATTCTATATAAAGTGCTGGCGCATACAAATTTGAAGAAATAGCAATATTCAAAATAATAATAGAAACAGGAAACAGAATGCCACGGTTCAAATATTTAAATCTAAATTCCTCAAGTGTTTCATGGCGCCCTGCCTTTTTGAGAAAGTTGAGGTTAGAGCGAATCCACCAAAGCAAAAGCCCCATGAAAATTAACAGTAGAATAGTGCTTCCAACTGTATAGCTGAGGTAATAGCGAAAAGCTTTGGTCTCAATAGAAAATTTTTCCTGCAAATAAGCTTTGTTTATTTTTGCTTTTGCCTCTTTTTCAGTACTCCAAAGCATCGGATATTCATTTCCGAACAATGAAATTCCCGAGCGGTCAAGGCGATCATTGACCAAAACAAGTGCTTCAGAAATAGCCATCTTTTTCTCTGTAGTTTCGCTCATCACACGGTTTAAGGTCGCATTGTTTTTCTTGAGGAGACTGTCAACATGAAGCCATTTTGCTTTTAGTTCTAGCAATTCTGGTTTGAATTCCTTAATGACAAGTGTGTCGCTGATCAGCTTTTTGAACACGGTATCTTTAATTACGCTGCGGATATTTTTTCTAATCTGCACCAGTTTTTTGTCGTTTTCTTCAAGAGTAGTTCTGTAAGTCGCCAATTCTTCCTGCAATTCAAGAAGCACTTTTTTATACATCTGCTGATTGCGGACATTGGTATTGTTTTCGCCTTCTATATTGTTTAGAATTAAAGCCAGTGCTTCCTTAGTTTTTTTCAATTCTCCAAAAGCAAACATTGTCTTGCCTTCAAATTTTGTTTCATTTTTGGCCGTATTTAAGATATCGGTCGCTTTTTCAATGGAAGCAAGATAATCGCTTGAGGTCAAGATTTCCTTGTCAGAAAACAAGGCTTTTTGTCTTTTTTGGCGTGAAATAGAATCTTGATTTTGTGCAGTAACATTTCCTGATAAGAAAAAGAAGAAAATAAGGACATTAAAAATAGGCTTGATGTGCATATAAATAAGTGATTTAAATTGATTAGTTTGAGGGTAAAATTAGCAAAAAAACAAATTGCCCAAGCTAGAAGATTTTTTGTGCTTGGAAAAAGTAATTTAGAAATTGGCATAAAACAAAAATCCCAGCAAATTTGGCTAGGATTTTTTTCTGTACTTATAAAATAATTGTAATTGTTATTTCTTAATCGAAGTCTGGTAATTAAAGTCCTCAAATTTGACTTGTCCAAAGTCTTTGGCAGTCCAGATTTTATCTTTCAAAGCCTTATCAGGATTATTTCTGTCAGTATAAGATTCGCTGTATTTGTGAAGTAAAATGTCATTACCCGAGACTTTAAAAGTAGTGTAGGAAGAAACATATTGAGAATCTTTGCAAAAAATCTGCTCGATCGTAAAGTAATTGTCTTTTGAAACCACATCCATGAAACCATCGGCAGAACAATTGCTGTCAAGTGTGCGCACAATATTTTGGTTGGTTTTGATGACTTTATAGTTTTTGCCTGACTTTTCTGAAACTTCAATTTTTAAATCAAAATGTTGTGCGTTTTCAACATTTTTGGTGCTTTTCTCAAGCACGGAAATTTTTAGTGTTTTATCTTTCATTGAAATTTGTGTGCTGTCTAAAACATACATTCCCTTTTGTTGTGAAGGATTTTCAGTTGCAGTTTCCTTCCAAAATCTAGAATATTTCTTTCCGTTTTTGATTCCGAATTTATAATTTCCAGAATCTTCATCACTGACATAATCGGCTGGAGCAGGGCAATCAATAACTGTGGTTTTTAGGTCAAGCTTGCCTTTTTTTCCAGATTTTAAAATTTCATACAGTGCTTTTATCTCAAAAAATTCTTCCTTTGGATAAAATATGCCTACGGCAATTCCTTTTCTATTATTTTCAAAAGTGGCATTTATGGAATAGTCTTCACCCTTTTTAATTGAAAGCGTATCAGTGACTTGATGGTTTTTGCCATTCTTTTTTTCTACGAATAAAAAGCGTTGCTGTTCATTTCCCAGTTTCGATGCATCCTTTGATTCTGCAATTCTTACTTGCGAAATACGAATTTCATTGCTGTGTTCAAGTTTTGTAGCGCCTAAATTTACGAATATATCTGACTTTGATCTCATCTGTTTTGCCAGTTTTGGAGCAATAATAAAGTCAGAGCCAGCTTTGCTGTATTTTGAATCATATAATGAGGCCAAGTCATTTCCAAGCAACGAATTTGGATTTTGCTGTTGCGTTGAAACGAACGTGTTTTCTGTTCTCTGATTGCAAGAATATGCCATTGTGGCCAGCAATAAAAAGGCTATAGCAATATTTTTTTTATAAGCTAGTCTGGTCTTCCATAGGCGGATTCCATTCTGTTTTTGTACCATCTTGGTTGTATTTAAATTTAACGGCTTCATCTTGGTCGGCTGTGTCATAAGAATTTAAAGTTATAAATCGTGCTGGGTTGGTGCGTCTTGTTTTTCCAGTGCCGTAAGCATTCATGACCGTTGCTACTTCAAGATGCAAATGCGGACTGGGAATGTTGTTGGCGACAGTTCCAGAAACACCTGAAAGTCCAATAGGATCACCAGCATTTACAATATCGTCCACTTCCACATCTCTGCGACTGAGGTGCATATAAATCAAGAAAACTTCATCGGTTTCTTTAATCTCGATTCCCATTTCTTCGCCTTTGCTGAATTCCAAGCTGTAATTTACGGCTTCTTGTTGCGTCAAAAGATCTTTTACATTGTCAATTTTTATTCGAATGGTTTGTCCTGCATTATTTCCGGGTGTTGAATCTACTACTTTTCCTTTCAAGCAGGCATAAACTTCAGTTCCTGGAATAGCAAATAAATCCAATCCCGAATGGTATTTAGTATAACCATTGCGAACATCACCATAAGCACCGCTCACTGGTTTTATATTTCCAACAGAATTATATTTTGGCCTGCGCGGATTCGCCACAGGATTATGCCAAATACCAGTTTCAGCAGTTGGTTCATCTTCTGTTTTGACATCTTTGCTGCATTCGCTTACTCTAAAATGACGGTAAGTATTATTAAAATGGCCACGTCTTTGAGAATATGAGTCTGTTGCTGAATTGATAACTCTAGTGATGGCATCCACGTGTGAACCTTCGTTTCCTTCTTCTGCTTTTGCATTTAAACCGCTGGCATCCCAATAGGCCATTGAAGCTTTTATGCCTTCATCATTGTTGTTGACATTGGTTGAAGTGATGGTTAACGAAATTCCTTTAGCTGTCAATTTATTGTTGACCAAATCATATTTGTCTTTTCCTGTCAATTGAATATGGCCGCGGCCGCGATATTTCCAGCCATCGCCTGAAGCTATATCACCGTTCCCATTTCTATTGGCATATGCTCTGTTAGCAATAGCTTCTTGATCAGCTCTTTGTATGCCGCCATCGCTATAACGGTCTAAATCTTTTCTTCCATAAAGTAGTGCTTCATCTGGATGATCTCTGAAATATTTAAACGGACCAGATTTCCAAACTCCTGAAGCAAAATGTCCTCCCTCAGTTTGGTTTTTTACCCAGCCAGTACCGCTTACAAAATCGCCATCTTTTAATCTTCGGGCAGAATAGTTGATGCTTTCGGCTTCATGTGGTGTAAGTTTTGTTCCTGATTCTTCCCTAATTTGGGCAAAGAAATGCGCTTTTTTCTGACAAGTATTAATGCCTAATTTATCGCTCACTTCGTTAAAAGCGGCAACAACTTCATCTAATGTAGCTGCTGTAGCATCAGGAAAAATTAGTTTCAATTCATCTTTCGTCAACACTTTGCATCGCGGACATTTTGAATCTTGTTGTGCTGTTCCATTCTGTTGTACTGTTGTTGCAGTTTGCCCTGTAGCAGGCATTTCTGGAGTTCCTAATGTATTTTCTACATTGACTCTGGTTTGGCTTTGCAAAGGTGGCCGTTGTTCTGGTTGTACTCTGGCCTGAGTTCTTTGCCTTGGTACCGGAGCGTTGGAACTCAACACAATTTCATTTTGAACTTGAGTTGTTTCAGGAGAATATTTAGAAGCCATATTATCTGCTTGAACCAGCATATAATATTCATGTTCACCGCCTTCAAACCAGCTTTCGTTCGCTTGTCGCATCATGGCTGGGCTGAGCATGATTCGCTGTGAGGCGATTCCGTTTGATTCGGTTACTTTTACAGTTCCGTTCCATAATTTTGTATTGCCGTTGGGGTCATGTCCAGTAGCGCTGATCGTGTCACGTTCCCATAAACTCAACCGCAAAGTGTCGCCAAGCATATTTTCTGTAGTGACTTGCGCCGTAATTGCTTGCCCATATTTTGGTTTCTGTGCAATCGCATTTCCATTGGCGTCACGAATTTCAATCTTTCGGATGCTTTTCGGACCTAATACAGGGCGTATGACAATTCCCGGTGGCGATTTCTTCTCCGGATTTGATAAATAAGCCTCAATCAGCAATTGCTCGCCATACCACCGCTGCGGAAAATTGAACGAAACTCTTCTTCCTGTTTTTAAAGTGCCTCTAAGTTCTGTCCATGCGCCATTTGCCTTGCGAAAAACTTTCCATTTCACTTGATTGTAATCGCTGATCACCGTTCCTGGATATAAGCTGGACACTTCATAAAAAGCATCTTGCCCAATCAAAGGTGACGTGTTTCCTCTTATGCCTGATATTCCTTTCATACTACTAATAATAATCTGGTGAATTATCCTCTTTCATTTCTGATGCACCAACTAGCGGATTCAGTGCTTCCATAGTTTCTGGTTTTGCATTAGAAACATTAGAACTCGAAGTCTGTGTAACTTGGCCATGAAAAGTTATCTTAATACAATCAGGCCCGCCAATTGCACACGTTGCTTTTGAGTCTTCTAGTAATATTTTCCCACCATGTTCTAAAGTCGTTTTTTCATAATAGCCGCTCCACTGAGTAACCACAACCTGACACGGATTATTGTTCAGTTTTGCGCAAGAACCGAAATTATTTTTCTCAAAAGTTTTGGCAATATCCTTGTCGGTTGCAATCATTTTTTCAGCCCCGCTAGAATCGTTGATATATTCTTTTTGATGTGTTTTAACCATTAGCTTGTCAGGCGCAGTTCCAAAATTGCACTGACATAAAGCTCCGTGGCAAACTAAATGTTTTTCTGACATAGCATTAGATTTAAATTATTTTTCTATAATATTGAATATATATATTCTGTTATGGTTTTCGAATTTTCCTTTAATTTTCACGATTTCCATCTTTTTATCCAGCGCATATTCTGTTGTAAAAAAGTCAATCGGCATTTTAGAAAAATCATACTCTTCCGTGTTTATTTTTTTATGTATTATTAGATGTCCGTCTTCATTTGAATAGCCTTCGTCTTGGACTTCCATAAGTATGTCAATGTCATAATTGATATTAAAAAACTTAATTTTCTCTCTGTTTTTCTTTACAAATCTTACAAAAGCCTCTTCATACATTGGATAAAAAAACTGGCTTATAAAAATGTCGTGCTTGATTTTTGATAAAAAAACTTCACGGTTTGCAATTACGTTGTCCATGATGCTGACATATTTTTCAAACTCTTTTCCCGCATATTCAATTTTCAAACTTTTTTTAGTGACTTCCCAGCGTTCAATGATATCTTCATGGTTGTTGATGCCCAATATTTCACCATTTTTTGCAATAATAAAAACCATTGTTTCAAAAGGTTTTCTGCATTTGTTGGCAAGTTGTTCCATCACCAAATCGGGTTCTTTTCTGTTAATTAAAAAATCGTTCGACGTGAAATAGCAGAGGTAATTTCCAGAAGGCAAAGCTTCTAAATTTTCAACCGAAACTTCATATGTAATTCGAGTTCTGTCCTCATCACTTTCTTCAATTATGATTTCAACTTTATATTTTTTCCGAAAATTGACAACATCAAAATGGAGGAAATTTTCTTTTTCTAATGTTTTAGTATTCGCCATTTACAGAAATCGTTATTAATTTTTTAATAAGTAACTCTTTCGCGATTGTTATTCGGATCCATTCCAATACCTTCCCTTCTTGCCGACCAGTGCAAAAATTCATTCCTCAGTCTTTTCAAGTCATTTTGCTCTTCAACTTCTTCTTCTGGAGGTGATTTTTTATAAACATAAGAACTTCCGTTTTCAAAAACATATTTTCGAAGTCTTGTCTTTATCTTCCCTAAAAAAGCATCGTCAGTAATCTTATATTTTTGATTTTCAAAGAAATTTAAGTTAAAAGGCGACTCCTTTTCTTTCGCTTTTTCTGCCATAAAATGTAGCGGAATATAACTGTATTTCTTAGAAAGATTTCTAGTTCCTTGCAATGCCCAATATAAATTGCCTCCCGTAATTTCAAGTTGTTCTTGTTTATACCAGCCTTCTTCCGTAAGCCATTTTATCGTTGGGTCAAGATTAAATTTAGAAGTCCAAGAGGTTTCAATTTCCTTGATAACTTCAATGCCGTCATTATAACTGCCTCCAATGTCAGAATGCACTCCCGGAAATGAACATTCAAGGCCGACGCGAGTGTGCGTCAGTGAAAAGTTTTGGCGGTGCTCATTTTCAGCTACAAAATGCACCACGTTTCTGGCTTTGCTTAATTTGTTAAGGCTCAATTCTTCAACGTCATCAAAATCTGGATTAATCGAAAAATATTTAGAATAAGAGGAAACCGTATCAAAAATCCCTAAAAAGCGAACCCTGATATTCATGACTTCAATGCCTTGTCTTTTTAAATTAAGACCCAGATGACCTCCCAATGGCAATTCTAAATCAGAAGTTGGCATGCCGTCACTGTCATAGTTTGCAGAAATCGTAGTTCCTTGTGCAGAAACAGATTCAGTTGTTGCTTTATAAGCATTTTTGCCAATTTCATACACAAAATTTCTCGCAGCTGCAGCGCCACGGCTAAAACCATAGACATCCAAAGTTAAAAAAGAAACTTTTTTCCCTTTTGGAATTTTGCTTACTATTTCTTCGCAGCCTTTTCTGACTTTCGCTCGAATTCCTGTTTCTGCAGTTCCGAAGGCAAAACCTAAAGTTCTGTCTTTTTCGCGGTCATTTGTACCAATTCCTTCTATGTAAATTCGGGTGGAAGCATCATAGCCTTCCCAGAGACGGGCCACATTCGACCAATCATTATAATAACTCGTGTCTTCCTTTTTGGCTTGGCCATATTTTTGAAAGGCTTCGGTATTGTTTCTCTGTTCCTCAGAATTATTCTTATTGTTCAGTGTTCCATCAAAGAAAATTCCCAGCGTAACATCGATTACGCTCAAATCTTCTTCAGTGGGCTGGTATCCCGAAAATGTAACGCTTTCCATAACAATTAATTTTTTCCAATTACTTTCACGACATCTTCAATCGGTGTTTCTTTGCCGTTTTGTTTTACGACTAGAACAACATCCGTATTGTCATTATTTATCTTTATAATAATTTCCGAAGGCGATTTTTTGTCTAGTTTTCCTTCAAAAACATTTTTTATTTCAGATTTTTCAAAATCCAAAGGCAATCTTGAAATGCCTCCGTTTCTATATTTTTTCCAATAGCCGGCATCTTTTGTCAGGGCAAGCCAAGCGGTATATTTTTGTCCGACATTGTCTTTCCAGTTTACAAAAAATAAATACGGAATCGCTCTATTTTCTGCTTTGAAATTTTCTGCACTGGCACTAAATTCTTTTTCTCCATTGCACATTTCAAAAGCATAAAAAGTAGCTTGCTCATTAGGCAATTCCAATTTCGGTTGCCAATTATATTTTTGTTCAAATGTTTCATAAAGTGTCACTGGCGGATATCCTTCGGCATTCAATTTCTCTTTGATTTCAGGTTTGATAACCATCGGATCAGACAATACCGAAGCCGTGTAAGTTTTGTCAAACATATATTGGTCATCACTTGAAATAGATTCAATGTCAAGTTGTGTCTCGTGTGCTTTGAATCGCGCAACTTCTATTTGTATTCCGGTTGACATTAGCCAAACGACCACAGTTCCTTTTGGTGCTAGCCCGATTACAATATTTTTATAAGTTTCTTTTTCATTTGTAATTGGGTCAATATAGCCTTCCTTGAAAAGAGACTTTATTTTTTCTTTTGGCAGCTCGAATTTTCCATCATAGAATTTATTTTCTGCAAAAGAAAGCCATGTAATTTCTAAACTATTCGGCACTGATTTTTTATCGGGACCGACAACTACAGTTCCTCCCTGATTTCCCCAGCCAGTATTAATTATTCCCCAGTTTTTAAAATGTTGTGTATAGTCATTCGTTTTAAGCGAACCTTTATACACTTCAATCGGATATTCCTGTGGTGCTGACAATGTTCCCGACCAATCAAATTTTTCTTCCATATTTTTCTCTTGGCACGAGCTGATTATCGTACTCCATAAAATAATTATTGTTGTTAGACTCATGCTTGCTTTTTTCATTTTTCATAACCGATTTTCAAATCATTCTGTCTTTTCACCTGTGGCCGTAATTTTCTTTAGGCAGTTCATCATGAAATTATCTTTAGTCGCATCCATTTTGATAGATTCGGCTGTTTTAGTCAATTTTGAAGTAACGGTCATGTATTTGTTTTGTACAATCACCGTGCGGTTCTTGCAAACTTTTGTTATTGCCATAGTCTTGAGTTTTGTTTTTAGGCAAAAAGGTATCCGGCTGTGCCTAAAAAAGTGGACAAATTAATTTGTGGAATGATTTGGCGTCAGTAGGCTAAAAAATGTTTGATTTTTCGCCACTGTTGAATTTCACAGTTTTTGCACTTTGCATCATCATGTTTTCTTTGGTGCTGTTCATCGTTACTTCTTCAGCCATTTCAAAAGAAGTCGCTGATTTTCGGGTATAATCTTGATCCACAATTTCAGTGCGGTTGTCAGACATCTCCATGATATCACCGGCTGCAGATTGAACAATGTCTTTCCCGGCAGTATCGGTGATGTTTTTTCCAGCACTTGAAACGATGCTTTCGTCAGCATTCATCACAATGTTTTTTGCGTTGATTGTGACCGTTTCCGGAGCTGTAATCGTAATATTCTTGCTGGTGGTATCAAACAAAATTTCATTGCCGCTTTTGTCAGTAATCTGGATGCTTTCGTCTTCTGTGAATTTAATGATGTGGCCGCTGCGCGTATGAATCGCTTTTATTTTATTTTCTTGCGCTGCATAACCGCTGGAAGCGCTTCCGTTATACATCGATCCTAAAACAAAAGGTTTTTCAGCATTGCCGCCTTCAAAAGCAATTAATACTTCTTCACCAACTTCAGGAATAAAATAAAAACCTTTATTCCCTCCAGAATGGGGATTGGTCATTCTGATCCAAGGCGTATTTGCACCACTTTCCTGCTGCCAAGCAAAAGCAACTTGAATACGGCCTAATCCTGCTGGATCATCGTTTGAAATTACTGTCGCAGGCTGTGATTCGGCAACCGGAAAGCTATGTACATTGCCATAAGGCGGACTGCTGACCGTTTCCGGAACGGCATCAAAACTATTGTGGTAATTTCCTGATTCGTCGCAAATGTGTAAAATATCAGTAATGATATAATTTCCAAAATTTTGCTCTTGCAGGCCATCCAAGAGATTTCCTGTCAATGAGAAAGCAGGCTCTTTGATGGTCACAACATCGCCAATACGAAGGCCAGTTTCATCAGAATCACCTTTGGCAGTAACCAAATCGGCAGTTCTTGACTGAAGTTGTGTTGTAATGCGGTCGATGAGGTGCGTTCTCGAATTTCCTTCCTCAAGATAATGTGAGTATAACATCGTTGAGGTATTCGGAAACATCTTTTTTGAAGATTCATATATAGTTTTAGAATAACCTTCAGGTTGGTAATTTACCTCCATTGAATTCGCTTTCTGAAGCTCTCCGTTAGAAGGATCATAGCCTAGGTATTCAAAGCTTAACGATTTGGCACGCATTTCAATGTTGAAAGAATGTAAAGTTCTGCCATAGTCAAGCGTAAAATTTTTAGATTTTGGTTTTCCAAACAAAAGTTCTTCACCGTTGAAATAAAACCACTGTCCTTTTTTCTGCGCCATGCGGCATAAGAATCCGAAATCACTTTCAGAATATTGAACAGTGTAGGGCAGGGTAGCATCTTTTTCAACAGAAACTGCTGGCTGCAATTCTTTTGAAGGATAATTTTTAAGCACCTCGTTCACAATATCTGACAGTGACTGGTCGCTGAAAGAGCGTATGTTTGGCGTGCCTTCCATCAAAATTGTGGGACTGTAGCCGTTGATAATAATGCCTCCTGAAGCACCTGAAGTTCTAACCATTTGAGCTTCGGTAATAATGCCGTTGAACACCAAAGGAGAGTCGGTGGCCATGTTAGAAGGACTGATGCTGATTTTAATGGATTGCCCAACATAATTTTGGGCCTTGTCAATCGCCTGGCTGACAAATTCCTTCGGAAGCGGTTGCAAAAGCGAGAATTTGTGATGCGTCTGCACCTTTTGGTTGATGACCAGTTTCGAAAAACGAGTCAGCGTTTCTCCTGCAATTTCTATCTTAATCTGTGTGCTAATTGGCATAACATTAGATTTTAGTAGGTTAATAGATCTTGGGGGAAGATGCTGTAAAAATAGGTATGTGAATTTAGTATTTTTTAGCCTGTATTTTATTTGTTTTAACTTTTTTTTAAGGAATTTAAGAAAGGTAAGTGATTGGTTTTTAGGACTGAATAAAATGAACTTAGGTAAAGATTAAGCTATTGCTTTGAAAAAAAATACTAATGAAGCGAGAGCAAGTGCAATTATAATTATCCAATTTTTAATTTTTCCTACGATTGTATCTGGTTCGAAAAATATTGGGTTCTCATCTCTGCCTTTCATCCACCATTTATGGATTTTAAAATATAAAAAAGAGCATAATACTAATAAAAAACAATAAAATAAATGTTCAAAATTCATAACTTAATTTATATTTTTTCTTTTACTCATGTCAACTATATTATTCAGCTTTTATTATCGCACCTTTTCTTTCTTCAATATACTATTAATGTTTTATTGGTTTCGCTTGTCAACATTAAAATTGCCCTAATTTGATACACTAAGTACAACAAAAGCATTTTAAGGCTTTTTAAAAGTCAAAAAAATACAAGAGACGACCAACAGGCCGTCTCTCTACTATTCAAAATCTATAGGTTTTATTGTTTTTTAGATTGTTACACTCATGTTTTGCAAAAACACCTAATCTGATACATGACCAGGGCAAATACTTCCAAGCTTGTATTATTTCCAATACCTGCCAATCTCCGACGAATCTGAAAATCCAATGTTTTTAAATCCATCTCGCATTCAGCAATTTTTTTGCGAAATTTCACATAATATTATTTCAATAAGCTTCACTTTGGATTTTTTTAGCGTAAGATGTACATATAAACAAAATGAAAGCGCAGGCTTTCAAGTCGGTTCGCCTCGGAAGTTATAGCCCGAGGTTTTCCCCCGACTTTCAGCAAAGGGAAAAAATAACAAGTGGGAAAATACAAAAAAATGAAAGACAAATTCCAACTGGCAGACAAAGTCAACGCCGAAAAAAGACTAAAATTCGGGCATAAAGCCCTTTTAAACCAAGCCATAAGCTTCCAATTAGGAAACCAGAAATTTTATGCGACCGATAAATGGCTTGCAGAAGAATGGGGCGAGAGCATCCAAGTCATCAAGAAAATAATCAGGGAGTTGAAAAAAAGAGGGCTGATTTTCTGCGAGCTGATAAGGCGCAAGCACACCGAAGGCGGCAAGAACTGGTATAATAAAAGGTATATAACAGTTGATTTCAAGATGCTCGAAGCATTTCTGGGTGGCGAAGATACTGTCGTCACCAAATCCGAAATGAAAGATAGAATCCTGACAGATGAAGAAGCCGCAAGCATTTCCGAAATGGAAGATTCTTTTTTTGGTAGCAACTATCCAATTGAGGATAAAACTGATGGAGAAGCTCGAGAAACAGATGTTGCTAGGAAACCAAGTTCCAGCGCAATGGATTTTGATGAATTAAGAATTATAGCTTTGTTAAGCAAACATGGTGACCATCTTAGTAAAGTCACAGCAAAATTTCCTGATTTTATTGATTGCTTAGAAAAAAATATGCTAACAAATGAACATATTCAAGACTTGGAACAGTTCCACAAAGCGATGCTTTTAGATGAAAAGCTTAGAAATGAATACCGAAGTATTAGATAATGCTTCTCAATAAAAGTGCTTGAAAAGGCACAGGTTTTAGCCAAGGTCTGACAGCAGGCACGCCGTGAAGACTAGGCAAAAAAGGATCGTACCCGGTAGGGTACGATTCTTTTTTTATATCAATTTCACTGAAAACATCTGGCAAAACGCCTAAGTTTTTTGTATCTTTATAACATCAAAATACTAGCAAAAATGAACAATATCAGAGACTTCCACGACTTTTTTCCAACGGATAATTCATCCAGCACCAACCTGAAATACGACCTGATTTCAAGCAAATTCATGACTGGAATTCAAAATCACCAGATGCGGAATGCTCCGTCTCCGTCTGTGGGGATTGTATTCAGTTTGATTGGTGCAGTGTTGCAGATGGTTCTGGCGTTGGTGGTGATTCTTTTCGTTGGGATTCGATGGATTTGGAATAGATTGGTTTAGATAGCAATTGCATCTAAAGTTAAATCTGGGAGAGCCTTGGCTCTAGAATAATGTAAATAAGAAGTTGTCATCTTACAGTTTTTACTACAAATTACTAACTCTCTTCCAACTTTAGTTCTATTTGCGAAATAATTGAACTCAAAAATATTTTTATGTACTTCTTTATAAATTGAGTGAATCAAAGGATGGTCATCATAGGATACCAACCAATTTGAAATTGATTTTTTTTGAAGAAATTTTGCGAGTTTTATATGGTCTTCTTCCATAAAGAATACATTATATAATCCTTGTCCCTGTTCGACGTAAGGCGGGTCTAAGTAAACCAACATGTTTGCTTTGCTAATAATTTCTTTTTCAATTTTTTTAAGAAATTTTGTAGCATCCAGATTATAAATTTTTATCCTTTCTTTGTAATAAGCAATTTTTTGAATCTTAGAAATTAGGTCTTTTTTGTTAAATCTAGCGTCCAGCTTCCAATCTCCGTTCTGATTGTTCCCTCCAATTACCCCAGCTTTAATAATGCCAGAACGATTGCATCTGTTTAAATAAAATGTCGTAAAACCTATCTCTAAATCTGTCAATTTACTTCTTAATTCTGTATTTTGAAGAATTTGCTTTCTATAATTCCATTCTTGCATATTCAATTGGCAATCACGAATCATCTGTATAAATTCTTCCGTGTGGTTTAAGATTGAGTGCCAAAATTTATAAACCATTTCATCTTTGTCATTTAAGTAAATTTCATGCACATCTTCAAGCATCAATAATTTTAAAGCAGCCCCAGCTCCGCCAGCGAAAGCTTCTACATATGTGCCATCAGTAATGCCATTTGCTTTGATGGTCTTCTTTAGAAAATCATACAGGGATGTTTTTCCACCAGGATATCTTAACGGACTATAATTCATTATTGTTTTAATTGGGTAACGAAATAATCTAATAAAGGAAAAATCTGACTCCATACTTTTTTTAGTTCATCGGAATCTGCTGTGTAATATTCATTATGAACTAATAAGTTAAAATCGTTATGTCCTAATACTTTAAGGTCATTTCTCACATAACCTTGCAAAGCTTGTCTTAATTTGTCATCTGTAACTAATGTTGTAGAAGTCGAAATATGTCCAAGCATAAATTTTAGCGAAGGTACTAAACTTGACCTATCAATACTATCATTTATGCCTATAGATTTTCTTAAATCGGCATCTTCAATATCATCAAGAATACCAGATTTTAGTTTTGCTAGATTAGCTTTTACTTTATTAAATTTCTTTTCATTATCAGAATTTAATTTTCCAATTGTTTCTAATTTCAATGTTTCAAGCCCATTGGTTTTCTTTAAAAACTGGTATGAAAGCATATCCAGATAGCTTCTAAAAAGTACTGCAACAGCATTGGGGCTACTTTTAATGTTCAAAGATTTTAATTCATAGAAAATCTCGTCAATTCTTGCAATCCCAGTATCCAAATATGTATTTATTGGCATCAATTTTGACGAAGAAACCTTATTTTTAATGGGTTTTAGTGTTTTTTCTGGTTTGGTTCCACTTGGCTCTGTTGCGTCCTCGTCTTCATCTTTATTTTCAGCGTCATTGTAACTAACATCTGGCGTTATGCTCGAGTCAAATTCTCCAGTATCCCATAATTCTTTAAAATATTGCTTCTTATCATTTTCATCATTTAGCTTTCTTGAATTAACATCTCCGTTGATTACGTCAGTTGCAACCTTAGACATTCTCTTCTCAAACTCTTCCTTTGGAAGCTTTTTGATGAGTGAATAATTATCTTCGTTAAACTCGAACCCCATAAATGTAAGCCCATCTTTATACTGATAGACCCTTTCAACATTTGTCATATTAAATGTGGTTTCATCCAAAATAGCCTTTTTAATTGTATCGTCAAGATTCAAATTAGAAAGTTCCTTGTAAACATTATAACGCTTTAGAGAATTCTTTATTTCACCTTTAGAAAGTGTAAACTTAGAAGCCATTTCATCAATAGTTTCGCCAGCAACAAACCTATTGTAAAGGAATCTATCTTGTTTTGTCTTATCCCATTTTTCAACTGCTGAACCACCTGTATGACGATTAACAATCATTATATCAGCAGCCTCTCTTGAAGGTGCGATAATGCATTCCAATTTTTCGACAATAGCAAGGTCAAAGGTTTTTAAGAGTTTCTTGATTGTACTTCGCCGTACTGAACTCTTTATTAGGTCAGGATTTATCAGGATTTTAGACGCAGATACTCTTCGATTCCCTTCTAACACGTGATATTTGTTATTCTCCTTAACAACAATTGGCTGTTCATTTAAAAAGAATCCCATCGTCGCAATATCCTTGGCCAACTCATATACTTTCTCATGCTCTACCAGATAATCAATTATTTCGCTTTGATTAAGTTTTTTTGTTGTTTCCGATAATCTGGGATTGTTCAAATCCAATCTCAAAGTTGTCGTACTTATCCTTTTCTTCTGCCAAGTTGAATAATTTATCATAGTGTAAGGTGCTTTAAATCAATGCCAATATAATATTTTTTTTTAACATTGGACTTTTGTTAACAATAAAATTCTTATTCTTTCTCGTTTAAGTTAGATGCTTAGATTTTTTTTGTCTAGTTTAATTAACGTTTTTTATTTGATTTCACTCTCTTCTGGTAGCTACGAGGCTTACATCGGATTTTTGTTTTAGATTGATGCTTTAGCAAAACTATAAATTCGCCGATTCTGTTCTTTACGGGTTTCCGCAATCATATAAATTAAATGCAAAACTGCTCGGTCTTAGTCGATTGGCATTTTATGTTTAATTTGATTGGTACGTTTGTGCAGATTATTCTGGTTTCGATGGTGATACTTTTCGTTGGTGTTGGATGGGTTTGAAAAAGTTATAAAACAAAAAGACGACTATAATAGCCGTCTTCTTATCTTAATATTATCATGTTAATCCTACCTTTTCAAGTCAGTATTTAAAAAACCTTCTGAACTAACATTGTAACTTACAATTTTAATCGCATCATTATCTTCCTTTAGCATTACTATTGTTTCTTTAGCTTTGAATTTTTGATATTTCACTTCATAGACAAAAAAATACTCAGATTTAGAATTTGTTCCGACGATTCGACTGGTTTTCCATTCTAATAGTTCTCTTTCCTTGTAATTTCCTAAAACTTTATTGGTCTTTTGAAAAATATCTTGTAAACCAGCCTTGTTTGTAACAGCAAAAAATTGCTTGCTAAATAATTTTTCTGCTCTAGTAAAATTTTTCTTACTGATATAAGAATATAATTCATCAGTTACTCTTTCTGCATCTATTTTGTCCGATTCATCATTTATATTAGTTGAATTAAAATTGCAACTAAATAAGCATAGTGTAAAAATAAGCCAAAAAGCCAAAAGTATCTTTTTCATTAGTTATAAATTAATTTAACATCAAATATACTAAGCTTATCTTCTCACTAGATTATTATAATCTAAAATTTCTAATAAATTTCCTTTTCGATAATGCTCAACTTTCAAGCTTCCTTTCTTTTTTGAAATAGAATCATTAATCTTAAATTTGTTTTCCCATTCTGGAGGAACATAAAAATTATCCCCACTCACATTTAAAGTTAATGTATTATGATTCATTTTTAATCTATAAACTGAATCTATTTTCCCGATACACTCTGTGTTAATTTCGTGATTAAGGTAAATTTCTTTTCCAGTTCTTTTATCGGTAATTGAATTGAAGAAAATCCAACAGAAAAGCAACAATAATGGTGTTGCCATCACAGATATTAAAATTAATTTTTCTTTACTGCTTATTTTTATATCTGTCATTATTTAAAAAGTTTTTGTTGTACCATACGAATATATTCCTCCAGCTCCCCAGCTTCCACCTGGTCCCATACCTGATTGGGTAGTTTTATATCCTCTTTGGATTTCTCCTTTGTTACGGCCAAAATTAGAGGGGCTCATTTTATCTAAGGCAGGCATATTCCTATCAATAGTTCCGCCAGGAGTCCATGAGGCATCAAAAACGGGAGTACTTACACCTGCTGTATAGCTACTACCATTTCCATCAAAATCAGAAGTAACAAATTGATTTCCACCAGTAGGGGTGATTGTACCTGCAGAATATCCAGTAAATAAACCAAAACCTAAGTTTCCATTAAAATTAATAAAAAAATCTGTATCTCCAACTGCATCATTTACTAATCCTACTTGGAGACCAAACCCTCCAATTAATGCACCGTCAAATCCAAAAGAAAAAGAACTTCCTTCTGTTTGACGTGATTTAAAGGATGAGCCCGCTGCGTTATTAAAAGCCCCATCACTGCCAGCAGCTATAGTATTGCCGTCTTTGGTTACAGAACCATCAGCATTTAAACTAACTGAATCTAAAGTTTTACCACCTTGTGTAGATGTTACTGTCGCAGCTTTTCCAATATATGTGGCATCACTTCCATGATGTTGTTGAGCAGTAGCTTGGTCTGTTACTCTATCATCCCACACATAATCATCACCATCTTTAACCCATTCATCTAACATCCCATTTGGGTCAATTCTTTTTATTGGATTATTCTGCACATAATTATATGGAGAAAACATTTGTCGCTCATCAGCCAACGGGTCGATATTCATCCACCTTCCAATCGCAGGGTCATAATTCCTCGCCCCATAGTCGTATAAGTTAAGCCCCAGCTCGTCTTGGAACTCCTTGCCGTTGTACTTATAGTTATTCCACAGTGGCAGTTCGGGTTTTGTCGGGCATCCGAGGCAACCTCCCCCGGGCTTTTCCATCAGAAAGACACCGGCCTGGGCTTTTGCAAACACCATCTGGTCGGAATTATAGTTGGCGTGCTTGAGCCCGAAGGGATAATAGTGGTTTTCTTCTATTATGCCCAGCATTCCAGATCCGGGGATATCCTCGGCATAGCTCATCCTGATGTTTCCCAGGTGGTCCTTATACTGGAAGACATGGCTCAGCGTGCCTGCCGTATTTCTCACATAGCCTTCGGCAGTGGGGAAGAACTGCAGTTCGCCGTTTTTGTACTGGAAGCCACCCGTGCTATATAATATCCTGTCGGTTACCTGGTCGAACTGGTCAAAATTTATGCTGCTGTGCTCTGCGTAGGTTGCCGTCTTTCCCTTCTTGCCACCGCTGGCGTCATAAAGGTATTCAATTTTTCTGCTTATTCCCGCCTGCGGCATAAAATTAACCACTACGGGGAGGTTGAGGTGGTTGTAGGATATGGATGTGATTCCCTTGTTGAGGTCAGATGTCATGTTGCCGCTTGCATCATAGGCATAGTCGTCGCCGGTATTGGTCCCGTCGGCAAATCCGTTGCTGTCAAGGGATGCGTCGGTGACCCTTGCCAGCCTGTTTGGGCTTTGGGGATCGTAGGCATAGGCGAGGTCGTCGATTTCCATGCCGATATCCCCGTCGCTGTTTCCGTTGCGGTAAAGGTGCGTGATGTTCCCGTTGTTGTCATACTTTAGGGCCTCGTCATAGGCACTGGTGAGCGGATAGCTGCTGAAAGGCTTTGAATAGGCGGCTCTTGTCAGCCTGTTCAGGGCATCGTACTGGTATTCGTACTTCCTGTGTACCATGTCAGACTGCGATCTCCAGTAGGTTTCCGAGATGTTCCCGTTGAACAGCGCGCTGGTGTTGGCCGGGTTCTCATACCTGATCCTGAAGGCGAAGAGGTCGGGCAGGCTCCCGGCAGGATTGAGGTCGTCCGTGTCGTTGATGCCTGTCAGCCATCCCCTGATATTGTAGGAGTAGTCCACTTCCTGGAGCGCGGGATTGCCCTGCGTGCCGCCTACGCCTTTTCTTATGAGCTGTCCCATCTCGTCATAGGCATTCCTTGCCAGGACCTGGGAGACTGTGCCCGCCTGGTGGGCATGCCCGGTGAGCCTGTCCTGGTCTGAATAGGCGAAGTCCTCCCTTGTCACAAGGTCGGCGTTCCCTGCCGCCAGGCGGTGCTTGGTCACGGAATAAAGGGTCTTTCCGGAAAAGTCAACTTTTGAGTCGGCGATGGTATGCCCCCCGAGATAGTTTGCCAGGTGGGTGCGGATGGGGCGTGCCTTGTAGTC
>Ga0247731_1000069_pt1 | contig 33507 bp, 33 predicted proteins | sample UWRJL088202R2_FD_180938 | JGI IMG/M metagenome (GOLD analysis project Ga0247731, IMG submission 180938) | Plant litter microbial communities from Arlington Agricultural Research Station in Wisconsin, United States - UWRJ-L088-202R-2 | ecosystem: Environmental > Terrestrial > Plant litter >...
GGAGCGAAATTCGAACTCAGCGAACACGTTGCCGAATCCCTCAACCGCGGCGACTTCGTCATCGTCAGCAGACAAGAACGCACCGTCAGCTGGGGCGAAGACGACTAGAAGAAATACAGCCCCGTAATCGAAGCGGTCGACCTTCGCCGGATGCATCCAAAGCGCGCATCTGCAAGGGCGGGGCCGTCCACGGGAGTGACGTCAGACGAGGACGCTTAAGCACGCGATGTACATAAGGTCGCTGGAAGGCCACGTTGCGGCGTCTTCCAAGCCGCCTCGGCTCGGCTTGAAACCGCTCAGCTAGCTTCGGCTTTCGAACCATGGATAAAAGTGGCTACTGTCTATAATCGTAACTGCAGGGTCGGCTGCTTCGTCATCACGAGGAGCGCCATTGGGGGTAATCGGCTGGCAGCCGCCATGGCCGCGTATCGTGATTTCGGACGGCGAGTTTGTAGTCCTCCGCACAGCCCCACCTCCCTGCCGCCCTTCTTCGGGAATTACGGAGCCGACCGAGAACCGGTACCCGGCTGTGCGGTGGCACCCCTGTCAGCGGACGGACGGCTTTTCGGATACTTCTTGGCGCTGTCCAAGGCGGACATGGCGGTCACAATTGTGCTGCGTGAGACGCTCACCGGTATGCGCCCGCTGGCAGACGGTCGCAGCCCAGGTTGGGAACCTTTCGGGCGGTGGTTAACAGCACACCCAGCACCGCAGGAGTTTCTTTACCTCAACAAAGCACAGCCAGCATGTCGGCGGCAACTGAGGTCACACCCTCGCGTCGCTCGCGGACTGACCCTCAACAGATCCGGATAAGCAAGAACAACCGCCGCCGTCGGAAGGGGCCGGCATGCTTCGAATACTCGCCGGGGTCACACGAATGACTGAGTGCAATGGGGCGTCCCGATGTCGACGGGAGGGACCCGTTCGCGCTGGCTGGGGTCTGCGACCAACCCTCGTTGGCACGCCCGCCGACCGCCTCTTCGACATGGCACAGCTCCACCGAGATCGAGAAGATCGAGGCTCGACGACTAAAGCTATTCCTTGAGCCCTCCTAGGGCGTCGCAGTATTTAACAAGAACGTCACGAAGCGAGGACTCCCAGTGCCGTCTTCGACATGTCGTCCGCAGGGCCGAAGAGAATGAGCGTGTCGTCGTAATTGTCGGGGACGCGGGTCAGGTGATAGCTGAGGGTCAGATCGCCCGCTTCGGTACCGAGGAAGTTCGCGACGCCGGACGGCTGCGGCTGCCCATCCCCGGCCCACGCTCCGGAGAAGTCCCAGCTCTTGGCAGAGAGCTCGCCGACGATCGCGAGGAACGTCCGGTCTTCATCGTGTCGTTCCAGCGACCCCCTGAGCATCGCGGCGACCTGGGCTGCGGTTTCCTCCCAGCAGTCGGCAGTGCGGACGACGTCGGGGTGAAGGAAGGTGAACCGTGCCAGGTTCATCCCGACTAGGAAGCTTTCGGACAAGGCGCGGGCGAGCGGGTTCGAGGAGAGAACTTCGAGATGCCGATCGACGAGGACCGCGGGCGTATGCGACCAGGAATCGATCAGTTCCTGAGTCTTAGACCTTCGCAGCGCCAGCGAAATCTCATACTCGTCCATGGGTGCGGATCACCTCGGGAAGTTCATGGAACAGCTCTTGAACGCCCCGGAAACGCCCTCCGGCGAGAATCGCCTGCACCTCAGCCATCATATGTCTCCTACATTTGTGTCGCGTTCGCGCGTGAACTACGACGATGAGCGACGTTCGACCAAATCGGTCGTAGACACCCAGTTCAACATGGCTGCGATTGGCGCGCATGAAACATTTGCCTGAACATCGCTACGAATGCGCCGCTGTTCGAAAATCCTCTCGCCATGGGCGTCAGTCGATGCTCCGCCCAACCGACTTCATCTGCATCGCCGCCTCGTCTCCAGCGATCAACCGCTCTACAACCGCGTACCGACGCACTTGGTATACACCGTGTGCCACTGCCATGAAAACCGCCACGAACACGCCGGTGAGGATCGCTTGCAGTCCGGTGAAGGCCCACACGTCCAAGGCCAGTGCGGCGCCCGCGCCGGCGACGATCGAGTTGACGACGGCGATCGCCGACGACGTGGTGAAGAAGATGCCGCGCCAAGAGCCTTTCCGTCCGATCTCGAGCAGCTCGTTCGGAGCTCGCCTCCCGAGCGGGCGAGGGAAGTACTCCTCGGCACCCGGAAGCAGGGTCGAATAGAACCGTCGGATGCGCTGGATGGACGCGAGCGCGACAACGTCTTCGAGGGACGTTTCGACCAGCCGTTCGTAGGTGAAGACCCCGAGCAGGAAGACCACTGGGATGATGACCCCGAGGAAACCGAACGCGATCGGCGTCTGCGCGAGGAAGCCGAATGCGACCAGAGAACTCGAAAGGGTCATCAGGTACAGCGAGGCCCTGCTCGATGACTCGCTGACGGTGATGCCGCGCGCCGACTCGAGTACGAAGTGCTCGGTGAGCAGCGCGTTGTAGAACGCAGTCGGACGGTCCGCGAGCTCGTCGGCCGATTGCCACGCCTGAGGAAGGCGCGGGACGGGCGTTCCATTCGTCACTCGGTTCTCCTCCAGAACTCTGCTTGAAGGCATCCGGATGATCGGACGCACTTGCTTCCCCTATTCGACCTCGGACCTGGCGCGCACGAGCTAAACAATTGTCGAGTCAAGGCTTGACGGGCGTCTACTGACTCCCGAGGAGTGAGCTCATACGCTGATCCCACCGATCCGAGGGAAGCGTGAGGCAGCCACCGGATCGGTCCGTCCCGCCTCGTCCCACGGCACCAGGTCCCCCGCCCGGTGCCGTGGTTCCAGGTCTTCCCCGCGGCCCATCCCAATAAGCACTGGAGTATCGAAATGACCTCGCTGGACCTCCCCACCCCCGACTCCGACTTCGATCCCCTCGATTTCGCGATCGTCAAAGGCAAGACCTTCGAGGACCTGGTCGTCGGAGACACTTTCCGTGCCCCGAGCCGCACCCTCACCGACGCCCACAGCTCGGCCTTCCAGACAGTGTCAGCTGACAACCACCCCGTCCACTACGACGCGGTCTGGGCAAAAGCCCACGGGCACAGCGCCCCCGTCGTACACGGACTGCAGGTGCTCGCATTCACCGCTCCCGGAGCCACCCTCTTCCCGCATGTGATCGGCGAGGTGTTCATCGCTTTCACCGGCCTCACCTGCGAGTTCACCGGCGAGGTCCACAGCGGCGACACCCTTTACTCCCAATTGGTCATCATCGAGCTCGAATCCAAAGACGGCAAAGGCATCGTGACGACTTCGGTGACCGTGCACAACCAGCGTGGCGAGGTCGTTCTCCGTGGCGAGCACCAGTACACGCTGAAGCTCACCCCGACCGCCTAGCCGTAGACCGACCGGAGATCAGACCATGGCGGCTATCGGCGGAGGTACGGCACCGACTATCAGCGATCACGTGACCCTCGTGCGCACGATCACTCTGGAACACACCGCGGACTTCATCCTTCACGAGGAACGAACCGTGGTCCGAGTCGGGGACGACGACATCCTCGACCTCACAACGACGAACATCGCCCACAAAATCGCCAGTTAGGCAATGATGACCGAAACGACCGCTCCTCCCGCCACCTCGGAGGCACCGCCCACCCCGAATGTCGGAGCTTTCGCTCCCCTGAAGGTGAAGCTCTTCCGCGCGCTGTGGACCGCGTCGTTGATCAGCAGCATCGGCGGATGGATGCAGACCGTCGGTGCCCAATGGTTTCTCGTCGAGAGCCACAGCGACGCCGCCCTCGTCGCTCTGATCCAGACAGCCTCCGCCGCTCCGTTCCTCATCTTGGGCATCCCCTCGGGCGTGCTGGGCGAATTCGTCAACCGGCGCAAGCTGCTCATCATCGTGCAGTCCTCCTTGGTCACCGTCGGCGTGATCCTGAGTGTCGTCACATGGATCGGCGGGATGACACCGTGGCTGCTTCTCGCATTCACCTTCCTACTGGGCGCGGGTTCTGCCATTCAGGGTCCCGCTTATCAGGCCCTCGTTCCGGAGATCGTGTCCCGACCTCTCATCCCCAGTGCGGCAGCTCTCAGCTCCATCGGCGTCAACATCGCCCGTTCCATCGGGCCGGCGATCGCCGGCCTGGTCGTGGCCTCGCTCGGCATCCCCTTCGTCTTCGCCCTCAACGCAGTCTCGTTCGCCGTATTCCTCGTGGTGTTGGTCGCCTGGCGCGGCTACAAGCCGCCGGTACGCCGTCCCGAACCGTTCCTCGAAGCGACCCGGGCGGGACTGCGCTACGTCTGGAACGCCGGGGTCGTGCGCCGGACGATGGTGCGCTTGGCGCTCTTCATCGTCCCCGCCTCCGCGCTCTGGGCGCTCCTACCTCTGATCGCCTCGCAGCAGCTCGGACTGGACTCGAACGGATACGGCCTGCTGCTTGCCGCGGTCGGCATCGGATCGGTCGGCGGGGCTTTCATCATCCCGAAAGCCCGTGCGAAACTCGGATCCAACGTCACCGTCATGATCGCGTCGGCCGTATTCGGCGCAGTCATCGTCGTCTCGGCCGTCTCGCAGTCACTTTGGCTCACCCTGGCTGCGCTGGTCTTCGGCGGCGTTGGATGGATCGCAGTCATCGCGTCGCTGAACGGCTCCGTGCAGGCGTTCCTGCCCGCCTGGGTACGGTCGCGCGGCTTGTCCGTCTACCAGCTCGTCCTCTTCGGCAGCACAGCAGGCGGCTCAGCGATCATCGGAGTATTCGCTCAGGCCACCGGAGTGGTGGAGACCAGTATCGGGGCGGGAGTGCTCGTCATCGTCGTCGCGGCGAGCCAGATCTTCTGGCCGCTGCTGTCCACCGCGGACAAGGAACGCTCTCTCGTGACCATCCCGCTAACCGACGTGCCGCCTGTCGACGACGTTCCACCGTTGCCGATCAGCGACACCGCCGAGACACTCGTACTGATCCGGTACACGGTGGAGCCTGCAGATCGCGCTGCGTTTGTCGCGCAGATGCAGGTCGTGCGACAAACCCGTAGGCGCACCGGCGCGCGACGATGGGAACTCTATGACGACCGCGAAGACCCGCACACGGTCATCGAGGCATTCGCCGTCGGTTCGTGGCGTGAGCATCTCAGCCAGCACGAGGATCGGACGACGGGGTTCGACCAAGTCGAACTGGAGAAAGCCAGGGCACTCGCCACCGGGCAGCCGGAAGTGCGTCACCTCACTCAGATCGATCCTGCAGCGCCCGCAGAGCCCGGGACATGACGCTCCTACTGAGGCGACCGCATGCAGTTCCTTCCCCCGAAGTCGTCCCGGCTGCAGCGAGTGCTCGTCCCGGGCCGACGACCGCCCAGATCCTCCGCCACGGCGATCACGGGATCGGAGTCCTCGAGGACGGCGACGGCCAGTTCATCATCGTCCGGGGCCGTTGCCACACCCTTCAAGCCGACTTCTCTGTGGAGGAGGCCAGCCGCCGAATCCGAGCGCGCAGCGCTGCCGTCACCCGGTTCCGTCCGGAACAGCGATTGGCATTCCGCCAGCCTCACACCATGTCGCAGCTGATCCCGCAGCTTGAGTTGGCTATCGCCGACTGCGACGCCCGTGGCGCTTTTCGTATCGACGCGTGGTTCTCTTTCGTCCGACTACAAGCTGGCAACGGCGGCTCGGAGTCGGCCCGAAACCCCGTCGGGGCGACATCCCAAGAGCAGGAGTTCTCGGACATCCTGGGCACCATCGTCGGGTTCCGGAACGTCCACGTCGACGATGACGGATCAAATGCCCTGCGTCTGCATTTCGTGGACGAGCGGCGGCAGATCGGCGGTCGGATCGTGGATTTTGAAGTTCTCCACGGGCATGCCGAACTGGCCGGAGTCACCCAGGTTCCGGCCTGGGATTAGCCTCTTCGTGGTGCTTCCTGAGGCCGGCGCGATGGAGTGTCCCGTTCCATTCAAATTGACGCCGTTTCGTTGGCCGCCTTGGGCTCTACGTAGCGGAGCGCATGAGCAATTTGTGCCATTCGACCTGTTCGAAACGGGTCGATGAACCTCCGAAGAGGTTGGTGTTCGTGATCTAGCGAAGTAGGGTGACAGGAATATCGACCTGAGCGTCGACGCCGTTCACGTGGCTGAATGCAGCGATCGTGCCGATGTCGGCGAGCCCGAGATCTGCGTCCCGGTAGTGAATCACGATTCTGTCGTTTGTGGTGGTGACGCTGTCGCTCTGATAGTTGGCTTGCGTGTTGCTCGCGTTGTCCCAAACGTGCGCAGTTGTCTTTTCGTGGAAGCGGACGCCGAATCGTTTTCCGCCATTGCCGTCGGGTGCGTAGTAGTAGAGCTCGTAGCCGAAGTATTCGGCCTCGACGGCCGGGAGCAAGTCTCCGAGCCCCCATGTCACGGTGATGTTGCCGATGCCCTCTTCGAGGAGGACGGAAGTCACGTGGCGGGGAAGAAGTTGATCGGTCATGAACCCACGATAGGTGGGCACCGTAACGAACTAGCCTTTTTCAAAACATTGGTGGGCCGGAGATTAGCGTGGGACTTTCATTGGGCCCAGACAGAAAGTACCCCAGGAAGGTGACGCCCTCCGGTGTCGCATCGAACCGATCAATCAGCACATCGGCGGGTTCGTAGAACACATCGCCAGCGCGCAGGATTGTTTCCGGGCCACCATCGACTTGAAAATAGACCGAGCCCGTTTCGATGGCTCCGAATACGGGTCCGTTGTGATGATGAGGTCCGCCGACTACGTCTGGTTGCAACGTGATGCGACGCACCTGCATGGCTGCGGTGACCTTTTCTGGAAGCGACTGCTCGAGAAGTGTGACTCTGGCTACAGGTGCGATCATTCTTTGATCTTGTCACTCAGGCCAGTGACGCGGCCGGCTGCGGGCAGCGGGCAGGAGGGTTGTGTCGCCGCCTTTGGCTGCGTCGATTTGCAACTGTGTGAGAAACAGTGCGTTTGACAGGTCTGCTCGCTCCAGCCGGGTATCGAAGCCGGGCTGGGCGCCGGTTCTTCGAAGGCAGGGCCGCACCGACAATTCGGGCGACTGCTCGAGGAAGCCCTTCGGCCGGCGGATCGCGGGCCGAAGGGCGTCGAGTCGAATCAGCGGGCCACACGCCGCCAACGGAGTTCGGAGTGGAATGCTCGGCCGTCAGCTGCTATCCGGGGCGAGGCGACGATGTTGACCGTGTCCCCATCCAGTTGGAGCACCCGTAGCTGACTCTGCCCTTGCCAGTTCGGGTAGAGGGAGAGTTCAATGTTGTGCCTCACCTCGCCGGCTTCCTCGTCGAGCAGATAGGTGCCGGCGTAAGCGACGAACGTGCGGGCCGAACTCGCGTACTCGTCGGGAGTGGCGTCCTGAGGGTCCAACGCTGCGACGACAGGACGGTCGGATGCCCCGAGCACAGCGCTTACCGTTCCCTCCGCCGTATAGAAGAGGTATCCGCAGGCGTTGGGTCCGAACTCGGCGACTTTCGTCCCATCGTCGAAATGCTGCACCGCGCTGAGGAGCCTCCACGACCCGACGATCGCGTCTCGGGTGATCGTGCGGTTCATAGTCGTTCCTCTTTCGCTAAGCATGGGAGGTCTGGTCTTTCTTGACGGCGATACCGACGAATACGGCGACGGCCAATGTGGCCGGGACCAGTGCTGCATGGTCACCGAACAGGGTCGAGGCCAGCGCTCCGACCAGACACCCGCCGATGAAGCCGGCGAGAAGCGGCCACGTGTCCTTCCAATGGTTCAGAGCGGTCGCGGACTTCCCGCGGGACGTGGCCAAGTCGAGGAGCGCGATGATCGCCACGACCAAGTTCCCGGTCATGACTGACGTTGTCGGCGCTTTCGGGAAGGCGAGATGCAGGTAGGCGTTCTGGATCGCCATAGCGCAGACCGCGCACAGGCCGATGGCGAGAGCCAAGCCGCCCTGCGGGCTCGCCGACGCCGTTCCAGTGAACGACAGAATCGCCGCAACTACGAGCAGCAGGGCCTGGCCGCCCAGCAGCAGTCGTTGAATCCTGCCGTCCCGTCCCGCGAGCCTTCTCGCGACGGCAGTCGCGACGACCACCGACACGACGAAGACCGGCAGAGCGAGGACAGCGGCGAGGTGGGGCTGCGCGCCGGTTACGACGTCTGCGGCGACGAGCACGAGGTTGCCGGTGACGTGTGCGGTGAAAAGGCCGCCGAGGAGGATCCAGCTGGTGACGTCGGTGATGCCGGCGAGCAAGGCGAGCACCCCTGGGAGCTTCGCCCCGGCTTTCGACTCGGTTCCGATGAGGCTGGCGTTCGTCATGCTGTCTTCTCCCGCTGCGAGACGATCTGTTCGTAGAAATACTTCGGGAGCGCCAGTCCTACGCCCATCCCCGCCACGATGAGAGCGGCGGTCGTCCCGTCGGAGATCGCGCCGAGAAGGCTGCTCTCGGAGCCGCCGAACGGGAAGTTGCCCAGATTGTCGATCGCACGGAACAGGAAGACTCCGGGGATGAGGGCGACCACGGCGGCGAACGAGACAGCGGCGAACGGGATGTGTAGACGGTGGGACACCGGTGCCATCACGATTCCGACCACCAAGCAGGCGACTGTGGCACCGACCGCGACGTTCCAGCCGAGGTCGTCCATCGCCCAGGTGCGAAGGCCGTGCGCGATCGCGCCGACCACGATGGGCCACAAAATCAGTCGGTACGGGATCGCGAAGTAGATCGGGTAGGAGGCGGCAGCCACTGCGGCGGCGACCACGTCGAGCCACAGCGGGATCGTCCTACCATCGGGCAGAGCAGGAAGGTCTGTCCCGAAGATGGTCAGCGCGAGGGCCAGCCCCGCCCCGATCGAGAGAACGAGCACTGCCGCGTATCCGAGCCGGGCGAATCCGAGGGAGATCCGCAGGGCGAAGAGGTCAAGGAGACCGTTGAGGATGTGTGGTCCAGGGACGAGGATCATCGCCGGACAGACCGCTATCAGCCGCAGGGAGGTGCTCAAGTCGGCGTTGATCGCGATGCCGCCGATGATCCCTGCCACGAACGCGGCCGCGAAGACCTGGCCGATCGGGCCGATGTGCGCCTGGCCCAATAGTCGCCGGATGAGGCCGCCCAGCGCGCCGCTGAACGCGATGAGCAGGACAGCGGTTGGATCCTCTGCGCCGAAGATGATCGACAGCGCGGCGGTGCCTGTTGCGCAAGCGAGAACGAACAACCACAGCGGTGCTGGACCGGCTTTGGACGCTCGGTCGAGTTCGGAGGCAAGTTCCGTCCGGCTGCTCTGCTTCTCGCCGACCTTGTCGATGGCCCGCATCGCTATCGCGACAGTGCCCATTGCGACACCCTCCGGCGGAGCGAGGACAGTCAGAGGGTTTCGGCCTTTGTCGAGAACACTGGTCGACGTCCAGCCGGGGGCGAGTTGGAAGTCGGTGTCGAGACCGCTGTTGAGTCGCTCGACAGCGTTGAGCGTGACTGACGTGGACTCACCGTTCGCTTGCAGGAGCGCCGCCGCGCGGGCGACGAGAGCCTGGTCGGCTTCCTTCGCCGCCCTCGTGTCGGCCGCCAGGTCGATGGTCGTCATCAGGCGCCGCCGACGCCGGTGCCGACCATGTCGAGCGGGTTGACGATCTTGTCGAACTGCTCGGCCGTGACCTTGCCCGAGGCCAACGCCGCCTCACGCAGCGTCGTGCCCTTGGCGATCGCATCCTCGGCGATGTGCGCCGAGTTCTGGTAGCCAATCACCGGGCTGAGCGCGGTCACGAGCATGACGCTGTCGCCGACGTACTGCGCGATCTTGTCCTTGTTGAGCTCGGTGCCCTTCACCGAGAACTCGAGGAACTTGGCGACGCCGTCACCCAGGATGCGCGCCGAGTGCAGGTAGTTGTTGATGATGATGGGGCGCATCGCGTTGAGTTCGAAGTTGCCCTGCGATCCGGCGAAGGCGACCGCCGTGTCATCCCCGATCACCTGGATGGCGATCATCACGATCGCCTCGCACTGGGTGGGGTTGACCTTGCCGGGCATGATCGACGAGCCCGGCTCGTTCGCGGGCAGCAGCAGTTCGGCGAACCCGGTGCGGGGGCCCGAGGCGAGCCAGCGCATGTCGTTGGCGATCTTCATCAGCGAGACGGCGGCCCCGCGTAGGGCGGCGTGCGCGCGCACCATTGCATCGAGCGAACCCTGCGCCTCGAACTTGTTCGGCGCGGTGACGAAGTCTTTACCGGTGAGCGCGGCGATCTCTTCGGCGACATTGACCGAGAAGCCCTCGGGGGCGTTGAGCCCGGTGCCGACGGCGGTGCCGCCGAGTGCGAGGCGCAGCAGGCCGGTGCGGCTGTGCTCGATCTCGCGGATGACCTCTTCGATCATGGTCGCGTAGCCCGACCATTCCTGGCCGACGGTGAGGGGCACGGCGTCTTCGAGGTGCGTGCGGCCGATCTTCACCACGTCCATCCACAGCTTCGACTTCGCGGCGATCTCGGTGTGCAGCGCCTTCAGGCTAGGCAGCAGGCGCTCGTCGATCTCGGTGATGGCGGCGATGTGCATCGCGGTCGGAAACGAGTCGTTGCTCGACTGCCCCATGTTCACATCGTCGTTCGGGCCGACCGGGTGTTGCGACCCGAGCTCGCCGCCGAGCAGCTGGATGGCGCGGTTGGAGAGCACCTCGTTGATGTTCATGTTGCTCTGGGTGCCCGAGCCGGTCTGCCAGACGAACAGTGGGAACTCGGCGTCGAGTTTGCCCGCGATGGTCTCGTCGGCGGCCTGCACGATCGCCTTGGCTTTCCAGTCCTCGAGTCGACCGGCCTTCTGGTTGACGATCGCGGCGGCCTTCTTGACGACGCCGTAAGCGCGGTACACCTCGATCGGCATGTGATCGTTGCCGATCGAGAAGTGGATGAGCGAGCGCTGCGTCTGCGCTCCCCAGTAACGGTCGGCCGGGACATCCACATTGCCCATGCTGTCGAATTCAACCCGCTTTCCGGTGGCGTCGATCCCGATGGGTACGTCGGTGATGGTCGGTGTCGTCGTGGTCATTGCAACCTCCATGGTTGGTTCAGAAACATCGAGCGACCGGATGATCGTTCGTGCTCATGAACCTAGGAAGTTCGGCCGAGGACGGCACTGGGCCGTTGTTCAGTCCTGCCTAGACATTCGTCGTGCGCTCGTTGGGTGAGTGAGCGAGAGAGCCCACACTGACTTCCTCGGCGCGCGGTGATCGCCGGCTAGCGTGTGAGCGAAAGCCGGTTGAGCGCGGACTCCGATTCGGGGTCGGCGCCTTGCCAGACGATGATGATCTCGTTCGAGCCCGAGGCGAGCTCGAGAAGCTGGTACTTGATGAGGAGATCGCCCTCGGACCGGTGAGACGCGCGCAAGATGCCGTGCGGGCGTAGCCTCTGCCGCTCTGCCGCCCAAGCGGTCGAGAAATCCCGGCTCATTGCCGACAGTTCGCCGACGATCTTTTCGAACTCTGCATCGTCCTCATGCCACGCGAGGGATGCATGGAGGGCTGCGACGATTTGATACGAGAGTTCTTCCGCGCTGGCGTAGGCCCGGCCGGGGATCACTTCCAGGAACATCTCCCGCGCGAGGTTCGTCCCCGGTCGCAGGCTCGGGAAAAGCTCCTGCGCCAAGCGGCTCGTCCCAGAGACATTCAAATGCCGGTCAATAAGGGTGGCGGCGACGCCATCCCAGGAACGCAGGAATTTGGCGACATTGTCCTCCGGGACCATCCCAGAGTCCATGTAGGTCGGGGTCAGTTCGTCGCTGTCACTAGCGTTCATTTTGTGCCGTCACTCCTTCGGTAATCGCAGAGGAACGAACTTTGCGGGCCTGCTGATTCCGACAGTAGGCACCTTCGACGCTGCTTTCCTTCAATCGTCGTTCATTGTCGGCTAGACAAATGTCTAACCTTTGCTCTCGGGCCGTCGAAACTCGGGTGAAGCTATCACTCTCATTGTTACCTAACCGGTTTGCACAGGCTCTACCTTCGGAATCACGATGATAAATTTCCAGGAAGTAGTCGATGAGCTCGCCAGCACGCTGGGGCGTTCCGTGCTCATGGGCGACCCCAGTCATCGTCTGATTGCCGCCAGCAGCCAGGGCAAAGACATCGATCACATGAGGGCGATGAACGTCATCCAGCGTGAAGCCCCCGCGGAGCAGAAACAGTATTTCGAGAGCATCTCCCTCAACGATGCCCACCAGGCCGTGACGGTCTCGCTTGGCCACCTCGGCGGCTTGGACAGACTGGCTGTCCCGGTCCGAGACGGTCGCCAACATCTAGCGACGTTCTGGCTGATCGTCGAGAACCTCCCCCCGCTGCGCGGTGCCGACTATGCGGCAATCGAGGCGGCTGTCTCGGTGACCCGCGAGATGCTCGGGCCCAAAGATTCCGAACGCGAACCCGGAACCAGCGATGAAATCATGGGGGCGCTGCTATCTCCGGACACGAATGAACGCCGGCATGCCTTCGATGAGGCAGTCGCCCGCCGGCGATTCGAGCGCGGAGAGCAAACGGTCGTCTACGCGGTGGACATCCCGCCAGAGGTGGGGACACTCGATCGGCTCGCGTTCGCCCGGCAGGTATCGGCTCTCCGGAAGACGTCGCTCGCGTACATCGGTGAGCGTAAAGACTTGCTCCTTTTCGTGGGCCGCAGCAGCGACATGGCTGAGTCCGAAGCGTTCATCAAGAAGGAAGCGAAGTCCAAATCAATTCCGGTCAACGCAATCGGGACGGCCCACCACAACCGACTGGCTCCCGACCTCTTCGAGACTGCCGACCAGGCGGAAATGGCCGCTGGCATCGTCGGGGCTGTCCCGCAACTCGGAGGTGTCGGAGACATCAGCTCGCTAGGTGTTTGGGCCTTGCTCGCGTCAGTCGTAGGCGACCGCTCGTACCTGCAAGTGTTCTCGCCCGCGGCATTCGTGCTCTGCACCGAGGGAGACGAGACCCAGCGGCACACCATCGAGGTCTATCTCGATGGTGCCTGCCATGTTGCGGCGGTATGCGAACAGCTCCACATCCACCGAGCGACCTTGTACTACAGGCTGGACCGGATGCCCCAGGTGGTTAGGGACGCGCTCGACGACGGCGCTCAGCGCAGTGCCCTGCACATGTGCTTGAAGCTCATAAAGCTGTGGGAATCGACCGGACGCATCTGATCGGCGAAGTCGGCGGAGACAGGTCGACTGGGACTGAATCGTCGAAGTTGGAGAGCTGAGCCGAAGTATCCCGGGTCGCGCCGTGCCATGGGTCATCCGGCTAGACATTCGTCTAGATGCTCGACTGAACGAACGTCGAGTGAGGACTTGACGGGCGTCTTAGACCCGCAGCGGGACGGAGCAGCACTCTTGTAAACACCCCGCTTCACCCCTCGAAAAGAAAAGAAGAGACCATGTCTAAAGAACCCACAATCGTCCTCGTCCACGGCGCATTCGCCGACGCCAGCAGCTGGGCGCCCGTCACTCTGCGCCTGCTCGAAGACGGACACACCGTCTTCGTTCCGCCGGTCTTCAACCGCAGCCTGATCGCCGACGCCGCGTACATCAAGTCGTTCGTCGAGCAGATCGACGGCCCCGTCATCCTCGCCGGCCACTCTTACGGCGGCGCAGTCATAACCGTTGCCGGTGTCGCCGAGAACGTCGTCGGCCTCGTCTACGTCTCGGCCTACGCGCTCGACGAGGGCGAGAGCCTCGGCCAGCTGCAGGGCGGCTTCCCCGACTCCGACCTCGCCGCGAACCTGGTCTACGCTCCGTACCCCGTGGAGGGTGCCGACCCCGGCACCGACGTCTCGGTGAAGATCGACGCGTTCCCGGCCGTGTTCGCAGCCGGTGTCGCCGCCGAAGACGCCAAGGTCTTCGCCGTCTCGCAGCGCCCGCTCTCGGCCATCGCTTTCGGCGAGCCGGCGTCGGTCGCGGCCTGGAAGACCAAGCCGGGCTACGGCATCGTCTCGAGCGCCGACCACACCATCAACCCCGACGTCGAGCGTTTCGGCTACAAGCGCGCCGGCCTCAAGAAGGTCATCGAGATCGACGCCCCGCACCTCGTCATGCAGACCAACCCCACCGAGGTCGCCAAGTTCATCACCGACGCCATCGCGGACCTCGGCTAACAGCCGGCCACTCAGCGATCAAGTAAAGGAAAACGACTATGACTGGCAACCCGCTCAACGTATCCCTCGAGAAGGCGGCGCAGGAGTTCGTCGACGCCACCTCCGTACCTCCGTTCCTTTGGACCCTGACCCCGGAAGAAGGCCGCAAGGCCGTCGACGGAGTGCAGGACTCGCCGATCGACAAGCCCGACGTCGACGACGAGTGGATCACGATCGACGGCGGTCCGACCGGCTCCGTGAAGCTGCGCATCGTCAAGCCGAAGGGCACCACCGAGACCCTCCCGGTGATTCTCTACGTGCACGGCGCAGGGTGGGTCTTCGGTGACGCCCACACACATGACCGTCTCGTTCGCGACCTAGCGATCGGCGCCGGTGCCGCGGTTGTCTTCCCCGAGTACGACCGCTCGCCCGACGTGCGCTACCCGGTGGCGATCGAGCAGTCGTACGCTGCGGCCCAGTGGATCACTACCTCGGGCAGTGACAAGGGTCTCGACGGTTCCACCATCGCGATCGCCGGCGACTCGGTCGGCGGAAACATGACGATCGCGCTGACGCTGCTCGCCAAAGAGCGCAAAGATGTCAGCTTCGTCGCCCAGTTGCTGTTCTATCCGGTCACGAATGCCGCGTTCGACACGCAGTCGTACAAGGACTACGCGGTCGGCTACTACCTCACGCGGGAAGGCATGGAGTGGTTCTGGAACCAGTACACGACGGCTGAATCGGAGCGCGCCGACATCCACGTGTCGCCGCTCCGCGCAGAGATCGAACAGCTGACGGGCCTCCCGCCCGCCCTGGTGATCAACGGCGAAGCCGACGTGCTGCGCGACGAGGGTGAGGCCTACGCGGGCAAGCTGCGCGCGGCAGGCGTCGAGGTGACGCAGGTGCGATACGCGGCGACCATCCACGACTTCGTGATGCTCAACGCGCTGCACAACACCCACGCCTCCACGGCCGCGGTCGCCCAAGCAGTGGCCTTCCTATCCGAAGCGCTGCACGGCAAGTAAAGCGACCTGTCGGACGGTCCTCATGCCCCGAGGACCGTCCGGCATCCTCCGTGTCCGAACTTCGGGCGCAACAAGCTCGGCGCCACGACGGGCGGGCTGAGCCCTCACCGTGCTGGCATGAAGACGTCTAGACCAGAACGGCAGCACACCATGAACGCCCAGATTGATCCGACTGTCCCTCCGACGGGAACGGGATGCCTCGAATGTGAACAGACCGGTAGCTGGTGGCTCCACCTCAGACGGTGTGCCGCGTGCGGGCACGTCGGATGCTGTGACGACTCCCTCAACCGGCACGCTCGAGCACATTTCGAGCTGACTGGCCACACGGTTATCCAGAGCTTCGAACCGGGCGAAGAGTGGTTCTACAACTGGCGCACCGGCTCAGGAATCTTGGGGACGCCTCTCTCGCCACCGACGAGTCACCTGGAAGCGCAGACGGTTCCCGGGCCAGCCGAGCGAGTCCCCGACGACTGGGAGCAGCAACTCGGAGCCGCAGCAGAGGCCCGATGAAGGAGCTCCCCAAAACGTGGCCCGGCATGGTCACGACGAAACTCGACAGCATAAACGCAACGGAATTTGGCATCATGGAACCACAACACACACGCCGTTCGACCGGCACCCGAACCGCCACCCAAAGGAATGTCGTGATCAGCATGGATCGCCCGGCGGTTTCCAACTCCCGAAATAGCTTCCGGTGAACGCAGAATCCGCGTACGGCGCCCAAGAAGTTGAGAGAAAAACCCTCGTCGGCAGCGATCGATTTCGCCTTCCGCTTCGCGGTCGTTCCTCCGAAGCCGAAGTGATCGCCACTGCGATCTCCGACGTCGACTCTGGTTCGTCCCGGCTTGTCCTCCTCAGGGGCGTCGCCGGTTCCGGGAAGACCCGGCTTCTCGGAGAAATCCTGGCGTCGACTACCCGTGCCGGCTGGCGGGCCGCGGTCGCGATTCCCGACCCGGAATCACATCTTGTGCCCATCGCCGTTCTCATCGAAGCAGCGCTGGCGGCCGAACCTCCGCTGCTCACGGCGTCGGACGTCGCGGCGCTGTCCATTAGCCCAGATTCCCGGTATTGGTTCATCCAGATGTTCCGGAACGCGGTCGAGGCGGCAGCCCAGGAAAACAGTTTCCTCTTCGTCGTCGATGACCTGCAGTGGGCGGACGCCGCATCGATCGCTGTTCTCCGTTCGTTGGTCAAGAGCATGGCTGATCTGCCAATCCTGTGGGCGTTTGCCGCTCGAACCGGCGAGTATGACGAAAACCTCAAAGCTGCTTTGACGGAATGGTCGAGTCCTCGGTCGATCATCGAGATCGAGCCGTTGTCGGACGACGCTACCGTCGACATGGCGACGGACTTGCTCGGAGCTGTACCGGATGCGGGGCTGGAAGCTACCCTGCGCCGGGCAGGGAACCTGCCCTTGCTCGTCAGCGAGCTCGTCCAAGGGCTCGTGGAAGAGAATCTCGTCACCGTGGACGCGGACGTCGCAGCCGTACAGGACGCGCAGCTCCCCGAACGTTTCGGGGCTTCTATCCGGGAACGAATCGCTCGGCTTCCGCGGCGGGCGGGACATCTTGTTCAGGTGGCCTCGATTCTCGGGCGTAACTTCTCTGTCTCCAACCTTGCGGAGCTGCTCGGCGAAACCACAAGCGAACTTATCGACGGGATCGATCTCGCCGTCCAGGCGGACATTCTCGTCGACGGATCTCCGCTCAGGTTCCGGCATGACGCCATCCGGGAAACGGCTGAATCGATGCTGCGCCCAGCGATCAGGGCGCATCTGCGACGTCGCGCCGCCGACATCCGTCTGCGTTCAGGAGAGCCGCTTCTCGCGGTTGCGGCCTCAGTGGCGGATTCTGCCGAACGGGGCGACACCGCGGCGGTCGAGCTGCTTCACGATGCCGCGCTGCAGCTCGCCCCCATCGATGCCGTAGGTGCTGCGGGGTTGGCAAACCGGGCCGTCGAGATCGCGTCGTCGCCCGATCAATACGGGCTCATCGCGGACTTGATTCCCGTTCTTTGGGTGGGCGGTCGGGTCGACGCGGCCAAGACGCTCGCCCACGGGCTTCGAACGGTGTTGTCCCCCGCCGATCGTGCGCGCACCCAACTGTCGATCGCGCGCTTGGAAACAGAGTCGTCGTTCGCTGCTGCGATCGTCACCGCGGACGAGGCGCTTGCCATGGATGGGGTACCGCTCGGCATCAGGGCGCAGCTGCTCGCGGTGAAGACCTTGAACCTTGCTAACATCGGCGATTATTCTCGTCTGGGCGGGTCGGTCATCGAGGCGCGCGCCGCAGCGCAGATCGCCGGAGATGTGGCAGCGCTTGCAACAGTTGACGCGACCGAGTCCGTCCTTCGCTTCTACGAACACCGCTGGGTTGAAGCTGCGCGTCTGATCGAGATGGCAGTGGCGAGCATGAGCCGCCTTCCCGGGTTCGAAGCTGCGCAATGGCTGCCCGAAGGTTTGTGGCCCGCGTTCTTAGCGAATGCAACCGGCGAAGGTCGCGAGGCTCTCAGGATCGCAAACAAGCGGATCGAAGAGACGCAACGTACCCGCAGCGCCATAGCGCTGGCTTTCTGGACGATGGTGAAATGCCGAACCCTGTTCGACCTCGGCGACCTCGAAGAGGCTCGAGCCCAAGCCGAGACAGTGATGACCATGTCGTCCGACCTCGACCTGGGTGACTTCGCCCAAGCTACTGCGGGCGTAGTTCTGTACCGAGTGGCCTTGCTTGAAGGGGATTACGCCGCCTGCCAGGCCCAGTCGCAGAAAATACGCGCGATGGCCGAGGGATCCGCACTTCACCTGACCGGCTCTTGGCTCCTCGCCCTTACTGCCGACGCGGATGGAGACGGAGATTCCGTAGTCAAGTGGACGACTGATGCCTTCGAGACTCTCGACGTCCCTACCCCTTCGCTGATGACGCCGGCGGACATCGCCGACGATGCCTTGCTCGCGCGTATGTGGCACCGAGCCGGAGCGACTCAGCGCCTGCAGAAGCTCGCCGAAGTCTCCCGTTTCCGAGCCGATTCGAACCCCGGGAACATCCTTGCCGAAGGTATCGATGCGCACATCGGATTCATCATCAGCGGCAACGTCGACGAAATACGCCTGGCTGTCAAACTGCTGCGACAGACGGAGAGGCCGCTCGCGCTCGCCCAAGCGTTGGAAGACTTAGGGCTAGCCGAAATGAAGGCGGAGACCGGCGACCCGGAACGGGCCTGGAACGAAGCCGTCGACATCTTGGAAAAACACGGGGCGGTGCGGGATGCCAACCGGGTCCTGCGTCACCTCCGTGGTCTGGGTGTCCGGCGCCGGCCCAAAGCGCCCGAGACCCATTCGGGCATGCTGAGCGCCCGCGAGCTGGAAGTAGCCGAACGTCTCGCAAGCGGAGCAACTACAAAGCAAATCGCGTCGGACCTCTCGCTCTCCCAGCACACGGTGCTTTCTCACATCCGGCACATATACGAAAAATGGAACATTTCGACTCGTCGTGCGCTCGTTGATCGCGTCGCCAAACGCGCCGGGTAGGCAGCAAGCTCAAAACAGGGGATAAAAGCGCAGTCGGCGAGGGATTACTTCCAAGGACCGGAGGGTCACTCTGGGACACGGAGGGTTATCTGACTCTCCGGACTCCTATTGGAGAGACTCCATGTCCCCGCTCTCGAACCGATTCGCGCAATATCTCAAAGCGCGGCGTGCCCAGGTGAAACCTGAGGATGTCGGGTTCCCGCCTGACCCCGGAAGACGGCTTAGCGGGCTCAAACGGACCGAAGTGGCCGAGCTTGCCGGTATCAGCCCCGAGTACTACACGCGGCTGGAACAGGGGAGGTCGCACCAGCCTTCGGAACAGGTCCTTGCGGGGCTCACAAGAGCGTTGCGACTCAATGCGGACGCGGCCGCATACTTCTACCGGTTGGCGCTGCCAGAACCACCAGTCGCCCGTCGGCCGCGAACGGTAACCGTTACGGAACCGGTCAGGCAGATCGTCGAACAATGGTCCGACGTGCCGGTCTACATCTATGACCGCAATCAGGACGTCATCATGGCTAACGACCTGGCCTCGGTCCTGTTTCCCGCGATCGTGCCCGGATCGAATGCGGTGCAAATCGCATTCGACATGGCTCCCGAAATTCGCGAGACCAGTCAGTGGCAAACGTTGGCGCGGACAGTTGTAGCGGCTCTGCGCTTTCACGGTGAACCCGAGGATCCGCGTCTGCAGGAGATCGTCGGTGAACTCTCTGTGCGTGAGCCGCTCTTCCGCACGATCTGGGCTGACTACGACGCTGTCCCGCTCACATCAGGAGTTGTACCGGCCTATGTCGATGGCGTCGGAGTCGTGGAGTTCCCGTGGCAGAACCTGCATGCTGCCGGTGGATTATTCATCGGGGTTTGGCCGGCGCCCCCGGGAACTCCGGCCTTCGAGGTCCTCGAGCGCCTGCGCCAGAGCCTGCGCGGTCCGATCGATATGCCAGGCTCAGTGTCCGATCAGGACACTCTGGTCGGTTCCGGAGGCGTCCACAGCGGCGGGCTCGTTCGCCACAAACCTGAGTCGATCCGTCGGATTGCAGAACCCGTGCAGTTCGACGACCCCGCGCTGTAGCAGCTGGCGGTTAGGCGACGTCAGCTTTGGCCGCGGCGTTCGTGATCGCGTCGAGCGTGGCTGCCTCGGCGCGTGCTAAATACTCTTGGATTGCAGCGACGTCGCGGGGCGACGATGTCGCTGCGCTCTGCTCCCGCAGGAAAGCGATGGCCGCTTCGGAGAAGCCTTCCGTCGCCAGGTAGGCGGTGAGGAAGAAGCCGCCAGGGATCTCTAAAGTGTGCCAAGGGACGCTCCCGAACCCGAATCCGTCGACCAAGACGGGAGCGGTACCGGATTCGAAAGGACGGGCTTGGTGATCTGCCCAAAGAGAACGGAAGTCAGGATCGCGGACAGACAGCCTGCCAACGATCTGCTGTAGTCGCTCATCAGCTGGGTCGGCGTTGAAGCGCAACGCAGCCACAGCGTGGCTTGCGACATCTTTCCAGCCGTCTAGCGCGCGAGCTTGCTGCGGGGTCGCGAACACCGTCTCGACGACGTTGATTCCGGGCTTCAGCGCAGGAAACAACGCTGAGCCCAAGTCGTTGATCAGGAGCACATCTTGGTTCCGGTCGGTGACGAGGACAGGAAGTTCCGAACGGTGGGCGACGAGCTGTACGACCAGTTCGCTGACGGCCACAATCTTCGGCGCGGGTATTCCGGGCGGTGCCGGCAGCGCGAGCTTATAGAAATACGCGGCCGCGTAATCATCGAGAGCCAGGGCGGTTACAAGCCCGGCGAGCACGGACTCTGAGGGCTGATGGGTTCTTCCCTGCTCCAGACGCGTGTAGTACTGCTCGCTAATGTGGGCGAGTTGCGAGACCTCGGACCGCCGCAGACCGCGCACGCGTCGATTCGGTTCAGCCGGCAGCCCGACATCTTCGGGACGAAGGTGCTCGCGATGCGCGCGAAGAAAGTCAGCTAAGGCTCTAGAGTTCGACGACACGCGGCCTCCTGCGATCTGCACTTGAAAATCGATTCGTGGTCAGACGTCCAGTCGACACGTTCACTCGTCAAAACCAAGTGACGCGCGCCCATCATGGCGTGATCGGCTGAAGTCGCGGAACTACAGGGCCCTAATTATCCGCTGATTCGGACCCTATGGGTAGAACGTGAAAGGACACGGACGGTTCGGATCAGGACAGAACCAACCTCTTGCCGGCTGGCGCCGCTTCGGTCGGCCCCGGCCCAAGGCACCGGGGCACGGGTAGCTGCGGATACGACTCGACATCTGCCGACCGGTATTGCGACAGATGGCTAGGGCCGTCACCGACGTAGGGCCGCACAATTGTGGACATGATTCGGGGCCGGCCCGGACGTAGAGAAAGGTGGATACGCATGAATGCTCCGACTGTTCTGGGTTTTGCCACTGACGTCCGGCCGTTATTCCGGGAGAGCGACCGCGAGAGCATGCGCAAAGCGTTCGACCTGTGGAGCTACGACGATGTCGTGAAGTACCAGGACGCTATCGTCGACCGGTTGTCGGACGGGACAATGCCGTGCGATGCCCCGTGGAAGGCGGACGACATCCAACTGCTCCGCACGTGGATCGCCCAAGGATCCCGACCGTGAGCGACGAGGAAGAGGTGATGGCCAGCAAGAAGCTCGGACCGGTCCGCAACGTCTTCTACTTCGTCGACGACCTCGAGGCAGCGACGAAATGGTATGCAGACCGACTCGGCAAAACCCCCGTTGTGACGGGCCGATCGCTCGCCGCGTTCGACGTCTCCGGAACGCGTCTTACCGTCCATCAGGCAGACGAATTCAATACTCCAGGCCCAGCCGGGACATCACCGTATTGGGAGGTCCACGACGTCGACGCCATCGTCGCCAGCTGGACGGAGCACGGGGCCGTCGCCCACCGTGGACCCAAGACCGTTTTCACCGGCGAGCGGCTGTGCCAGATGCTGGACCCGTTCGGGAACCTATTCTCCTTCGTCCAGCCTGCGCCGGTTACCTCCGCCAGCTCAGCAGAGAGCTGAGAACGGGCGGGTCGGCGAGTAGAGCTGCAAGGGGATCCATTAACGGGCGCTATCGACATGCGTGCGGGCGTTGATCAACGTTCGCTTGTATGGGCGTCACGGTTTCAGCGGCCCGCCGTAGTCTTAGGGGATCTCATCCCCTACGAAAGGCGGTTCGGTGGCAAACCTCTCAGAGTTTGCGCTGGCTGACCTAAAGGAGAAGTACGCGAGCCAGGCGGCATCGCCAGCGTTTGCTCGAATTTATGACGATCCGGAGTTCGGCCATATCTTCGCCGTGCTCCACCAGCGCCTGAACCGGCACTTCGACGAGATCAACGGCCGTGCGACGACCACCAAGCACTACTGGGCTGAGAACAGCCGCGAAATGCTCGGGCTGATCAAAGAGATCAACCAGGACCTTCACGACCTTGGGCGCGCCGGGGTCCAAGTGGAGCTGATCGATGCATATCAGGCATCGATTGAGCGGTGCGAACCGTGGCTTGCCCCAAGCGGTGGCAGCGCGGTGCCCGACGACTTCGAGCTGATCGATGTCATCAAGTACGAGCCAGTGTTCATGCAGCCGGCGGCCTCGGTGAAGCTGAAGAAGCAACCGACGCGGGTCGAGATGAAAATGGTCGGTGAAGGGTCCTACGCCACCGTGCACTCTTACGTCGATCCCGACTACGGAATCAAGTTCGCAGTGAAGCGCGCAAAGCGTGGACTCAACGAGCGCGACCTCGTCCGCTTCAAGCAAGAGTTCGAGGTTTTGAAAGGGCTGAGCTTCCCGTATGTCGTGCAGGTATACAAGTACGACGAGGAGCAGAACGAGTACCGCATGGAGTTCTGTGACGAGACTCTGCGTTCGTTCATCTCGAAACATAACGACAAGCTGCCATTCGCGTCTAGAAAGCGGATTGCCTTGCAGTTCCTTTACGGGCTCAATTACGTGCACTCGAAGGGCTACTTGCACCGCGACATCAGCCTGCAGAACGTGCTGCTGAAGCTCTTCGATGACGGGGCCGTCATAGTTAAGCTCAGCGACTTCGGTCTCGTAAAGGACAAAACGTCTGAGTTCACACGCAGTAAGACCGAGATGCGCGGAACCATCCGCGACCCGCTCCTCGACAACTTCAAAAACTACGTTGTCGCCAACGAGCTCTACTCGATTGGATGGGTTCTCTCTTACATCTTCACCGGGCGTGAGTCGCTAAGCTCGGTCGGAGACGAGGTGAGCCGGATCGTTCAAAAATGCGCCGCCCACAACCTGTCGGCCCGCTACCCGAACGTCCTTGAGCTGATCGCCGACGTTGAGCGCCTCGAAGCCAAGCCGACAGCGTCACAGCCCCCTGCGTAGCGGAATCCGATGTCCGGGGACGAGCGCATGAGTCAACCCCTCACCGGGCACGCTACGACAAAATCAGCTCGCGCCAGGGCGAAAGCCGGCGGCGATGTCCAGCGGGTCAGCCGCCGGTTGTTCAACTTCTTGCGAATTGCGGCCCGGATTAGCCCTGGTCAGGCATCATTGCCCTGCGACCTCAGACCTCCCCAGTCGCCGCGACACGAGAACTCGAGAAGGCAGGAGCTGGCGCCAGCGGCACGTCACTGGCTTCAGGAATAGCATCGTGGCAGTTGCTCTGGTAGGTGCGATTGTCGCTGTCTTCGTTGGCTGGACGGGTATTGGCGATTGGCGGCCGTTTTGCGACGGCCTCGGGTGGTGCGTGATCTCATCTGCAAAATCTGGCGACAGCACAAACAACCCGAGTGTCCAACCTTCCCCGGACCGATCGTCGCCTGCGGCTGCTGCGCCGAGTCCCTCCATTTCGCCGACCCCGGTTTCTGAAGGCCCCACTGAATATCTAGCTCAGGGCACATTGACGCTAGCGGAGGCGTCATCAAGCCAGATAGACGAGTGGGGATTACGTGTTTCGACTGGCTACGTCTTCGACACGTTCGCCCGAATCGGCGCGTCGACAGATAGTGGGCCATGCGACGCGATGTTGGATGTGGGCGACTCCATGGTGCTAAGCAACCGGCTTTCCGGGGAGACCGACTACAGCGAGTGGTACGTGGTGGTGCTCAGTTCGACCTTGAACGACGAGGCGACCCTCGACTGGTCGGTCGGCAGCGGAGCGGCGCCAGTTACTGCCTTCTCGAATTCCTGTGTCTGAGGTCCTCGCGAGGCGTCCGTAAGCCGGTCGATCAACGGGCGCACTGAATCGCAGTCCGGTCTCATGCCGCATCAGTTGCTCAGGTGCCCGTTTACCCCGCCCTATCAAATTGCCCGCAGAGGTGCGCTAACTGCAACAGGCTTCGTGGGGGCACGCAAGCGGGGATGGAGCTGACTCCGCTCACTTTCAAGGCAGTGCTCTCTCGTGGAGAAGCTCTTTATGAACGCGATGCGACCCGGCTCATCACCGCTGAGTCCGGTTCCGTCAAATGTACGGCGGGTCTCGGATCGTGTGCGACGTCTCAGAAGGCGGGCTTGTCGGGTACTTCCACACATTGATGTCAGCTGCGAAGGCCGCACACTCATGGTTCACGGCTACGCGTGGGCCACAGGGATGCCGTATGTCGCGTAGGGCGGAGCTGAACAACCGGGACACCGCTAGTGCAGCCGAATCGCGGCCGGGCACCGGCGGCCGGAAAATGCACGTGCCCACGTGTGTCCCGCGGCGTCGCGAGCACGCTCCAGGCCCGTCCCGGGTCCCGATCGTGCGGATCTCTGCACGGCGGAGCCTGCCGGAGAATCGCTTGGGTTCTGAGCCGAGCGCTCGGTGGCTGCCAGGTCCTGACAGCCAATCTCGCAGTCTGCGGTCTGTGGCGCTGACAGTCGCCCGGCAAAGCACGGCGCGGCTGACCCTGACAGGGTGCTGATCAGCACGGGAATGCTTGCCATCGCCGCGAGAAGATTGACGTCGAGCTGCTGGACGGGACTGGACACGGCAATCCGGCGAAGCTCTGAGGTCACTCGTAATGATGGCGTGCGCGAGATGCCTGTGTTATCGTCGAGCCAGCGCAAAGTGGTTTGCATGAGATGAAACTGCCAAGCGTCAAGGCTTCATAGGTGCAGCTGAGGAATTCGATTGCATCTGGAAGTGAGATACGCAAACCAGTTTGTTCGAATCCGCTAGGAGCGCACCACATGCACGACGTCCTCGATCCCCGTGACCTGGTTCCCGACGAAGCCGAGCAGCGCTTGCATAGCGGGTACGACGCGGCAGCGCTCCTCGCCGACGCGCGCGGAGCCGCCCGGTCCGGCGACTTGGCCGAACTTGCTGAAATTGCGGCCGCCCTTGAATCCCTACCGCTCAGCGCAGCCTGGGCCTACGTCGAACCCGACGATGAAGCCGAGCTGACTACCCTCGCTCACAGCGCGACATCCCTGCCGGTGAACCCCGACTCCTTCCGGGATCGCCTGAAGGGTGCCTGGCTCGGGCGAACCGTCGGCAACACCATGGGCAAGCCCGTCGAGGGCCTCAGCCGCAAAGAAGTCGAAATCTACCTCCGAGCCGGGGGAACCTGGCCTCAGACCGGATATGTCCACTTCGTCGAGCCTCGGCCCGACGGGCTCTGGTGGCTCCACCCTGACGCACCCGTGTCGTCGTTCGGCACTTTCACCGACGTCCCCCGCGACGACGACATCGACTGGACCATCCTCGGCCTGTTCATGCTCGAGCAATACGGGGCGGACTTGGACACCGACGACATCGCGCGCGAGTGGCTCGACCGACTCCCGTTCACCCAGACGTTCACTGCCGAACGGGCCGCCTACCGCAACCTCATCCAGGGGAAACCGGTCGCCGAAACGGCCTCCCACGACAATCCCTACCGCGAATGGATCGGCGCCCTCATCCGAGCCGACATCTTCGGTTACGTCAACCCGGGAGACCCCGGAGCCGCCGCCGCATCAGCCCTAGTCGATGCCCGGCTCAGCCACGTGAAGAACGGCGTCTACGGAGAGATGTGGGCGGCGGCCCTCGTGTCCGCCGCATTCGGCGTGGACGACGCGAAGGCCGCACTGGCCGCCTCCCTGGAAGTCGTACCGGCTCGGTCGCGGCTCTACGAAGCCGTCTCCGGAGTGATCGCGCTCCATGCAACCGGCGTCGACCACGTCGCCGCGCTCGACTGGATCGATGAGCACTTCGGCTTCTACAACTGGGTGCACACGGTCAACAACGCCGCGATCATCACCGCCGGGCTGCTTTGGGGCACCACCTTCGTCGACACACTGGCGAAGACCATCGCCGGCGGTGCCGACACCGACTCCAACGGAGCGACCGTCGGCAGCATCTACGGCGCCCTGAACGGCTCCGCCTCCGTCCCCGACGAGCTCGTCGGAACCACCCACATCCATGTGCGAAGCGCCGTGCGCGGCTTCGACCGCATCACTGTCGACGAGCTGACCGACAGGACCGTGGCCGTCTGGCAGAGTCTGACGGCCGGCCGATGACGCTCTCGACTGTAATCATCGACACCGACCCGGGACTCGGCGAACCCGGCAGCGTCATCGATGACGGCCTCGCCATCGCCTTCGCGCTCGCCATTCCCGAAATCGACGTTCTCGGACTGACGATCGTCAACGGCAACGTTGGCAGCTCCGCCGGGTACGCGTCAGCCACCGCACTCCTGGACCGGCTGGGGCGTACAGACATCCCCGTCCGCCTCGGCGCGGACATGCCTCTCCGGCAAGACATGAGAACGGTTTGGCAGGTCTTCGGCATGGACGCTCCCGACGCGGAGTTCTCGACAGGCCAAGCCGCGCCATCCGACCGGAGAGTCGACGCTGTCGACTGGATCGTCGAACAGGTCGCCGCCAGACCAGGAGAAATCACCGTCCTCGCCATCGGGCCGATGACGAACATCGCTCAGGCGGTCCAAGCCGACCCCGCCTTCGCCTCCAACGTGCGAGAGATTTTGGTCATGGCGGGAAACGCGACAGGCCATGTCGAGAACATCGACGTGGTCGCCGACTTCAACGTGCTTGTCGACCCGGAGGCAATGGACATCGTCCTCCGCTCCGGAGCGCCGGTGCGCATGGTCGGCATCGACCAGACAAGCAGGGTCATGCTCACCCCACGTGACGCCTCATGGCTGCGGCTGAACGGTCAGGACAATGGCATCACGTCCTGGCTTGCAGACTACGTAGACGCCTGGATCGACCATGAGCAGTGTAAAGATGACGACACCGGGTACCCCGCGTGCCTGCTCCACGACCCGCTGGTCATCGCCGCACTCGTCCGCCCCGAGTTCTTCGAGTTCGCTGATTTCGAAGCGGTGGTCGATCTCAAAGCCGGCGAGTTAGACACGTCCAAGGATCAGTCGGATGAAGCGGGCCCGTTGTCATCGATCAGTGCCGCGGTGGACATAGACGTGGACCGCTTCCACGCCTACTTTCTCGAGAGGCTGTCCACCCTCTGAGCAGCCGCCAGGCGGCTCCACCCCAGAACCACGGGATTCGGCCCCTACGAATCTCGAAAGCACGCACCTCCGAAGGTGCGGACATAGCATCACCCGAACAAGGAGGCATCGTGAACAACAAATTATGGCGTAGCGCGGTAACGGTCGTCGCAGTCGCGACCCTTGCTGCATCCGTCGCCGGCTGCAGCAGCGGTTCCGGCGATGGCAAAGTCACGCTGGAGATCTTCCAGAGCAAGACCGAAGCGATCGGGACCGTCGACGAACTCATTGCCGAGTTCACAAAGACGCACCCGGACATCGAAGTCAAGCAGACAGCGGTTCAAGACGCTGTGACCGTCCTCAAATCTAGGCTCGCCAAAGGCGACGTGCCCGACGTCATCTCGCTCAACGTCAGCGCTTACTACGACATGGCACGAGGCGACCTGCTCACCGACCTCAAAGGCACTGACGCCTTGGACGCAGTGAGCGACGAAGGCGCGCTCGACTACCTGAAAGAAGCCGGCCAGACAACCATCGACCTCGCCGTCCCGTGGGCCACCAACGCCCAACTCGTCCTCTACAACGTGGACCAGTACGCCGAATACGGTCTGACCCCGCCGACCACGTGGAGCGAATTCCTCGGCAACGCCAAAACCATCGAGCAGAAAGATGGGACGCCCTTCGTCTTCGGATGGAAGGACACCTGGCCTGCCATGGCGCTGGTCAACTCCGTCGTCGCGTCGGTGAAACCGGACGACCTGCTCGCCCAGCTCCAAGACGGCGACACCACCTTCGAAAAGCAGCCCGAATGGAAGGAAGCGACCGAGGCGATGCTCGCGCTGAAGGACTACGCGCAGCCTGACGCGTTCGGCGCCGACTACAACAACGCTCTAGCCGCCTTCGCCAACGGCGAGGGGACCATGTACGTCGACGGAACATGGGCACTGCCGACTATCGCCAAGGCGAACCCGGACCTCAACGTCGGCGCGTTCGTCATGCCGAGCCCGGATCCGGCATTCGAGACGAAGGTCCCCGCCGGTCCCGACTCGTTCCTGTCGATCTCGAAGGACACCGAGCACCCCAAGGAAGCACAGGAGTTCCTCGACTTCCTGATGAGCGAACCGGCCCAGAAGACCTTCTCCGACGAGCAGTTCCTCTTCTCGGTGCGCAGCGACGTCCAAGCAGCTGACCCGCTGATGAGTGCGCTGAAGACCGACTGGATCGACTCCGGCAAGACCGCCACCTACTCCGACGGAATGTTCGCCGGAGGGACCAACTACCAGCCCATCAGCTGGGAGTACCTGAACTCGGACAACAGCAAGGACTACCTCGCCGCCCTCGACAAGGACTTCCAGACCTACGGGCTGAAGCCAGGCAAATAGCCCAAGCCGTCGGATCCGGGCGCCTCAGAACCGCCCGGATCCGACGCATCAGAAAGGTCCCGACCTCATGAAAAAAAGTTCCAGAGCATTTCTGGTCATGGCGTTGCCGGCGGTGGCTCTCTTCCTGGTCTTCCACACGGTCCCGGCGCTTCAAGGTGTCTTCTACAGTTTCACCGACAGCCGTGGCTACGGCAGCTGGGACTTCGTCGGATTCGACAACTACCTCCGCCTGTTCCAAGACCCGCTGGTGCTGAACAGCTACGTCTTCACGCTTCTGTTCGCTGTCGCGGCTACCGTCGCGGCAAACGTCATCAGCCTTCTGCTCGCGCTGGGGCTGAGTGCGAATATCCGGTTCCGATCGTTCATGCGCAGCATGTACTTCCTCCCCGCGGTCCTCTCCGTGATCGTGGTCAGCTACATCTTCAACACGATCTTCTCCACAGGCGTGCCCCAGATCGGTAAGTCCCTCGGCATCCCATGGCTGTCGACCAACATCCTCGGATCAGAAGACACCGCTTGGATCGGTATCGTCATCGTCACCGTCTGGAAAGCCTGCGCCACGACGACCGTCATCTACATCGCCGGCCTTCAGACGATCCCCGAGGACGTCGTCGAAGCGTCGTCCCTCGACGGCGTGAACTCCTGGCAGCGGTTCTGGTCGATCACCTTCCCGCTCATCGCACCGTTCTTCACGATCAACGTCGTGCTGAGCTTCAAAGACTTCGTGCAAGTCTTCGACCAGATCGTGGCCCTCACCGCCGGCGGACCTGGAACCGCGACCCAGTCGATCTCGTTCCTGATCTACAACTCCGGCTTCGCCGGGGGCGAGTTCGGCTACCAGTCCGCCAACGCGGTCATGTACTTCCTGGTCATCGCCGTGCTGTCCGCTTTCCAACTCCGAGTACTCCGCAGAAGGGAGATCAGCGCATGAACAACACCCGAACGAACCGAGTCTCGACCTGGCTTCTCACAGCCCTGCTCGCCATCGGCGGCCTGACCATCGTGATCCCGATGTACTTCGCGGTCGTCACCGCCCTGAAGTCGCCGAGCGAGATGCGCGGGAACCTCTGGGCGCTTCCCGAAAAATGGATGTGGAGCAACTTCTCCGACGCCATCCAGATGACCGACTTCTTCCGAGCGCTCACCAACAGCCTGATCGTCACGGTGTTCTCGGTGCTCTTCGTCGTGATCACCAACTCGCTTGTCGGATATGCGATCGCGCGGAACCTGCACAAGAAGTTGTACAAGGGAGTGTTCGTCTACTTCCTGACGGCGCTGTTCATCCCGTTCCCGATCGTCATGCTGCCGCTCGTCAAGGAGATGGCCTTCCTCAAGCTCGACAACCTCGTCGGGCTGATCATCCTCTACGTCGTCTACAACCTGTCGTTCAACGTGCTTTTGTACGTTGGGTATATGTCCACGATCCCCAAGTCGCTCGAGGAAGCGGCGATGCTCGACGGCGCCGGAACGTTCCAGACGTTCTGGAAGGTGATCTTCCCGCTGCTCGCGCCAGTCAACGCCACCGTCGCCATTCTCACGGGGCTGTGGGCGTGGAATGATTTCATGCTGCCGCTGGTGCTGCTCAGCGACCAGTCGGAGTTCACCCTCCCGTTGGTCCAGAACGTGTTCCAGGGACGCTTCACCTCCCAGTACAACCTCGCGTTCTCTTCCTACCTGCTGGCTCTCACGCCGATGCTGCTCATCTACCTCGTCTTCCAGCGATGGATCATCGGCGGCGTGATGCGAGGAGCGATCAAGTAGTCGCAGTCGCGAAAACGACGAAGGGCACCAGCCGCCGGCTGGTGCCCTTCGTCGTCGATGCGTCCGACGCCCGCGAGTGCAGGCGCGTCCGACTACCGGTCCGAGCGTGCCACCGCGACGGTAGCGGAAGCCGCTGCGCTCGCACTTGCGGCTGCCTCTGCGAGGGTGGATCCCGCTACGAGGCGCGCAGCCAGTGTCCCAGCGAACGAATCGCCGGCCCCGGTGGTGTCGACCGCGTCCACAGGGGTGGCGGGCACGAAATGCGCACCTGACTCGTCGCTCACGTATGCCCCGCGGGAGCCATCTGTGAGGACGACGGAGGTCACCAGCGCCGACAGCATCTTCACCACCTCGGACACGTCGTCCGAGGGCGCCCCGAACATGCGGAGAATGCTCTTCCCCTCGCCTGCGTTGACGATGAGCGGGTCTGCCGTAGCGAAGACGACACGAATAGGGTGGTCCGCCGGGGCCTCTGTGAATTGCTCGACAGGGCTGGGGTTGAAGACCCAGCGAGCTCCTTCCGCGGCCGCCCACTGCGCCGCGGCGACGACCGCGGATACGGGAGTTTCGAGCTGGGTGACGACAATTCGCGGTTGCAAGGCGTCCAACGCCCGAGTCGTCTCGTCCGCGGTGACGTCGCCGTTCGATCCGGCAATCACGGTGATGCTGTTCTCGCCGTCGGCAGCGAGGTTGACAACGGCGACTCCCGACTTGCCCGCGGTGCGACGGACGAACGACGTCTCGACGCCGGCACCGGTGAGAGCTGCGAGCAGGACATCGGCCGCATGGTCGCTGCCCACGGCGCCGACGAAGGCCGTCGGCGCGTGGAGCGCCGCGGCCAACGCCTGGTTGAGCCCCTTGCCGCCGGGATGCTCCTCGAGGTCGTCCCCCATAACGGTCTCGCCCGGTTCAGGCGACCGGGCCGCGTAGACCACGAGGTCGAGGTTTGCGGAGCCGACAACTGCTACGGCGACGGCGTCAGCGGCGTCAGGGGTTCGGAGCACGGAGGACCTTTCAGGAAGATTCGCGGACGAGGAGTCGATGTTGGACGAGGACGTGTCGAGGCGGCGACGCGAGCGAAACCTCGTTGTCGATGCGGTGCATGAGTAGCTCTCCGGCCGCCCGGCCGATCTCTTCGGCAGGGATGCGCACCGTGGTCAGCGCCGGATTGACAAGGCTCGCGGCATCGATGTCGTCGACGCCGACGATCGCGATGTCATCGGGGATCCGAAGACCTTCACGTCTGGCCGCATCGATCGCGCCGATGGCCATCAGATCGTTGGCGCAGAAGACGGCGGTGGGGCGGTTCTCCAAGGCGAGGAGTTTACGCATCGCTTGGAAACCGCCCTCGCGGGTCCAGTCGCCCTCGACGATGAGCTCATCGGCGGCGGGCAGGCCGTGCTTCGACAGCCCTGATAGGAAGCCGCGATGCCGACCGCCTCCCGGCGCCAGCTTCCGCGGTCCGCTGATCGTCGCGATCGCCGTGTGGCCCGCCCCGGCGAAGAGGTCGACGACGTCCTCAGCGAGGTGGGCATCGTCGGCGGTCACCCAGTCGAGCTCCAGCTTCGACGCCGATCCGCCGACCACGACAACAGGGATCTTCGCCTTCAGCACGTTGACGATGTCATCGTCGATGTCGCTGACGGCCACCACCATCCCGTCGACTTTCCTCTGGATCGCGTCTTGGATGAACGTACGGGTAGCACCGGGCCCGGCATCGCCGTCGAACAACAGGACGACGTGGCCGCTCTCGAGTACCGAGCCTTGGACTCCCCGCGCCAGCGCCGGGTAGAAGGGGTTCGTTATGTCCTGTGCGAGAAGGGCAATGGTGTGGCTGCGGTTGTTGTTCAGAGCACGGGCGAAGAAGTTCGGTTGGAATCCGAGTTGACTCATCACTTGCTCGACATGCTTCTGAGTCGTCGCTGACACGGGACGTTTTCCGGAGAGGACGTGCGACACGGTCGTCTTGCTCACGCCGGCGGTGAGAGCGACGTCATCGATCGTGACCTCGGTGCCGCGGCGGGGACGTCGTGTCTTCGAACTCGCATGGGGAGGATTCGGTGTGCTCGTCATCGACGTCCTCTGCTCGGGTAAACGGCCAACCTAAACTAGTTTGCGCCGCAATTCTACACGCATGTTGCAGTCGGACGACTCCGGATGTCACGGCCGATCCAGCCTATCGACAGCGGCGATACGGCAACAGAGCGCTGTGCCGTGACGGCTCATTCCACTCCGCACCGACGGTCGATCAGAAGTCTTCGCGACGTTCGCTTTCCTCGTCGGCGATGGGCTCGATCATGGCGATCTCCTCCAGCGCGGCGACCAGTTCAGAACGCAGCCACTCGGACGACGGCTCGTCTATAGCGGCCAGATCATCGAGCCGCTTTTTCGCCGACCCCTGAAGTTCCGCCACAATCGCCTCCGTCCGAGATGCGGACCGTCCGCACCCACGCCGTAGAACCCATTGTTCTGGACAATCTATGAATCGGAGTGAGGCATTTGTCGCGTCTTATCGGGAAGCGATGATTGCCTTCGTAGTGGGCCCGGTATCCGCTTCGCCGCACCCAGCTTGGCAGGCCCTCCCCGCCGCATATCCCCGAGTCGATGAGCCCGCGATCAGCGCGCCTAGCCTGCACCCGGCTCGAACGTTCAAGTATTCTCACTACGGATTGTCGCGGAGTTTTATGCTTCAAGCGCCGGACCGACGTTCATCGTCGAGGTTTGGGCGACTGAACCGTGCCCACAAATTGCCCACAATTGTTTCGGTCACAACGTCATTGGCCGAATCACAATGTCCTCTTTTTCCTTGAAGCATCGAGGACATCGCTGTTCGTTCAATCGGCACCGGTACCATGTCGAGGGTTCAAATCCCTCCGTCTCCGCACTTCGAAACCCGCTAGATCGCCGAGATCTAGCGGGTTTTTGCGTTTCCGCGGCCGGGGCTTTAGTTCGCCTGCGGCTCGAACCAGAAGTCTCTGAGCCACTCCATGAACTGCTGCGCTTCGTCGTTCGGGTGGCTGAGCCGCACCTCGCCGGTCAGGCCGTCGAAGAAGTCGTCGTACCCGGGCAGCGACTGGATCGAGTCGTCCGTGAGCGGCCGGAAGCCCATCGTCCACTCCGGAAACTGCCGCTGCGTGATCGGTTCTTCGCTGACCACGTGGATGCCGCGATGACGCTCGTCGGCCGAGATGACCGCGAAGCGCGCCATCACCTGCTCTTCCGGACCCTCCAGAATCTGGATGAAACGACCACGGTGGTACATGAGCGCGCCGGTCAATCCGTGCGCGACGTTGTTCGCCCGCGCTTGAACGAGTATCGCCGCGACATCCGCATCTGTCATGTATGTCGTCGCGGCGCTGACGTAGGCAAT
>Ga0247731_1000075_pt1 | contig 30377 bp, 35 predicted proteins | sample UWRJL088202R2_FD_180938 | JGI IMG/M metagenome (GOLD analysis project Ga0247731, IMG submission 180938) | Plant litter microbial communities from Arlington Agricultural Research Station in Wisconsin, United States - UWRJ-L088-202R-2 | ecosystem: Environmental > Terrestrial > Plant litter >...
ATACTTATCATGGCTTTAAACAAAGCCCGGTATTTTGGGCAATTGGACTGGCAACACTTGCAATTGCAGTACATGCCATTCGCCAGCCGCTATATGCTAAGACGTCATAGTAACCCTGAATGATGATGAAACGTTTTGTACCTTGCTTTCGATCCTCAAATTCGTCTCGATATCCTGAAGGTCAGGTTCACCCTAGATCCCCAGCACGGATTGGCTCTATAGCGGTCTCTTCCTGGATAACTGCAGGCCTCCAAATATTACCTTCAAACTTTGATTACGTAAGCCATCAGTTCGGTCATCTTGCCTTCGCAAAATCGCCACACGTCGCAGTATGCGTGGGGAGCATTGTTCCCCTCTTCATCTTTGGCATCTAGTTCGCCTAATGCTACGACGTAATCAGCATCGGATATCAGCTGAGTGACATTAAACTTGGGCGGTACCTTATAGGCATCAACCATCCATCGACGGACGGCTGCTTTCCCTATGATCGTACTCTCACCTATAGTTTTCCATTTAATGTCCTCGGAACAAAATCCCAGAAATCCTTCAATATTACCCTTTGAAATGAAGCCATTCGCCAATTCTAAGATTTCCTTATTTGTCTTTGACATCTATCACCTCCGGTTTATGCCTACAGCAGCAAGCTACCGGGCGTTTAACACAGCTGGGTTATGAGGGCTTAGCCCTTAAGGTGGGTTATGTAAAGAACGTAAACTATTTAAAGACTCTAGTGCTTCATTGCGTTCCCGGAATCATCAATAATTCAATACATCCAATCAAAAAATGCTGCAAGTATCAGAGACATCAGCTTTAATTTTCTAATCCAGAAAGACTTTCTACTTCAGAAACTATCTCAATTGTCGGGATATCCAGCGCTTTGGCTAAGTTTATTGTTACTTCCAAACTGGGTTTCCTCAGCCCACGTTCGAGCATAGAAATATAAGTTTTATCAAGTTTCACCTTCTCAGCGAGTTTTGCTTGGGTGATCTTTTGAACTTTTCTCTGTACTTTTAGAACCTGTCCAAAGTGGCCGTCAATATTGATGTTTATCATAAGATTCCCTTACAGATACTTAATGCTGTCATAGATCATAGGAGCAACATGTAGGTAATACACTCTTTTATTTGTAAGAAACCCCTGTAAGTCGCTAATTTAAATAAATTATATATGATTACGATTGTCTACAATTATGACTTTCTTTTCAAAAGGGGTGTAAGACTAATACCTACATACAAATTAATTGCCATCTAATATGTTCCGAATCAATAAGAATGCTGAGGATGCATATGGGAATGAGTCTGGAGAAACACTTTGCACAATCCCTAAAGATTGCCCGGAAGAAAGCGAATTTAACCCAAACCCGACTCGGGACATTATGTGGCTTAGACCGTACTTTTATATCGATGCTGGAACGTGGAGTCAGAAAGCCAAGTTTAGAGAGTTTCTTGATTATTGCTAAAGAACTCAAAGTGCCTGCTAGTGCGTTAATAATGGAGCTTGAACATCGTATAGAAATAGCGGAGAAGTCGGAGAATTCCTAGCGTTTCTACTCAACAACAAGTAATGAAAGGTACTTATCATGTTTGCGAATATTTATGGAAACGTTCCTATTCCTGAGTTACTTAAGCTGCCCAAGCTTTCCAAAGCGGCCCCAAAGATACCTACTGAAGAAGAAAAAGCAATTGCTCGATTGCAGAAGGTCAATGAATACTACGTGCAGCATCGCAAAGAGCCCACTATGAATCGCTCAAAGCCGCATGAGTATGAATTGAGTATGTACCTTCAATTGATAAGGCACACGCAATCCAAGTACCTCACCATACATGATTACGACAAGTTTAAATTGTTGGCGAAAGGGCGGTAATTTCAGTTCTACCATGATGCGCTGTCCTCTCTACGTGGGAGAGAGACTACCCAAATTGACGAGCATGGCCGACATTCATACTTACTAAAGTTCACTATCTTAGCTTCAGAACTTCATAGCTAGTGATAGGAGAAGGTATGATTAAGGAAGACTACAATAAGTTAAGTCAGCGTATGGTTGTTGAATTAGTAGAACTCAATCGAAAGCATTTGAACTGTGTTACTAGTGAAAAATCTGCATTGCTCGAACGTTACAATATGCTTAGGCAGGAATTTTCCGATTTAGTGACAAAGTTTCATGGTGAAAATAACTGCACTCCCTTCTCATCTGCCCGTCGATATAATCCCTAGTATTGCCAAGTTAACGCCTTAGCTGCTTATAGCTAGTAGGTGGTGATATCCAATCGGCACAGTGTCCTAAATCCACCTGTCATCCGCCTTATCGTATATTCTGGTTTTCACCATATCTTCACGAATTAGTTTAATGGATTGAATACAGGATTCTCGATCTTGGTAGGTTAGGGTTGATTGTGCAATTGGCTGACCGCCGAAACTGACAAGCTCCCACGTCCATTTACCTTGGTGATTTATGAAGAACTCAAAATTCATGGCGCCCCTCTATAGAGAGTAAAAGCCTGTTCAGACAATTGGCTTCAAATTTGTTAGCCAGTGCTAAAAAATGGACTGGTATATGCTAATGGACACCTGCTAAGTAAGTAATCTTGAAATCGAGCCCAGCGAAGGTACGCTACGAACCTACCAGGCTCTGGCCAAGCCAAATAGGGTTATAAAGGCGTGGTTCTAGATAGTGTATCGAATGCTGCATGTTGTAACAAGTTGTTAACGAATATGCTTAAGATTAAACACGTGCGAGAATGAAATCGTTCATGCCAGTGCGGGCTTCAAGCTCCTGATCAACAAGGTTTAGATAGCATCGCTTCATTTCTGTGGACGGCTTGTCACCAGCATTTGCCACATACAAGCGGAACATATCATCTAACGCGGCCCTGGTTTTCTCAAGTTGAGCATGTATAGCTTTCCAATGCTGTTCCCTGGTTAGCCATTCTGTGAGGTCATCTGCCGTATTCTCTGTGTTACTCATGTTATTTACTCGATATCCTATACGTTAAGTTTATGCGTGGCCCCATCGCTAGGCGAGACTTGGCAATTCTGTGCTGCCACTTGTCCTGAAATTCACCCTTCATCAGCAGGTAAGACCCGTCTTCAAGTAATACTGAGAATGCCTTGGTCGGATCATCTTTCTTTCTAAGGTCGAACATCCGTTCTTGCCCAAAGCTAACTGAAGCAACATATTTGTTACGGCCTGGTACACCGTCTCTATCGCTATGCCATGCGACCGAATCATTTTGATCTCGGTAGTAGTTTAATAGAACACTGTTAAATTCAATCCCAGAGATGGCTATTACCTTGTCTTTGATCTCCATTAGCTCAGGTGTCCAAGCGAGAGTAGGGGAACCTTGACCCTCTACTGAGTAATCCGTATTGGGGTCTCCGTACCATGCAGTTAATCTAGGAGTGGTAACAGTCTTGCCATACATGAGCTGAGAGGTTTGCATCCAGGGAGTATCGTTAAGAAATACTCTAAGATACCGCTCACAGTCAGCCTTGGAGAAAATGCCAGGCCGGTAGTCAAAGATATCGCTAGTGACTTCCTGGTACTCACTAATGCTTTCGAGAATGCTTAATTGTTTCACGTTAAGAGACCCGTGGGATTTCCTTCCAGTCGCCCAAGTAGTTTGGACTCTTGAAAGCCCTGTTCATTTTCCAGGCTTGGTCTATCCCTTCTGAGGCTGCTTTGATCGTCCCACGACCGTATTTCAAGTTCAGGTTGTCCAGTGTCTTCATTAATCTGTCCGCCTTCTCGTCATCCTTGGAATAGCCAAAGATATCTTGCTGCTGCCCACCCTTAGGCACGGTGTCCATCAACATCACACCGCACTTTTGGTAATACACACCAGGCTTGTATATCTGCTTTAGAAGCCACAGGGCGGCCTTGGTGATCTGGAAGGTTGAATCTGTAGGGCTCGGTAAGTTAACTACCCGACTAGCTGAGTAGTACTCTGCTTGATCGTGAGGGCTGTTCATTGCAAAGGCATACACAGCATTCGCATATAGTCCCTTAGTTCGCATACGTCTAGCGGCCGTTCCTGCGTGGAAACTGATCGCCTCCTCAAGGTCTGCCAGCTCGCTTACTCTTGCACCAAAGGAACGGGAAGCCATCACCTGCTTAGCCTCAGGTAACTCCATAGCCAGCTCAAGCCAAGACTCGCCATTAAGCTCTCGTACAGTCCGCTCTAAGACAACCCCAAATTTATCCCTTACTCTTTTCGGGTTTGCATTTTTAAGTCTTAGTACGTTATGTACGCCGAGTTCATTAAGGCTTGCCTCAAGAGCACTGCCAACTCCCCATATCTTCGATACAGGTAATGCCTCCATGACTCTGTCGACATTAGAGGGCGACATGCTGGTGAGATCACATACCCCATTAAAGCCATCCAGTTTCTTAGCACAATGGTTTGCTAGCTTAGCTAGCGTCTTTGTATGGCCCATCCCTACACAAATGGGAAGGCCTGTCCATTGCTTTACCGTATCCTTGATCTCATGACCATATGCGGTCAGGTCGATATTGAACCCAGTTAAGTCGAGGAAGGATTCATCTATAGAGTACACCTCTACACGTGGGGCGAAGTGCCGGAGTGTGGCTACAAAGCGGTTGCTCATTTCAGCATAGAGTTCATAGTTGGAGGAGAAATGGACTATGCCAAACCTTTGCGCTGCCTCGTACACCTCGAACCATGGACGGCACATGTATAACTCAAGCATTTCCTTAGCATCTTTGGTTTGCGCTATAACGCAACCATCGTTATTCGATAAGACAACCACCGGGCGTTTACGCAGGTCAGGCCGCATTACCTTCTCGCATTCAGCATAAAAGGTATTAGCGTCACAATGGGCGAATACAAGCTTATTGGGGCTGATGGATGACATAGGTCACTACGCCAAAGATCGTTAGCTCCTGACCTTCTGTAAAGTCGATAGGGGCATAGGCAGGGTTTTCTGAGAGCAACCTGATAATTGCTCCGCGTTTGTACAGGCGCTTTACCATCCACTCGCCATCGACATCTACGATGACCACGCTGGATGACTTGGGTTTGACTGAGCGATTCACTATCAGAGTGGCTCCAGGATATATGCCCGCGCCCACCATAGAATCACCTGCAACCTCAAAGAAGAATGTGGCTGGTGGATTCGCCACGAACCGCTGATTCAAATCCAAGGACTTTTGTTCATAATCTTGCGCAGGGGAAGGGAAACGTGACTGGCCCGCAGACACTTTCCCGCTATAAATAGGACATAGGACTACAGACGGTACATTGCCCATCTCTAAAATATGTGAAGTAACTGAAGCCATTTTGAGTCCTGTTGTACGAACGTACAGTAAAGCGAATCGTACATATTTTGGAGGAGGGTGTCTACTTGAATGCGCCATTAACAGAAATTGAGAGTTGGAACCTGCTGGATATGCACTGGCAGGAAGCCAAGGAGAGGGCTACTGATGCCCAAATGGATTTGGATTACAAGATGTACCTGCACCTAACAAGTGGCGGTGTCTCTCCAGCCCCTACGATCGAGGAACAGGCTGCTATAGATCAACTATGGGAAGCTGAAGGGGAAAGTAGGGGAGACCTTGACCTCTTCATTCATGCAAGGCTGGCACAATGAGTAACCTGGAGATAATCGAAGAGGTGGTAATAGACGGTGACGTACATTTCTCTGGACGTTTAGACGGTAGGATTCACCGCTTCGTTATCTATGGGGAAGCTCTCGACCACAAGGCGCACCACGATGATGAGGAGTCAGGCGGTGGTTATGACCGATTGCATGTTTTTGAAGATCATAAGGAAGAGATCGCTGGCTTAGCGGAGAAACTTATAGACTTGAATCTGGCCTTTGACCCAGTTTATACAATCGACTCAGAGGCATTTAATCGATAGAGCGGAGGCATTATGGCTGTATTTAAAGTGGTTTTTACAAGCACTAATTCTCTGGATGATGAGACTCCTTCATTCCAAAAATACACATACAGAATTGAAGCGAACAGCTCAGATGAGGCGGTGGGCTTGGCACAGATTGAATTCAGTCAAAAACTGCCGCAGCTAGCCCACGCTGATTACGTTCCCCACGTGACAACAGACGATGGGAAAGAATCCCGAATAGTTCAAACCTTTGCAGATACAACAACACTTAATCCAGACCCTTGAATAGACAAGTGGAGTATCTCTAGCATTAATCCTTGAATGGCTCAGTTGGATATTTGGGGTCTCTTAATGACTGCCTCTTAATTTTCCTGAAAACGCGTTTGATCAAAATTTCATGGACACAAGTATCACAAATTTTGATAGTATTTTTCTTGTACGAACGTACAATATATCATCTAATCTACTCTGACTTATGCCAACCGCTTTTTCCTCTTCATTCTCGATACTTCGTCACTCTTCATAATATTTACGAAGGGGGGGATCAATTACTCGATGGTGAACTTGTGAATTACCTTGTCCGAGAGGGTTATGTTTTGTCACAGGGCAGGTTTGGATGGGCATTAACGAACAAGGGCAGGGAATTCATAAAGCAATTTGGAAATGATCGAGACTTTGTCGACATTATTCGAGCTCAATGGCCAATCGATTTATTGGCTATTTTGCGTCGCTGTGAATTTAATTGCAGGCCAAATATAGATGAAAATAAGCTTAAGGACCTCATCCACACCGGATATCTGAATCAAACTGAATCAGGGGAATATGAGTTGACTGCCAAAGCAAAGCATCTGCTTATTAAATATCACGAATAGGGAATATCAGTGCAGTCGTTGCGCTTTCCTTTTTACTTTTTTGTAAGTTGAAAGGCGACTATAGCATTTGCATGCCCATGGCCGATCAAGTGATGCCATTGTGAATAATGACGTGAAGGAAAGTGCGTGCGGCTGGTGTAAGGACAAATGGGGAGTTTCTTGGCAGATCATCCCGCGTGCCCTCATAATCGCGATCACCGATCCTCATCCAGCAGCAGCCAAATATGCTTTTGAAGCAATGATGGAAATGACTAAGATAGATATTCAAATTATTCAGGCGGCAAATAAAGGCTAATAGCGCGTGCTTAGCTGAACTAAAAATACATAAAAAAACCCGCCTGGAGCGGGTTTTTTGAGAGAAGGTTAAAACTTATCCTTGACGACGACGAGCTAAAAACCCCATCAATCCAAGGCCGGCAAGCATCATTCCATAGGTTTCAGGTTCTGGTACTGGTGTTGCCAGGGTGATATTGCCGTTATAAGAACCAGTGCCACCAAGAGTGCCGGTTACCTTCAGAAAGTAGTTACCAGCTAATCCGGTGCTAGTAAGGCCACCGACCGACAAATTAGCAAACAAGTTTTGTACATTACCTGCTTTAACTAGGGTGTTAACTCCATTGATATCACCGGTGTACAAACCAAATGTATCAAAGGTAAACGCATTGTCGCTGGTTGAAGACAGTGACGCCGTCAAATTGCGGTATGGCGTTACAGATAGCAGGATGTAATCGGTAAATGAACCAGAAAGGATCTCTGGGTCGGTGAATTGAAACTGCTCTGCAAACGGTGATGGATTTGTGTCAGGCTGAAGGGAAAGCACCGCTGCCTGGGAGTTCAACGTCAACAGCGACGCTGAAAGCGCCAAGGCTAGTGTAGATAATTTAAACTTGTTCATAGTCAACTCCTAAAAGATTCATGGGTAATACTCCTCGGTCTCCGCTTTATGTTCTTGGGAGTTGAGCGAATTTTAAACATTGGAATCTCATTTTTTTCGTTCTTACAACAAAATCAGGATTTTCCTACAAATACTAATCGCGGGAATTTCTCATTTTGAAAATCAATAGGGTTTTGGTTGTAATTTCCCATTCTTGCTCTTGACAAGATATCTACGCTCATTTGCAACTGCAGCAGTTGATAAAAAAGGTCGCAAAGTATTTTGTGCTTATGAACATTAAATAAGTGCTTCATTCAATTAATCTTAGGATTCAGTTGCACAACAGACTTCAAACGTTGTGCAAGCGTTCTCGCATATTCCAAAGAGTGGATATTGATGAAGCTCATGATCAAGCCCTGGCCGCAAGGATATTCCATAACCCGACTCGATAATGCCTGTACCGACAGTCCCGTTTCGCTGATGTGCTGGGCCAAGTACTGATCGTTGTAGTCTTTATTGAAGCGCACCACCAGATGCATACCGCCTGCCTGCAACTCAATACGGACTTCATCCCCAAATGCCTCCTCTAATGCCTGTACGGACATAGCACGGCTTTGTTTATACAAGTCCGCATGCGCTTCAAATATCTGGAAAAATGTCCTTCGCTAATGAATCAGTTACTGTTGCCTGCGTGGCCCAAGGACAACCATTCTGAAATATCTGGCAAACCTCCGCGACATGTTCAACTTGTGATTCGGGGATAACTAAATATGCCAACCGCAAGGAAGGCGAGATCACCTTACTTAGTGCTCCCGTGTAAATCACTCGGTCATGGGCATCGAGACTCTTGAGAGCAGGCAGAGGGCGCGATGCATAACGATACTCTCCGTCATAGTCATCCTCTACAATCCAAGACTCATTATGGGTCGCCCATTCCAGCAGTTCAAGCCGACGTTCTAATGAAAGAGTTACCCATAGTGGGCTTTGGTGCGATGGGGTGACGACGGCAATTTGAGCGTTAGGCGATTTGCTAATCCCTGTTTGGATGACCATGCCTTCCTGGTCTACAGGCACCGGTACAATCCTGCCGCCGGCAGCCTTCATTAATTGCATGGCAGCTGGATATCCCGGATCTTCCATCCATACTTGCTGGCCGGATTGAAGAAAAGATCGGCAGATTAAGTCCAGTGAACTCCGATAGCCATCCGTGATGACAACCTGAGAAGGTTTGCAATGGATCCCCCGTGAAACCTGAAGATAACTTGCTAATGCAACGCGAAGTGACATCAGCCCGAGAGGATCTGGATAAATCAGGTCAGCTGTAGTAGTGGATTTGAGAACACGGCAACCCTTGACCATCTGTTCGAAGCTTTACAGCCACACTTTAACGATAAGGAAATCTCGAACCTGACTTTCGCAATCATTACCATGAATGCCTTGAACCGTCTTGGTATCAGTATGCGTAAATAGTCTGAATCCAGCCAAGGATTTCTTGGCTGGTTGTTAACTACAATGCCCGCTATCGGGGAATAGCGGAAATTTGATTGTCGTCAATTCCTTACTAAAGCGTTCAATACTGTACTTAATGATTAATGTTCAATCAGGTTTTCTAACCAGTATGCTGACCAGTTTTACTACTATGGGTCTGACGATCAACACGCAAATGAATGCCACAGGCATGGCTAAAGCGTAAGAATGGATCACCCTGACTGGGTAGCCGTCATGGATTCCAGTACTTGAGGCGACTATGGCCATAGACATTAAGAACGCCATGATTCCTGCCATAAAAAAGGCAAAAACATAAGGCGTGAATTGGTGTGGGATTTTATTCAAGTTATTCATGTATGCCTCCGATTCAGGATGCCACTATAGGTAATTCTCTCGTGAACAAGTAGAGGATTGATTCTTGAGAGACTCTATGGATAAACTATCGACTGAATCAATAATTCGATAGAAAAATGGACACACTCAGAAGTATCGAAAGCTTCGTGAAAGCAGTTCAGGGCGGAAGCATCGCCGCCGGAGCAAGGTTGCAAGGCATTACTCCTGCAGCTGCAAGCCAGAACATTCAGCGTCTGGAGAAATCGCTTGGTACCCGCTTGCTCATCAGAACGACGCGTAAGCTAGCGTTGACTGAAATTGGGGAGGTCTATTACGCACAGGTGAAGGATCTAGTAGAGAGTCTTGCCAAAGCTCAATCAGCTATAAGCGAATTCCAGGGGCAGCCACAAGGACGGATCAAAATCGGCTGTTCAGTGGCGTTTGGACGGCACGTACTGATGCCTCTCATACCAGCATTTACCCGCAAATATCCGAATGTATCTGTTGAGATTATTCTCTCGGATGGAAATGTAGACCATGTGTCAGAAGATGTGGATGTGAGCATCAGGTTCAAGCAACAACTTGAGCCCGGGCTCGTGGCAAGGAAGATAGCTACGATACCAGTCCTCTTCTGTGCATCTCCTGCATACTTAAAAGAACGGGGCGTACCTAGAGAACCAAAAGAATTGCTGCAACATGACTGCCTTGCATTTCGGATCCCCGTGGATGGCCGGCTACTGACTTGGGCATTTCTCCAGAATGGCTTGCGGTATGAGCCTGAGATCAAACCCAGCATTGTTTGCAACGATATAGACTCACTATGCGAACTAGCCATCGAAGGCGCAGGCATTGCGCGTCTTGCCGCTTTCATAGCCAACGATGAAATCAAGAAGGGTTCGTTGATTGCGTTGTTTCAACCGAATTCATCTAAACAACCATCCATCCAATCAGACACTGTTCCATTGGAGTTTTATGCTTGCTTTCGTGATAAGCACGCCATAACCAAGAAGGTCAGAGCATTTGTGGATCATCTGATTGAGGGTATGCCAACATCATGGTAAAAGCAAAAAGTGTGATGAAAAATTTAGGAGCTGCTTAGATTCACAAATATTCACAAAGTGGTCCCTTCGGCCAATGTCAGTCACTCGATGACTTCTTGCATATCACCAGACAGCAACCCCGCATTCATACAATTTTCATCTAGTAAAGTTATGGATGTCAGTATATTGATAAACCTTCCGCTGTTTTTCTGATCTAGATCTCTGCATCGCCAACTGCACAAATCCCCTTGGAAGCCCTAGTCCCTCTTGCGTTGGCATTGGATAAGCCCATCCTCGCTTCCTAAATTATCACCTTCTACTAGGTTTACATCATGTTGTATTTTGCGTTCTGGTGAATCTGTTTTTTTACCATCTATCTGACTCATCATTCCTCCTACAACTACCGTAATGGCAATTGGTTAGTGAATGACAATAAAGGAAGAATATCAAAACGACTGTAGGCCAGTCTGATAGGGCTTTAAGATATGAAGAAGTCCCGACATGATTTAAAGGGTTTTTGCTGCAATTTAAAAACCTAAGTTAATGGACCTCAATCTTTCAAAATCTAAAGGTTTTGTAAGGTGCATATCAAAACCGGAATCAAAAGCTCTTTTTTGATCAGCTTCTGTCCCATAACCTGTTAATGCAAACAGATACATTTTTTTAGATCCATTATTTGACCGAATTTGCTTGGCAACTTCATAGCCATACATATCTGGAAGTCCGATATCTAAAAATATAACATCAGGTTCAAAGGCAATTGCAGTCTCAATTCCTTGTTTTCCGGTGTGAGCGGTTTTTACTTCATGTCCAATGAGAAGGAGCAATTCAGCTAGAGTATTAGCTGCGTCTATATTGTCATCAATGACCAATATTTTGGATAGATGAGCCTCAACAGGAATCTCATTTACTTCACTTAAGGTCACAGGAAGAGGTTGCGTTATTTTAAAAGTAACAGTAAATGTACTGCCTTTATTAAGACCTAAGCTGAATACTTTAATATCAGCATCGTGAAGGAGGGTTAAGTTTTTGACCAGTGATAATCCAATCCCTAGACCTTCATGTGCTCGATCTTCAGTTTTGCCGTGCTGAACAAAGAGCTCAAATATGGAACCCTGTTGACTTTCTGTCAAACCAATTCCATCGTCGGCAATATCTATTATTAATAAATCATTGCTTTGGTAGGCTCTGAGGCGAATTACGCCTCCACGTGGCGTGAATTTCGCAGCATTATTTAACAGGTTGCTAATGATTTGCACAAGTCTCACTTTATCGCCGACGATCCACAGCGGTTCAGCCGCTATCTCAATATCGATAACGTGCCCTCGATCTTCAATGAATTTAGCGCTACTTTCAATGGCTGCAGTTATAAAATCATTTGCCAATACATTGGCAATTTGAAGAGAGATTTTGCCTTGTGATATTCTTGAGACATCTAGGAGGTCATCAACCAACCTTGTCATCTGATCGGTTTGACGAGAAATTACGTCCAGCAAATTGGCATTTTTATCATCATTAAAGGGATTTAATTTTTGAAGTAATTTAATGGAATTTTTGATTGGTCCTAACGGATTGCGCAATTCATGAGCTAATGTGGCTAGAAAAACATCTTTGCGTCGATTAATTTCACGAATCTCTTTTTCAGCGTGACTTAATCGAATCAGGGCTTTTATGTTTGCAATAAGCTCTTCTGGCTCGATGGGTTCGAATAAATAATTATCTGCTCCGCCATCTAAGGCAGCAATTTTATCGGTAGTCCTGACAAAAGATGCTGATGTCTGAAGAATGGAAATAGCTTGAGTTTCAGGATTTGCCTTCAGTCTTCTACAAACCTCAAAACCATTAATGTCAGGCATCTTCGTATCAAGAAGAATAAGGTCTGGTTGTTCAGCCAATGCCAATGCCAAAGCGTCATGACCATTAGATGCCTCTATAACTCTAAAACCAGCTCTTACTAATATCTTTGATTTTGCATATCGTGCAGCTTCCGTATCATCGGCATTGAGTATTGAAAACTCACTGGTAGGAAGTGAAATGTTACCTGCTAAGGTAATAAAAGGATTGTTCATGACGGGTAATTATTTGAAGCACGCTTTTCACGTTCTAATTGAGAATTAGAAAGCATATCTAAAGGGAGATTTTCATTTATTTCTAACTCTCGCCTCAATGTTGTAAGCAAATCGCTTTTTGAGAGTGGCTTAAGAAAATATGCATCTGCACCTAATGCAAGGCCTTTACGTTTGTCTTCAACGCTCGAAGCAATGATCACAGGTAGTTTTCTACGTTCTTCATCGCTTTTTAGATCTGTGAGCCACCTCCAAGAATCCTCTCCTTTAAGCATGATATCCAACAATACGGCCGCAGGTTTGACTTGATGCCATTTCGCTTCTGCTTCCCATAATGATTTTACTGGAATTGGCTTGAACTCAGTTCCGACTAAATATTTTTCATATACCAGTTGTTCGTATTCCTCATCCTCAATAATCATGACAGGTATGCGTTCATCTGTGATGAGGACACTTTCAGCGTTTACCACTTCGTATTTTTCTTGATATTGAATTGGAAGTGAGACTGAAAATGTAGATCCAATTCCTATTTCGCTTTTTACTGCGACTTGCCCTTGAAGTAAAAGAGCTAAGTTTTTACATAAGGGTAATCCCAGGCCAGTGCCTTTAACACCTTTTTGAAGTCTATTTTCTACTTGAGAAAATTCTTCAAAAATTAATCCTAAATGCTGCTCTTCAATACCCAGTCCAGTGTCCTTAACAGAGAATGTGACAAATTCTTTATCAATATCTACATTTACATCAATGCTACCTGACTCAGTGAATTTGAGTGCATTTGAAATGAAATTCCTTAAAATCTGCGAAACTTTTGCTTCATCCTGATAGAGTTCTAATTCTTTATTAGTAGCATGGAAGTTCAAGGCTAACTTGTCTGAAATTAATAAGGGCTTCAGCATTCCTCTTAACGCACTGAACATATCGTTTACCACGAATGTAATAGGTCGAACTTCCGACTTTCCAGCTTCTATTTTTGCAATATCGAGTAGATCATTTACTAATTCGCTTAAAGAAACAGCACCTTTCAAGATGAATTCAACTTGTTTTTCTTGTTCGGAGGTTAACTCACCATCTACTTTGTCCAAAAGCAATTTGGCTAACGCTCTGATAGAACTTAATGGCGTTCTGAATTCATGACTCATGTTAGATAAGAATCTTGACTTTAACTCATCTGCTCTTCGCAGATGATCCGCTTTTTCATCAAGCTCAGCGTAAAGGGCAACAACACCTCTATTTGTATCTTCGAGCTCTTGAGTTAGTTGAAGCAACTGCTTCTGTCTAGCATTCAATTCATCTAATGTTCTAAGCAGCTCCCGATTTTGATGCTGGATTTCTGATAATGAAAGATTAGGAGCAAGCTGAGAAAGTTTGGATGAAAGGGCGCCAATCATTTGCGGAGTCAGCACTGGAGAGCCGCTTGGAAATAATTTATTCAAAACGATTGTAGTGCCAGTTTTACCTGTGTCTATGGAAAACTGATCCATGAGGCGTTTTGCTCCTATCAGTCCAATGCCCATGCCAGTAGTTGATTGATAGGTACCTGATAGCACAACATCAATATGAGGTATGCCAGGCCCTTTGTCTTCAATTACCATTTTAAAAACTTGAGGAGATGTACTTCCCTCTATAGAGAATTCAATACGACCTTTCCCAGCGTAGTTATAGACATTTCTGGCTAGTTCAGAAATGGCTGTGGATATACGTGCCTGATCCTGCAATGCAAATCCACAGATGCCAGCAATCTCTCGCGCTCGTTGTCTGGCCGCTACTACGTCTAATTCAGACTCTATTGCAAGCGATAGAAACCGTATAGACATTGACTAGGCCCTTTTCAATACAACGATGGTTGAGTCGTCGCGAACTCTTGTATGATCTCTATGGAGTACAGCCGCAATTACAGAAGGATGGCGCTCCGAAAGTGTTTCATAATGGTCTAGATCCCATTTAGTTCCTATTCCATCTGAATGCATGATAAGTATTGAATCACTGGACCAGTCATGAACAAACTCTTTTGTTTTGTGCATGTTACTTCCGACAATTCCATTGTGACTCAATAAGTGTTGTCTTTTGGTCTTTGAGTAAATTGAGCCTGCAATATTGCCGATTCCAATGAAGTTCAAAAGATTGGATTCTGTGTCAATGTTAGAAATTGCTACGGCTGCGCCTCGCGAACCTTTCATTTTAGAGTGGCACTCTTGTAGGATTCGAGAGGGGGTTTTGTCAGCATTGTCCAATAAGGCATCAACTGCCAATAATGAGGCCGTTGCGGCTTCGGGTCCATGGCCTAAACCATCTGCAACTAATAAATGTACATTTGTATCTAATGAAGTGATTCCCCACGAATCCCCACAAATTTCTTCACTAGCAAGTGGAATACACATGCTTCCTACCAGCCATTCAAATTCAGGAACCAACTCCGTCGTATTCCAAATGATCATGACCAATACAGTACCTTTCCCGCGTTCAGAAAAGATATCGACTTCATTCGCTAAGCGCTTTATTGCCCCTAGCCCCACGCCATAGGTTCCAGCAGTGGAATGACCATCTTCAAAATTTTTAGTGGGATCTTCCATTCCCGGGCCGGAATCAACGGCTATTACTTCCACCCCACGCATCTCAAGATGGGATATTGAACGAATGTAGATGTGGCCACTCTCCGCATGCTTGCCAATATTGGTCCCTGCTTCTGTAATAAGTAAAGCAAGCTGGCCGGATTTCACTTCATTAAAACCTAGTTTTCGACTAAGTTCATTTCCAGCTCTCCTTGCAGCAGCAATTTCACTTAATTCTCCGATTTTATGACAGCTTTGTACCCCGTATTTCATCATGGGAATTTCCATTTTCTTATAATGACTGTTGTGCCGATACCTGGTTGAGTATCAAGTTCGAAGTCATCTGATAATTTTTTTGCCCCACTCAAGCCTAAACCTAAGCCCCCTCCACTTGTATAGCCATCTGTTAATGCTAATTCAACATCTTCAATTCCAGGACCATCATCGGTGAATAGAAGCTCTATTCCTAGCTTGGAGGATTCTTGGATCTTTTGAATATGACCTTCGCCACCCTTCCCATATTTCAAAGTGTTCCTGGCCAACTCGCTGGCAGCAGTAATCATCTTAGTCTGATCTACAAGGCCAAAGCCGAGTGAAAGCAATTCTTCCCTAACGGCTTTTCGTAAACGCACTACATCTTCGTCATTTAAAAGTGGAAGTACTATTGCAGTTGGAGATGCTTTTCTCAATTGAGTATTACGCCTTCATCAGATTAATAAATTGAAAAAGCTTAAGAGTTTTGCTCGAGCAGAGCTATCCCACGTTCTACATTCAGTGCAGTAATCACACCTTCTAATGCCAAACCAAGCTCTACAAGAGTTATTGCAACAGCGGGTTGCATTCCGACAACAACAGTTTTTGCATCGAGGATTTTTGCCATGGCTGCAGTATTGCTAATCATTCTGCCTATGAAAGAATCCACGATATCCAGCGCTGAAATGTCTATTAAAACCCCAGATGCTTTTTCTTTCACGATCCTTTCGGTTAAGTCATCTTGTAATGTCATTGCAAGTCGATCGTGCATATCAACTTGAATCGTCACAAGCAACAATTTTCCCATTCTTAAAATTGGTATACGTTCCATGATGACCTCTAAATTGCTATTGAATTTGAAACGGAAGAACCAGTTTTTTTCAACGCAATAACAAAAGCATCTGCTAATGTTGCTTTAGTGATGACGTCTTCTAAGTTAACCCCAAGGTGCACAATGGTCTGCGCGATTTGTGGCCGAATACCGCTAATTATGCAATCCGCGCCCATCAGTCGGGCTGCAGCTATTGTCTTGAGCAAATGTTGGGCAACCAGAGTATCAACTGTAGGAACTCCAGTAATGTCGATAATCGCAATTAGAGCTCCAGTGTCTACGATTTTCTGTAATAGGTTTTCCATCACCACTTGAGTTCGAGCACTGTCCAGAGTACCTATCAAAGGTAATGCCAAAATATTTTGCCAAAGTTGCACTACAGGTGTTGATAACTCCAACAATTCTTGTTGTTGGCGAAGAATTATCTGTTCGCGTGTTTTCTGGTAAATTTCGATCGTCAGCAAACCAAGGCTGTCAAAGAGAGAGCTTGTTGTAGCTATTTCTTCAGCAAGAATTTCAGGTTGGTTCGCTAAATTAGACCGTAATAAATTAAAAATGGGATCTTTAAATGCAAAAATGAAACTTGCTGTATCTACAGGAGAAAAACCTTGTTTTGCTCTTGCTTGTGAAAATTCCGTAAGGAGATGCCTAGTATCGTCCCAATTGCTTTTCTCAAGATCACTTAAATAACCCTTAGGAATGGCCTCTTCAAGATGGCGAAGTAACTGGCTTGCTTGTTGCCGAATATCACTTTCTGCGTTTTTATCAAAACGAATTATTTTGTTTTTCATGCTGGCGATCAAGTCATTAACTAATGTTGCTTCATTGCCTTTTATCACTAAAGCTAGTTGTACCCCGGCTTCGTTACTCATCTCTTTCTCCGAATCAAGTTGTTTGAATTGCGTTACTAAATCCCACATAGCACTATATCTCTTTATAGGTCGCAAACTATAGAAGTTCGTGCTTTTTGCGATTATCTGAAAGTTAAAGGTTTTACTTTGTACGTTACCGTACAAAAAAGATGTCCTACATCTTCTGCTTTCCTGTGGTTTTATCTATGTTTCATTTGATTTGAGAATAACTTTGGCACAGTGAACCTGATAAGGCTGTAAAGCACTTATTGAATATTTGCAAATATTAATTCTTGAATCTCAGAAATTAGAAATTCTGAACCTTCATATTGAAAGTGGATTCGATGATCGTGCAGAGGAGTTTGGTACTTGCTGATGAATTACAAATGATATGTATATTCGAAGACTAATTAATCATGGTTCAAGCAGTAATGATATCAAGACTAAAATAGTTAGAATTTCATAAAATCTTATCTCCATGCTGGGAACGTCCTACATCCATAAGCAATAATAACTAGTACATTCTGATTCCACCTTTCCGATTACATAAAAAAATGATTACCGATATTTTCAGTAGTAGCTACCTTCGAATAAAAGCTGATTCTGTTGATGCTATATTGATTGTCATTTGGACAGGTAGGCAAACCCAGGAGACCGTCATTGATGGCTGTATGAAGATATATGAATTCATGAGGACACTTCATCGATTTGATATTCTTAACGATAACCGCCATGTTATAGGCGACTGGCGAGATGCTTCAAACTGGGTGGGCACAGAGTGGTTTCCATTGATGGAAAAAGCAGGTCTGAAAAAATTTGCGTGGATCAAAGGTCATTTAGATTTGCCAACGGCATCGATTGATGAAACACTATCTACTGTTGATTTAAGTATCTATCCAATAAAGGTTTTCCTTAATTATCAGCAAGGGCATGAGTGGCTTACAGGATCATAAATATTAATTAAGATTGCAAAAGCCCCGCGTTGCGGGGCTTTGTCTATTTAAACAGGTTCTACATGCTTGTAAGCAGCAGCATGCCTTAACCGACAATCACTGCCAGCAACGCCACCGAGTGCTGCAGCTACGGCACTTAAGATAAAAGAGAAGAAGGCAAGAATGGCGAGTTGAGATACAACTTTCGCAGTTTTATCTGCTGCAACCTTAGCCTCATCTTTTGCTTTCTCTGCTTTCTGTTTCACCATTTCAGCTGCCGCTTGATAGTTTGTTTCCAGCTCAGAGAGTTTCTTATCTGCTTCCTCCGGTGAGAGATTGGAATTGCGGACCATGATATCTATGACTGCCTGGCGATCTTCAACGGTTGCACTATCGCTTTTATTGAATAGATTTCGGATACTGCCCATCACATCTTCACGCGGAAGCAGTTGTCCATTTGCGGGTTTCTGGGTAATTGCAGCTTGAACTTGGTTTTTAACTGAATCCCACGAAATGTCCGAGTCACTTAAGACCTCTTTGCTTTTATCTGCCACTGATGGAGCTGCAACAACCGTTCCAGTGGCTATGCCTTGAAACACCGAACCGGTTGCATTAACTGCTCCTGAAATAACGCTACCAATACCGCTTGTGACCAAATATAAGCCAAGTAGGGTAGCAACAGCCCATGTAGCTAAACCATGAAGAACACCGTCTAAACGTGTCGTAAAGCCTGCCAAATGTGATGCTATTGCTCCGCCTATTGCCAAAGAAAAAAAGAATGAGACAACCCACCATAAAGCAGCGCCGGTACTGAATGCCTTTGCAGAAGGAGTTTCTCCCGTTTGCAACGGGTCAATCGTGGAAATGCCAATACCTGTCCCTAAAAGACTCAATACAAATTGAACCGTTAAAGCTGTTGCGACACCAGCTAAGATGGCTCCCCATGATACATGGCCCCACACTCTGAATGCATTAGCACTGTGTGTGCTGGGATGAAGTGTGTTAACAGTAGTTTCCATAAATATATCCTCGTGACTTCCTTCGTAATTAATTAGCCATGCAAAGTGCAGGTATGTGAAGGCTAGATTCTCAGTCACTTATACTAAAGTCGTAAATGTAGGAAAAGGGTGTAAGGGTTGGACTACACCCATTTACAGATTCTGACTACTTCGTTGCGTCCATAAGAATTTCATAATGCATATTCTGAATTATTTTTAAGGATCGATCATGAATGCTCTACAAACACTCAATAAACAGCGTCAAAAAAGTGCATTAACTTTATTGAAAGCAGATCACGATAAGGTAAAGCAGCTATTTAAACAGTACGAAAAACTTGCTGAAAAAGAGGATGTTGCAGGTAAGACAGCCATAGCCAATGAAATTTGTGCTGAACTTACAGCCCATGCTGCAGCAGAAGAGGAGATTTTTTATTCCGCTGCCAAAGAAAAAATCGATGATGATGACTTAATAAATGAAGCGGACGTTGAGCATGACACTGCTAAAGATCTCATTGCGCAAATCCAAATTATGAGTCCAACAGATCCTATGTATGATGCCAAAATGAAAGTCTTGGACGAATACATTACTCATCACGTTGAAGAAGAGGAATCAGAAATGTTTCCAAAAGCTCGCGAGGCGGATCTTGATTTGAAAGCCTTGGGAGCTGAGTTCACAGAGAGAAAAGAAGAACTTCTTGAAAAAGTACAGGATTCTCAAGGGAATATCGATCCCGAGAAACTCAAAACACTTGCAGTAGAGGAAGCCTCACATAAACATTGAAGCATTATTAAAAAAACCGCCATTAAGGCGGTTTTTTTAATATAAGTTATTTGATTTGGTTAAAGGTAATGATTGCAATTCGAAGTACTATTTTCAGTTAAAAAAAGTACCTGTCAGTACAAAGCAAAGCTGGAAAATTGCCATTAGAACGTATTGATTAAACACTAGGGAAATGCTTGAAAAAATCGACCAATAATTCCACGGATAATAGTGATCTCAATTCCAAGGTATTTTATGATAATGGACTTGTTGAGGTCAGGGGAGCGCGGGAACACAACCTGAAAAACATCAATGTCGATATTCCCCGAAACGCTTTGGTCGTTTTTACAGGAGTATCAGGCTCGGGCAAGTCTTCCCTTGCATTTGGAACTTTATACGCGGAAGCCCAAAGAAGGTATTTAGAGTCTGTGTCGCCATACGCCCGACGCTTATTTAATCAAATGCCTGTTCCAGAAGTGGATGAAATCACCGGTTTACCTCCAGCAGTGGCTTTACAGCAACAAAGAGGTTCACCCACCACGCGATCCTCGGTAGGCAGCGTTACAACCCTGTCTAATCTGCTGCGCATGCTTTACTCCAGGGCAGGGGATTATCCAAATGGCCAATCTATACTGTATGCAGAGTCTTTTTCACCAAATACACCTGAGGGTGCATGCGAGGAGTGCCATGGATTAGGCCGTGTATATGAAGTGACGGAACAGTCTATGGTGCCTGATGACTCCTTGACGATTCGAGAGCGGGCAGTAGCAGCATGGCCTACAGCATGGTATGGCCAGAACTTACGCGAAATCTTGATGACACTCGGTCACGATGTCGACGTGCCATGGCGAGATCTTCCTAAAAAGCTTCGCGATTGGATATTGTTCACGGATGAACAGCCTGTAGTACCAGTCTATTCGGGATTGTCGCTGAGTGAAGTAAAGGAAGCGATCCTCAGGAAATATGAACCCAGCTACCAGGGCACTTTCTCCAGCGCTCAACGCTATGTGATGCATACCTTTGCAAACACGGAAAGTCCTTCCCAGAAGAAGCGCGTGCAGAAATATATGGTGAGCAATGATTGCCCTGTATGTAAGGGAAAACGATTACGTCAGGCATCCTTGTCAGTGAAGTTTGCCGGTCTCGATATTTTTGACCTTTCCTCCCTCTCGCTCATCAGGTTAAGTGCGGCACTGAAACCTTATGCGGAAGGCAAATTGGAATCCCATGCTAATGAGGCCGCTCCAGAGAAGATCATCGTTGCGCAACGTATCTGCCAGGATATCGTTGAGCGAATACAAGTCATGCTGGATCTGGGATTAGGCTATCTAACTCTAGAAAGAAGCACGCCAACACTTTCTCCCGGTGAACTACAACGGTTAAGGCTTGCGACTCAGGTTAGATCCAATTTATTTGGCGTGGTGTATGTTCTGGACGAGCCATCAGCTGGATTGCATCCGGTCGATACACAAGCGCTGTTAAAAGCAATGTCATTACTTAAAGATTCCGGGAATTCGTTGTTTGTGGTTGAGCACTCCTTGGATGTCATAAAACAGGCTGACTGGATAGTGGACGTCGGTCCTGAAGCAGGAGAGAAAGGTGGTGAAATTCTCTATAGTGGACCACCTGCAGGCCTTGCAACCATCCGGAACTCGCGCACGAAAGACTATCTTTTTGGTGAACAAAGACTGGAGTTCAAAGAACGGCGCAAACCTCAATCCTGCTTAGTGTTGAAAGGGTTGAAGCGCAACAATATTGTAGGGATGGACGTTCAGTTCCCATTAAGACTATTTACTTGTGTCACCGGCGTATCAGGCTCTGGTAAATCAACCCTCGTCAGCCAGCTGTTGGTTGAGTTGGTTGAAAAGCAGCTAGGGCTATATGAAACGCAAGAAGATAACGAACTGGATGAATTGGAAACGGCTGCGCCTGCCACCTTGGGTGGTGAAATAACCGAGGGGTTAAATACGATCAAGCGCTTAGTAAAAGTGGATCAGAAGCCCATAGGACGGACACCGCGCTCTAACCTCGCCACTTACACAGGTCTTTTTGACAACATCCGCAAGCTGTTCGCCGGGACTGCAGAATCTAGATCCAGGCGCTATGATGCCGGTCGCTTCTCTTTCAACGTGGCAAAGGGCCGTTGTAAGAACTGCTCAGGTGAGGGATTTGTGATGGTCGAGCTATTATTCTTGCCTAGTGTCTATACTCCCTGTCCAGTCTGCCAAGGCACTCGTTATAACGACCAGACGCTAGAGATTAAGTATTCAGGTAAAAATATTGCAGAAGTACTGGTAATGACCGTTGATGCTGCTTCAACATTTTTTGCACAAGAAGCATTGATCTCACGACCACTCAATATTTTGAAAGAAGTGGGACTTGGCTATCTAAAGTTAGGGCAACCTGCCACCGAACTATCTGGGGGCGAAGCTCAACGAATCAAATTGGCAACGGAAATCCAGCGGGGTCATCGCGGTGGTACGCTTTATGTTCTGGATGAGCCGACAACGGGTCTTCACTCCTCTGACATTGATAAACTCATGCTTCAGCTTAATGAGCTGGTTGAGGCTGGAAACACTGTCATCGTGGTAGAACATAACATGAGGGTGGTAGCAGGCTCGGACTGGGTGATTGATATCGGACCTGATGCTGGAGAGGAAGGCGGAAAAATTGTGGTGGAAGGCTCGCCTGAAAAAATTATTAGTTCGAATAGAAGCCGCACTGCCCCATATTTGAAAGAATATCTCCAGCTTCGGTAGGCTTGTAAGAAAATGCCTACAAAAAAAATAGACAGACACTAACAACGATTATTGATTAGCTCCTACTTAAATTGTCTTTACAAAATGTAGCATTTGACTATCGTCGACTTTATTAAAGGGGGGGAAGCAAATGTATCAACATGCATATGAAGAATCAACCTTAGACAGTGCCTGCGATGAAATAGAACAATACTGTAGGAAGCATAAAGCCCAACGTGACTTGTATGAAGCTATTGATACTTTAAACTCCGTCATGAAAGGGGCAAACAAATATCTGAAATTGAAAATGGGGGAAGTATTCAATGAGGTTTTACTGGTGGATACCAGCGACAATAGCGTTGTCCGTATCCTTCTAATAGATGAAATCTTAGCCATTCATGCATCTTTAAAAAGGCTTTTAAATTCACATATTCATTAAACAAAGTAACAGTTGTGCTGCACACAATGGCATGCCTATTGATGTTGATTCCGTAGAATACCTAATTTAATATTATTTAACGTAGAAGCTTGTCCTGTCTTGCCCGGAGGCTGTATGAAATGCCCAGCAATACTTTCTAGCGAACCGCAGCGTTTAGTTGCATTGACGGATCATGGTCTCGATGATGAAAAATTAATCTCCAGTCTGGATCCCGTGGTGAACATCGCGGCTCGCATGTTTAATATGCCGGTTGCTGCAGTGAATATGATCGGTAGCGATCACGTCTTCTTTGCCGCCAGTGTGGGTGTAGGGGAAGTCGACATGAGCCGCGATGTGTCTTTTTGCGCTCATGCCATTAATCAGTCCGATGTCATGGTCGTGTCGGATGCAACCTTAGACGAACGTTTTCACGACAATCCATTAGTGACAGGACCTGCCAATCTACGCTTCTATGCAGGCGCTCCGCTCTTCTCTCCTGATGGATTAGCTTTAGGTGCTTTGTGCATAATCGATAATCAGCCGCACCATGACTTTTCCGAAGAGGACAGAACAAGGCTACATGAGCTTGCGAGGATGGTATCCGACCGGCTTGAATTAAGGCGCATTGAAATATCTAGCATACGCTCAAGACCAGACTTTGAGGAGTATGCCGGGAATTCCACCACCCCTGTAGTATGGTTCAATGAAACTTGCAAAATTACCGCATGGAATGACGCTGCCGCCCACTCCCATGGGTATGAGCTTCATGAAGGCATTGGTATGTCAATCGATGCACTCATCCCTGAGCATGATCGACAGAATTTCCGAGAAACAATATCCAGGGCGATAACGTTAGGTGCTCTGGATCAGCTCGCCATTCCCGCTGAAGTTAGAGGACTGCGTCGAGACGGGTCCCAGTTTCAATTGGGCTTATCATTATTTGCCTGGAAAGAAGCTGAGCGCTTGAAGTTTGAAGCTGTACTGAAAGATCTTACGGCAAGACACCATGAAGAAGCAGAACTCCGCTATCAGGCAACGATAGACCCATTAACCGGTTTGGTAAACCGTGCCAGGTTTTACCGTAATGTTGAGGACGCCCTTATATCCCCAGCACCTGCTGCGGTGCTCATGATCGACCTTGACGGCTTTAAGGATGTTAACGATACCTTGGGCCATTCCATAGGCGACAGCATCCTGAAAGAGGTAGGTGTAAGGGCTGGCAAAGTGGCCGGAATCGACAGTACGGTGGCTCGAATAGGAGGGGATGAGTTTGCTGTGTTACTGCCGAACGTAACGGATGTCGATGTTGCTATGCAAATGGCATCCACTCTAATAGACACAATTGCAAAACCTATCGTTATTGATGGCATTGAAGTGCACGTCGCGGCTAGCTGTGGAGTGGCCCTTGCGCCACTCCAAGCACAGGAGGCATTGGAATTGGTCAGCGATGCGGATTTAGCCTTGTACAAAGCAAAAAGCATTGGCCGTGGACAGGTATTTCTTTTCGCGACGGCACTGCGCATGGAGGCTATTGCACGTCGATTATATGCAATGGAACTTCACCGGGCAGTTGCCGAAGGTGAATTCCTGCTTTTTTACCAGCCACAAGTAAATCTACAGAGCGGTGAGATTACTGGGGCTGAAGCACTGATTCGCTGGCATCATCCTAAGCGAGGGTTATTGTCTCCTATCGCATTCCTACCTGCACTTGAGGGCGGCACACTGGCAGCCACAGTCGGCTCCTGGGTATTGGATGAAGCTTGTGGCCAATTAGCCTACTGGCGACGCAATGGTGCCCCACAGATTCGAATGGGAGTGAATTTATTCGGCGCTCAATTTCGGGTAGGCAATCTAGCTAATGAAGTCATTGAAACACTAGGTAGGCATGGATTGCCGGCAGAAGCCCTTGAACTTGAGATTACTGAAAATATTGCACTTAATAATGATGATGTAGTCCTGGAAACACTACATCGATTACGCAATTTTGGAGTGGGCATTGCCTTCGATGATTTCGGGACTGGCTATGCATCCTTGAGTTTACTTAAGTCATACCCGCTCACTCGGATTAAAATTGATCGAAGTTTTGTTATCGGCATGCAAGAGCATAAGCAAGATGCATCTGTGATCCGCGCTACGTTGGACATGGCAAAGAATTTTGACCTTGAAGCTATTGCAGAGGGGATAGAAACGGAGAGCCAGCGAAATTATTTACAGCAAAGAAAATGTGAGGAAGGACAGGGATATCTGTTTGGCAAACCAATGCCCGCACTACAGTTTTCTAGATTATTAGGAATTTACGGAGTAAATAAAACTGCTGCGTAAATTGATTGGTGATTTCATTAGACTAATCCCACTTTTCCTTCCCTTGAGAGCGGGGACTCATCGTTTGCAGGCTACTTCCATTGTTCTGGTTTGTGATTCTCGCATTTCTACTCTCTTTCCAACCAAGTAGCCATGCGGGCACATCTCCTTAGCTTGGGTATGGCAATCACCCCAGCTACGGATACCACTACAAGACACCTCGGTGTATGTGCGGTGATCGTGCTTATGCTGATGGCTACAGGAGGCTAGAATAATTAGGGCTAGAAGGCAGAAGTAAATTTTCATATGTAGTCCAATAATTAACAAGCGGTGCGGGCAATAAAGATAGAGAGCCCCGTACAGAGCATGAAACTGTACGAGGCTCAAGCCAACCTTTTGAGAGGATGTTTGGCTGGAGATAATTTATTCGCTGGTGACTTCTTGCAATATCGGAATTTGCTGAGTTAACTGTAAGAAGAACAAGCCCCGCATTCCATCCCTAAAATGCGGGACTCTGGCCAAACAGAGATTGAGCAAAATGTTTGGTTGGAATGGTTATATTTTCACTCTTTGGAACTTATATAGGATGACGTTTAATTACTTGTAAGATACGGGCTGCACTTCTATAGCAGGAGCTGATTAATCCAACTTGGCAAATGTAAGGTTTTCATCGCTGTCAAACATCTTATTCGAAGACTCAATGCCCGCTTTGCGTCGATAGCAGAATTTCTACCTCTGATAGTCAGGAATTATTTCCCTGCTATAACTGAACTATTCCCTGATCTGAAATCATTGAAAAAAATGCTAGCTTCTTGAACATACTGCTGACAGCGGGTTTACGCCAATAAGGGGGTATTTCATCCGAGAAAGTTTCTTAAATAGGCTGTTTATATCCCTGTTATAGGGAAATTTTGTTGAGAATGGTTAGCAGCAGACTCCATCCACCGCCATAAGTTATTGATTATAATATAATTATTTTGATAAATCCTTCCCGCATGGCCTCCTCGCATTAAGTGCTCTCTATTTTTCGAGATTAATTTTCTTCCCTTACTATTTTTTAGAAAAATCTTGTCTTTTAGACAAGTCTTGTTGGATGCGCCAAGTCAATATTGCAGAAATAATGACTGTTGCAATAACGACATACCCGACGACCGGGAAGTGTTGTAGCTTGCCATCGGCGCCGAATGACACAATATTACCCGCCAGCACTGATGCGAAGCCTCCAGCAAACTGTTGAATGGAAGCGCCGACTGCATTAAATGCTCCGCGCTTATTTTGCTCAGGTACGGCGGACACCAATGCCTGGAATGGAATCAACCGGGAAAATATACCAACAAACAATAACACGTTGACCACAATCACCGTGGTCAGCGGGACAACGGTAAGATGGGTATAAATCAGCACCATTACGCAAGTCACAATGCTGCCCGCAATAAACACCGGCAACTTTCCCAATGCGTCGGCAGCTTTGCCCACCATCGGGCCGACAATTATCGCGAAAATCCCTGTGACGAAATAAATGGTCGATAAGCTTTCGATCTTGATGCCGATATTGTTAACCGTGAATGCAGTGCTAAACGGCATAATCATAAAGCCGCCTGTTGTGAGCAGGGCGGTAGTGGCAAACGCAGCAATGTAACGGGGATCCCGTATTGTATCTACCAGGTGAAGGAATGCATTTCGGTCGGTTGATACCGTAAGGTGATCGACAACCGGACGCATCTTAAACGCAATGATCAAGCCTCCCACAATTCCGAATATCACCATCACCAGGAAAGGTGCATGCCAGTCCCACCGGCTGGAGAGGTATAAACCGATAGGCAAACCTAACACCTGGCTCGCACCGAATGCGGTTTGTATCAGGCCCATCACCCGCCCACGCAGTTGGATTGAAAACAAGTCAGTGGCTATCGCCAATACGATTGACCCTATTACGCCTCCAAATATGCCTGTGACGATGCGCGCCAGTAAGAGCATGTGGAAGGTATCTGCCAGGCCGCACCAGAGCGTGCTCAGAATAAAACCTGTATAGAAAACGAGAAGTAGCTTTTTGCGGTCATAACGATCTGCAAAGCCGGCCACCAATAAGCCGCTTAGCCCTGCACTAAAGGCATACGCCGACACAATCACACCAAACTGTTTTGTGGTGATTGCCATGGCCGGCATTATTAAGGCACCCAATGGCGCAATGATCATGAAGTCCAGGATGATGCCAAATTGCAAAAATGCGAGCAGTCCAACAATGAGTTTTTGATAGGGTGAGAAACTGACACTCGGGGTTGGACTTGGGATTGGAGTAGTGGGGTTCATATTTTTCTTAGAGCATCCTGTAGGGTGCATTTTGGGTGGCGTATTATAGATCATGCCGATAACCCAATAAGAAGAAGTAATCTCCTGGCGAATGGTATCTGCAATAGTAACCTGGAGTTCTTTGCTGCCAGGACGCACGTGCTTATTCGATCCGGGATGAAAACGATTCGTTAATGCATGATAACTATTGTCTACGCTATTGAATAAATTCAATATTTTTATATTATTCTTTTAAATATTGGGGGAAGATGGACGTTAACAATTGATATTCAGGAGATCGTCAATGTTAACCAATGCCTTTAATAACGTTTTTAAAATGTTTGAATCGCGGCAATCTAAGCTCCAAAAAGCGGATTTCGAGGGGCAATTGGCCGCCATCAGCAAGGCGCAGGGGGTTATCGAATTCGACCTCAACGGTGTCATCCTGAAAATCAACGAGAATTTCGCCACGGTGACCGGCTATAGTGTCGCCGAAGTGGTTGGGCAGCATCATGGCATGTTTGTCGAGCCGGCTTACCGCAATAGCGCGGAGTACAAGGATTTCTGGAAAAAGCTGGCAAACGGGGATTTTGATGCCGGGCAATATAAGCGTATCGCCAAGGGTGGAAGGGAGATCTGGCTTCAGGCTTCCTACAATCCTATCTTTGATCTTAACGGCAAGCCATTCAAGGTTGTAAAGTACGCCACTGAGACGACGGCAAATAAACAAGAGCATGCCGATTTTGAAGGTAAATTGGCTGCCATCAGTAAATCACAAGGCGTGATCGAATTCGACCTGGATGGCAATATCCTGGCTGTGAACGATAACTTCGAAAACGTCACGGGTTATTCCGCTGCGGAAATAGTCGGGCATCACCACAGCATGTTTGTGGACAAGGCCTATAAGGCTTCCAGCGAATACAAGGCATTCTGGGAAAAGCTTTCACGCGGCGAGTACGATGCCGGCCAGTACCAGCGAATCGGGAAGGGGGGCAGGAAACTATGGCTCCAAGCCTCTTATAACCCGATATTCGACTTGAATGGCCAGCCGGTTAAGGTCGTCAAGTATGCAAGTGATATCAGCACGCAAAAGGAGATGGAAGCGCTCTTGCACGGGCAACTGTCCGCAATCGGTCAATCCCTTGGCGTTATTTCCTTTTCGCCGGATGGCAAGGTGATCGAGGCTAACCAGAATTTCCTGGATTTTCTAGGCTATACAGAAGACGAGGCAATCGGTACGCACCACAGTACTTTTGTCGAACCCGCGTATAAAGCCAGCGATGAGTACCGCGCCTTCTGGGAAAGACTGAACAAAGGAGAATTCGACCAGGGCGTCTATAAGCGCCTGGGCAAAGGCGGCAGGGAGGTCTGGATACAGGCCTCCTATAACCCGATCAAGAACATCAATGGCGAGGTGATAAAAGTCGTGAAATTTGCGACCAATATCACCGCTGATAAAACCAGGGCGGCAGATTTTGAAGGCCAGCTTTCGGCGATCCGCAACAACCAGGCTGTCATCGAGTTCACTCCCGACGGTACAGTCACTGCAGTGAACAGCAATTTCCTCAGCGTAATGGGGTATAGCGAAGAGGAAGCGGTCGGCCAGCACCACAGCAAGTTTGTGGATCCAACCTACAAGGCAAGCGCTGAGTATCGGGCATTCTGGGAACAACTTCGGTCAGGGAAATTTGATGCCGGTCAATACAAGCGCATCGCCAAAGGCGGGCGTGAGGTGTGGTTGCAGGCCTCCTACAATCCTATACTGGACATGAACGGCCACGTTGTGAAGGTCGTCAAGTTTGCCTCAGATGTCACTGCCGCCATGCAGGTGTCGCAAGCCTTGGTAAAAGCCGTCGCTGAAACGCAAGCCGTGGTGGCCGCAGCCAAAGCCGGCGATCTGAGCAACCGAATCGGCCTCGAAGATAAAACCGGTGATATCGGCGGCCTGTGCGAGGGGGTGAATGCACTCCTCGACAATATTGCCAGCATCGTTTCCCAGATCCAGGAATCCGGCGATACCATCAACACTGCTGCGAACGAGATATCCTCCGGCAACAATGACCTTTCGCAGCGCACGGAAGAGCAGGCGTCCTCACTTGAGGAAACCGCTTCCAGCATGGAAGAGCTTTCATCTACCGTCAGGCAAAACGCAGAACACGCCGTACAGGCTAATCGGCTGGCAGCGATAGCATCCGAAGTGGCGCAGAAAGGCGGTGAGGTCGTGGGCAAGGTGGTGGTGACGATGGCGGACAACGACACCAGCTCCCGCAAGATTGAGGACATCATCAGCGTGATCGACGGCATCGCTTTCCAGACCAATATCCTGGCCTTGAATGCGGCGGTCGAGGCAGCCCGTGCAGGTGAGCAGGGCCGAGGATTCGCTGTGGTCGCGGCCGAAGTGCGGAATCTGGCGCAGCGCTCCGCAAGCGCTGCCAAGGAAATCAAGCTGCTGATTTCAGACTCCGTGGGAAAAGTACATGAAGGAACCCAGCTGGTCGAAGATGCCGGAAGGACCATGAATGAAATCGTAAGCTCAGTTCAGCGCGTGACCGACATCATGAGCGAGATTTCTGCCGCATCATCGGAGCAAAGTGCGGGCATCGAGCAAATAAACAACGCCATTACGCAGATGGACCAAGTGACCCAGCAAAATTCGGCCCTGGTCGAACAAGCGGCGGCAGCGGCTGAGTCCCTGGTGGATCAGGCTGCGAACCTGCTGGAATCGGTAAGCAAGTTCCATCTTGAACGCCAGGGTGACCCCAAGGAATATGGCAACCAGAAATATGCCAGTAAAGTTAGGCTGGTCAGTTAGAGATCACTGCTACGCGGTTGGCAACCCTCATCAATTAATGCCTGGGACACCAAGTATTGTCGGCGTCCTGAATGACTAGGTATTAAATACTATGCGTATCGCTGCAGTTGT
>Ga0247731_1000081_pt1 | contig 28718 bp, 23 predicted proteins | sample UWRJL088202R2_FD_180938 | JGI IMG/M metagenome (GOLD analysis project Ga0247731, IMG submission 180938) | Plant litter microbial communities from Arlington Agricultural Research Station in Wisconsin, United States - UWRJ-L088-202R-2 | ecosystem: Environmental > Terrestrial > Plant litter >...
TTAGCGCCACTCGCTGAGCGCACCTGTTAAAGGCGAGCACGGTTTGCCAAAAACAAACCAAGCTCGTCCTTGAGAAGCCGGCCACAAGCCGGCTTTTTAATTGTCCAAAATAATCCTAACCCATCCGAGAATCCCGCCGATAGCCTAGCTATCCCGGGCATTTCAGGCGCGCCCCTGTCCGATGGGGTTCGATACCATTTGAACTCATCCGACGATGAAGTGGGGGGACAGGTGGGGGGACAAAAGCGACGAGAGGGGAGATCCAATGGGTAAGCTGAATCCGAAACAAGTCGAAAACCTGACAGAACCCGGCACCTACGAAGATGGTGATGGGCTTCGCTTGGTCGTCAAACCTACCGGGCGTAAATCCTGGCTGCTTCGCTTCCAACTGGCAGGCCGTCGCAGAGAGATGGGCTTGGGCTCTTATCCTGAAGTCAGTCTTAAGAAAGCCAGGCTTGAAGCGAGCACCAAACGTAGCCAATTGAGCGACGGGGTCGACCCGCTGGCCGCCCGCGACATCGAGCGCGCTGCTCAACGCGAAGCACAGCGCGCCAGCGAGGCGAAACAACTGAAGTTCGAAACACTCGCGAAAGAGTACTGCGAAGCGCATGGGGGCACATGGTCAGAGAAATGGCGTAAAGGCTGGCTGCGTAAGCTGGAGCTTTATGCGTTTGCCCACATCGGCAAATTTTCAGCTGAGGAGATTGGGACTACCCAGGTACTGAAGGTTCTGCAACCCATCTGGGCAACTAAAACTAGAACTGCCGACGAGGTACGCGGGCAGATTGAACAGATTCTGGATGCAGCCAAGGCACGTAATCTACGAGAGGGTGAGAACCCTGCACGCTGGCGCGGGCACTTAGACAATCTGTTGAGTCGTGCTGAAAAGAAAAAGGCTCGAAAGCGTGAGCACTTTGAAGCTTTGCGCTGGCAGGATGTGCCAGCGCTGATGACCAAGCTCCAGGCAAACTCCACACCGCCATCTTGGGCCGCTCAACTGCTGATCATGACCAGCGCACGCGCCCACATGGTCAGGTTCGCTCGTTGGGATGAATTTGATTTGGAAAGGGGGACGTGGTCACTGCCAGATGAGCGAATGAAGATGCGAGTGGCTTTCGTAATTCCGCTTGCCGAGGAAGTCGTACAGCTGGTGAAGAGCATTCCGCGAGATGAGGGAAGCGTCTTTCTATTCCCTGGTCAGGGCAAGACAGGGGTCATGCACGCAAACGCAGTACGAACGCTCCTGCATGGCATAGGGTACGAGCACATCACCCGGCATGGTTTTCGGTCCTCGTTTCGAGATTGGGCCGGTGAATGCACTCACTACCCACGTGAGGTTTGCGAAATGGCGCTCGCGCATGATGAGCGAGACCAGACTGAAGGGGCTTACTCTCGCTCGGATTTTCTCGATAAGAGGCGCTTACTCATGAATGAATGGAGCAGATTTGTAACCTCCCCAACTGCAGCCTAGCACTTACTGACTGACACCTCAGACCAACCACTAAAAACGTATAAACGGTACGCAACCCATGAAAGAAAACTCACCAAGTCATGATCTTGACGAGGACATGTCCCAAGACCCAGTGTCCGCAATCATTGGAAATGACGGAATAGAAAAACGTTTGAGCATCTTAGTAAACCGGCTTGACGACACATGGAAGACGAATTTGGGGAGCGAGCCGCAAAAGAGGAAATAAATGAATACTTACAGGCGATCCTCAACGGACAAATCACCAAAAAAACAATACTAAACTACAACACAGAAAGATTACTGAGCAAAGACTTATCCATAAAAAAGGAAAGCTCAATAATACTTTCTTTTATATATACAGCCACAGCCCAGCACTCAATAAAACACGAACTACAAAACAACGCCTGGGCTGCTTTACTAGAAGCCAAACACTACTTAGCCTATCACGCCGGGCTCACAGACCCCATAAATCATAAAAAAACTGAACGCGCCCAAAAGGGCGGCCGTCAAAAAGCACAAAACGCACTAGAACTTGAAAAATTAGTCATAACATTACTTTCTAAAAAAAGACCAAATAAAGGTTGGCGAAACGCTTACGACGCAGCACATAAAATCGCTAGTGAGTTATCGATAATAGCTAACGAAAGCAACATCCCCATCCCGAACAACATGGAAGACCTGATACATAAACTGACAACCCTTATTCACGAAAACAAAGACGTCGCCAAGGCTTTTGATTCACCAGAAGGCTGAATCACGACTCAACCACTAGCGCCATAAACCAACACGGCGCGTAGCCAACCAAAGCGAAAGAGCCTCACTTAAGACTTCAAATCAAATCAATGTAATTAACTCCTTTATGCCTAACAGTATCAATCAACCTTCTTTCCTTAAGCACATCCAAAGCACGTTCCAGACGAAGCTTATTTCTTAACTTGCCAGGCCCATACTGTAGAATTTTATTCTTCCTGATCTCGCCATATCTCTTACCAAAATAACTACACAGCCACTCCAACAAATCATCCGCATCAATATTTTCTTGTGGTGGAGGAACAAATATCTGAAAAAATTGATCTGAGTACCAGCAGCATAAATCAACAGCAAAATCTAGCTCTCCACACGAAATACCCCCCTGCCCGCCTTCAAAAAAGTGCAACAACGCCGCAACCCTAGCGATATTGTCGGCCAGTTTTGAAGCATGATCCGAGGCGCCCTCAAATCTGCCACCCTCAACAATACCTGTTTCTATTTCATTGAAAACATCCCGCCACCTTTCTTTGGCCTCCTGAGAAAAATGCACAGTTAACCTCTCTTTTTTAGGAGAGTCTAACAACGCTCGATTCAGGGCAAGCAATTCGCGAATACGTGAAGAAAAATCATTACACCTCTCCCACGACAATGTGTCATCGCCTATTATCCTGGTACCTTGCGTCGATTCAGGATGACAAACTAAAAACCTGGCCCACAATCCTGACCCACGACTTTTTTCGCCACGACGCCCCATATATTCTTTAAACGCTGACTCTTGCAGCATAACGGATACAGTTAAGCGAGAATCTGAAACCTGATAACTTTCAACAGAAACACGATCAACTGTTATAGAGTCGCCACTCCACAATGAGTTCTGCTTAGACAGATCATTCAGTGCTCCACCGTTAAGAATTCCGGCACCTTCGCTCGATACTAAGCCAGCAGATGGGAGATTATTATGCAGACCAAAGAACAGCGCCTCTGGTGTCGCATCATCATAAACCATCTTGTATTGCCTTGGCCTTACAGGCTTCGACTTTTCAAGCGCACTAAAAAGTGACACTTCCTCGCTGCAGTTAATGCCTTTATCTGCTCTCTTGCTTATCTTCTTTAAGGCAACCTTTCTTTTCTCCTTCCAAACTTCTAGCTGAACATTCCATTCGACAATAGCCTCTTGGTATTTTTTATACTCCAAGCACTGAAACTCACGAATTGGACCTAGAAAAACATTTTCCGCAGTCGACTTTCGTTCACCCGACCCAGCTATTGACAACAACATCAAGGATGTCGGGACACACTGACCAGTTGGTTTGCAAACATCTATTAGCCCCTGACACGCCAGTGAAATAGCCGTCAACGCGCCTGAGAATATTAACGCCCTGGGGGCTTGGACATTTTTTTCCGCTTCATTAACTGCAGCGGCTAGCAGGGAGCAAGGAACAAAGCGCGGAAAGCGTGCCCCCACTCTCGGTAGACTCTCATGAAGCTTCACTGCATTCAGGAGGATACTCACTGCTGCACCTCCTCTTCAGTCCCTTGGTTGCCGCTGTAGCATCCCGCAGATTTCCCGCCATCAGGCACAACTATGCCTGAAGCGCTCCCCCATCCAGCAGTAACCCTTGATTTAATCCAGGCATCAATCTCAGCCTCAATCCAACCTATCGCAGCGATGCCCAGCTTGATCGGCTTGGGGAACGTACTGTCATACCTTGGCGACTTCGGATTCATCCGATCGTAAATTGTGGACCTACCCAGTCCAACTCGCTCCTGTACATGCTTCAACCTCAGCACCTTAGAAACACAGCTTGTCAGGCTTGTTACGCTCATCGTTTTTGCCTCAATTTCCTAATCGATGAGTGAATCTACAACCATCCCCTTGGGTCATTTGAGCATCTGCTTAATGTAATTTTTTACTCAAGTAGACCTCTTGACGCGAGCGGCACAAGTTGATCTAGAAACAATGGCCAGCCTTCAGGGCAAGTCTCGTAAGCTGAGCTGTAGCTGCTACTACTGCTACGAATAGCAGCGGTAGCTAGGTATCCGGTACCCGCAGGATCACACTCAAAGAAAACTCAGTCACACATCACTGCCATGACATCCGCCTCCTGGAGCTCAAAATCATGTCTTTGAAGTGCCCTTGCTGTAACTCCCCTGAAATCGCATCGTTAATAACAGCTATGAAAATCACTGCCGCCGCAGGCGCGGTGGGCGGCGCCGCTCGCGGAGTAAGCGCCGCGCTTGCTGGTGGCAAGGTCGGCGCTATTGCTGGTCCAATTGGTATGACCCTAGGCACTGTCTCAGGGGCCATTCTCGGCGGGCTCGCTGGAGGCGTCGGAGGCTGCACCCTCGGCGCCCAGCTCGGAGAAAAGCTCGATCGCCATGTCTTCGCCAACAACCTCTGCCTCGCCTGCAATCATCGCTTCAACCTACCAGCCTAATCCTCTTACAACACTCTTCGGCCAGTGCTGCGCTCGCGGAGTACTTATGCCGGCACGCACCCAAAGGAATCACTCCCATGGCTCATCTCGTCGAACAAATGGCATACGTTGGCGCTACTCCTTGGCATGGGCTGGGTAACCGCCTGACGCAAAAACAACCACTGGAAGTTTGGCAGCGCGAAGCAGGCATGAACTGGCAGATTCAGGAAAGTCCAGTTCACTTCAAGGCCGACACTGTCGGCAACCTAGGCACGATTCACTCCTTTCCGGAACAGAAGGTGCTGTATCGATCCGACACCAAGGCCCCTTTGTCAGTAGTTTCCAACCGCTACCAGATTGTGCAACCTCGTGAGGTGCTGGAGTTCTACCGGGATCTGACTGAGGTCTCCGGCTACGAGTTGGAAACAGCTGGGATACTCAAAGGTGGCCGCAAGTTCTGGGCTCTTGCCAGGACGGGGCAGACAACAGTGCTGAAAGGTAACGATCAAGTGAATAGCTATCTGCTGCTAGCCACCTCCTGTGACGGTACGCTGGCCACCACCGCGACCCCGACCACCGTGCGTGTAGTTTGCAACAATACCCTGACCATCTCCCTGAACGGCGCTACCCGCGCAATCAAAGTGCCACACAACACGCGCTTTGATCCACAGGCGGTGAAAAAGCAACTCGGCATCGCCGTCTCCCAATGGGATGAATTTATGTACCGCATGCGGGCACTGGCGGAGCGCAAAGTGCAGTGGCATGAAGCCATGGGATTCTTCATGAATGTGCTGTGTGACGTTGCCCCCAACAGCAAACTGCCAGAAGTGCTGCCGAATGAGCGAGCACTGCGAAAGGTGCAAAGCCTGTACGAAGGCCAAGGTCGTGGAGCGACGCTTGAGTCAGCTCAAGGAACTGCGTGGGGTTTGCTCAACGCCGTGACGGAGTATGTCGATCACGAGCGACGCGCCAGGAGTACAGAATACCGAATGGACTCTGCGTGGTTCGGTGCCGGGGCCGTCCTCAAAGACCGCGCACTGAATGCAGCGCTGCAACTCGCCGCTTAGTCCCACTCACCTACTCAACGATTAAAGCGCCTGGTCAGCTTCTGCTGGCCGGGCGTTTTTTATGCCGGATAGGAAAACATCATGGAAACGCAATCGCTGCAACAATCCTGCAGTAAACCCCGCCCCGCCTTGCGCCTGGTGGGGACCAAACAACTTCCCCGAGAAGACTGGCTGGCTGTGCGTAAACAAGGCATTGGCAGCTCGGATGCCGCCGCTGCTGTAGGTCTTAACCCTTACAAATCCCAGTTGGAGCTGTGGATGGAAAAAACTGGCCGTGACGAATCACTGCCCAAGCTCGATCCGCAGGATGAAGAGAGTCCAGCCTATTGGGGCAATGTGCTGGAGCCCATCGTCGCCTGGCATTACAGCAAGCGTAGCGGTAACCGAGTACGACGTATCAATGCAGTGCTGCAGCATCCGGATCCTAAACTGCCCTGGATGCTGGCCAACATCGACCGAGAGGTGATCGGGGCAGACGATGTACAAATCCTTGAATGCAAAACAGCCGGCATCAACGGCGCTCGCCTCTGGAAAGAAGGCGTGCCTGAGTATGTGCAGTTACAGGTCATGCACCAGTTGGCCGTGACAGGCAAGCAGTCGGCGGATGTGGCGGTACTGCTCGGCGGCCAGCATCTGGAGATCCACCGCATCGAACGAGACGAGTCGATGATTGCTCGGCTGATCGACCTGGAGCGGCTGTTCTGGGACTACGTGGTCAGTGACACCCCGCCACCGGCCGATGGTACAGCCTCGGCCGAAGCGGCGTTGCGCTGCCTCTACCCCGAGGACAATGGTCAAACCCTGGACCTCTGCCAGCACACGGAACTGGCCAGCACCTTCCTGGAGCTCAAGGCTGTTCGCCAGAGCATTGCGCAGCAAGAGACGCGTGAGGCGCAGCTCAAGCAAGTCCTGCAGCAGGCCATGGGGGCAGCCACCCGTGCGGAGTTTACCGAGGGCTATATCAGTTGGAAGAAGTCCAAGGACAGCATTGGTCTGAACGTCGAACAGATGCTCAAGGACAAACCCTACCTGCAAGCCCGCTATCCCAAGATCAAAACAGGCAGTCGTCGCTTTTTGATCAGCTGAGCCATTTCTCGTCACCCAAGCCACCTGGACCGTTTACGTCCTGGTGGCTTTTTTATTTCCAGATCAAGGATAACCGCCATGCTCAAAGGTTTAGCGATCACCCCTCCTATACTCGGGCGTATTTCCATCGGCAAGGTCGTCGAGAAAAACGGCAAACGTCTGCCGGAGAAAGACGATCAATTCACGATCACCTCACAGGTACAAAGCCGTGACGGCTGGCTGCTGCACCCGCTCAATGAGGAACTACGTAATGGCCAAGATGGCAAACTGCGCAGCATTCCGATCCGTTTGTTGTTCAACGAGCCGGACCTGAATTTTCGGGCTGACTACAGCCTGTTCGACCGTAACACTGGGCGGCCGGTGTGCGTCGGCAATGGTGAGACCTGCAAGCGTTTGACCAAGGACGGTATCCAGTCGTTGCCCTGCCCTTCACCGAATGGCTGTTCCCTGGCTCAAGGCAATGCCTGCAAGCCTTACGGCCGGCTGAACGTGGTGGTTGGCGATGACGATCCGCTGGGTAGTTTTGTCTTCCGTACCACCGGTTTTAACAGCATTCGCACTCTGGCGGCACGCCTGCAGTATTTCCAGGCCATCTCGGGCGGTCGCCTGGCCTGCCTGCCTCTGGAGCTACGCCTACGCGGCAAGTCCACCCGCCAAAGCCATGGCACGCCGATCTTCTACGTGGACATCACAGTGCGGAGTGGCTTGAGCATGGAAGACGCCTTACTCGAAGCCAAACAGCTTGATGAAACCCGACAAATCTCTGGCTTTGACCAGACTGCCTTGGATCGCGCGGCACGACAGGGCTTTAACAACGGTGCCTTTGAAGACAATGAGGAGGACACCGGCGCCATCATCGAGGAATTCTTCCCTGCCGTTGAAGCCCCCCCCGTAACGAAGATGCGTCACACCAACCGGCTGCGTCTGCAAAGCCTTCACTGGCCCAAAAGCTGGATTCTCAGGTGACCCGACATAACGGCAGGCCTTCGGTCCAGTAACGACCTCATCGACCTCCTCAGCACGCCCCCATTCGTACAGGAATACCAGCATGAAATATCACAAGCTCATCGCCGGTGAAACGATCGGCACTTATGGCATGGAATCCCCGATCACCGAAGCTGACATCCTGCAAATGGCGCAACAACTTGCAATGAGTCGTTTGTCGAAAGGCCGAGTACTGACTGAGCCTAAGCACGTATTCAGTCATCTACAAACACTGCTGCAGTACCATGAGCACGAAGTCTTTGCATTGCTGCTGCTCGACACCAAACACCAGGTGATCGGCTTCAGAGAGCTATTCGGAGGCACCCTGGAAGGTGTCAGCGTGTACCCACGGGAAGTGGTCAAGATCGCCCTAGTGCAGACGGCCGCAGCCGTGATCCTGGTCCACTATAATCCGTCTGAGGTCCCCGAACCCAGTCAAGCCGATCGCGCACTGACCACCACCCTCAAGAACGCTCTCAATATGATTGGCACCCGGATATTGGATCATGTTGTCGTGGGGTATGAGGGTGGTGTGTCGTTGGCTGAAAGGGGTTACCTGTAATCCCTACTTACTGTGTCCGATAGATTGCCTTGGCATCAGCCAAGGCAATCTATCGGACACAGTAAGTTATCGCTTCAAGCGCATTTATTTTTTCATGCCTCCTACCTATGGACGAATACCCATCGACTTACCGATAGGAACTCGCCACTCATGGCAGAGCCCTACTCGTGGCGCAAACGCTTCAGATTCAAAATATCCCAGCGTGACCATGAAACGCAGTCGCAATCCTCTGGCCCGTGTAGCACAGAGTCCCGCATGGACTAGCCGACCCGCAGTGCGTGGAGCAAAAGGCCGAGATCATCAAGGAGAGGTGAACCGCCGTGCTGAGAGCCGGCTGCCCTTCTCAGCATCCGATATGAAGAACTTGAGCGGTGTTGGGAGGACATAGAGAAGCATCAGTACCCAAATTTCTCCTGTAACCTGAGCTCCGGCAGCTTGCACCCGATTTTAGCTTTGCTGTGTCGCGTCTGAGCCCAACTTCTTGCCCAGTCCCAAGACCTTTAGCACAACTGTAAACACCGAATTTGCTTGGGGCACAACGACAGCTTGTTCAGAATACGCCGGACCTGACCCTGCTTTCCACGCTTATATCTCGGACGCGCCAGGGCGCGTGCGAACGTTTCAAAGGGAGTTGCAATGAAACTTGAAGTAATCGGTAAGAACGGCTTGCACCCGCGTGAGGTGAGAGCCGTTACGATGATGGTGGCAAATTTACGTGATAAGTGGCAGGCCTATGCATCGTTAGTGATAACTGACGAGCAAGGTGGCATGGAAATCGACATGTTGATCGTGACCCATGACCGGGTCTTGCTGGTCGAGATCAAGGACTGGAACGGCAAGCTGGAAAGCCATCAGGGTGAGTGGATTATCAACGGCAGGTCCAGAGGGCGTAGCCCCTACTCGATCAAGAAAGCCCACGCACTCCGAATACAAAATCTCCTTTCGCGCGAGCTCGGCAGAACACTTGGATACTTTCCACTCGTTGAGGCTCATGTAGTCCTGTCCGGTTCGGCTACACCCGAGAACCTACCTCCAGGTGAAGCACGCTTCGTACATCGCCTTGAGGACTTCCTCCTCATCCGCGAGCAGCACCACTACGATCAGTTCTGCGCTCAACACGCTAAAAGCCACGATGAGTTCTTCAAGAGGTCAGGGTTCGATCGGCCCAATACAGAGGGCCCAATCGCTTTGTTGAATGCGTTCTTTTGCAATAGCAAAAGCTACGTCTCTCCGATGAAACTTAAGGTCAACAATTTTGAGGCCGGAGAATATCCACTAAGGGTGCACAACGGTCACCTGTTCAACGAATACGTAGGATCTGATCCTGATTTACGGTCGAGTAAAGCGCTACTACGCTGCTGGGATTTCAGCAAGCTAAAGGGGTATGAGTACTTAAACGAGGCATGGATCAGAATCCTCCAGCGCGAGGAATACATTTATCGCGAAGCCAGTTCCAGCGAAAGCCGATTGGAAGGCTTTATGCTCAAGCCAGCAACAACGCTCGATGTAGAAAATGTCCAGAGCGATCATGCCGAATCCTTTTTGCTCAAACAGAGCTATGAGCGCCTAGATAAGTACCTCAAGTCCGAGGGTTCCAAGCTTACAGTCGAGAAACGCATCAACCTGGTCAAAGCTTTGCTGGTGCCTTTCACAGAGCTTCACGGCTTAGGTCTTGCCCACCGCGATATCAACGCCGAGAACCTGTGGCACGCAGCAACCACCGATAGCATCATCACGACGGGCTACTATTCAGCCTACAAGCCCGACAAGGCGACGATCCGCGATATCCGCATTGCTCTCGCCAGTTCCTCCTATCAGCTACCTGAGGACGCTTTAGGTGATGAGGGAGAGATCCGGGACCCCTTCCGTATCGACGTGTTCCAGCTAGGCATGGTTGCGCACCGAATCTGTTTCAATGACAAGCGCATCTGTCGTGATGAGGAAATACCTCTATGGGAAGTCATCGGTGAGGACGATCCCTTTGAAGGAAAACTCAACAGCTTCTTTGCTAGGGCACTGGATTGGTTGCCGGCCAACCGGTTTGAAAGCGCAGCTGAAATGCATGCTACCTTCAATCAGCTAACCATGGGTGAAACCCAAGGCTTTGATGATACCGAAGAAGTACATAGTGCGCTGATCAACAGTGATTTCATCAAGCCCAAGCTGAGCATCATGAGCTTCTTCCGCCGCTTCCCTGCTATCGGTGAGGAAGAAGACGACGGCGAGATCATTCGCTACCGTTATGAGGCACGTGAGGGCATTGGCTTTCTGAAATTCTGGCAGAACATTCAGATAGATATCAAAAACCCAAGCCTGAACCGACGCATCAATCGGTTCAGGCAGCGTATTGAGCGCGCAGTCAGCCGCAATTTGCCCATCAGCCAGGTGCTCGACTACGGCATATTGAGCGGTGGTGGCCTTTATGTAGCTACGTCCTTCGTGCCAGGTGAAAGCTGGACCGCTATGGTCGATGGGATCGACTCGGTCGAAGCTCGCCTGATTCTGGCAAAACGCCTTTGCGAAACAATCGAGTATATGCACCACCATGAGTTCTACCATGGTGATCTGCACCCAGAGAACATCATTTTCCGGGACGCTGAGATTGACGGGGTCGGTGAGCTAGATCGCAATTTGATCCTGATTGACGTCCTAGACTTTGGCACTGAGAGTGATCCGTACAACACAAGCTATGGGCCCACTAACCCAACGGTAACCGATGACTTTGGACGTGACCGATTTGCGGTGTACACGATCATCCGTGAGCTCTTCCCCGAAGACTGCCCCAAGGCACTGGCTGAAGAACTTGAGCGCGCCAACAATCAGCGTGATCACGTCCCTGTGTCTCTTGCCCCGCTGCGTGAGAGCCTTAACTTGTGCCTTACGCCTGAGCCCGAACAAGAGCCAGAAGCAGCAATCGCTGAAGAATGTGCACTGGTATTAAGCTGGCCCTACGGCGATGTCCCATCGCAGCCAGTGATCGTTGCCAAAGAGGACATGGGCTACCAAGTCTCTTGCAAACCAGACAGCCGTAACCCTGATTTGTTGTGGTTCAGAGTCATCGGCTTAGATACCGAACTGAGCATCACCATCGATCCAATCAAAAAGCAGATCACAGGATTCAGGTTCATCCCCAACATGAGCTTGAGCCAAGTCCTAATGAGTCGTAAGGGCAAGACTGCCCGTCTGCTCGAAACGATCAAGGTTGTGCGCGGCATGGCTGATCGAGATGTTGACGATAGGCTCGTCATCATCCTTCTGGACATGGGACTCCACAAGAAAGCCCAGGAAATCGAAGATGAGGCTGAGTCACTTAGCGCAGAGAAATCCGCTGTTGGCGTAACAAAGCCTTCTGAGATCTGGAACGTCCTGCTCCAAAAAGAGAGCGAGCTTTCCCTGCGCGTTGAAATTGCCGAAGGTGAGATCATTGAGAACAACTCCGGCAATCTTGTCATCCCTTACGTGCAGACCTCGAAAAGCTGGGTCGACTATTTCGAGCGTAGCGATAAGGTCTATGTAAGCCTGGAAGATGCAGATAATAGCTTTGGCACCCTCGTGCTCAGTGATCTGCGCAGCGACACCATGGTTGTCAGCATCGCCCGCAGCTCGATCAAGTCGAGCCTCAAGCCGGGCAAGAAAATCGTCATTGAATCCCAGCGCACAAAGTCCTCGCGCGATCGTCGCGCCAAGGCGCTTGAGCGAGTGCTTGAAGGCGGCAGCTTGATATCTCGCTTACCTGACTACTTCGACATGAACTCGAAGCTGACTTCTCGCGTAATGGCAGATGTTCCGGACGAGGCCAAGATCCGCGAAACCTACGACAACCTGGGCGGCAGTAAGCAATATCTTAACGAGCGGCAAATTGATGCGTTCAAGCGGGTGATTTCCGAGGGGCCAATCGGTGTGCTGCAAGGTCCTCCGGGCACCGGTAAGACCGCTTTCATCAGCAAGCTGATCCATTACCTGTATAGCAACGGTTTGGCCAAGAACATCCTGCTGGTAGGTCAATCCAACGCAACCGTAGATAACGTGGCTATCAAAGCTCGCGAGCTCTGTGAGCAGCTCGGGACCGAAATCAGTGTGGTGCGCGTCGGTAATGAGTCTGCGGTAGATCCTAAACTAGTTCAGGATCACCCAAGCTCGATTCAGCGCCAGATTCAGAACCGCTTCCATCGCGAATACGACCAGCGCATCAATGCTCTGGCCTCTCGCCTGATGCTCAGCCAGGAGCTGGTTTCTACTCTTTCGAGTCTGAACCGGGTGCTATACCCGTTAATGGCCAACTTGCGTTCGTTGCGCGCGCAGCTCAAGAAAATTGATAAATTTGGCTTGACCCAGCCGTCTACGGCTGAAGAGCGTGAGCGCATCCAAAGCCAGATGGCTTCCTGTATCGAGCGCATGCATAGAACGGTTGAGTCACGTGATCTAGGCATTGAAGTACCGGATGCGAATGAAAACGACTTCTGGGAGAATCTAACCCTTAGGCTGGCACATGTTTATGAAGAAACCGACCGGGCGGGATTGCGTCGCCTGAGTAACCTATTTGACCTGAGCCAGGAGTGGATTGACGTCCTGTCGAGTGGCGAGGCCAACTACGATCGTTTCCTGGTGAAAACCTCAAGTCTTGTCTGCGGCACGCTGGTAGGGATGGGCTCGAAATTCCTAGCCATTAATGAGTCACAGTTCGACTGGGTAATCGTGGACGAGGCTGCCCGTGCGCAGGCCTCCGAGTTGATGATCCCCCTGCAATCTGCCAAGCGCTGTCTGCTCGTTGGAGATCATCGCCAGTTACCCCCACTTTATGAAGATGGCCAGGTCCCTGCGGTCGCGAAGCAGCTTAACATTTCACCCAAGGAAGTGGCCAAGACCGACTTTGAGCGTGCGTTTGAAGTAAACAACGGCATTACTCTCGATACTCAGTACCGTATGATTGAGCCCATCAGTGAGATTATCTCTAGGTGCTTCTATGCCGATGATATTGACAGTGATGGCCTTAAGACCGGTCGCTCTGGATCGCCAGACTGGTATGGAGAGCTTCCTTACCCGCTGAACCGCGCCGTGGCCTGGATTGATAGCGGTCAAGCTCATAGCGGTGGCGGTGATGGTGAATCAGGCGGTAGCCGTAAGGGTTATACCAACGCACACGAATGCGAGCTGATCAAGACACTGCTGATGAAGCTTTGCACCCCTGAGGTGATCGAGAACCTCAAAGCCCAAAAGTCCGAAGAGCATCCTCATCCGATCGGCATCATCACGATGTACCAGCAGCAGAAGGTGCTACTCAAGGGTGAGCTGAGTAAAGCTGAGTGGGCTGGTGACATACGTGACCTGATTAAGATCGACACAGTGGACTCCTATCAAGGGCAGGAAAACCGCCTCATATTCCTTAGCCTAGTACGTGATAACGATAAGGCGAAAGAAGGTTTTCTGGGCCATACCGCTCGCATTAACGTTGCTCTTTCACGTGCCCAAGAGCGCCTCGTCATCGTAGGCTCGCGCAACATGTGGAATATTGGCAACGTGAACTCTACCCTAGGTAAGGTGTTGAATTTCATTGAGACCAAGGTCAGTTTGGAAGCCCCGGACTATTTCTTGGTTGATGGTAAGCGCTTAATCGAGGGTGAGCACAATGATTGATAACGTCGAATTGCAAAGCCTCGACAACTTAGACGCACTGGACAGGCTTGAAGAGGGACGTCTAAGTAACGTGGTGTCTCTACTGATCCCTGTCCGCCCGTACCATATTCACTGCGCATGGACTCAAGAAGTACCTCTCCCTGCGATTGAGGAATACGCTTGCCGCCTATTGGTGCTGCTCGACAAGGTCCTACCGGGGGATATCCGTCAGTTTTTTGGGTTGAACACCCATGAGTGCGACATCCTGCTTGAGAGTTTGATCTCAAATCGCCTGGCGGTGATCAATGACCAAGGATTCATTGCGCCCTCAGAGGTCCTGAGAACCACAACTGAGAGTAAAAATGGCGTAATGCCGACAATCACCAAGTACGAAGAGCGCGTTGAGAGGCCTGTCTTTGACCTCCTGACTCTCGGCATAGTAACTGCACGCAAGCAGCGCTACATTGCGACAGGGTTGCCCACCTTAGTAGCAACTGATGAGTTCAAGCGAGCGGATAAGCAAGCTGTCATGGAAGCCTTCCAGCGCCAGTACCGCGCCTACCTAGAGGAGTCCCGCAAGAAAGAGCTCGAGATCCACCGTACCTGGCTTTATAAAATCAGCAGCTGCATGGCTGGTGATATCGATCAGATCTGCGTAGACGTAAGCATCTCCCTGGAACCGTCTGAGACGGGCCAGTTGCGGATGACCAAATCCACAGACAGCAAATCATCGAACGGCACCCCCATCAGCATTGAGATGGATGCCAAGATCTCAGACTTCCTTCTCTCGATCGAGCGGCCGGAGCAGGTCCCGTCGCTTACGCGTTACTGTGAAATGTTCAATGACACTGTTCTTGAAGGGTTCATCAAGAACAACCGTTTGGACTTCAATGCCTGGCTGATCGCTCGCAGCGAAAAGAAGACCGGTTACGGCACCCCCATGACGCAAGCCATTATTGGTCCGATTTATCTACCCACTAACCGGCGCCGGATTGAGAATTTCCTGCGCGAGCAGTCGCTGCAATGGGGAGAAAACCAGACCTTTAACGCCCTGTGGCTGGGGAGTTCAGCGAAGTTATGGGGTGCAAACTCTGGCTTACTGTTCGACTTCCTTGAGAAGATAGAATCAGAGCTATCCGGGACGCGTGACCTGCGGGGCAATATCTCTGCAATTGTCCATAGTGATCGAGGGATGATAAGCAGTAGTTTCAAAAACGTGCTGATGTTTGACGGCAATAAGCTCGAAAACTCGGCTGAGATCTTTATTGTTCCGGATCAGTTTGCTGTCGTGCAGTATCACTGTCAGCCGAAAACCGATAGCACCATCACCGTGCCCATTGGCTATATGACGCGCGATCCCCAACGCATCCAATTGATCGATAATGAGCTCAAGGCCCGTCTAATCGGCAGAGATCTGCCGACGATCAACAAACAATCGCGTCGAAAGCTTCACGAGCTTATGGATGTAAACACCTACCTAGGCGTAGATCCGACTGAGCACCAAGAGTACATTCCGTCGCCTTCATTGGGTAACACCCGGATCATCCACAAAAAACGGCGCATAGACTTTAAACAATAACCTTCGCGACAAGCTTGGCCGCTGAAGCGGCCAAGCCCCTCTTTCCAGCTTCATCACCGGCAGCTTTGGACGCGGTAGGTTTCGCAGTTACCCCCGCTAGATCCGTACGTATGAAACTGCCAAATACGGCTCCTGCCTCAGATATGCGACGCGAAGCAATCCTCAAGGAGTCATCTTCTGATCAGCGCTCCCATGAGGTGGAAAGCAGTAGTTCAAATCGAAACGTCATTCGATTCAACTATTTCAACCGTTAGACTCTGGATAATCTTAATACCTTCAGGGCACTCCACCAACTCGACCGCTTCGATGCTTGGAGTTGTGAAGCCGTAATCAGCCGTGACACGCCATACGACAGCCCCGGCCTGGGTAGTCCCCGTGAACAAGGTCGCACAGGTTTCACCATCCCCCTTGAATTTTTGAGCCTCCAGCAGCTCAGATGAGGACTGAACAATCGAATCTGCCGGGATAGTTACTTTCTTGCCTGACAGTTCGTAAACCACATCCTGAGTCACTTCAATCATTGATGCCATGGTGCCCTCCTAGTAAAAGGGCATCACTGTAGTGGCAATCGGACGGCCAGGAAACAAGGCATTTGCTCAGAAGGGGGAAATACGCGTCGACTGATCGACGATATTTCCTACCTTAAACCCGGCTGGCTCCAAACCCATGCTGACCATCTCCATAGGCCTTTGTTGCGGACTTGCAGAGGTAACTGGCCCTGTAGAAAAGCTCCCGCTGCCCCTGCTCATCATCTCTATGCAGGCGATAGTCAGGTTTATCTGGGATATGCACCAAGCCGTTACACTCATCAAATGAAAGGCTCAGAGCACTGGCCCAGGCTGCTACAAGGCGATTGAAGATGTTATCCCTGCCTGGCTCAAAATTTCCAAGCGTAGTGAACGCGTCTCGGTTGAGCAGGATGAGTACGTGATAATGAGGTTTACCCAAGAACCCGATCTCCCTCGCCCAAACATATCGCACCTTAGTGTCATGGGTATACTTCCCCGATGAACTAGCCTTTAATCGATTGTGCTTTATCTTCGCCTTGAAGGATTCCACGAAACGGTCCATCACTCTGTTCGTATACAGGTAGTCAGGCAGATCTATAGCAGCGGGAAAGCGCAAATCAAATCTGAAAGCGAAAACACGCGGACAATCGTCCAACGCTCGCTGGATCACTCTATTAAGACTATATAGGTAGCTTCGAACAAAAGGACCTTTACTCACTTGGATAGGCAAACCAAGGTAATGATCCTCACAGCAGAGTAGGAGATTAGAATTTTCTGGATGACGCTTCATGAGTGAGCTCCGATACGTTAAATACATATCGGAGTGAGCTTCAGTAATTTTTTACAATGCTAAGCTCATCTATCCTACCGAGGCAGATCAGACCATACATGGCTGCTTGACAAGACCACCCAGCCAGGCTTCTTCATTAAACAAATCGACACAACTCAAGCCAACTACTGAGTGAAGCTTAGCGAATAAATAGTAGCATCATAAGAGTCAATGACTTACCTACTAGCTCGAGCGTGGATGTAGGCACTACGCGAACCACAGAGTTAGTACCATGCATAATGTAGCACTATATATGTATAAGCATATTACCAATACCGAGAATCCTCCCCCCTCTCCTGGATCCATTCTCTAATCGAAATTGCTCAGCACAGCAATTAATTACAAACCATCTCAACTCTGGAGAGATAACACCATAGCCAACGGACATCCAAACATGCCTCCATGACTTATTCTTTACCCAGGAAAGTTAACCGTGAAGGGCAAAAAAATCAATCGACACTGTTAACCGAAGTTACGACACCAGTCAAAATCTCCCCCAATCGGTGACTAGCTGCATTGGCCGCTGAATGCCAGGTATAATCCCCCGAAACTAGAGCTTTAGAGTTTTATGAAACTTCTCAACACCTACGATGACCGTGACGAAGCCGAAGAGGCTGCCGAGAAGCTGACCGGCGACAAGCGTCTGGCCAGCGAACGCGATGCCACTGTAGTCATCTACAACCTGTTTGGAATCCCCAGCTGGGGTAACTTCCATCGCCTGAGCATGTATAACCTTGGTGAGCTGAAGATCCTGCTGGAGCGCCGCACCAACTGGCAGGCTACCGATCACGCTCGGCATGCCGAAATCATCTCCACACTAAAGACCGTAGCGAAGAACTATGAAATCGAAGTCCCAATGCACTGGCTGCAGGAGCACACAAATTAATCGCTCACCCAGTGCAACCCGAGTGTAAAGCGGCTGGCCAGTCACCTACCTGAACAGCTCGCCCTCAGGCATATGCATTCTGCCCTCTGAGCCTGACCGATTGGATCGGGCTCACCAGCGCCGCCGCGCGCTGACCGCTGCGTAGTGAGCAGGCAAACAGTTAATTATCTAAGTTACGCGCACCAGGCTGCTAGTCAGTCGGCCTTTGGCTGGGCGAAGGCCTTGTCCAGCAGGTCGCCGGCATCGCGGATTTCCTGACCCAGGGCTGTGATTTCGGTAGTAGCTTCTAGGCGCCCTTGAAGCTCGGCGAGCTCGCCCAGGTGCTCATCATTCTGCTGCTGGTACAGCGTGTGCTGAACACCTTCAAGAAGGCGCACGGTTTCTTTCTTGGTTTCGGCGAAGTTGTGTTGCTCACGCGAAACGGTGGATTGTGCCCAGCCCGTCATCGGGTGGTGATGCGGGTCGATCGTGACCCCGAACATCGTCCGATAAGCGTTGGCGGCGAAACCGGCGATGGTGGGGCCGTAGTTATCTTCAGTCATGGTGCAACTCCTTAGTAGTTGTCTGAAATTTTGTCGACCTATAGTAGATATCATGTCAATGAGCCATGCCACCCCCATATGCCACCCAGACGCTCTGCAGGCATACTGTTGGGCTGTACCAGCTACATCACATGGAAATCATCGCATTTCCCAACTGAACCGTTATCGCGAGCTGGAAGCCTAGCTGGCAGCTCAGTTGCAGCAGCTCGAAAAGATGAAGAGCAGCGACTCGCTCAAGCTCAAGAAAGAGATCGAGCTCGAAGATAAGCTGAAGGCCCTGATGGCTGATTAAGGCGTGAATCTGCGTGACGTCATCAACCTGATCGACCCGCAGGCCGGCCGCAAATCCTTCACTACCCTGGCCCCCGGTAAAGCTCTCGCGCACCTCGGGCTGCGAAGCGCTATCACACCTCGCATAGCGATGAGGTTGTTGAAACCAAACGCGTCAACCACAAGACCCTGAATACCTGGAAAGCGCCGTATGACTCTGACAATGTGGAAAGCTTGCTGCAGTAAATCAAATGGATGGATGGAGCTCCGAACCCGGGGCTCCTCATGGGCATGGCCAAGAGGGATCTGGAATTGAGCGAAGGGAGCTTTAGCACACTGCCTAACCATTTGAGGGAGGCTGTCGAGTATCAGCTTGCAACTGAGGTTGATGACGACACAGCGAGCTACGTTGCCATCCAGCTAGGTGACTTCATACGAGCTGGCAACAAAGATGCTGTGAGTCTGCTTGAGGCGCTGGTCGCTGCAAACAAGGAGCGCGCCAAGATCATCCTGGCAGAACTTCTGGCCACAGGGGATGGCATCGAGCAGGATTGCCAGAGGTCGATCGAGCTGTTGGTGTCTGCAGCCGACAGCGGGTCTGTACGCGCAATGCTGATGCTTTGCGACCACTACGATGGCAGGCGAGACCCTGCGGATACAGACCCCGAGAAGGCCCTGCATTACCTGCGAGGAGCGGCTGATCTCGGCAATGAAACAGGTGCCGAGTGCCTCGCTGATCGCCTCGTCAACGGCAGATGCGCTGAGCAGTGCACCCCGGACGAAGTTGCAGAGATTGAGCGGCTGTACCAGGCGTCTCACTACACATCCAACTCCTATTACAAGCTGGCTATGTTACACAGCCAGGGTAAGCAGTCGACTGATTATGCCGGCGAGGAGTACCGCGAGGCTGTCGCATGGCTCCGCAAGGGGAAGCGCCGTCACGAGGGCGGGGGCAAGAAATGTGCTGAGCAACTCGTTGCGTGGGGACTTGATGGCCTCAACAGAGAGGCCGCACCTAAGTCCAATGAGCCCAAATGGGCGTGGGTCGTGTTGCCCTTCACCATAGTCATATGGGCAGTGATCGGCAGTGGCCTACTCGCAGTGGCCAACGCGATCAATGCGGTGACTATTCCCATCCTCCTCGCCATCGCTGTGATCATGGCCGTGGTGTCGTTTTTCAAAAGAAAGCGCTGACAGCTTACGTAACCCCGACCCTATGGGTTGAAAAACTGGGGCTTGTCTTCAGGACGCTTACTCAGGTGCATATGGGTGACGTCTAGGTGTTCATACGATGCAATCTGCGAGGGAATGATGCCAACACTGCAATCAATGGATTTGCCAAAGCCATCGGCGTGGCAAGAGTTTGAGTCGATAGTACGTGACGCCATGTCACAGAAATGGAAAAGCAGCTCACTCACAAAAAACGGACGTACCGGGCAAAAACAGCATGGAGTGGACGTCTATGGCCCAGATGATCTGGGACGACCAACCGGTATACAGTGCAAGCGCTTTGCCGGCGCCCTGGATCTTGCAACGGTTCAGGATGAAATCAAGAAGGCAGAAAAATTCAAGGGGAATCTGACTACTCTCTACATCGCGACCACTGCGGATCACGACTCTAAACTCCAAGAGCAAGTACGTGTGATTTCAGAAGAACGCGCGTCCGAGAAGCTATTTACCGTTGGGCTTCTGTTCTGGGATGAGATCGTTGCAGGCCTCGTACTCAACCCTAGCGTGTTCTCCAATCATTATCCTCAGCTTGTACTGCCAGATGCAGGCCTGGGCTCAGCTAGAAATGATTCTCTTATAGGCGCGCTTGAGCTTGGCTACTACGGGGGGTCTCTAAAGCATGACGTCGAACTGATCTACGGAGAATTTGGATGGATGGCACAAGAGGATCCGGATCAGCTATTCGTAGCCATACGCATTCTAGAGCGTCGAGCAAGTCAGCTGATTGCCCCAGAGGACGCGCAAGTGCTGATTTCGAACCTGAAAACCCTTACCGGACATTTAGAATCGATCGGTACCGAGTCGGATAGCGCACTGTTCATTGCCAATAGAGCTACGAACAGAATTAGAGGGGCCTCATCCCTCCTGCCGTCAGCCGAGTCAAATTTTCTGGAGGTGGGCCTGACGCTTAAGCGCCTCTCGAATCGGCTTGAGGACCTCGACAAAACTACCAGGCTGCAGATCAAAAAGCGGATCAAGGCCGTGCTTGGCGGGAAGAAAAAGGCTGTGAATCAAGCATTCAAAGCCGCTTCAAACAACAAGGTGGGCTATGTCTGGGCGGTTAAGATCTACAATTTTCTGGATAGAGAGCTGCGCGTTGAATAGCACATCTGCATATTGATGGATGCTCGGTGCCGGCTGACTCACCCAGCAGCCGCCACGCCCTGGATCCCTCTCTCCGCTCAGCCATAGATTGAGAGTCTTCAGGAGCGGCCTTGGCAGTATTCTTCGCCCCTTAAAACATCCCTGATTCCTCGTCGTAAATTGCATCCGAGCAAGCGGCTTCGAGCACGATCTTCAGCAGTTCCTCTATTGCAGCGGCTTGCGCTGGCGCTCCGCCTGGTGCGAGATCGAACGCGCCAACGCTTGGGATCCGATGCGTACCGGCTCCTCCGAGGGCAGAAGGGTGTCGTACAAAGAAGTTTGGCTTAGGCAACATACGCTTTCCTCCTACTCCATCGCCTGGAAAGAGCACGTAAGCACCGCGAGAGCCGAGAATAGCGTCGCGGTAGGTGTGCATCTTGTAGAGGTCTTCCTGCTTATGCACACGACTGATCTCCGTCCGGTAATCGGTGGTACCTCGATCGCCCGCATCCTCATCACAGTCGAACATAACGTCCGCTTGCTGTCGCTCAAGGCGATATTTTGCATCGAAATGTAGCCAATGAACTGAAGCGCCCTTATTCGAACTAGACACTCGCACACTGAAATCAGGGTCGAAAGATGCCGTATAGCTGCCGCTCCAATCAGTGCTTGGAGCTTTCGATCGCGTGAAGCGTTTGTTATAGAAGAGAGAAACCAGCGCCTTCTTTCCTAGAGCATTCGAGAACTCAAATCGACACTCGCTCCGGCGCCCCTTACGAAGCTCGACACGCAAACCATCGTCGGAAACCTTGATGAAGTTGCCGCCTTGCACTTCGGCGCAGAAACCCAGCAGAATTTCGCGCAACATGAAGAAGCACCAGTATTCATAAATCTGATTGACCGGTCGTATGTCGCCAGCAAGCCCATCAGCAAGTTCAGTACCTTCATCCCAGGCGAGCGTCATTGCCATGCGAAGTGAGAGGTCGTATCGGAGCAGATCTTTGTAGCCCCGTTTTCGCAGCAGTGTCTGCGAGTTAGCCGGAATTTGCGTCAACGGCCCGACCTCCCGCCACATATCGTGCTGTAAGGCTTCGTCGATTGTTACCGACCAACCTCGGGCTTCGCGCTCAGATGCCTTCCTTCGGCGGGCGGCCATTCCCATTTCCAGCCGTCTAGCGAGAAGACTGCAATGCTCCAAGAATGCCTTGGCATAGCGATTTTCCGGTGTGTCGAGGGATTCGAAGCTCTCACGCTGCGGCAGCGACGATGGCGTATAGCCTCGAAAGAGCCGTGCAAGTGGCCCGCCCTGTTTCAGCTCGGAATAATCTATTCCGTCGGCTACAAACTCGGTATCGACCTCCACGATATCTTCGATAGGCGCTATCTCCACTCGTTCGACGAGCCTGCCATGGGGTCGCGCGATAATTTCCTCAATGGAGGCTGGCAGCTTGTCCCTGGACATGACATGACGCAAAAGGAAGTGAAGCGCTGCCTCACTCTTGGCCGGGTCGTCTGTAGCCTGGAATGACAGTGAAACCGGACTGTCGTAAGAAAGAAGAAGCTCTGCTGCCTTGCTGGCCAGGCTGTTGAGCAGTTCCTTGAACTCCTCGAAGTAGTGAAGCTTCCGACACGCGACCTCCGCCCGAAGCTCACCTCCAAACTCCGGCTCCAAGTCGAGGACTCCGGCATGCGAACGCAAGCGCAATTGCCCAGTCACCACCGTCTTGCCATTCTCCTGGCGCCACCGTCGTGAGGGCTCGGGAAGAAAGGCAGACATAAGCCGTGGAGCAAATGGCCAAGCCGGATTGGCTTTCAACTTTTCAATTGCATCCTCCAAGGAGTAAGGAGTCGCAACGTCGATAAAATAGTCGGTGTCCTCTCGAAGCTGAAAACTCTCGAAGAGGTGGCCGGCGTCTCTCCAGCACATCGGCGGAACGCCACCTGAAGACAACTCTATTGACCTCATTTCTTCCTCGACTACGAGTAGCCCTGGAACGAAGAGCCCTAACGGATTGTCGCCGGCTTCTCCTAGAGCAGTCTCAATGTCGATCCAACAGTCTCTTCCCAACTCAAACCGGACACGATGAAGCGGGATCATGCTTATCTCACTTCACAAAGGACACGTAGTTACGAGACAACAGACGGCCATGCATCTCGGTTAACTTCGCGCGACAGAGCTTAAACTCGCTACCCAATGGAATCATGATGGCTTCCGCCTGCTCGATCCGCGTTGCAGCCTCCGCGCCCAAGGTGTACTTCGCGGGAGGGACGGAGTCGCCATGCGATCCACCCAAAAACTCATGCAATGCCCTGAGGCTATCGCCTAGAGCCGAGCGATTCCCATGGATTTTGGGCAGCACCTTCTGGAACAGAGCCCTATCGAGACCATCCGTCCAGCGCTTCATTGCGTCAGAAGGGATCGCTCCTTTCGCAATCTGAGCCTTGATCCAGACGTGAAGATAGGCATACACCTCCTTGTTGATTCGAAAGGCAAACTCGAATCCAACTGGCGACAACAGTTTGAAACAACCCTCTAGCGTCTGGAGGGTGAGCTGTTTAGCAGCATCTAGATCTACCTGCTCTACACCATGTTTGGCCACAAGCGAGTCGATAATTTTCGAAGGATCAGAGCTACGTCCTTCGCCGGCATCTCGATCATCGATGGCTTCGCGCAAAAGCTGATTCGCTAGCGCTAGATCGATCTCTTCCTCTTGTGGTATGCCCACCATGTACTCGGAAGGCCTCAGTGCCTTTACTTCCAGCACGTGCGCACGATCCAGAACCTTTGGGGAGAACATGTAGGTTGTTTCGTCAATGTTCACCGTACCTAAATAGAAAAGATTAGGTGGTAGCCGAAGCGGTTGCTCATTGGCAACCAGTAGCTTTGCCGACTTCGCCTCGGTGCTATCAGGATCTTCCAAATTGAGCAGCTCGCTGATGACTTGCAGTGAGCGGAAATCAATGATCGCTGCATTGTCGCTGTCCTCAACAATCGAGGACGCCTCCATCAACGATAGAAAAGGAGCAAAGTAACGCTCTACGTGCGAAAGGTTCATCTCGTCAAAAAGCAGAAAATGCGGAATGGCCGTCGACGAAGGATTACACGCCCGCAAAATAATGCGGAGAGTGTCTGTGATTTCGTAGCTCTCATTGGTTTCCTTCCCGTCGGCGGTTTGACGAGACTGTCCAAAGGGAGTGCGAAAACCGATTAGGCGCTTTGGTGACGTCCAGTCCGGACCAACAGGAACGAGCTGAAATATGTTTCCATCCACCTGGCCTTCATACATTTCTTGGAGTTGCTCAGCCAATCGCAAAGTTGATCGTGACTTACCGGTGCCTGATGCTCCGGTGAGAATCACAAACGGCTTCGCAGCCAAAGCAGCAACCAAGTCCAGTGAACACGGCATTCCCACCGGATCAGTAGCAGAGGGCTCTGCTACACCCTCAAGATTGAGATACTCCTCGGGTGCTGCGGGCTGGTCCTGAAGGTCTGAGTCGGAAATGCCCAGGGTCCCAGCCGCATCAAACAGGGTAGTAACCTCTTGTGCCGATAGGTTGTATTCAACCTCGAAATGAGCACGCAGCAGCCCGGCACGTTTGGCAGGGTCCGTTTCCGCCCCCAAAATCGGCTCGATGTCCGTCCTGCGATAGTTCCAAACGGCGACCTCTGGGAGCTTTGGCTTATCCTCGTTCGCCGCTTTCAAAAGCGGCTTCTCAAGGTTGTCTAAGTAGGAGGCTTTAAACCCAACTTTGCGAGGCTTTGTTCCAGAAAACTCTACAATCGTCTGCCAGGGATTGCTGTTGACAGTAGTACCAGGACCATTGGATACGTATTTCCCGGCTCTGAATCCACCCTTGGAGTCGTCGCTCGCAAAGACGTTGAAGACTTGCCTTTGCCCCTTCATGTCAATTTGATCATGAACTGCGGCCAGTTCTGTTAACGCTTTGGAGAACCCTTGCTCTCCCAAAATAAGAGGTGCGCTCATCGCTCCCTTGATTGCGAGCGTACGCTTCAGCAGCAGGAATTCGAGTAACGACCCTTTAGCTCTGGTGTCCTCAAGCGCAGCGATACTCGCCTTAATGCGCTCCGCCGTAAGGTATTTCGACATGCCCCCTCCTGGTTGTTGTGTTACTCAATACCCAACACATGCTCTACCATCGACTGGCAGAACTCTTCCTTAATATCGATGCCTATGGCGCGAAAACCATTTTTGCGAGCGAAAGCAAGGCTTGTTCCACTGCCCCCAAAAGGATCGAGCACGACACCATTAGGGGGAGTAGTCGAGAGAACAGGGATTCTCACAAGCTCCTCTGAAAATCGCGCTTTGTGCTGGTGACTTCTGCGTGCAGGGGGAATTTCCCACGTATCAGCTGGAGGCAGCATACTGCCAGAGCTCGATTTGCGGCCGACCGCATCCTTGTTAAAGAAATACCAACGCGACTTGACCAAATGGAACATGTATTCGTGCGACATAGAGCACCTATCGCGCACTTGATCAGGAATGGGGTTAGGCTTCACCCAAACGTTATCGTTTCGCACAATCCAGTCACGATCTTGCATTGCGATAGCAAAACGATGAGGGATCAAAAGCAATTGCTTGGGTTTGCAAAGACGACCATCACCTGTTCGATCCTGAGGGCGCAGCCCAAAACGACGAGCGCTTTGCTTACTCTCGCCGCTCTTATGCTCTCCCTTGCCACTCCAGTAGGTATCGCCAAGGTTTACCCATAGGCTACCGTTGTCCGCCAGTACGGGCTTGGCTGACTCAAAACAATCCACAAGTTGTTCGATAAACTGTTGTGGATGTTCCTCAAGCCCAATTTGCCCTTTAGCACCATAGTCGCGCTGACCGTAGAAGGGAGGTGAAGTGACCATGCAGTTCACGATCACTCCAGCGGCAGCTAGGTGCTTCATGGCCTCGCGAACGTCCATATTGAAAATCAGGACATTGTCATCGGCATAGTAGGCCGCCTTACGCAACTCGGGATTCGTAAAAGCATCATGGCTTGTGACCTGAGGTCGCAAAGCTAGATTTGCCTTCGTTATGGGCTTGGCAGCAGACGTAGTTTTGCTGTCGCTTTGCACGGATTTTGAGGGGGGTGTCGCCAAGGTACTCGACTCCCCAGCGCCCTGACTGACTTCCGAAAAAGCATGTCTTTCGTTTTCCACTTCAGATACACCACTCATGCGGAAGCAACCACGTCAGGCCTGATAATCGCATTGGCGTGACTCAGCGGCGTTCCCTGTACATTGATCAGGTGGCAAACGAGCCCCATAAGCACGCTACGTTGCGGATTATCCGCAGCTACCCTAAACGCTCGCTTAGGGGACGGCACCGCCCTCATGCCCCAGGTGATGCTCATGACTTTGTCAAATTCCATAGCGCTCCGCAAAATCTCAGCCGCTTGCTGTACGACTTAAAAACGGGCGAGTCTACCATTAGGGAGCGAGGGCCGGTGACCGTAAAATCATCGCCAGACAATTGAACCGACATGCGGAAAATGCTCAGTAGGACGCTTACAACTGGTCAAAGGAATCTGACTGACTCTTAGTGCAAAGCAGATACGGCTGCGGGCATCGCTTTGATGTTCCCGCAGCGCCCATTAGGCATAATCTCTACTTACGCTTTGCCTCAACGCCAGCCTTTCTAGCCTCGACGCTGGCCCGCCACGCTTCTAATTGATCAATGTCCACCCTCAGCTCATCTGGGTGAGGCGTCGGTAGATGCGCCGCAGACGCAGGATCGTGCCCAGCAAACTTAGAGCTTCTCGTCATTCCTGCATTGATCGCTTCGTAGTCACTATCCTCCACGACTACATATTTGAGCTTCTGCGTGGATACGCCTTCAATAAATCGAGTCACGACGCCCTGAAAGAGAACCTCTTCAACGCCCCGCTCCCACGCCATACGAAGATGAGAATACGCATCCCGAGTAAGGCGGGTCGTTTCAGCTTCCTCTCCTAACTTGTGGTGCTTAGCAACCCGCTCTTGAAACTGTCGCAACTCTTTGACGCGCTTTGATGTACTGAGCGTGTCAAATGGCAGTCGCTCTGTCTGAATTCCAAAACCTCCAGCCCCTCTACCAATGCACTGGGTCGTGGCCGGCAACCCAGCAAGTTCGGCTTCCTGCTGAACAATACAAAGGAAGTAAATATCATGAGTAAAAACAATCACTTGTCGATGCTTAGCTTCCTCCACCAAGCGACTAGCCACATGCCACCTACGGCGGTGATCCAAGGAAGAGACCGGGTCGTCAAACACTATCCCCCCAAGACCCTGGCCCAATCTTACCTCAGCCAAAAATGAGGCTATAGCAATGGCCCTTTGCTCCCCTTCACTGAGCACTGAAGACGGAGGGCTACCACCTGGAAGCTGTAGAGCGAGCTTAAATTGGGTCCGCCCTCCCGGAGACTCCGGCTTCATTACGACTTGCAGTTCATGAACGTTGAGCGCTTTGAGCTCAGCGTTGAGTGCCGTGACGACCTCTTCAGTTGCCATCGTATTCGACAGGGCAGTGGACTTTCGCGAAATCCCGGTGGTTACAATAGAGTCGATACAGGCCTGTAATTTCGAGCCATGCACTCGTCTATCGATAGCTTCCAACGCAGCAGCTTTGAGCTCGCAGAGCCTACGACGTGCGTCAAGTTCAGCTTGCTCAACGACCATTTCGGCTCTTGCTTTTTCATCAATCGAGTCCTCAAGTGCTTTGGCCTCAGACACCAGCTGAACAGCTGCTGCGGTAAGCAAAGCGTAAGCATCATCGGGTAGTCGCGCAATTTCCTCCCAAGCAAATTTCCCACCAGTAGCTTTGAGTGCGTTGGCCTGGCGCTCTGTGAGAACTGTTTGTAGCTTGAGGCATGCGTCGGCAATACCTTGATTACAATCCGCCAGCTCCCTAGATAGAGCTTCATCAATGCCAAGATCTACGTTAGCTATCTCGATTGATCGATACAAAGCCACCGCTACCGCCTTGGCATCCTTCGCGGCTTTTTCCGCTGCCTGTTTAACAAAAGCGTCAAAGCCGACCAATCGGGAAACACCTTCTTCACCCAGTGGATTTTGGCAAAGCGGGCAAAGCGAGTCTGCCGGGACACTCGGGAACTCATGATCAGGATGCGAGAGAAGCGCATAGGTCCGAGCGACTTCAAACAGTGCTTTCCATTCATCGCTTCCCGTGCCGGAAAGCAGACCTGGACGCTGCTTAAATTCTTGCGCGGCCAATTCCGCAGCCGATTTGGCGATGTTGGATGCATTGACTAGCGTTTGAAGCTGCTCGATCTTCGCTTCACTGAGTGCCGCTAGAGCGGCCTGAACTTTCGTTGCCAATCCTGTAAAGCGTGTTCCTCGTAGTCGAAGAACCTGCGCGCTCTGTTTGGGATTAGCCTCTGCAAGCGTCTTGTTTAACGTTCCGAGCCGCTCAACCTCTGCATCGCTCATGGACGCCAGCGCTATAACGTTCTCAGCAGTAACTGTTCCCAGAAGGCCGCCAACGAGTTTCCCTACCGCAGTATTAGTGCCGGCAAGCGGTGAGAACATAGTGACATTTGGTGCGTTGGCCGCCTTTTCCTGAACAGCTCTAGCCTTTATTTCATTCGAAACTGCGACGAGATTACCGAGAATATCGAGACCATACGGAGCATATGCAAAATCTCCCTGGTTATCGATGTACGCACGAGCGCAATGAGTATCGAAAATAGCAATTTCCGATAGCTGCTCTGGAGCTGGCTGGCCATACGTCCACGTAAGATCGACCGACTCACCATTAACAAAAGCCTCGAACACCGCTTGGGCAGGACCAACGTCGCCAGGCTTTTTCTTTGCATCAGGAAGGATGGGCTC